>Ga0160427_10000665_pt1 | contig 20687 bp, 19 predicted proteins | sample SolpanmetagenomL_FD_108194 | JGI IMG/M metagenome (GOLD analysis project Ga0160427, IMG submission 108194) | Solar panel surface microbial communities from Lawrence Berkeley National Laboratory, California, USA - L | ecosystem: Engineered > Built environment > Solar panel > Unclassified ...
CATCCGGTACACCATCACCGTCAAGAACGTCGGCACCAGCGCGCTGAAGATGCCGATCCTGCGCGACACGCTCAACCCCGCCCTGACCTACGTCAGCGCCTGGGGCGGAACCACGCAGGTCGGTACCGACGTCAAGCTGCGCTGGAGCTCGAGCGACGCGGTGAACGGCGCCTACACCGTGACCGCGCCCACCAGCCTGACCGCCGGCGGCACCCTGTACCTGGGGCAGAACAGCACCGCCAACACCGGCAAGCCCACTGCAGCCGACACCCTCGGTGCCGGTGAGACGCTGACCCTGCAGATCATGACCCAGATCAAGTAAGGCCAGACACCACGTCAGCGCCACCCAGGCGGGGGGGTGAGGGTTTTTCCCTCGCCTCCCCGCCTGTAACACTGAAGCACACTGAACTGCACCGACCTTCCCCACGCTACGCTCAGCACCTCCGTCGTCTTCACTGTGTTCGCCTCACCTCAACATCAGAATGCTGTTCCTTTGGCTGTTCCCCGTCCTGCCCGGGCATTTCTGGCCCGCCCACCCGGGAGCCCGTTCCATGCTTCAACTGCCCGCCCGATCCTCGCCGCCCCTCACGTTGCTGCTGACCACCGGCCCGGGCGATCTGCGCACTGAGCTGCTCCATGCCCTTCACATGCCGTACCGCCACTGAAGGCAACACAACGGACAGAGGAAAGCGGGAACGACAGCACGATGCTGTCATTCCCGCTCGGTGATTGGGCTAACGAACCTGACTGAGGTTGGTCTTCTGGGTGAACACCTTGCCCTGGCTGTCCTTGAATCTCAGCGTCGCGGTGCCGGTAGTCGGTAAACCCGTCAAATTGAAGGTGTACCGCACCACGCCCAGGAAGCGGAAGTCCGAGCCGCCGGTGGGCAGGGTGAACTGGTCCCGGTACGGTCCGTCGAAGGCCGGCTGCGCTTTCACGGTCCGGCCGCCGATGGTCAGCGTCGCCTCGCGGTATGCGTCGAGGTAGCTGTGTTCCCGGTTCGCTGCGGCCTTCACCTTGCCGAGGTGATACGCCTGCTGCCACTGCTCCTCCTCCTCCCCTACCCCTCTGGGGCTGTGGGTGTAGAGCAGGAAGGTGACCTTGTTCTGCAGCGACCGGGCCAGCGCCGTGGTCTGAACCGGCGTCAGCGCCTCGTCCTGGAAGCTGGCCAGGAACGATTCATAGCGCAGTCGCTCGTACGGCGTTCCGAGCGCGATGCCATCGACTTCCGGGGAATCGATCCGCAACTTGATGTCCTCTGTGTAGGTCTTGAGCAGGTAGGGGCCCCACACGTACGCGCCGTTCTCATGGAACATGGTGTCGCCCTCGCGGGTCGCCTGGAGGGCCTGCTGCTGGCTCAGTACAGGCGTCAGGGCCAGCCCGGAACTGGCCAGCAGGGCCGCTGCTGTCACGCCGAGGGCGATCAGTGAATTTCGCCGGTTCATGGGAGGGCGTAGATGGCGACGCGGCTGGTGACGTTCTTGGCGCCGTTCAGGCCCTTGGAGCTGTTGCCCGCCGCCACCGCGATGTACTGCTTGCCCGCCACGGTGTAGGTGGAGACGCCACCGCCGATCGGGGCCTTGTCGATGTTCGACTTGAACAGCACCTTGCCAGTGGTGGCGTCGAGCGCGTAGAACGTGCCGTTGGCCGCGCCAGAGAGCACCAGGTTGCCATCGGTGGTCGTGACGCCGCCCACGATGCGGATGCCGGGAGTGCTGTAGCGCCACATCTCCTTGCCGGTGGTCGCATCGAAGGCGATGGTGTTGCCTACCGCCGTGTTGGCCGGGTCGAGTGCCATCGCACCACCGAAGAACAGCTGGCCCCTGATCAGGCGGACCTCACCGAGTTTGACGGTACCGCACCAGTCCACGGCGTTCACGACCAGCATCTTGCCATTGCTGCCGGACATGTAGGACGGTCCGTACCACTGAGAGCCGGCCGAGTAGTTCGGACAGATCGGCAGGCCAGCGGCGGTGGGGTTCTTCTCCTGGTTCTTGACGGTGATCATCGCCTGTTTGAACACCTGGGACTTCTCTGCCTCGTTGTACGAGAACAGGTTGCCGGCCTTGTTCGCTACGGCCACGTGCGTGGTGCCGTCCACGTCGTACAGCACCGGCGCGGCCGAGGTGTCGTAGTCCTTGTTGTCGTTGGGGATCTGCTGGTAGTAGTGGTCCAGTTTGCCGGTGTCGGCGTTCAGGGCCACCACCGAGTTGGTGTAGAGGTTCGCCCCGGGGCGGTACTGGCTGGCGAAGTCCGGGGCGGGGTTGCCAACCGACATGTACAGCAGGCCGGTGTCCTTGTCGAGGGTGAAGCTCGACCAGACGCTGCCGCCGCCGGTGGCAGTCGAGTCGGCCTTCTTCCAGGAGTCGGCGCCGGGCTGGTTGCCGGTCGGGATCAGGTCGAACGTCCAGACCTTGTTGCCGGTCTTGGTATCGAAGGCGTACATCACGCCTTTGACGCCCCAGTCGGCGCCGGCTTCACCGATGAAGACCTTGTTGTTGTAGACGATCGGTGCGGCACTCAGGAAGTAGCCGAGCGAGGAGTCGTCGACCTTCTTGTCCCAGAGGGTCTTGCCGGTGCCGGCATCGATGGCGATCAGGTGCGCGTCCGGGGTCCCGCGGTAGAGCACACCGTCGGCGATGGCGAACCCACGGCTGACCGGGTTGACCTGAGGGCCGGTCGGCTTGTAGGAGTTGACCCACAGCGTCTTGCAGGTGGCCGCGTCGACCGCGTAGCTCTTGAGGGCCTTGGCGATGAACGCCACGCCCTTGTAGACCTGGGGAGTGACCTGGAAGGAACCGTCGTCGTCGGTGTCGAAGGTACAGATCCGCTTGAGGTTGGCGACGTTGGAGCTGTTGATCTGGTCGAGAGTCGAGTGCCGCTGCGCGTTGTACCCCTTGTTGTACATCAGCCAGGAATCGGTCGCGGTGTCGGCGTTGTTGAGCTCTTCCTGGGTCGGGCCGGTCATGGCGCCGGCGGTGCCGAGCAGAAAGGTGAGGGTCAGGATGCCGAGGGCGGAACGGGGGTTGATCATCATGGTAGGCCTCACTTCTTGAAGGTGTACTGCTTGAGGTTGGCGGCGTTCAGCGGCGTCTTGCCGGCCTTGTAGCCGTTTTTCTGGAGGACGTACGCGACCACGTTGATGTACTGGTCGGGCTTGAGGCCGCCAGGATGGGTCTGTGGCATGGTGGTCGACATGATGTAGTGGAAGTCGTCGAGGTTGTTGGTTCCCCATTTGGCCATGAAGTCCGGGCCGGCGAGCTTCGGGGCGCCGCCGTTGTTCAGCGTGCTGCCGTGGCACATGGCGCACTGCGCCTTGTAGATGGTGGCTCCCTGCGTGGCCTGAGCCGTGGTGTAAGCGGGTGTCGCGGCCAGGGCTGGAACCAGCGTCAGGAAAAAGAATGCCGGTGGAATTCGTTTCATCGGTGCTCCTGAACCCGGGGAGCAGGTGGGTCGCTCGCCGCTAGGTTCGGTACAGCAGGGGGGAAAGGACCGAAATCAGCTCTCGTGCAGCCTGGCCGGGCGTTTTCGCCTGTTCGATCAGCCGCGCATACAGGAAGCGTTCGGTCAGGGCGCAGTACACCTGGGCCAGCAGTTCCGGCGCCAGCACCGTCTCGATGAGGGCCTTCTCGATCAGCGCTGCGAAGCGTTCACGGTAGATGCCCACATACAGGGTGTGCTGATCGGTGGCGGCATTGTGCCGCAGCACCAGCTGCGTGAGTTCCGGATTCGAGGTCAGGACGTGAAAGAAGTGGGTGATCTTGTGTTCCAGGTGCAGGGCGTCGGGGTGTTCTCCTTCAAGGAGCAGCGAGTCGAACGCGGCGCTCTGCCAGAGCAGATTGGTGTCCTGGATGATGCTGGTGTAGGCCGCCTCCTTGCTCGGCCAGACCCGGTAGAACGAGGGCTGTGACAACGCGGCGCTGGCAACGATGTTGCTGATCTTCGCTCCGGCGAACCCTTCACGCGAGAACTCCTGGATCGCCGCCCTCTGCAGACGCTCCGTGTTGGCCAGATGTCTGCGTGTCTGGGGGTGAAGTGAGGGTTCAGTGGATGTCATATTGGTGAGCGTTCCGGGTCAAAGGTGAGTTTTACGTACAGACAGAATCTAGGCTCAGGTAGAGGTACTATCAAGGTACTAACGAGTACAGTTGAATTCAGGCAGGTTGAGTAGAGATAGACAAGCCGGGGCGCCAGCCCACGACGTTCCGGATGGCCTCAGTACTGTGCAGATCGGAGTCGGCACGGTTTCGATCCTCCAGGCAGCCCTTCACTTCTCAGGCGCCTGGACATCTATTATTGACAAGTTTTATCAACTGGTTTACGGTAGGGGCAACCCGAAGACGGGCCTCTGAACTCCAGGAGATCTATGAACCTGATCCGCGTTTCCGGTTCCACCATGACGTTCGCGACCGCAGCTCGGCGAATGTGTTGTCGCGGCTGACCTGACCGGTCCCGGGCCCGCTCCCTCCTTCGCAGGTTGAGCCGCTCTTTCCCCGCTGACCCTGGCCTGCTCCCGCACCTTCACCTCCAGGCCTCCGGAGCAACGAAGTGCTGAATGTCCGCTGAAAACCGGGCACGCTCGACGTATCTCCTGGTGACCTCTGCGCACAACACCCTGGAATGGGGGGTACCTGCAGATCTTCAAGATGCTGTTCGGACGCCCTGCCCTCGACGCACTGTACCTGACCGGTTTCAGCGCGACTTGACCTCCCCGACCTGCCTCCACCGGCCCCACATGCCCCCGATGAGGTTTCATATGACGCACACTGAACAGATCAGCCCCGACCTCTACTGGTTCATTCCTTCCGGCGGCGACGGTCGCCGTCTGGGCCAGCCCAGCCGCCCGGCCAGCTTCCAGTACCTGTCGCAGGTGGCGCAGGCCGCCGATGTCCTCGGGTTCGACGGGGTGCTGCTTCCCACCGGGGGCACCAACGAGGACACGCTGATCGTGGCGAGTGCCCTGAGCAGTCTCACCCGCCAGCTGCGCTTTCTGGTGGCGCTGCGCCCCGGGCTGGTGTCTCCAGTGCTCGCCGCTCGACTGACCGCGTCCCTGGACCGCATCACCGGGGGCCGCGTCAATCTGAACATCGTGTCGGGCAGCGGCAACTTCGACTTCGAGGGCCTGAACCTGACCCAGGCGCAGCGCTACGAGCTGACGAACGAGTGGCTCGGCGTGTTCCGGGCGCTGCTGCGCGGCGAGACCGTCGAGCATCAGGGAGAGCACCTGCAGGTCCATGGTGGACGGTCCCTGCTGCCCACGGTGCAGCGGCCCTATCCGCCGATCTACTTCGGTGGCAGCAGTGACCCGGCCATCGCGGTGGCGGGCGAGCACGTGGACGTGTATCTGAGCTGGGGCGAGCGCCCGGAGCAGGTGGCCGAGAAGTTCGCCCGGGTGCAGGCCGAGGCCCGGCGACACGGCCGGACCGTGCGGTTCGGGCTGCGGGCGCACATCATCGTGCGCGAGACCGAGGAGGAAGCCTGGGCGGCGGCCGACGACCTGATCGCCGACATCAGCGACGAGGAGATCGCCCGCTCGCATCAGGCCTTCCTGGCGAGCGGCTCGGAAGGACAGCGCCGCCAGAGCGAGCTGAACGGCGGCGCCCGCGCCTCGCTGCGGGTCGGCAAGAACTTGTGGTCCGGCGTGGGTCTGGTGCGCGGCGGGGCCGGGACGGCCTTCGTGGGCAGCGCCGAGAACGTGGCCGCCGCACTGCGCGAGTATCAGGCGGTGGGGGTCGACACCTTCGTGCTGAGCGGCTACCCGCACCTCGAGGAGGCGTACCGCACCGCCGAACTGCTGTTCCCGGCGCTCGGCCGCCCGAGCCCGGTCTTCACGCCCAGAGACGGTCGGCCGCTCTCGCAGACCTCCACGCCGACCCAGGACACCGAGCGCGAACCGGCCGTGACCGGACGCTTCCGCAGCATCTGAAGCCGAACCGGGTTCCCGCCCGGCCCACACCGAATCCTCAGTGACCGTCGCCTTTCGGCTTCGGTCCAGGTCCTTACACCCGTATACAGGAGTGCCCATGAAGATCCGAGTCGTTTCTCTGCTGACCGCCGCCCTCCTGGGCTCCAGCGCGCACGCCGTCACCTTCACCATCGGGTACCAGAAGGGCGGCATTCCCAACATCCTGAAGGCCCTCGGCACGCTGGACAAGTACGCCGCTCAGGGCATCGACTTCAAGTGGGCGTTGTTCACGGCCGGGCCGCCCCTGCTGGAGGCCGCCAACGCGGGCGCGGTCGATTTCGGCAGCGTCGGCAACGCGCCCGGCGTGTTCGCCCTGGCCGGCGGAGCCGACCTGAAATACGTCGCGGTGAGCGTCAACCACTCCGACAGCACCGAGGCGGTCATCGTGCCCAAAGGGTCCACGCTCCAGTCGGTCAGCGACCTGAAAGGCAAGCGCATCGGTGTGGCCCGGGGATCGAGCGCCCACGCCTTCCTGTACGGTGTGTTGAAGAGCGCTGGCCTGACCTTCAACGACGTGACGGTCGTCCCGCTGCTGCCCCCGGACGCCCGCCCGGCCTTCGAGAGCGGCACCATCGACGCCTGGGTGGTCTGGGATCCCTACCTGACGGCCACGGTGCAGGCCACAGGCGCCCGGATCCTGCGGGACCACAAGGGCCTGGGCCGGGGCGACAGCTACGACCTGGTGCCCAGCGCGGTGCTGGCAAACCCCGAGAAGAAGCGCGCCTTGCAGATTCTTCTGGCCGAACTGGAAAACGCCTCCACCTGGGCCAACAAGAATCAGGGCACCGTGATCAAGCAGTTCAGCGACGAACTGGGCATCCCGAAAAGCGTGCTGGAAACCACCGTTCCCAAGAGCCTGCCGTTCAACATCCGGCCTTTCCGCTCCACGGACATCCAGCCGCTTCAGAGCCTGGCGAGCGCCTTCCGTCAGGTTGGGGTCCTGCCGAAAGACGTGACGTTCGGTCAGGAGAGTTACGTGACCCTGCCCACCTTCAAGACGGCGCTGGCCACCCTGGGTCTGAAGTGACACAGGTCAGAGCAGGTCAGGCCGAGGTGGCGCAGGACGCCCTGACCGTACCGCCGTCGGCAGGACGGGCCCAGAACGGGCGGCGTGTCCGTTCAGGCGGGCAGTTCTGGCGCTCGGAAGGAATCCGCTGGCTGGTTCCGCTGTTGCTGCTGGTCTTCTGGCAACTGGCGTCCAGCGTGGGTTGGCTCAACCCGCGGGTGCTGCCGGCGCCGTCGGCCGTGGTCGGGGCATTCTGGGAACTGGCCCGGAGCGGCGCGCTCTGGCATCATTTCACGGTCAGCCTGGGCCGGGCCGGCCTCGGCGTGCTGATCGGCGGCGGGCTGGGTTTCGCGCTGGGCATCCTGACGGGCACCTTCAGGACGGCTCACCTGCTGCTCGACACCAGCTTCCAGATGCTGAGAACAATTCCTAACCTTGCCCTGATTCCCCTGGTGATCCTCTGGTTTGGCATTGGCGAGAACGGAAAAATCTTCTTGATTGCGCTCGCCACCTTTTTCCCGGTCTACCTGAACACGCTGCACGGCGTGCGCAGCATCGATCCCCGGCTGACCGAGATGGCCCGCGTGTACGGGCTCTCGCCGTTCGAGACGTTTCGCCGCGTCACCCTGCCCGGAGCGCTCCCCGGCGTGCTGGTGGGCGTGCGCTACGCGCTCGGCATCAGCTGGCTGGCGCTGGTGGTCAGCGAGTCGTTCGGGGCGAGCAGCGGCATCGGCTTTCTGGCGATGGACGCCCGCGAGTTCTTCCGGACAGACGTGATCGTGCTCGCCATCCTGATCTACGCGCTGATCGGCAAGGCCGCCGACCTGAGCGTGGCCGTGCTGGAGCGCCGTCTGCTGCCCTGGCAGGTGCGGGCGTGACGGCGCTCCAGCACCAGCTCCCGGCGGCCTTGCCGGTTCGCGCGGGCGTCCGGCTCGAGGACCTGACCGTGCGGTACGGCGACAGGACGGTGCTCGACCGCTTGAACCTGCACCTCGCACCGGGCGAGCGGATCGCGGTGGTCGGCGAGAGCGGAGGCGGCAAGACCACCCTGCTGCGGGTTCTGGCGGGCCTGACACTGCCGGACGAGGGCCGGATCGACCTCTCCCCGGCCGGAACGCCTGCTCGTGTCCGGGTGATGTTTCAGGAAGACCGGCTGCTGCCCTGGCTCGGCGCGCTCGGCAACGTGTCGCTGGGTCTGCCGCAGAGCGAGCAGCCTCTGGCACGGGCGGCCCTCGCCGGGGTCGGGCTCGGTGACCGACCGGACGCCTACCCGCATCAGCTGTCGGGCGGCCAGCGGCAACGCGTGGCCCTCGCCCGCGCGCTGGCCCACCGACCGGCCCTGCTGCTGCTCGACGAACCGTTCGGGGCGCTCGACGCCCTGACCCGTGCCGAGATGCACGACCTGCTCGAACGCCTGCTGGACGACACCGGGGCTACCACCCTGCTCGTGACTCACGACCTCGACGAGGCGCTCAAGCTCGCCGACCGGGTGTTGCTGCTGAGCGGTGGCCGCTTGGCCGCGGACCTTCAGGTGACGGCCGCACGTCCGCGCCGCCGCGCCGAACTGCTGGACCTGCGCGACATTCTGGAAGCCCGGTTGCACGCGGGCGCTCAGCCAGGAGGAGTGTCCGGTCGGCCCCGCGCCTGACGAGGCGGGCGGGCCAGCGCTGCGGGAAGCTCCGGGAGATGCGGACCGGTCAAGGTTGGGCGCTCAGAATCCCCGGGACCGTCCAGCAAATCGTCGGCTTCATAGCTGAAGTTGCGAGCGTCAGGCAAAAGGTCGCCAAGTTGGCTGGCGCGATAACGACAAGCTGCCCGCCGTTCCGTTGACCGCCATTATTTCTGGGCCGTTCAGCAGACGGTTCTGTCAGGTTAATTCTGCGGCTGGCAGACGAACAGCAGGGGTGGCCTGAACTTCAGGCCACCCCTGCACCGACCTCACGCCACATCTGGAATGCCCAAGTGTTGGGTGCTTCTTGGGCAGAACGGACGCGCTTGAGCACGCCTGCCCGCTTCTGCTGATATCGGCGGGAACCGTCGTTCTGGTATGGCGCATCAGGTTGGTGACCCGGGCGTGGAGATTCAGAACTTCCTGGGCTCACTTGATCTTCCTGAAACCGAGCTGACTACGCTCCTGTTGCCTTGGCGGGACGATGCGATTGTTCTACGCGATGAGTGCAGCGGGCGGTCGAGATCCCTTGCTGATGGTCAACCTCCTGAAGCGCCGGAAGTGCTCGGATGGCGGCCCCGTAGCTGACCAGCTTGTCGGTGCGAATCTTCTCTGGAACGTGGAATTCTCTAAGCAGGCGAGCCAAGAACGTTCTCGCCGCTTCGGTATCTCGGTGACGTTGTAATAAGGCATCGAGCACGACCCCGTGCTCGTCCACGGCCCTCCAGAGCCAGTGACGGACACCGCCAACTGTCGTACAAACTTCGTCCATATGCCACCGGGAACCCCGACGGGGTTCCCGGTGACGCAGCTCTTCAGCGATGAGCGGCGAGAAGGTGATGTTCCACTCCCGCAGCGCGTCGTGGCTGACCTGGATGCCGCGCTGGTGGAGCAATTCCTGCACGTCTCGGTCACTCAGGGGAAAGCAATGGTACAGCCAAATGGCGTGCTGGATGATGCTGATTGGAAAGCGATGGCGAGAGGGCGTAGGGTCAGTCACCAACCCACCCTATTGAATTACCTGACAGAACCGTACAGACGGGCTCAGGGACCTGCTGTCAGTTGACTTCAACCTTTGGTGCGGACTTGGGCGGGATGGTGGAGCGCAGTCTTCTTGAACCTCTTCAAGGCAAAGTGCAACAGGCGGCTGAATCTTTCTTCTGCTATTTCTTCAGGTCCTGAATTCGTTTCAGCCAGAGGCGTCTGAAGTTCTCGTCTTCGAGCGTCAATTCCACCCAGGCCTGTACGGCCAGGTCCGCGTTCGGACGACCGATGTACTTGCGGGAACGCAGCACCATTTCGTCGTAAGCGTCCTTGACGCTGGCTGGAATCTTGCCGACGATACCGATCCTGCGCTCGACCAAAGAGACGACTTCCTCCAGCTCGGTGGGGTGCGAGGTCTGTTCCGCCGGCGCGGTCTCTTCAGGTCGCGGCGCCTCGATCGGGGGGGGCGTCACTTCAGGCTTGCGTTTGGTGGCTTGTTTCGCTGCGGGCGCGACGGGGTCCGGTGTCTCCTCCACTGTCGCCTTCAGGTGAGCGAAGCGGTTCATGCCGGCACCTTCGCGCCCACAGCCTCGTTGAAGGCCGCCTCGTAGTCGAGCCATCCGCTCTTGCCGAGGGCATTTCTGGTCTGGTACACCAGCGTGCCCGCGTCACAGGCGTCCTTGAACGCTTCGGTGTCGCGAATGGTCTGGACCAAGGGAGACAGGCCCAGTTCCTCGACCACGGCCCGCGCCTCGTCCAATTTGCGCTGGCTCGACCTGCGTGTCTGGGTGAACAGCACCCGGACCCGGCCGAGTTGTGGATCTTTTTTGCGCAGGGCCAGAGCCGTCTTGTGCATACTTTCGAGCGTCATGCTCTCGACGATGGCAGGAATGATCAGCAGGTCGGCTCCCTCGTAGACCTCGGCAATCTGCTCGTCTTCAAGGCCACCCTTGGTGTCGATCACGAAATGCGTGTAGTCCCGGGCGATCCGGAGGCTGCTGGCGTGGCTAGCTGCGCCGAACCGCAACCGCTCCTCGCCGCGCCGATGCCAGCTCAATGCGTGTGCCGCTGGATCTTCATCGATCAGCAGCGTAGAGGCGGAGCGGGCCAGCAGTGCCGCGAAATGAATCGAAGACGTGGTTTTGCCACACCCACCCTTCTGGCTGACGAGAGTGATAATCATAGAGACATTATGCCACTATAAATGTCAAAAAACAAAGATATATCTATAAATTCTAGAATTCTAAAAATCTACAACTCTAGAAAATTAAGTTTCTAAATTTAAAAATAGATAAAAATCTAAGACATTAAATTATTTCTTAGAACGCTAGTGTGCTCTGAGCAGACGTGCTGGTGTGACTGGGAAGGGTTGCGGCGCGTCGCCGATGTCCACGCACAGCTCCAAAATCTGCAGAGCAGCTCGGTGCTCATCATGATGCGAGGGGAGCCGTTTGCTCTCGCATCTCTGCTAATTCCGTTAGGCGTCTCTTGGTTTCACGAAGCATCGAAACCTCGTTTGTGACGGTTCAGTTCGTGAACGATTCATCTCTCGCTGGAAATACCTGCGCACCGGCAACTCAGAACTCTCGGTGAGCAGTCGCGGCATCGCAATGTTTTTGCGTTCCTCAGAGGAAGATCACTGGGAGATCCAGCAGCACCCACCAGGGCTGATCAAAGCCGCGTGTAACCGCCGTGTCTGCCTCACCAACCGTGGCATAAATATGAGAATCGTCACGACCACCAAGAGATACAGGCTGTTGGTATGCAGGCTGCTCCCGGGCAACCGGTGGGACATGAACAGTAACGCCAGAGTGAGCAGCATCAGAAGCAACACAGTGAATACCCGTTCTGGCCCACGCCATATTGCCGCGCGCTCGTCGGCCCGGTGTGATTGGAGCACTCTCCACGCCGCTTGCATCCCCACCAGTCTAGGCCTACGGGTTACCACTTCTCCCTCCGTGCAGCCGGCATGCGCCGGGTGCTAGGAAGTTGTGCAGGGTCGGTGCGTCCTGCTGGATTGCGCCGTCACCCTCGTTTTACCTCTGACCCACCCGATTAAGAGACAGTCAAGCTCCGTTCAAGGGGAGTTCCGCTGAGCGTGGCCTGACGAGAGGCTCGGACGTGACAGTCTGGGGAATGCGTCTTACCCGTTTCATGTTGCCTGCCGTTTTGCTTGCCGTGGCGATGCGCCGCCGATTTCGACCCACCGCTCCGTTGGCTGGTCGCAGAGTGCTGATCACCGGAGCGTCACGCGGTCTGGGGTTAGCCCTGGCACGCGAACTCGCCGGTCGAGGCGCCCGGTTGATTCTGCTCGCGCGCGACGCTTCGGAGCTCAACACAGCGGCCGACGAGATTCGCGCCAGGGGAGCCGAAGTCGAGACGGTGCAGGGCGACGTGACCTCACCCGAGTTCGAGGAAGTCCTTCAGCGGGCGGCCGAAACGTACGGAGGTCTGGACGTGCTGATCAACGTGGCCGGCGTCATTCAGGTCGGCCCGGCAGCCAATCTGACGTTGGGCGACTATCAGGAGGCCATGGACATCAACTTCTATGGACCTCTGCGGGCGGTGGAGGCGCTGCGACCTCAGCTTCGCCGCAGCAGGGGACGGGTTCTGAACGTCGCCTCGGTGGGCGGCAAGGTGGGCGTGCCGCATCTCGCCGCCTACAGCGCCAGCAAATTCGCACTGGTCGGTCTCGGACAGGCGTGGCGCGCCGAACTCGCACGGGAAGGCATCGGCCTGACCACGGTGATTCCGGGACTGATGCAGACCGGCAGCGCCAGGAACGCCACCGTCAAAGGGAAACGCGCGGCAGAATACCGGCTCTTCGCGACGCTCGACAACATGCCAGGGCTGTCGCTCAGGGCTGATCAGGCCGCGGCCCGGATTGTTGACGCACTGGAGAGGGGAGACGCCGAAACGGTCGTCGGGGGGCCGGCCAAGGCGATGGTTCTCTTCCAGGCTCTCGCCCCGCAGCTCTGGGCCGACCTGCTGGGGTTGGGCACGCGCCTGCTCCCTGGCGCCGGTGAGGACCAACTCGGCAAGAAAGGCCGGGAGGTCGAGGGAACATTGACGCGCAGTAACCCGATCAAACGTCAGGCCGAGGCCGAGAACAACGAACTTCAGTCGTGAGTGGCGGGAACCTGAAGCGCACGGCTTAAGGAAGGTGGGCCGAATACCGATCCTAGAGTGCTGCACCGGACCATAAAACAGTCTGTCCTCAGTCGTCCAGGTTTCCCTGAGCGACTGAGGACAAACTGTTTAGCTCAGGACTTCGCGGCTGACCGCGTCGTTCCCCAGGGGTCGAGGACCACCTTGATGCAGCCGTCCTTCTTGTCACGGAAGGTCTTGTACAGTTCCGGCGCGTCGTCGAGGCTGGCGCGGTGCGTGATGACGAAGCTCGGGTCGATCTGCCCGGCCTCGATCTTGCCGAGCAGCGGCTCGACGTACCGGTGGGTGTGAGTCTGGCCCATCTTGAACGTCAGCCCCTTGGCGAACGCCGCTCCCAGCGGCAGCTTGTCGACCAGGCCACCGTACACGCCCGGCATACTGACCGTGCCGCCTTTGGCGCAGCTCATGATGGCCCACCGGAGCGCCGTGATGCGGTCGAAAGTCAGGCGCATCTTCTGCTTCACGGTGTCCTCGAAGGCCCCGGGGCCGTGCCCGTGGGCTTCCAGCCCGACCGCGTCGATCACGTGGTCCGGGCCACGGCCGCCGGTGCTTTCCAGCAGCGCGAGCAGCACGTCCTCATCCTCGTAGTTGATCGTCTGCGCGCCACAGGCGGCGGCCATCCGCAGCCGTTCCGGCACCCGGTCAATCACGATCACGTGCGCCGCTCCCAGCATCTGGGCGCTGCGGACGGCGAACTGTCCGACTGGCCCCGCGCCGAAGACGGCCACCACGTCGCGGCCCGGCACGATGCCGCAGTTCTCGGCGGCCTGATAGCCGGTCGGGAAGATGTCGGTCAGAAACAGCACCTGCTCGTCGCGCAGATCGGACTCGATCTTGAAGCCGCCCCGATCAGCGAAGGGAACCCGCACGTACTGTGCCTGCCCGCCCGCGTATCCACCGTACAGGTGCGAGTACCCGAACAGCCCCGAAGAGCTCACGGCGCCGTACAGCGCCTCGGCCATCTGGTGATTGGGATTGGAATTGTCGCAGGCCGAGTACAGGCCACGGGAGCACGGATCGCATATCCCGCAGGCGAGGTTGAAAGGAACAACCACCCGGTCGCCCACGCGCAGCCGCCGGACGTCGCGCCCGACCTCAACCACTTCACCCATGAACTCGTGGCCCAGAATGTCGCCGCGCTCCATCGTCGGGATATAGCCGTCGAGCAAATGTAGGTCTGAACCGCAGATCGCGGTTGAGGTCACGCGCACGATTGCGTCGGAGGGCAGGAGCAGTTCCGGGTCCGGAACACGCTCGACGCCGAGGCGGTTGGTGGCCTGCCAGACCAGGGCCTTCACTGGCCACCCCGGCTGGCGCTCTGCACGTCCGAACTGGCCCGGCCGCTCGACTGGCCCTCCGTGGTGGGTACGAAGCCCAGTTCCTGAATCCGCTTGAAGCGGGTCAGGTCTTCGCGCAGCTGCTGCGCCGGTTCCTGACCGCGAATCCGGGCGAACACCGCCCCGGTGGTGCCGGCCGGAGGACGGTATTCCAGGCGCACCACGAGCTCAGTACCCCGGTTGCCCGGTGCCGCACGGAACAGCACCTCACCTGAGTTCTCCAGACCGCTGCCGGGCACCGAGGCCCAGGCAATCCGCTGCCCCGGCTCGTCAGCGGTCAGCGTGGCGTTCCACTGCACCGGGCCGACCGGTCCTTCGGCCGTCCAGCGTGAAGTGCCGCTGTGCAGCACCTCGACCTGCTTGAGGTGACTCATCCACTCGGGCAGACGCTCCAGGTTGCGCCACAGGGCGTACAGTTCGTCGGCGGGCCGGTCGACTGTCACCGCTTGCCGAATCTGGACCGCGCCGTCCTTCTGGTCGATCTTGAGCGCCGTGGCGAGCGGGTTGCGCCCCTGCACCGCCATGTACGCCAGGGCGAGACCTGGCAGGCCCAGCCCGAGCTGTCGCCCGAGACCGCCACGCAGACTGTAAAACAACAGTCCAGCGGCGGCGGTGCCGGTCACCAGCCGTTCCACCGGCTGAAGGTTGGCGCCAGCTCTGTTCTTTCCAGACGGACCAAACGCTTGACCCGCCTCGGATTCACGGCCAACAGACGAGGTCATAGATGTTTCCCAGGTACAGCGCGCGTGGAACGGTCGGAATTTCTCTGTACGGTGCCTTGAACGAACATACACAACCCCCTGAACAGTTCACGGATACCCATTGAAGACAGACCATAGACCTGGTCCAGATGGCCAACGACGTGTGCGCCGCCGTGTATCCGTCGTTTGAGGCGAGTGTAAGAGAAAACCCGTCTTTCAGTTGACGGTCAACTCCCAACCCTTTTCTCACGTGTATTCAGGCTTTTCCCGCGCTGAAATGCAGTCAACCTGTCTTCATGAACGTTAGGTACAGGCCATTGATCTGCGGCGGAGCAGAAGCTGAGATGCCCGATCTCTCCTGTTTATAAGACTCGAAATGAAACGATTTTCTCGTCCCGATGCGGGTGAGCGGCGCACAGGCGGAGGTCTGCTTTCAGGTGCGGATGTGCCGAGCCGAAGTGAACCGTGAGAAGGAGGGACGGCCCGGAGACTGGGGCGCTCCTGCGTTCTGGTGTTCTTGGGGCGGATGATGAGGCGATCAGTCGCCGGCCGACGCGGCGGCCTGTTCCTGAAAGACAAGGCGGTCGAGGTAGGCGTTCCTGAACTTGCCCCCGGGATCGAGGGAGCGCGCCATCCGCCGGAAGTCGGGCAGGCGTGGCACCACCGCTTCCAGCCGTTCCGGCGTGGTCTCGAACACCTTGCCCCAGTGTGGGCGGGCACCAAACGGGGCCAGCGCGGCCTCGACCTCGGCGAGCACCGAGCGCACGGCCGACTCGTCGCGTCGCCAGGTGAAGTGGAAGGCCACACTGTCCTGCCGGTAGGCCGGGCTCAGCCACAGGTCGTCGGCGGCCACGGTCCGGACCTCCGAGACGAACAGCAGCGGGGCCAGCCGGTCGCCGAGGGCGAACAGGGCCGCGAGTGCAACTGGAGCGTGCTCAATCGGCAGCAGGTACTCGCTCTGGATCTCCTCACCGCTGCTCGGCGTGTGACCGGCCCGGAAGTGCGGCCAGCGCTCGTGCCACGGCCCTGGAACGCCGAGCTGCACCGTGCAACTCTCGGCAGCCGCGCTCCAGACCGGATGGTGCTCACGCGCCGCCCGTTCCCCGCCGAACAGCCGCGCGGGCAGCGCGGAAAGGGCTCCATCCACCCGCCGCTTCAGCCAGAGCGTGTCGAAGCGGGCGTGCTGCCAGGTGGTGAACAGGCTCACGCTGTCGGCCAGCCCCATCACCTCCCCGAAGCGGGCGGCCACCTCGTCCAGCGGCACGTGCTCGTACACCTCCTGGCGCACCTGGTAGGTCTGTTCGGTGCGCAGCGTCATCTGCGTCACTACGCCGAGTGCTCCCAGCGAGACCACCAGACCGCCGAAGCCTTCGGGGTCGGCGGCCCGCGAGAACGTTCGCCGCTCGCCGGTCGCGGTCATCAGTTCGAGCGCCGTGACGGCCGAGGCGAGGCCCTGCTGGCGAAGGCCGGAGCCGTGCGTGCCGGTCGAGCAGGCACCGACCACGCTCAGGTGCGGCAGCGAGGCAAGGTTGGACAAGGCGTGGCCCCGCCCGTGCAGGTAAGCGCCCAGCTCGGCGTACTGAACGCCGCCCCCCACCGTGACAGTCTGGGCGGCCTCGTCGAGCGAGAGCACCTGACCGAAACGCTCCAGCGAGATCAGGTCGCCCGTCGTGTCGGGGAGAGTATTGAAGGTATGCCGGGTGCCCAGGACTCGCACCCGCTCGGCCCGTCCGACCAGTTCCTCCAGCTCCTCGAGGGTGCCCGGGCGGTGAAGGCGCGGCGCCCGGTACACGACGTTTCCGCCCCAGTTGACTTCCTGCCGAGGAAACATGGCCTCAGTATGCACGGCCAGCATGAAGGCAATCGGTGGCAGCTACCAGCCGGCGAAGTGCCGCAACCGGGCCGCCAGCGTCCGGGGGTCCTGACCGTCCGTGCTCAGCCGGTGGACCCAGGCCGGGGTGGCCTCGTCGAGTTCGGAGGCCCGGAGAGCGCTGCGCAGCAGGTGCGTGTGCAGCGATGCCCCGCGCTCCCGCCGGGTCAGCCGCTCGCGGGCCGTGTCGTCGGTCGAGGTGAGCAGCACCGCCGTGACGCACGGGTCGTCGCCCATGGCGGTGAGCAGCCCTTCGGTATGCAGCACGCTCACGGTGTTGGTGTAGACCATCCGGCGGTACCCGAGCGCCCGGTAGTTCTGCCAGATGGCCGCGAGGTTGCGCTCGGCCAGCCCGTGCGCCCACGGTGCAGGATGGGCGAGGTCGAGGGTATCGCCCTCGATCACGCAGTGCTGAACGTCGTCGGCCGTCAGCTGGTGGTGCAGTTCGAGCGCCACGCTGGTCTTGCCCACGCCCGACCGGCCGCCGATGAACAACACGTGGCCGCGCTCCATTTCGGGCCGGACGGAGTTCGGCACCACCCTATTCTGAGGGCTGAAGTTCGACCTTCAGCCACCCCGGCTGCCGCTGATCGAACGCCTCGTAGGCACTGATCGCGTCCGTCAGGCCTTCCTGCTTGCTGATCACGCGGGTCGGATCGACCACGCCCGACGCCACCAGGTCGACCAGGTGGGGAATATAGTTGCGGTGGTTGCAGTTGCCCATCCGGAGCGTCAGGTTCTTGTTCATCGCCTTGCCGATCGGATAGGTGGTCATGTCGGGCGAGTACACCCCGATGATGCCGATCTGTCCGCCCTTCTTGACGACCTCCACCGACCATTCCAGCACCTGCCCCGGCGCGTCGCCGGGCACCCAGTGGCCGTGGTCCGGGTGCGCGTCCGGCGCCACCTGCTGCACCAGTTCACGGTCCTCCTTCAGCTCGTCGGCGTCCGGCTTCGCGGGCCCGCCGTGCGCGTGCTGGGCGTCCACCCCGACCGCGTCGATCACGCAGTCCACGCCGTGCCCGTCGGTCAGGCGCTTGATGACGGCCACCGGGTCTTCCTGGTTGAAGTCGATCACCTCCGCGCCGTTCTGCTGGGCCAGGTCGAGCCGGTCCTGGTGCTGATCGACCGCGATGATGCGCGTCGCGCCCATCAGCCGCGCACTGATGATGGCGAACTGCCCGACCGGGCCGCAGCCGAAGATGGCGACGCTCTTGCCATGCGACACGCCGGCCAGATCGGCACCGAAGTAGGCGGTCGGGAAAATGTCGCTGAGCATCAGCGCCTGATCGTCGGACACGTTGTCGGGGAGGCGCACCAGGCTGCTGTGCGCGTAGATGATGCGGGCCTTCTCGGCCTGCAGGCCGTCGAGCGGACCACTGTCCTTGGGGCCGCCGTAGAAGGCCGTTCCGGCCTCGGGGCCGTTGGGGTTGGCGTTGTCGCACTGCGCCGTGTTGCCCTCGCGGCAGGGCATGCATACCCCGCACGACGCCGTGCTGGGAATCACCACCCGGTCGCCCGGCTTGAAGTTGCGCACCTCGGAGCCGACCTCCTCGATCACGCCGACGCCCTCGTGACCCAGGATGGTGCCCGGAACCATGCCGCTCATCGTGCCCCGGATGAAATGCAGGTCGGTGCCGCAGATGGCGCTGGCTGTCAGGCGCACGATGGCGTCGGTCGGCTCCTGAATGCGGGGCTCGGGAACGTCCTGCACGGCGATCTTGCCGGTGTCCTGCCATACGACTGCCTTCATCTCGACCTCCTCGCAGCATGTTCGTCTGCGTGTCGAGACCATGCTACGCAGTTGGGAAACCGGGTAAGGCGAAGCGCCCTTGCCGCAAGGTTTAGGGCTCCTGAAGCGGAGATTCAGGCAACACGCCGCCGGGACTCATGGAAAGCGGCGCGGGTCACTTCCGGATCATCTCCTTGACGAGCTGCCGTTCGATCAGCTGCGCGGCGATCGGCCCGCGAATGCGGCGGAACAGGTGGTAGTCGAAGAAGTAGACCTGACCTTTCTGCGTCGCCGACAACCGGTTGGTCAGGGCGCTGCCGGTCCAGTCGGCCCGGGCGCGTGTCGGGGTACTCGTTCCCGAGGCCAGGACGATCACCACGTCCGGATTGAGCGCCACCAGTCCCTCGACGCTCAGCACCGCCTCGTTCTTGTCACCGTCGATCACGTTCAGGCCCAGGTCACTGAGCAGGCCACCGGTCCAGTCGCTGCGCTTGCTGACGTCGAAGGTGTTCTTGCCCTCGCCGCCCCCGGTCCAGACCACCAGCACCTTCTGGCCCTTGAAGCGTGGAGTCAGAACGCTGCGGGCGGCCTGAACGTCCGCCGTGTACGTCTTCAGGACGTTGGCGTAAGCCGCCTCGCGGTCGACCGCCTTGGCCAGCAGGGGCAGCGTCTTCTGCCATTCGCTGCGGTCGATGCCCTTGAACAGCAGGGTGGGGGCGACGCGGCTCAACTGCGGATAGACCTGAGCGGCGTAGTCCTCGCCGACGATCAGGTCCGGCTTCAGCGACGCCAGAATTTCCAGGTTGGGGCTGAAGCGGTCGCCCACGTTCACCGGATTCGAGGTCACGCGGCTGCCCAGCACGCGGATGTCACGAATCGGCGAGCCGAACGCCGGCGTCTTGATGAAGGTGGACGCCTCGCCGTATCCGACCGGTTGGATGCCGAGCGACAGCAGCAGGTCGAGCGCGTGTGGCCCGAGCGCGACGATCCGCATGGGCTTGGCGGGGATGGTGGTGTTTCCGGAGCTGTGGGGAATGGTCACGGGATAGGAGGTGGCGGCGAGGCTCGAACCTCCAGCCAACAGGGCCAGAACAAGTAGGGGTACGCGCATGCTTCTCCTCGGTGCTCGGCGAACCGGAGCAAAACGTCGCAAGTCTCCCACATTCTATTCCGACAGGCAAACTCAGGTTAATTTCGGTGGCGCTGGAATAGAGCTCTGGGAGCTGATCGTCACGGGTACCGGATCGGTTTCTGGAAGCGTCTCTCTACCTCCGGCTGTGCGGGCCGTTCGGGGCAGCACGGCTTGACAGCCGGGATTTCAGGTGGAATGCTTGGTTGTAACCGATTACAACTGAATTTGACGCGAGCGTTACCCGTCACTGCCCATGTCGTAACCGGTTACAATTCGCCGATTTCTCCGCTCACGCTTTTCTCCGCCGAGGTTGACCATGGGACGCCCGACCATCAACGACATCGCCCACGCCGCCGGGGTCAGCAAAGGCACCGTCAGCCGGGTGCTCAACGGGCACAGCACGGTGGCCCGGCGCACCCGTGACCTCGTCGAGGGCGTGATCCGGGACCTCAACTACGTGCCCGATCCGGCGGCGCGGCAACTCTCGTGGCGCACCGGGCAGACGCTGGGCCTCTCGACCCCGGCGGCCGATCCGCTGCTCAGCCCGTATCAGGTGCTGTTCCGGCGGGCGCTCGAGGCCCACACGGCTCCCGCCGGGGTGCAGCTGCTCGACCTGCACGGCGACCTCGCCAGGGCCGCGCGCCTGCCGTCGGCGGTGCTGCTGATGCACATCCGGCCCCACGACTCGCGCCTCGACATCCTGGCCGCCCGGGGCGTGCCGGTGGTCATGATCGGCCACCACGCCGAGTACCGCTGGGTGGCGCCCGACGACCGGGGCGGCGCGGAACTGGCGACCCGCCAGCTCACGATGGCCGGGCACCGCGACCTGCTGTTCCTGGGCAGCGGAGAAAGTCAGGTGGCCCGCGACCGCGAGGCCGGATTTCTGGCCGCCGCGCACGAGGTGGGGGCCCGCACCGCCACGCTGCCCGGCGGGTTCACCGCGCTCGACGGCTACCGGGTGGTGCGCCGCGCCTGGGAAGGTGGAACGCGCTTCAGCGGTCTGTTCGCCGCCAGCGACGAGCAGGCGGTGGGCGCGGCGGCCGCCCTGCAGGACCTCGGCCTGAGCGTGCCGGGCGAGGTGTCGGTGGTGGGCTTCGACGGCCTGCCCGAACTGCCGCTTCCG
>Ga0160427_10000666_pt1 | contig 20676 bp, 17 predicted proteins | sample SolpanmetagenomL_FD_108194 | JGI IMG/M metagenome (GOLD analysis project Ga0160427, IMG submission 108194) | Solar panel surface microbial communities from Lawrence Berkeley National Laboratory, California, USA - L | ecosystem: Engineered > Built environment > Solar panel > Unclassified ...
AACCGGGAAATGTTTTACGCGCATCTACCGTTTGGAAATAGCTGAGCCGGCTCCGGCTAGCCCCAAAAGTACGGCCGGCGCGGCGGGCAGGTTCGTATATTTGCTACAGTACCCTTTTGCCCACTTTGTTCGTGAATATTCGCCGTTTTCTTCTGCTGCTGAGCCTGGTTGTGCTAACCGGCCTGCTGGCTAGCCCCCATGCCTGGGCCCAGGGCAAGCGCCAGGTAGTGCAGTTCACGGGCATTGTGGCGAGCGGCGACAGCCTGCTGGGCGTGCCCGGCGCCTCGGTGTACGTGCCCAAGGCCGGCCGCGGCACCACTACCAACGCCTACGGCTACTTCTCGATGCCCGTGCTGGCCGGCGACAGTATCGTGTTTCGCTCGCTGGGCTACCGCAACCAAACCATCGTTATCCCGGCCAATTATCAGCGCCAGAGCTTTTCGGTTATCATCTCGCTGCTCGAAGACCCCGCCATCCTGCCCGAAGTGCGCGTGTTTCCCTACGCCACCGAAAAGGAGTTTAAGAAGGCTTTTCTGGCCCTGCGTCTGCCCAGCGAGCGTGGCTCGGCCGCGGCCGACAACCTCAACGAGGACCTGATGCGCAAGATTTTCAACTCGCAGCCCATGGGCCCCACGGCCAACTTCAAACAGACAATGTCGATGCAGCAGCTGGACTTTGACCGGCGCATGGGCACTGCCCCCAACCCGCAAAGCAATAACCCGCTGCTGAACCCATTCAGTTGGCTGCAACTGATAAAGCAGGTGAAGAGCGGCGAGTTTAAGAAAAAAGAAGGCGTTGATTACTAGGGGCTAGCCAGCTTGGTGCTACAACCCCGGGCCGGTTTTTAGGGTAAAGTGAAGGTGGCAGTCAATTGCCACCTTTTGCTTTTTTTATGGATACAAACCTTCCGGTGTCCGCGCAGCCGCGCGTGGTAATAGTGGGCGGCGGCTTTGGCGGCCTGCGGCTAGCCCAGGAGCTGGCCGATGCCCCCGTGCAAGTGGTGATGGTAGACCGCAACAACTACCACAATTTTCAGCCCCTGCTCTACCAGGTGGCCACTGGTGCGCTGGAGGCCGATAGCATCGCCTACCCGCTACGCAAGATTTTTGCGGGCCAGCCAAACTTCTTTTTCCGCCTGGCCGATGTGCGCGGCGTGCGCCCGGCCGATAAAGTTATCGAAACCAACCTCGGCGATATCAGCTACGACTACCTGGTGCTGGCCACGGGCTCGCTCACCAATTTTTTTGGCATCGAGAGCATCGAGAAAAACGCGATGCAAATAAAGAGCATCCCGAATGCGCTGAATTTGCGCAGCTTCATCTTCCAGAATTTCGAGCAGGCGCTGCTCGAAAACGACCCCGAGAAGCGGCAGGCACTCCTCAATATTGTGGTGGTGGGCGGTGGCCCCACGGGCGTCGAAATCAGCGGCTCGCTGGCCGAGATGCGCAAGCGCGTGCTGCCCGGCGACTACCCTGAGCTGGACCTAGGCAAGATGCAGATTTACTTGGTTGAGGCCGGCCCGGCACTGCTAGGCCCCATGTCGAAGGCCTCGCAGGATGATGCGGCAAATTACCTGACCGAGCTAGGAGTGAAAGTGCTGACGAATACGTCGATAAAAGGCCTCGAAAACGGCCGGGCATATTACTCGGATACCGAATACATTCCGACCGAAAACATGATTTGGGCCGCTGGGGTCAACGGCACGGCCTTGCCCGGCATGCCCGAGGCAGCCGTGACCCGCAACAAGCGCCTCACCGTGAACCCGTGGAACCAGGTGGAGGGCCAGCCGAACATTTTCGCCATCGGCGACGTGGCCAATCTGGCAACTGAGGAGTCGCCCAAGGGCCTGCCCATGCTAGCCCCCGTGGCCCAGCAGCAGGCCGATTTACTGGCCAAGAACATTCAGCGCCTCTTAAAGGGCGAGCAGCCCGAGCCGTTCAAGTACTTCGACAAGGGCGTAATGGCCATCGTGAGTCGTAACCGCGCCGTGGTGGATATGCCCAACGGCTGGCACTTCAAGGGCTTTCTGGGGTGGCTGGCGTGGCTGTTTATCCACCTGATTTTGCTGGTGGGCTTCCGCAACCGCATTGTGGCGCTGGTAACCTGGGCGTTCAGCTATTTCAGCTCGGGGCAGGCCCTGCGGCTGATTATCCGGCCCTTCAACCGGCGCGACGTGAAAGACTCGACCGGTAAGAAAGCCGCCGAGCACGCCGCCGCGACATTGGAATATAATCCGACGCCTTCGGCGGTGCAGCAATCGTAGTCGCTAACCTACACGCATAAAAAAAGCCACCCGTTAAGGTGGCTTTTTTTATGTAATCAAAGACAAAGCGCTTAGAGCAGTCCGCTCAGGAAACCGGGCAGAATACCCAGCACTAACGTGAGCACCACTAGCAGCACCAGCGTGGCCGCCTGGAAGCCATCGACCACAATCGGGGTGTTGCTGCCCGGCTCAGCGGGGCGCATGTACATGGCAATAACGGGCCGCAGGTAGTAGTAAATACCCACCATGCTCATCAGCACCGCGAACACCACCAGCCAAATGTAGCCCTGACTAGCCACCGCCGTGAAGATGAAGAACTTGCCGAAGAAGCCACCCGTGAGCGGGATACCACCCAGCGAGAGCATGGCCACCGTCATCACGAAGGCCAGCAGCGGGTTGGTGCGGGCTAGGCCAGCGAGGCCGGCATAGTCTTCGCGCTGGCGCTGGTCGGCTACCAGTTTGAGCACGCCAAAGGCCGCTACCGTGGCAATAGAGTAGGCAAGGCTGTAGAAGAAAATACCCTGCGCGGCGGGGCCGCTCAGCTGGCCGTGGCCAGCCACGAGGCCCAGTAGCAGGTAGCCGGCATGGCTCACGCTGGAGTAGGCCAGCATCCGCTTGGCGCTGGTTTGCACCGCAGCGCCCACGTTGCCGAGCAGCAGCGTGAGCACGCACATGGCCACGATGGTGGGCAGCCACACGGCGCTGGTGCCGGGCAGGGCCACCACCAGCAGCTTCAGGAAAGCGGCGAAGCCGGCGGTTTTCACCACCGTGCTCATGAAGGCGGTGAAGAAGGTCGGCGTACCCTCGTACACGTCGGGCGTCCAGAAGTGAAAGGGTGCGGCCGACACCTTGAAGCCGATGCCGATTACCATCATCAGCACGCCCACGTAGAGCATGGGCTGGAGGCTAGCGTTGGCCGGGGCGGCGATGCCGGCAGCCAGGCCATCGAGCTGAAACGAGCCGGTGGCGCCGTAAACCAAGGCGATGCCGAAGAGCAGAATGCCGGTGGCAAAGGCACCCTGCAGGAAGTACTTAAGCGCGGCTTCGTTCGAGCGCACGTTGCGCTTGTCGGAGCCAGCCAGGCAGTACATGCTGATGCTCAGAATCTCAATGCCCACGAAGAGCATAATGAGGTGGTTGTAGCTCACCATCATGATGGCGCCCACCAACGAGAACAGCAGCAGCGAGTAGTACTCGGCCAGGTTGGGCTCGCCGGCCGCCACGTAGGAGCGCGAAAAGGGCAGCAGCACCAGCGCCGTGAGCAGCACAATACCGCTGAAGGCCACCGAGTAGTTGTTCACGGTCAGCATCTGGGCCACGTAGGGCACATCAAACATGCCCGTCACACCATCGTGATTCCAGTCAAGCAGGTTAAGCCAAACACAAGGGCCAGCATAGCCAACGCGAAGGGCATCAGCACCCTATTGGAGCGCAAAAAGCCTAAGAACAGGTTGACGATGCCGAAGACGGAGAGGAGAACGATGGGGAGCATAGTATTATAAGCTGTTAGCTATTAGCTGCTAGCCGTTAGCTTATGCTATTATCAGCAAGATATTACAAGGGCAAAAAGGCAGTTTTGCCGGATTCTCAAAAGCAGGAAAGCTAACAGCTAGCAGCTACCAGCTAACCGCTGGGCTAGCGGCCGACGACGGTCAGAATCTGACTGATGGCCGGCTCCGACAAGTGCAGGAACGTGCCCGGAAATAGCCCTAGCCAGAACACCAGCGCGATGAGCGGCACGAACATAAACAGCTCCGAGCCGGTGAGGTCAGTAATGGTGTCAGAATAAGCCGAATCGGGCCCGAGCATGGCGCGCTGGTACATGCGCAGCAGGTACACGGCCGAGAAAATAATGGTGAGGCCCGCCACGGCGCCGGCCCACATGTTGAACTCGTATACGCCCGCCAGCAGCAAAAACTCGCCCACAAAGCCACCCGTGAGGGGCAGGGCCACCGTACTCAGCAGCATCACCAGAAAGCACACGCTCAAGAGCGGCGTGCGGCGGGTGAGGCCACCGAGGTCGGCCAAATCGCGGGTGCCGGTGCGGCGCTCGATGGCGTCGGCCACCAGGAACATGCCCACCACGTTCACACCGTGGGCCAGCATCTGCACCACCGCGCCTTGCAGGCCGATGGCCTTGAGCGAGAACACGCCGGCAATCATCAAACCCACGTGCGAAAGCGACGAATAGGCGATGAGCCGCTTCATATCGCGCTGCCGAATGGCGATAATGGCGCCGTAAATGATGCCGATAATGGCGAGCACCATCACGAGCTGCTGCCACTGGCTAACCCCTAGTGGTACTACCGGCAAAAGCCAGCGCAGACAGCCGTAGATGCCCATTTTCAGCATGATGCCCGAGAGCAGCATGGTAGCCGGGGCCGGCGACTCGGTGTAGGTATCGGGCTGCCAGGTGTGGAAAGGGAAAATCGGCATTTTCACCGCGAAGGCGGCGAAGATGAGCCAGAATACCCACGCTTGCTCCGAAGCTCCTAGCTGCTTGCCGGCCGTGTAAAAGGCTTGAATGTCAGACGAGTGGGCGGCCAGCGCGCCGGCGCCCGGGCCGGTTTGCAGGTACAGATACACGAAGCCGGCCAGCATAAACAGCGAGCCGATGATGGTATACAGGAAGAACTTAAACGTAATCTGGATGCGGCGCTCGGCGCGGCTCCAGGCGCCGGCCAGGAAATAAATCGGAATCAGGGCCACTTCCCAGAAGAAGTAGAACACAAACGCGTCGAGCGAGGTGAAAACCCCTAGCAGGCCGGTTTGCATGAACAGCACCAGCGCGTAGAAAGCGCCGGGGTTCTCGTACTCCTCGTGGCGGAAGGCCGTGGCCAGAATGATGGGCATCAGCGTGGCCGTGAGCAGCACTAGGCACAAGCTCAGGCCGTCAATGCCGAGGTGAAAATTGATGCCCGCCGACGGTATCCAGTTTAGGTTGAGGTCGAAGCCGCTTGGCCCGTTGCGGGCGTAAGTGATGGCCGCAAACACGGCCACGGCCAATTCGAGAAAGGATGCCCCCAGGGCCAGGGCACGGGCCGCGGCGCCTTTGGCAAAGTGAAGGAGCAGGGCGGCGGCCAGCGGGAAAAAGACGAGAAAAGCTGTCAGCATTAGCGAAAGCGCACGGCAAACCGGCCGGAAGCCCGGTGAGTTTACCGCGAATTAGCTGCAAACTTACTGCCCGCGTGCGGAAGGTGGGCAAGGAGTTGCGCTAAAAAGCGCTGGCTAGCCCAGGTGTTACCGGGCTAGCTGGCGCCCGGCGCGCACCCGCCCAGCGCCGGAACGCGTAAGTTTGACTTATTATCCCCCGCCATGCCCCGCCACCCAATAACCGATTTTCTTGATACCGCCGCTGGTCCCATCCTCGACGTGCGCGCCCCGGCCGAGTACGCCCAGGGCCATATTCCGGGCGCGCTGAGCCTGCCGCTTTTCAGTGATGAGGAGCGCGCGCGCATCGGCACCACCTACAAGCAGGTGAGCCCCGACAAGGCCGTGCTGCTGGGCCTCGATTTCTTCGGGCCCAAAATGCGGGCGATGGTGGAGCAAGCCAAAAAGCTGGCGCCCGGCCAGGAAGTGCGCCTGCACTGCTGGCGCGGCGGCATGCGCAGCGGCGCCGTATTGTGGCTGCTTGAGCTGGGCGGCTTCCACGTCAACCTGCTCGACAAAGGCTACAAGGACTACCGCGGCTGGGCGCTGGCCGAGTTTGCCCGCCCGCGCCAGTTGCGCGTGCTGGGCGGCTACACTGGCAGCGGCAAAACCGCCGTGCTACACGAACTGGCGCGGCGCGGCGAGCCAGTACTCGACCTGGAGGGGCTAGCCAACCACCTGGGCTCGTCGTTTGGCAGCCTGGGCCAGCCGCCGCAGCCTACGCAGGAACAATTTGAGAACGACCTCGCTGCCGCGCTCGCCAAGCTGCCCAACGACCGCCCTATTTGGGTTGAGGACGAGAGCCGCACCATTGGCGGGCTGGGCATCCCGGCCGCGTTTTTTGAGCAGATGCGCGCCGCGCCGCTGGTGGTGCTCGACGTGCCTAGCGCGGCCCGCGTGCAGTACCTGGCCGCCGACTACGGCCGCCACGATGCCGCCGGGCTAGCCGCGGCCGTGCTGCGGCTGCGCAAGCGCCTGGGCGGCCTCGTTACCAAGGAAGCACTCGGCGCCATCGCCGACGGTGACATGGCCCGCATGGTCGAGTTGGTACTGGCGTATTACGACAAGAGCTACGGCTATGGGCTGGAAGGCCGGCCGGCGACCGTCGTGCCCGCCGAGGGCACCGACGCGGCGACCAATGCGGCGCTGGTGCTGGCGGCGGCGAAAACTATAGCTACCCCACTAAAGCCAACCAGCTATGATTCCGAAGCTGCGAGTAGCCCGGCCCACTAACGACTTGACGGCGGTACGCCATTTCTATGTGGAAGGCCTGGGCTTGGCTGAGCTCTACGCGTTCGCCGGGCACGACGGTTTCGATGGCCTGATGCTTGGGCACCCGGACGCCCCCTATCATTTCGAGTTCACCCAGCAGGCGGCCCACGTAGTGCCGCCCGCGCCCACCGCCGAAAACCTACTCGTTTTTTACTTAGCCGAGCGTGCCCAGTGGGAAGCTGCCGTAGCGCGAATGCAAAGGCACGGCTATGCGCCGGTACCAGCCTACAACGCTTATTGGGACCGCCAGGGTCTCACCTTTGCTGACCCCGACGGTTACCGAGTGGTGCTGCAACACGCCGCCTGGAATTTTTAACGAGCGCTAGCTCTCCGATAGATATGACTCCCACCGACCTCGACCAAATCCGCCTTACCCAATACAGCCACGGCGCGGGCTGCGGCTGCAAAATTGCCCCTAGCGTGCTCGACAAAATCCTGCACAGCAGCCTGCCGCAGCCCAACTACGACAACCTACTCGTGGGCAATGGCAGCCGCGACGACGCGGCCGTGTACCGCCTGCCCGAGCAGGCCGGGCAATGCGTTATCAGCACCACCGATTTTTTTATGCCCATCGTCGATGACGCCTTCGACTTCGGGCGCATTGCCTCGGCCAACGCCATTTCCGATGTTTACGCGATGGGCGGCAAGCCGCTGCTAGCCATTGCGGTGCTGGGCTGGCCCATCGACAAGCTGGCGCCCGAGGTGGCCGCCCGCGTCACGGAGGGCGCCCGCGCCATCTGCGCCGAGGCGGGTATTCCGCTGGCGGGCGGCCACAGCATCGACTCGCCCGAGCCGATTTTTGGGCTGGCCGTAACGGGCCTTGTGAGCGAAGCCAATCTCAAGCGCAACGACACAGCTACCGCCGGCTGCCGGCTCTATCTCACCAAGCCGCTAGGGGTAGGTATTCTCACTACGGCCCAGAAGCGCGAGATTCTGCGCCCCGAAGATGCCGACGTGGCTCCGGCCCAGATGCGCCAGCTCAATAAGATTGGGGCCGAGCTGGGCGAAATCGCCGGTATTAAGGCCATGACCGACATCACTGGCTTTGGCCTGCTAGGTCACCTCTCGGAGGTGTGCGAAGGTAGTGAGGTGCAGGCAGTTATCAATTATTTTCACGTGCCGCGCCTGGCCCAGGCCGAGCGCTACCTGCTGCAAGGTGCGGTGCCCGGCGGCACGGTGCGCAACTTTGCCAGCTACGGCCACAAAATCGGCTCCCTCACGGAGGAGCAGAAATTCTATCTCTGCGACCCCCAAACTTCGGGCGGCTTGCTCGTCTGCGTGGAGCCCGGCGCGGCCGAAGCCGCCGCCCAGGCCGTATTTGCCCGGCACGGGCTAGCCCTAGAAAGCTTTGGCGAGCTGCGGCCGCACACCGAAGGCGAGCCGTGGATAGTGCTGGAATAAGCTCGTTATTCGTTGCTCGTTGTTCGGATGAGCGTATGACTGTCGGACCACTATCGGATGCTGAACAACTGATAACGAACAACGAACAACCAACAATCGGCCGGCTAGCCCCTACGCCCAGCGGCTACCTGCATCTCGGCAATGCCGTCAACTTTGTGCTCACCTGGCTGCTGGTGCGCCGGGTGGGCGGCACGCTGCACCTGCGCATCGACGACCTCGACCGCGCCCGTTTGCGGCGCGGGTACCTGGAAAATATTTTTCGGGTAATCGACTGGCTAGGCCTTGATTACGACCACGGGCCAGCTAGCCCCGACGATTTTCTGCGGCACCACTCGCAGCTGCTGCACCTGCCCGAATACAACCAGCTGCTGCGGCGGCTGGCGCAGCGGCCGGGCCTACTTTATGGCAGTCCGCGCTCGCGCTCGGGCAGTGCGCCCGCGGTCACGGTGCCGCTCGGTACCCCCGGCGCGGCGTGGCGGGTGCGGGTGCCAGCGGGCACCGCCGTGGCCTGGGCCGATGGCGGGCAGGGCCCAGTAGCCGTGCCGCTGGCCAGGGAGATGCCCGACTTTGTGATACGCAAAAAAGACGGCGTGGCGGCCTATCAGCTAGCCTCGGTGGCCGATGACTTGCGGCTGGGTACCACGCTCATTGTGCGGGGCCTGGACCTGCTGCCCAGCACGGCGGCGCAGTTGTGGCTGGCTGCGCAGCTACCCGAAACCAGGGGCTTTACCCCCACGCGCCTCCGGTTTTACCACCACGGCCTGCTTGCCGATGCAGCGGGCCACAAGCTGAGTAAAACCACCCAGGCGGCTGGCGACCAAGGCATCCTGGCTGCGGTTGGGCCGGGCGTGGTGTACGCCGCCGTGGCGCAGCTGCTGGGCCTGCCCACGGCGGCGGGCGAGTCGCTGGCCAGCCTGCGGGCGGCTTTTGGCTAACGTTAAATTCTCCATAAAAAAGGCCCGCCTCTTGGGCAGAGCGGGCCTTTTTTATGCGATGCGGGCTAGCCTTACTGCCGCACCACCGTCAGGCGGGCGGTCTGGTCGCCTTGCTGCACCACGAGCACGTACTTAGCGGGAGCTAGCAGGCCCGCGCCGGGCAGCGCCAGGGTGCTGGTGCCGACCTCAACCGAGGCCAGCGCCTGGTCATAGAGCAGGCGGCCCAGCATATCGTAGAGCCGGGCGCGGAGCGGGCCGGCCGTGGCCGTCGTCACCTGTATCGAGATGCCCTCGGCGCCAAAAGGCACCGGAAACGCATTGATGGCGTAGGTGCTGGCGGCCGGCGTGGGGGGGCTGCTGGCGTTGGCGAGGGTCCAGCGGCCGTTGAGGTCCGCAACGAAGGTGCGGCGCACGGTGCGGGTGGCGATATCGCGCTGGGTGGCGCCCTCATTGGTCCAGGTAGCGCCCGCATCGGCCGAGCGGAACATCGTTAGCTGGTTTTCCAGCAAGCTATTAAGCTCGTGCGGAGCATACTGCTGGCTGAGCGTGGCGCCCGGCAGGCTGCGCCCGTTGGCCGCCGTGATAGCAAAATAGCGGCTGATGCTGCTGGCTCCGCCCACGCCCTGCGGCTGGCCGGTGGTGCGCACTACCGTGGTAGCGCTGGGGGCGCGGGCCGCGGTCACCGTCAGGCCCAGCCCGCCGAAGCTCTCGGGCGCGGTGCCCAGCGTGCGCGTGGTTTGCACATTACCCAGCACGTAGCTGGCGTCGGTTTCGGTAATGGTAGCGGCGGGGGCTAGCGTGAGGGTAGCGGGGCCCGTGCTAAGCACGGGGCCCGCCAGCGTGAGGCTGGCCCCAATGGTGGCCGCCCCAATCGTCTTGGCACCGGTGCCGGCCACGAGCAGCGTCTGGTAGCTGCCCGCGCGCAGGGTTTGGGCGGCGTTGCCGCGGGTGGCTACGGTGCCACCGGTTTGGGTAAGCGCGCCGGGGCCCGCGTAGTCGCCGTAGAGGGCCAGCTCGCCCGCCGTTAGCGTCAGGCTGCCCTGCTGGGTAAGGGTGCGGACTTCGGCGGTGCCGCCCGCCAGGGTGGGGTAGGGCGTGCCGAGGCCAGCCGGAACAACGGCATCGGTGGCGCGCGTGGGCACGCAGCCGCCGCGCCAGTTGGCGGCGTCAAACCAACTGCCGTTACCGGCCGCGCCGCTCCACACGGGGGCCGCCAGCCGCACGCCAATCGTGTCGCTGGTGGTGCAGGCAAAGCCGGCGCTGCTCACCGTGACGCGGTAAACGGAGTTTTGGGTAGGGCTCACCACTACGGTCGGCCCGGTGGAGGTGGCCGGCAGGCCGTCGCCGCTCACCAGGCTCCAGGCGTAGGTGAAAGTCGTTGGGGTGCCCGTCACGGCCACGTTATCAATGGCCCAGAAATAGCCCCAGCTAGCCACGTAGCGCCAGCGCAGCTGCACGCTGGGCTGGCTCACGTAGGCATCGAGGTTAATGGTAGAAACTGCGGGTTGCAGCGAGGTGCCCTGGCCTTCGGTGTAGGTGGCTACCGGCGCCCAGGTGGTGCCGCCGTTGGTCGAGATTTCAACCGTGGCCAGGTCAGCGGGGTCGTGGCGGTAATATTGCTGAAAGGCAACCTGCAACGTGCTGTAGCCCACTGTGCTGAAGGTGGGCGAAGTCAGGGTAGTATTAGTAAGCGAATTGGGCCCGCCGGCATCGGAGTTGGCAAAGGCAAAGCGGCTGCCATTGAGCGAGTAAAGGTTGAGCTCGACATACGCGCTGGAGTAGTTGAAGGGTGGCATCCGGTACTGCCAGGCGGTGCTGGCGAGGCCCGTGCTGGCTATAGTCCAGCCCGCCGCCGCCCCGTTGAAGTTCTCATTGGGCAGGCTGCCCGCCGCCGCAACACTGGCCGCGAGCGCCACCGCCGTGCCTGGGCACGCCGCCGTGGTCGGGCGGGCTAGCTGCGGCCGGGGCGGCGCCGGCCGCACCACTACGGTAGTGCGGGCCGTGCCTGGGCAAGCGCCGCTGTCATCCGATACCGTGACGGTGTACACGCCCGCCGTGGCTAGGCTGGCGCCGGGCAGCGTGGGGTTTTGCTCGGGGCTGGTGTAGCCGTTGGGGCCTTGCCAGGCGTAGCGGGCGCCGGCTGGGCCGGTGGCTTGCAGGCGCACGCTGCCGCCGGGGCAGGCAGGGCCGCTGTTGGTGGCGGTGGCGGTCAGGAAGCTATTGCACAGGGCGGGCGAGGTCAGCAGCACCCCGCGCCGCGGGGTGGCGGTGGCAAACACGGCCTGCATTCGGTCCTTTTGATTGCCCGAAAACAGCTGCATGCAGGCGTCGTCCACGTAGTCCATGTAGTTCATGAACATGTCGCCGCTGGGGCCGTTGGTGCACGTTACGTGTGGGAAAGCGGGGCAATTATAGTTGCCGGTTTGCTGGGTGGGCGTGTCGGCGCAGTAGTCATTGCCGCAGTCGGTATCACCCCACACGTGAATCAACCCTAGCCAGTGGCCCAGTTCGTGGGTGAGCGTGCGGCCCTTGTTGTACTTGGGGCCTAGCGTGCCCACCCGCCCAAAGGCCGAGTACAAAATGGCCACACCATCGGTTTCGGGCAGGCCGCCCAACGGGCTCAGGCCGGCCAGGCCAGCGTTGTTGTCCGGAAACTGCGCGTAGCCCAGTACTCCGCCGCCCAGGTCTAAAACCCAGATGTTGAGGTACTGGTCGGGATTCCAACTGGTAGCCGCCTTGATAGTCGCTTCGGTGTAGGACAGGGAGTAGGGCGGGGCCGTGAAGCCCCGGGCCGACCGGCTCACGCGGTCGATACCCGGCTCGGCCAGGGCGGCGCCGCTGGGGTCGCGGATGGCCGGCACAAACTGAAACTGGGCATCGGCCCGCAGCGGCTGAAACACGCTGGGCACCAGCGCCCCGTCGGCATTCAGGTTGCGGTAGTCCTCGTTCAGCACGTCAAGCTGCGACTGCACCTGCGCCTGGCTGATGTTGGAGCCCGTGCCCACCGCCTCGCCGTTGTGAATGATGTGCACCACCACCGGCAGCGTGTACGTGGTGGCCGCCGTGCGCAGCGCCCCAGCCGCCGGGCTAGCCTGCTTGGCCGCATTGTAGCCGGGCAGCTGCCGCTTGAGGGCCGCCTGCTGCCCGGCATTGGCCTGGGTGGTGCCGCAAATGCGCGGCCTGGTTCCGGGCGTGGTCTGGGCCAGGGCCGGAACCGGGCCCAGCGTGCAGGCTAGCAGAAAATAAAAGACGAACGAATAAAATCTAGCCATGGCGCCGGGCGCGGAATCAAAGAAAAAGGGTAGGCTGAGCTTCGCATTATACCGAAGAACCCCGCGATAATTCTTTGCCGACGAGCAAAGCAATCAAAGATAAAGCTCAGCCTTCTGAACCCCGCACGCCGGCCAACTAAAAGAACTTCAGCCTGCTCGCCGCCGGCGTTGCGCCCGGCTCAGCGCACTTCCTGCTTGAATTCCTCGGCCCAATAATCGGCGAGCCGGGTGGGCTCGGGCAGCTTATAGCCGCGCAGGCAGGCTAGCGCCAGGCGCGTGGCCGTGGCCTGGTCGCAGCGGTGGCCGGGGCTCACGAATAGCGGCAGCACTTTGTCTTTGCTGCGCACAACTTCGCCGATGAGCTCGCCCGTTTTGGCATCGAGCAGGGGCGTGATGCTGCCTTTCTCAAGTGCGGGCTCCTGAAAGGTACCGGTGAGCTTTTGCTTGGCCACGCCGAAAGTGGGCATGTCGAGCAGCACGCCCAGGTGCGCCCCGATGCCCACCCGGCGCGGGTGGGCAATGCCGTGGCCATCCACCATTATCACGTCGGGCTTGTGCTGGAGCTTGGCAAAGGCCTGGATGACGTTGGGCGCTTCTCGAAACGACAAGAAGCCCGGCACGTAGGGCATCGTCACGGGCCCGTAGCTATACACTTTTTCCACCAGCTTCAGCGATGGAAACTCCAGCACCACGAACACCGACAGAATAGTGTCGGGTGTCGGAAACGACGAGTCGCAGCCCGCAATCAGGCGCGGCTCGTGGGCCAGCGGCTCGGCTCGCACGCGCTGCGCCAGCTCGCGCTGCTGCTCGGTGAGGCTGCGCACCAGCGCGGGGTCGGGCGCGGGGCCGGGCGGGCGGAAGTAGGCCATTTTTGTAGTAGGTGCTAAGTAATGAGTAATTGGCCACGAGGCCACCAGGCAACCTTACGGCGCCGACTGCGCTACGTAAGAAAGCCGAAAAAGGCAATGCTCGCCTCTCAACGCGCCGTCCACTGCTCATTACCCATTACTTCGTACCCATTCCCAAATGGCCCACACTGCCCAGCCCGCCGCCCAGGGGAGCGGCCCCTTGCTAGAGCGCCGCTACTTTATTGATATTGAGCGACCCCGCCTGGCCCCGGCGCAGCTTATGGCCGCGGTGCAGGCCGATGTGCCCAGCTTTTCGCCGGGCCTGCTGGCCAATTTTGAGCGCACCCGCGGCACGGCCGGCAGCCTGGCCGTTGAGGATGAGTTTCACATCAAAATACTAGGGCCCTGGAACGGCAGCGTGCGCGTAACGGCCGTGGGCCCTACTTTTTTTGAGCTGCTGACCCTCGAAGGCCATCCCGAGGCCGGGCGCATCCGCTTTCAGGTGCAGCCGCTCGATGGCCGCGCCGATGCGCTGCGCTTCGAGATTTATTCGGCCGCCCGCTCGCGCGATGGGCTGGTGGCTTTCGCCTACGACACCATGGGCGGCGGCAAGCTGATGCAAAAGGCTACCTGGGTCGAGTTCTGCAAGCGCGTGGCCGCGGCCAGCGGGGGCCAGCCGCTAGGCCCCGTCACGGTCGAAACCATTCGCCACGCCGAAAACGGCACTACCAAGCAAGAGCTTACGCATGAATAAGCCCTCCGCCCCCGGCGGCACCCCACCCGCCTGGGAGCAGTACCGCGCTCGGCTCGACGCTTATGCTCACGCCAGGGTCAACTATGACTACGAGCGGGTGCACGAGTACTCGTCGGCTACTGGCTGGCGCATCGATAAGTACCAGATTGACCTGCCCGCCGAGGCGCCCGGCCCGCCCGCGGCGCGCGGCGCATTTGCGGCGGCGCAGGAGGTTATGCGCCGCTACGCCTTTCCGCCGCCCAACCTCATCACCGGCTACTTCGACCCTAGCCAGCCGCTCGGCGAGCGCGTGATGCTGCTGCGGGCGCGCTTTCTGGTGTTCAATTTCTACTTCGGCGTGCGTGTGGTCGATGTCGTGGACGAGGCCGCGCTGGCTGGCCCCGACGGCCCCGAGCGGGTGTGGGGCTACGGCTACCGCACCCTTGAAGGCCACTTCGAGAAGGGCCAGATTAATTTTTCGCTGCACAAGAACCTGGCTAGCGGCACGGTGCAGTTTCGCATTCAGGCCATGTCGCAGCCGGGGCACATTCGCAATCCGTTCTACTGGCTAGGGTTCAAACTGTTTGGGCGCACGTTGCAGCGGCGCTTTGCCCACCAGTCGCTGGCCCGCATGCGCCGGCTGGTGGCCGAAGAGCTTGCCCGTTCTTAAACAATGCCGGCCCGACCGGGTTAATGCCCCACTCCACGCAAGCGCCGCTGCTGCCCCCTGGGCCGCCGCGGCGTTTTTGCGGGCCTTACTCTTTACCAAACCGCTCCCATAATGTCGGCTACCAAAGCTTACGCGGCCCCCGCCGCCAACATCCCCCTCGAACCATTTCAGCTGGAGCGCCGGGCGCCCAGCGCCCACGACGTGCAGATTGATATCCTCTTCTGCGGCGTGTGCCACTCCGATTTGCACCAGATTCGCGACGAGTGGGGCGGCTCTATTTTCCCGATGGTGCCGGGCCACGAAATTGTGGGCCGCGTGTCGGCCGTGGGCGACCACGTCAAGAACTTCAAAGTCGGTGACCTCGCCGGCGTGGGCTGCATGGTAGACTCGTGCCGCGAGTGCACCTCCTGCAAAGAAGGCTTGGAGCAATACTGCGAAACCACTGGCATGGTGGGCACCTACAACGGCCGCGAAATCAAGACCGGCCAGCCCACCTACGGCGGCTACTCGCAAAGCATCGTAGTCGATGAAAAGTACACGCTCAAGGTGAGCGAGAAGCTCGACCTGGCCCGCGTGGCCCCGCTGCTGTGCGCCGGCATCACCACCTACTCGCCCCTGCGCCAGTGGAAAGTGGGCCCCGGCCACCGCGTAGCCGTGATGGGCCTGGGCGGCCTGGGCCACATGGCCGTAAAATTTGCCGTGGCCCTGGGTGCCGAAGTAACGGTGCTCAGCACCTCAGCCGGCAAAGAAGCCGATGCCAAAGCCCTGGGCGCCCACAAGTTTGTGGTAACCAGCGACAAAGACCAGTTCAAGTCAGTAGGCAACTACTTCGACTTCATTATCAACACCATCTCGGCCCAGATTGACCTCGGCGCCTACGTGAACCTGCTGCGCCTCGACGGCACCATGATTCTGCTGGGGGTGCCCTCCGAGGCACCGCACCTGCACGCCTTCAACCTCATCAGCAAGCGCCGGCGCGTGGCCGGCTCGCTCATCGGCGGCATCGCCGAAACGCAGGAGATGCTCGACTTCTGCGCCGAGCACAACATCATGTCGGATATCGAGGTGATTGATATTCAGCACATCAACGAAGCCTACGAGCGCATGCTGAAAGGCGACGTAAAGTACCGCTTCGTGATTGACGTGGCGTCGCTAAACTAAGCGCCAGCGCTTAGGGTCACCCAAAAAGAGGCCGCAGCTTGTTAGCTGCGGCCTCTTTTGTTTTGGATAACCGTTAGTTTAGCTTGGTGAGAGTGTAGCCCCGGCGGGCATCCACGCGCTGCCCGTTGACGAGCATATCGAGGCGGGCGACGGTGCGCGTGCAGTTATCGACGCCGCCGTATTCGAACACGATATCGCTCAGGTCGTAGCGCTTTTTGGTGGCGGGCACTTCGAGGCGGTAGCTGCGCGGGTCGGATGGGCCCGCAGTGGCCGGAAAGTTGCAAAAAAGCGTGCGGTCAACGTAGTAAAAAGCCGTGGGCGACCTGTACCGGTCGCTGGCGCGCAGCGTGTCGAGCGGCAGGCTGAAATCAGCGCCCCGGTAGCGCACCAGGTAAGCCGAAAGAGCCTCTGCCTTGCGAAAGCCCGGCCCGGTGCCGAGCGTGTCGGTACTAAACACCAAGCCTAGGAGCGGCGGGCCGGCATTGGCAGAGGCGCACGGGCGCAGGTTGCAGCCCGCGAGGCTGCTGGCAGCCAGCCCCAATAGTGCGGCAGAAAAAAGAGTAATGGGCTGTGGCATAGCTTTAAGTTGACAAACGAAGCTAAGGTACTGGCAGCCCGGCCACGCACACAAGCTCGACTAGACAGTTTACAGCGTAAACTCCTGCCGCACTTGCGTGGTGAAGCTGGTGTAGCCCGGCGCTGGCACCACGGTGGCGGGCAGCGCGGGCGTCAGGCTAGGGGGTAGCCCCAGCGTGCGGGTCGTCACGACTATCAGCAGCGGGCCGGGGCTAGCCAGCTCCAGGGTCAGTTCCTCGCCAGCGGCGCGGGGCGCCAGAAATTGCAGGCTCACCTCCCCCTGGCTAGGGTGCAGGTCGGCGGCCGGCGTCAGCTCGTCGGCCACGCGCAGCGAGAGCAGCCGGCTGGCCTGCTTGATGCGCAGCACAAAGCCGCTGACCTCGGCCCGGCCCGGTCGCAGGCGCAGGCGCAGGCGCCGGTGGCCATTTACCACGCGGTCGGTCAGCACCACTATGCGGGCCGGCGCTAGCGGTAGCGCGGGTGCCGCCTGGTGCAGCACCGGCACCGCCGAGTGCGGAAAGAGCGTGGGCAGGGGCGCCAGCTGCGGTTGGGTAAAGACCTGGCGCGTCCAGGCATCGGGGCTAGGCAGGGCCGACAGCCAGTAGGCCCGGCCATGCGCTGCATCGAGGGCATAATACAGATGGGTTTGCTGAGGCTGGCTAGCCGTGGGCTGCCGCGTGAGGTGGCCCATCAGCAGCAACATTAGCGCCTGGGCCAGCGCCAATCCGGGTAGCAGCCAGCTCGTAGTGGGTGGGCGCAGCAGCCCGGCCGCTGGACGCAGCACCGGCAGCAGCACTGGCAGCGCTAACCCTAGCAGCACGGCCAGCAGCAGCAGCGCCCCCAGCGCCGGTACGCTCAGCCCAAAAATGACCAGCAGCAAATACATTATTGGCGCCAGCAGCAGCACGGCGGGCAGCGCCAGTAGCCACTCGGCCACGTTGGCGCTGGGCTGGCGGATGGGGCTAGCCACCCGGCGTAGCCGCAGGCCCCAGGCCAGCGTAGCAGCCAGCAGCGGCCACGCCAGCAAAAACGCCGCCGAAGGCACCTGCCATTGCAGCACGCCCAGCAACAAGGCTAGCACCAGCAGCACCCCCCCCAGCAGCGAGCCCGGCCGCAGAAAGTGACTCAGCCAGCCGTAGTAGGCCGCAAACAGAGCCAGCCCCAGCGCCAGCAGCGCGCCCTGGTAAGCCAGGGCATTGTAGGAAGCGTGGTCGTAGAAAACGCCGTACTCGGGGTAAAGGCGGGCTACCAGCATCAGCAGGCCCCAGCCGGCCAGGGCCAGCAGCAGCACGGCGCCCAGCCAGCCCAGCGCCCCGCCCAGCAGGCTGCCCGCGCTCAACTGCCCGCGCAGGTAGGCCAGCACGATAGTCAGCCCTATCAGGCTGATGGTGAGTTGGGTGAGCCAGAGGTTCCAGGCGGCGGGGTAGTGCACCAGCCAGGTGCCGAGCACGTTGAAAAACGTTTCGTCGGGGGCCTTGGTCTGGGTAAGCGGGAGGTTACCAAAGTGCCGCACCAAGCTCAGCATGTACGAGCCGTGGTGTTGCAGCGAACCCAGGTCGAGGCGGGCGGGTGTGTCGGCCGGGCTGTGGTAGTAGGGGTGGCCATCGGCAAAGGCAAACCCTAGCCCGGCAATGCCCGCCTGGCGCAGCGGCGTAAAATCGGTGCTGTTGGGCAGGTACCGGTACACCTCGTAAAATAGCGACGAGGCGATGGGGTAGGGCGCGGCGCGGGCGTACTCGCGCATCACCCAGCCATTCTGCGAATTGACTTCGAAAGTGAGGCTAGGGCCGGCGTTGCCGCGCCCCTCAAAGTTGAGGGCCACGCCCACCTCGCGGCGCAGGCGGGCCGTGTCGGCGGCGTAGGCGCGGACGCCCAGCAGGCCGGCCTCCTCGCCATCGGTGAAGAGCCAGATAACGTCGTTTTGCAACGCCGGGCCGGCGCGCAGGGCCCGAATGGTTTCGAGCATGGCGGCCACGCCCGCGCCGTCGTCGCCGGCGCCGGGGGCGTGGGGCTGCGAGTCGTAATGGGCCAGCACCAGCACGGCCCGGCCGCCGGGCTGCCGGCCCGGTAGGCGGGCCACCACATTTTGCACCCTGGCCGCCACCAGCGGGCCTTGCTCGTTCACGACCAGGCTCATGTCCTGCACGCTGGGGTCCAGGCCCAGGTCGCGGCAGCGGCTGAGGAGGTAGTCGCGCACCTGGGCCTGGGCAGCCGAGCCCAGTGGGTGAGGCTGGCTGGCCAGGGCCACCACATCGGGCCAGGCGCGGTAGGCCGAAAACTCGGTGGCAGGGGCCGTGGCGGGCACCGGGCGCGGCGGCTGCACCAGCCACGCGGCTAGCCCCGCCACCAGCAGCAACCCCAGCAGCGGCAGCCAGCGAAAGAAAGCGTGATTCATATAGTATTACCAGGAAAGCCGACGAGGCGCCCCGGTGGCGCCGCCCGCCGCAAGGTATTCAGCGCCAGCCAGACTACAGCCGCTCAGGGTTGGGCTTGGGAACTGGCTGGCGGGCTGGCGGGCTAGCCAGCCGCGGCCTGGGGCGGCCAGGGCGTGGGCGTGTGCTGCACCAGGGGCCAAAGGTCTTTCTTGCCGGTGTAGTGCAGAAAAATGCGGGCCGTGGTCACCACATCCTTCTCGCAGTAGGTTACGATGCGGGCCAGGTCTTTGTCCTGCCAGTACACCTGCGCCACCTGCGCGCCGTCGATGTCATCTTTGGGCGACGGGATGCCGAATACGCCCGCCAGCAGGGGCAGCGAAATATGGCCCTTATTGTCGCCAAACTTCCAGAGGTCCATCGTGTCGAGCAGGTGGGGCAGGTCCCAGGGCTTGTGGCCAGCCACGTCGAGCATGGGCGGAATCTCCTGCCCACAGATGAGCATGCGCCGCCCCAGGTAGCCGTAGTCGAACTCGCGGCCGTTGTGGGCGCAGAGGAAGCTGCCGTCGGGGCCGGCGGTTTCGAGCTTGTTGTAGCGGGCGGGGCCGTAGGGCGCGTAGCGCTGCAAGAACTGCCCGAAGCTGCGCAGCACCGCGCACTCGTCGTCGTCGGCAAAGGACTTGGTGCGAAACTCCAGCGTATCGTCCTTCAGCATTCTAAAGTAGCCCACCGAGATGCACACCACCTTGCCAAACTCGGCGTAGAGGCCGCCGTTGGCGAAGAGCTCGGCGTGGGTTTGGCCGGCGGCCAGCTCCTTGGCGTGGCGCTTGTCGCAGAATTTCTGCCACAGTGGCTGGTGGGCGGCGGGCAGCTCGGCGTGGGTGGCGTGGCCGGGCACGGTTTCGATGTCAACGAAGAACACGCGGGTGAGCTCGACGTGGCGCAGGATGTTCATAAATAGTAATAGGTAGGTAGCCCAAAGCTACACCAGCAGCGGCGAGCGCCCGCGCGGCCCGGCGCCCTGTTTTTGCCCCATGCTGTTTTAGTTCGGTCTGCCCAGCGCCTTGCTTTTGCCGGGTGTGGTGCCCGGCGCGGCGGGGTGGCTGGGGGCGCGGGTGTGGCGGCGTGGCACCGGGCCCGCTACTCTGCTGGCGCTGCTCATACCGATGCCCACGCTCAGTATCGGGCAGTGGGTGCCGAGCTTCGCGGGTTGGTGCGCCCGCCGCGATGGCCACTCCCCGGCCTGTTCTACGGGCCCTTGCCGCCCGGCCTGCTACCGCTACTTTCGCAGCCTCACCAGCTAGGAATTCAGGCTGCGCGGGCGCGCCTGGCGGCTTCTGGCGAGGTGGCGCGCCCCAAATTATAAGTTGGGACGTCCCGGATAATGACTTGGCGCGCTGGGTGCTGCGGGGTAGGGGTCCTTTGGGCTAGTCATTTCACGGCCCGAGCCCTGCTTCGCGAACTGGTAATGCCCCGCCCCGCGGGGCGCTGTAACGTTGGGCCTCGCCGACCGGTAACCGGGGCGCTGCTTCAGAAATTCTTCAGACCAGCAAGCAACCACCGCTCGTTTTCCCGCATCACTAGGCCGACCAACGCCACCTTTACCTTAATACCTATGAAAAACACTACTTATTGGCTGCTAGGGCTATTGGCCGTGCCGATAGCCACGCTGGCTCAGGCGCCAGCTGCTGCGCCGGCCGCAGCGGCCACCGGCTCGCTCACCGGCACGGTGCTCGACTCGCTGGGCCGCCAGCCGGTAGCCTACGCCACGGTGGTGCTGCTGCCGGCCACCGGCGACAAGCCCCTCACGGGCGTGGCGGCCGACGACCAGGGCAAGTTTGCGCTGACCAAGCTGGCAGCGGGCACTTTTCGGGTGCGGGCCACCTACGTGGGCTACGGAGCGCGCACCCGCACCGTAACGGTGGGCACTGGCCCCACGGCGCTGGGCGCGCTGCTGCTGCCCGCCGCCGCCCAGGCCCTAGGCGAGGCCGTTATCATCGGCACCAAGCCGGTGGTGGAGGTG
>Ga0160427_10000669_pt1 | contig 20641 bp, 20 predicted proteins | sample SolpanmetagenomL_FD_108194 | JGI IMG/M metagenome (GOLD analysis project Ga0160427, IMG submission 108194) | Solar panel surface microbial communities from Lawrence Berkeley National Laboratory, California, USA - L | ecosystem: Engineered > Built environment > Solar panel > Unclassified ...
ATACCTCTGTTCGGCTGAGGGCGCGGCGTACATCGAGGCTGAACCCGGTCGCGCCGGCGCGGGCGAGCAGCAGGAAGCCGCCGGCCATGGTGAGGTTCTTCAGGAAGTTGATCAGCTGGTTCTGGTCAGCGAAGGCAGTATGGAAGATCGCCGCCGTAAGTAGGCACCACCCAGCCAGACACACGCCCAACGGCCGTGTCCCAAGCCCGAGCAGGAGCAGTACGCCTGCGCCGATCTCGAAGGCAGCGGCCGGCCAGATCAGCATGGCAGGGACGCCGTAGGCGGTCATGTAGCCTTGCGTGGCGGCAACGGCGGTGAGCTTGCCGATGCCGGACACCAGGAACAGGGCCGACATCAAAGCCCTGGCTGGTACGTCGACCCATCTCGGGAGGGTGGACTTCATCGATCGATTGCTCCTGCTCGTGTCGCGTGCGCCATCTCGTGATCTGCCGATGGCCTTGGGTGTCGTCACGATGCGGCTTCAGACGGCGACCTCATGGATGATTGTCCTGTGCTGCACGAAGTCGTCGAGCGCCGAGACGCCATTGAGCCGGCCGATGCCGCTTTGCTTGAAGCCACCTTCCTCGGTCTCGTCGTGGACGACGGCCCAGTCGTTGATCCAAACCGTGCCGGCCCAGATCTGACGGGCCACCCGTAGCGGCCGGTCGACGTTCTCGGACCAGATGGAGGCTGCGAGGCCGTACTGGCTGTCGTTCGCCAGCCTGATGGCCTCCGCCTCGTCGTCGAAGGCGTGCATGACGAGGACCGGCCCGAACACCTCCTCCTGCGCAATCGGCAGGGCGTGATCGGAGATCTCCAGAAGAGTGGGACGATAGAAGGCGCCCTTGGCCAAGGGGCCTTCGCTGATCCGGCCGCCACGCACCACGGCGTGGGCGCCCGCGGCGATGGCCCCCTCTACCAGCCGGTCGACGCGCTCGACGTTGGCCATGTTGATCATCGGCCCCATCTCGCTCGACGGATCGGACGCCGGACCGACCTTGACCGATGCCAGCCTCGCACCAAGCCGTTCCCTGACGAGGTCGAGAATCGGCCGGTGCACGAGGAGGCGGCTGCCGGTCATGCAAAACTGACCCGCAAAGGTCGTCAGCGCCTTCTCAATTTTGGGCAGCGCCTTTTCGAGGTCTGCGTCCTCGAACACCAGAATCGGGGTCTTGCCACCGAGCTCGCCGCCGAAGCGCTTCATGTTTGGCGCACCCGCCGCCATGATCTGCTGGCCGGTCTTCGAGCTGCCGGTCAGGCTGATGGTCGGCACATCCGGCGATGCGATCACGAAGCGAGCGCCGCGGCTCCCCGTCTCCGAGAAGACGTTGACCACGCCCCTGGGCAACGCCGCGACCGCTGCGAAGACCGCACACATCCGCGCGTTGGTCTGAGCGGTGAGGCCCGGAAGCTTACCGACCACGGTGCAACCGGCGGCGAGCGCCGGCGCCAAACTGCGGATGAACAGCACAACGGGGGAGTTCCAGGGCGCGATGATCCCGGCGACGCCCATTGGCTCGCGCAGGGTGGTGGTGTAGCGGCCCGGCGCCGTCTCCATCGCCCGGCCGAACTCGGTGAGCGTCAGCGCCGCATAGAAGCGCAGCTTCGACGGGACCATCCCGACCTCGAACCGGGCTTCCCCCTTCACCTTGCCGTTCTCCAGCGAGAGGATCTCGACGAGATCGTCCGACGCTTCCTCGAACTGGTCGGCCATCTGGTTGAGGACCCGGGCGCGAAGTCGTCGGTCACCCCGCCATCCCGCGTCGAGGAAGGCGCGGTACGCGGCCTCGACGGCCCTACAGGCCTCCGCCTCGCCGGCCTCGGAGTACGTGCCGATGGCTAGACCCGTGGCCGAGTCGACACTGCGTGCCGCCTCGGCAGCATCGAGCCACTCGCCACCGATCCAGTGCCGAGCATGAAGGTCGGTCATGACGATGCTTTCTCTCGTGATCCCAGGTGTTCGGTCATCGTCGACGGTCCCCATGATCGAAGGCCTGCACTGTTCACGAGGATGTCGAGACGATCGAACTGCTCATGGGCGGTCCGTACGAGCCGTGCCGCTTGCGTAGGGTCGGCTTGGTCGGGCTTCACCGCGAGGGAACGCACTCCAAGCGATTCGACCTGCCGGACTACCTTCTCGGCCGCGTCGGCTGAGCCGGCGTAGCTGAACACCACGTCGGCGCCGTCCTCGGCCAACAAGAGGACGATTGCCGCGCCGATGCCCCGGGAACCACCGGTGACGAGCGCAACCTTCCCGGAAAGCTTGCCGGTCATGCTGATAGATCCTGAATCGCCGAATTGGGGGACAAGTTTGGCGCTCACGACAACCGGGACTGACCCGTCCAATACCCCGAGACCGTTGGGTTGCTATGGCACGGAAGGATTGGTCGGCGAGAAGCTGTAGCGGGCGATCCGCCAGCGTCCGTCGTCGCCCTTTTGCAGGATGAAGAGCTCCTGGTTCGCTTCGCGGGTCGTCTTTCCGGTGGAATGGTGGAGCGTCGACCCGGCCGAGTTCGTGCGCACGAACGCCCAGGTCGGGGCCATCGAGACGACTTCGACGATGTCGAACCTCACATCGAACTTTAGCTCCTTGAACACCTCGTCGTAGGCCTCACGCACCGCCGCCTGTCCAACGAAGGAGGGCGTGTAGGGTGCCATGAAGATGCCGTCGGGTGTGTAGAGCGGCAGCACGTCGGCGGTCTGACCGCCATTTAAGGCGGCGTTATACGACGACAGCGCGGCGCGGATTGCGGCCTCGTCACTGGTGCCCTTAGCTACAGCCGTCGATGGACCGTCGAGCGACTGCGCTATGCTGGCTTGAAACGGGATCATGGCAAAAGCAGCAAGGAAACAGGCTGCAGGGAAACGAACCCTCATTCACGATACTCCGGCATCTGCTTAGGATGCCTCATGAGTATGTGATATCGCATTACCCCATAAGCCGTTCATTTTGGGATGACGTATCCCACTTATGGGACAATGATGCTTGACCTGAATGCGCTTTTCATCTTCGCCAAGGTCGTTGAAGCCAACAGCTTCGCGATGGCCGCGCGTTTGCTGCGCATTCCGACTTCGACCGTCAGTCGCCGCATCGCCGAGCTAGAGAGCCAACTCGGCGTTCGCCTCCTGGAGCGCTCGACGCGGAGCCTGCGCCTGACCGACGTTGGGTCAGATGTATTGGAGCAGGCACGACGAAGCATTGAGATCAGCGATGGAGTGCTAGGCCTCGTCTCGAACCGGATGACCGACGTATCGGGTGTCTTGCGCATCGCGTCGCTGCCGAGCATCTCCGACACGCTCGTGGCTCCGCTGGTGGGCGCGTTCCAGGCGGCCTATCCAAACGTGCAGGTCCAGGTGCTCGTTACCGAGCGTTACGTGGATCAGGTCGCCGAGGGGATCGACGTCGCCTTCCAGTTCGGTCCCTTGCAGGACTCGGACCTCGTCGCGCGTCGGATTGCAACCTATCGTCATCGTCTCGTGGCGAGCCCTGCCTATCTAGCCGAGCATCCTGCACCCATCGATCCGCAGGATTTGTACGACCACCGTCTACTGGCTTTCTCGTTCGGGAAACCCGACCGGCGCTGGTCTTTCGTCAGTCAGGATGGTGACCGAAGGGAAACTATCGTCTTCCAGCCGTCGTTCACGATGAACGACTATCTCGGGCTCGCCTCGGCACTCCTGGCCGCAAGCGGGATTGGCGACCTTCCGCCCATCGTGAGGCCTGACCTGCTCGATGAAAGTCAGCTTGTCGAGGTAATGCCAAGGTGGCGCTTCCGTCCCTTTGACCTGACGCTGGTCCATCTCGGGCACCGGTACGTGCCGCGGCCGGTGCGGCTGTTCAAGGAGATGGCGGTCGAGATGGTCCCCACCATGTTTCCGAACCTACCCTCGTAGCGGGACCGCGTGGAAGAAGAGCCTCGACATCTACGAGATTGGGCCGCCGCCAACAAAAGACGCCCTCGCTGACGGTCTGACTTTACGGTCATCGTCTCCAAAGCGGACTGGCGGAAATTCACCCAACCCAGTTGTCCAACGCTGTTTCCTGGGAGCCTAAGAGCGGGCGTTCCCAGATTCATCAAAGGGTCATCAGGGATGCTGCGGTAGCGGGCCCTTGCCTTCGTAGGCGTCAAGCTCGTCCCGCAGATATGGCGCCGTGCGGCTGGCCTGTACCTCAGCCACCACCTCGGGACGGCCGGCCGCCACTACAGTGCCACCCAAGTTTCCGGCGCCGGGCCCCACATCGATAACGTAATCGGCCGCTGCGACGACGCGCATGTCGTGTTCGACCATGACGACGGAGTTACCCGCATCGACCAAGCCATTGAGCTGGAGCATGAGGCGATCCACGTCGGTCGGGTGCAACCCGGTTGTCGGCTCGTCAAGGACGTAGAGCGTGCCCCCGCGCTGCCCCCTCTGCAACTCAGTCGCAGTCTGAACGCAGAGAGCAGCATAGACCATAGTGGAAGCGCTCAGCTGTATCGGTAAATTGTGTTCGGCATTCAAAAGTTGCTGGTCTGAGCGCGACACGTTTCCGCTGATGCGGAGCCGTTCATGATTTTTGGCGTTGTGGAATGTGGCTACGAGGCGGCAACAATCCGCAGCATTGCCGCCTGTACTGCCGATCCGCTCGCAACCTTCGTCTGGTTCCGCCCGCCCGCCTTAGCCTCGTACAATGCTGCGTCTGCCAGCTGAACCAAACGCGACGTTGTGAGTCCCGAGAAGGACGTCCCTTCCGCACATGCCAACCCAATGCTGACCGTGATGTCGCCGGCAGCAATACCAGCATGTGCGATCTCTAAAGCCGCAATGGCAGCATGCACCCGCTCCGCGATCAGCAGCGCTCCATCCCTACCAGTGTTCGGCAGCAGGAACGCGAACTCCTCCCCGCCCAGACGGAAGGTGCAATCGGCCGGCCTATGGATACAGCCCGCTAAGGCCTGGGCTAGTCCCTGCAGTACATCGTCACCAACCTTGTGCCCGTAACGGTCATTGAACCGTTTGAAGTGGTCCGCATCGATCATCATTACGGAAAGCGCCGCGCCGGTTCGCTCCGCGCGCCGCCATTCGCAAAGATACACTTCATCGAACCGACGCCGGTTCGCCAAACCTGTCAGGCTATCGGTGACGGCCAACTGGGAGAGTTCAGCATTAGCCTGGTTCGCCGCTGTCTCGGCAAGGGACCGGCGCTTCAGTTCACGCGCCAGCAGCATAGTGAGACTGACCGTCAATGCACAGAGCGCCAGCACGATCAGGCTGATAACGAGGGCTTTCGCGTGCCAGTCCGCCACGATGTCCTTGGTCGCTGTCGCGACTGCCAGGATCAGCGGTACGTCAGCCACACGCTTGAAGGCAAAACTCCTCTCCACTCCGTCGCGCGCCGAGACGCCGACGAAGGTGCCGCTTCCTTCTGCACGGAACCGGTCGAAACTTGGTGTGCCTGCGACGTTCACGCCGATCTCCTCGGCGGCGTAGGGCTGGCGCATGAGGCGCGTGCCATCGAGGTGAAATAGAGCAACCGCACCCTGCTCTCCCAGGCTGAGCCGGTCGAACAGGCGCTGAAAGTAGGAGAGCTTCCACGTACCGAGCACGATGCCGCCGAACGTGCCGTCCACCTTGTTGATGCGGCGACTAAGGACGATGATCGGGGTGCCCATCAGCCGCGAGGTCAACGGACGGCTGATATGCAGACCGAGGTTTGGGTCTGCCCTGTGAGCCTGGAAGTAGTCGCGATCAGCGTAGTTCACCTTGCGTGGCGGAAAGGCCTGAGCATCAACGACGCTGTCGCCGTTCTCGTCCACGACGAGGAGGACACCCATGTCCTTGGCTGTCGTGGCCCGATCAAACAGGATGAGCTGGCGCAGCGTCGGGTCAGCCTGCATCACCTCAGGCTTTTGCAGGCCATCGACGACGGCCTGTAGCGAGAGGTCATAGATCTCGATGTTGCGTGAAATATCGCGTTCGAGCACCTGGAGTAGGTTCTGAGAGGTTTGCTCAACCCTCTCCCAGGCATCCCGCCGCAGGTCGAGCAACATGACACTCGACACAGCCAACATGCCAAGAGGTGCAAGCAGACCGGCGGCAATCCAGGTGTGCGTGGAGCGGCTAAGTCCAGCAATAGACCACGATTTGTGCCTCCAGAACGATGTCACCGACTTCTCCTCTTGTATCGCGGAGGATCAGGCCCGCCCGCTTAACACGGGATTGTCGAGGTTCCAGCGCAGGCGAGTGTCTGAAGTTGTCCCTAATACGACGTTACATTGGGGATGATGTTCCTTTCGAGTGCTGGTAGAGCCCTCCCTCACCTGATCGGCTGGTTCAAGGCGGGTCTGATTGAGAGCATGACCTGTTGCCCGCCCAACTTGTGTCCTCGCTTCCTTGCCAACTCCGCTTGGCTAGGCTGATCCTCTCGTTCAGCCCGGTCTGAAACCAACTGATGCGGACACTCGCTAGGACGAAACATCCAACCCAGACGTGAGCCGTCCTCTACCACCCTGCCGCGAAGTGGGCCTTCCGAAGGTCCGAGAAGGGTCGTGAGGGGGGGCGACGGTAGTGTCTGCTTCTACCAACTCCCATCCGGAGCGAACGGGCGGAAAACCACCCAACCCGGTCGTAGAGCGGCCCAGCGGGTCCCGACCCAAGTCCGCCACTACTTCCTGTGCCTGAGCGGCTCGAAAGCGGGCGAGGGAGAAGCGCTGGCCTAGCGATCCAGTCGCAAATGCTCTCGGGCCAGGCTGCTTCCTACGTGACCTATAGCACCGCCTTCACAGGCCCGGGATAAGGCCCTGCAACTTTCTTATTCGTGCCGTTCCGCAACTATCGGCCTCTCCTTCGGTAGGCTAGAGGCAACGGGAGCGAAACACGATCACCGCCGAAGGAATGCAGATGGCGACGGACGGCACCGAGGTCCTAATCAGGACCATCGCCAGCGAGGAGGGTGAGATCCTTGCCGGGTGGCTGAGCCTGCTAAAGACGGGCGGCTCGCTTCAGTCCGGCCGCATCCGCGAGGCCGAACTCGAAACCCAGGCCAAATCGGTGCTTGGTCTGCTTCGCGACGCGCTCCGCTCCGGGGGAACTAAAGCAGACGGGGAAGCCTATGGCGCCCTGCGGGACACCCTCGGCGACATCTCGCGCTCCCGCGCCATTCAGGGATTCACGCCCACCGACACCGCCAACTTCGTACTTTCGCTCAAGGAGCCAGTCTTCGACGCCCTCAGCCGGGCGTCCGCGGACGATGCGACGCAAGTGGCGGCAGGGACCTGGTCCGCGAGCAAGGTGCTGGATCAACTCGGCCTGCACACCATGGAGGTCTTCCTGCAAAGCCGCGAGGAGATCATCGGTCGACAAGGCGAGGAGATCGCCGAGCTCTCGACCCCGGTCGTGCGCCTCTGGGACGGCATCATCGCGCTGCCGCTGATCGGCACCCTCGATAGCGCCCGCACCGGCGTCGTCATGGAGAACCTGCTCCAAGCCATCGTCGATGAGGAGGCGGAAATCGCCATCATCGACATCACGGGCGTGCCTACCGTCGACACGCTGGTAGCCCAGCACCTGCTCAAGGCCATCGCCGCGGCGCGCCTCATGGGGGCCGACTGCATCGTCTCGGGCATCCGCCCCCAGATCGCCCAGACCATGGTGCATCTCGGCGTCGAGTTGAACGTCGTCTCGAAGGCCACGCTGGCCGATGCCTTCGCCGTCGCCCTCCGTCGGACGGGCCGTACCGTGGTGCGAAAGGCTTCCGTCCTCCCCGATGAGAACCGGCGCTAGGTCGATGGACCGCATTCCGATCCTCAAGCTTGGTGGCGCGCTCATCGTCACCATCCAGGTCGACATGCACGACCGGCTGGCCGTCGCCCTGGAGGAAGACCTCTCGGAGCGGATCGTGCGCACCGGCGCGCGCGGCGTGCTCATCGAAATCTCCGCCCTGGAAATTGTCGACTCCTTCATCGGACGCATGCTCGACAACATCGCCGCGGTCTCGCGCGTCCTTGATGCCGAGGTTGTGGTCGTCGGCATGCGCCCGGCCGTGGCCATCACGCTGGTCGAACTCGGCCTGACCCTCGCGGGCATCAAGACCGCCCTAAACGTCGAACGCGGCATGGCGATGATCCAGGCGCGGCTCGCCGAGGAAGATGCCGACGGCGTGGAGAGCGCCCATGGCCATCGCGAGGAGTGAACGGCTGCCGATCCGCTCGGGCGACGACGTGGTGCGCGTTCGCCAGATAACGCGAACCCTCTCGGTCGAGGCCGGCTTCGGCCTCGTTGACCAGACAAAGATCGTCACAGCCGCGAGCGAGCTTGCCAGGAACACACTCGACTACGGCGGCGGCGGCGAGGTCCACTGCGAACTTCTGCACGAAGGCCGTCGTAAGGGGCTGCGGTTGACGTTCGAGGACCAGGGTCCAGGCATCCCGGACGTCGAGAAGGCGCTCACGGACCACTATACCACCGGCGGCGGCCTCGGCCTCGGCCTGGGCGGTGCTAAACGCCTCTCCAACGAGTTCCACATCGAGTCGACCGTCGGTGTGGGAACGCGCGTGACCATCGCGCGCTGGAAGTGAACATGATCAGCGTTCCGGTGACGGAGGCGAGCCAGGTCGCGGAGGCGAGGCGTCGGGCGATCGGCGTCGCGGGAGCGCTCGGCTTCGACGAGACCGCCGCCGGCCGCACTGCCATCGTCGCGACCGAACTCGCGACCAACCTGGTCAAGTACGCGACCGGCGGGGAAATGCTGATCGGCACCTTCGAGGACGAGACAGGCACCGGGGTGGAGATCCTCGCCCTCGACCGGGGGGCGGGCGTGCAGGATCTCGTGGTTGCGTTGCGGGACGGGCATTCCACCGGTGGCAGCCCTGGAACAGGCCTCGGCGCGGTTCGACGGCAATCGCAAGCCTTCGACATCGGCGCCTGGCCGGGGCGTGGTCTTGCCATCCTCGCCCGCGTCGCTGGGATGGCGGCTAAGGTCTCTGACACGAACCTGCTTTCCATTCCGTGCTGGGGCGCAATTGGGATCCCGTTGCGCGGTGAGACGGCCAACGGGGATGCCCACTGCATTCGGCGGCACGGCGACGGATGGACGGCGCTCGTAGTCGATGGGCTCGGTCACGGTCCCCAGGCCGCGCAGGCGTCCGAGGCCGCCGTGCGCGTGTTCCGAAACTACGAGCACGAGCCTCCAGCAAGTATCCTCGCCGCTGTGCATGCTGGCCTTGGCCATACCCGGGGAGCCGCCGCGTCGGTGGCCCGCTACGAGCCTGGCCGGGGCACCCTGGTGTTCGCCGGCATCGGCAACGTGGCGGGCGCCGTCATCACGGACGGCGTGATCAAGCGGCTCGTCTCGCTGCCCGGCACGGCCGGTATCGTCGCCCGCCGCATCCAGGAGTTCGAGCAACCGTTCACACCGCGCAGCCTCCTGGTGATGTGCTCGGACGGCATCGGGACGAACTGGTCGCTCGACCCTTATCCCGGGCTCGTCGAGGCCCACCCCAGCCTCATCGCCGGCGTGATATACCGAGATTTCGCGAGGGCGCGCGACGACGCCACCGTCGTGGTTGTTCGGGAGCCCGCCGCATGAGGTGGCCGCTCGTCACGATGCTGGTCGCGCATGAGGAGGACATCTTCAGCGTGCGTCAGCGGGCGCGGCGCGTCGCCGGACAACTCGGTTTCAGCCCGGCAGACCAGACACGGCTCGCCACGGCGGTCTCCGAGATCGCGCGCAACGCTCACGACTACGCCAGCGGCGGTCGGGTCGAGTTCGGGATCGATTGCGATGCCCGCCGTCAATTCATGATCGTACGCGTCGTCGACCAGGGCCCCGGCATCGCCGAGCTTCCGGCCATCCTCGAAGGGCGCTACCGTTCGACCACCGGCCTCGGCATCGGCATCACCGGCTCGCGGCGCCTCATGGACCGCTTCGAGGTCGTCACGAACCCCGGCGCCGGAACCACAGTGACGTTGGGGAAGGCCTTTCCTGATTCCCAGCCGGCATTGAATGGCCCGGCGGTCGTCGCCTTGGCGGAGGCCATGCGATCCTGGAACGAGGGTCCGCAAGCGGCGATGCGTGAGCAGAACCGCGAACTGCTCTCCAGCCTGGCCGAACTCACCGAACGCGAGGAGGAGGCACGCCGCCTCAACGCGGAACTCGCCGAGACCAATCGCGGCGTGGTGGCGCTCTATGCCGAGTTGGAGACCCAGGCCGGTCAGTTGCGCGAGGCCGGGGCGAGCCTTGAAAGCCAAGTCGCGGCCAGGACGGCCGAGCTTGCCCGGGCGAACGAACGTCTCGAAGCCGAGGCCGCGGAACGCGAGCGCATGGCCGAAGACCTGCGCCAGTCCCAGAAGATGGAGGCCGTAGGCCAGCTCACCGGGGGCATCGCGCACGACTTCAACAACTTGCTCACGGGAATCGTCGGGTCGCTCGACCTGATGCAGACGCGGATCGCCCAGGGTCGGACGGAGAACCTCCAGCGTTACATCGAGACCGCGATGGGCTCGGCCCATCGGGCATCGGCCCTGACCCACAGGCTGCTTGCCTTCGCAAGGCGCCAGCCCCTCGACCCCAAATCCACAGACGTGAATGCCCTCATCGCCGGGATGTCGGACCTCCTTCGCCGGACGACGAGCGAGGCCATCGAACTGCGTATCGAGCCGATGCCCCACCTCTGGCCGACGCTGTGCGACCCGCACCAGCTTGAGAACGCCATCCTCAACCTTGTCATCAACGCCCGGGACGCCATGCCGGACGGCGGTGTACTCACCATCACGACCGAGAACGGACGCCGCGATCTCGTCGAGGTCGATCCACGCAGGCGCCTGTTGCCGTTCGAGTACATCTGCATCAGCGTGACGGACACTGGGACCGGCATGCCACCCGACGTGCTGACGCGCGCCTTCGACCCGTTCTTCACAACGAAGCCTCTCGGACAGGGCACCGGGCTCGGACTTTCGATGATCTATGGGTTCGCCCGCCAATCGCAGGGACAGGCCCACATCGAGAGCGAAGTGGGGCGCGGTACGACGGTGAGCATCTGCCTGCCGCGCCATGCCGCCGCCCCCATCGCGGCGGCGGTCACGAACGAGGATCCGGAACTGCCGCGCGGTTCGGGCGAGACGGTTCTGGTCGTCGAGGACGAACAGGTGGTGCGCGACCTTATCGTCGAGGTGCTCCACGAGCTCGGTTACGCAACCGTGGAAGCCGCGGACGGACCGTCAGGTCTGCGCGTTCTGCAATCCGAGGCTCGGGTCGACCTTCTTGTCTCGGATGTCGGCCTGCCTGGCCTGAATGGGCGGCAGATGGCCGATCAGGCCCGTCAGACGCGTCCCGACCTCAAGGTCCTATTTATGACCGGCTATGCGGAAGGCGCGGCGATACCGTCGGGCTTCCTCGACCCAGGCATGGCGATGATCACCAAGCCCTTCGCGATGGATGTGCTGATGGCGCGGATCAAGGCCATGTTCCTGGCCGAGACGAGCTAATCGAGTTCGTTAACCCCCAAGCCCCGACAAGTCCGCCCCATTTGGGAACCCACGTGAGAAGATTCGATCCTCTGGCGTTCTTGACCAAGCAGATAGGGGGAAAGCCACCATCGCCTCGCGACCGTAAAAGGATACCCGTCACTCAACAATCAGGCGGTCAATTGCGCATCTACTCCGAGGTCGGACAGGGCACGACCCTAGGCATCTACCTAACTCGCTACTATGGGGCGATCGAGGACGAGACCGTTGATGGCCGGATCGCCGATCTACTCCGCTTCGAGCAGAGTGAGACCGTCCTTATCGTGAACGACAAGCCGACCGTCCGCATGCTCATCGCCGACATTTTGGAAGATCTCGGCGATTCAGCTATCGAGGCTGGTGACAGCGCAACGATCCCCAAGGAGCGGCAGTCCGACGTACGAGTTGAACTATTAACGACAGACGTAGGCCTGCCTAGCGGCATGAACGGTCGGCAGATGGCGGAGGCGGCGCGCTCCCACCGTTCGCAGCAAATCCACCATATCGGCCGTAAGTCTCTGGTTCTTCGAGCGACCTGCGAGCGGACGTTCTCAGCTTCCGCAAAGGGTCATTAGCGGGCCCGACGACGATGTCCACTTCTAAGGATCGCCGCCCCAAAGCGGACTGGCAGAAATCCACCCGTTGAAGACGTAGGGCCTTGCCTCATTGAGCTACCTGCAAGCGGAAATTCCGCTTCCGGGCAGTTTCGTCGCATCACCGGCCTCCGTTGGTCGCCAAAGATGGGCAATGATCGCCCTCGCGCGGTCTCAGACAATCGCCTGCTGAAGTATTCGGGCGGCGACATGATTTTCACTACGTTGGGTTTCGACGTGATTTATCGATACGCAGCGTAGTACTTTAATATTTCAGAGCATGCCTCGCTTCAAACGTATTATAGCTCTATCGCAACCTACTTTAGTGGGTGGCCGCTGCCCCGCTTACGCGCCAGACCGTGTTGCCGACATCGTCTGCGACGATCAAAGAGCCGGTCCGATCGAGCGCCACGCCGACCGGCCGCCCGCGAACGGTCTTCTTGTCCTGTGCAAGGAAGTCGGTGACGACCGGAATCGGTGCTCCGTTCGGACGTCCATCGGCAAAGGGAACGAAGATCACCTGGTAGCCATTCAGCGGATCCCGGTTCCAGCTGCCATGCTCGCCTACGAACGCACCAGTGGTGAATTGCGGCGACACCGTCTGGCCTTGGCTGAACGCAAGACCGAGGGCCGCAACGTGGGAGCTCAGTCCATAATCCGGCTTGATCGCCTTCGCGACCATGTCCGGCTTCTGCGGCTGGACGCGGTCGTCCACGTGCTGCCCCCAGTAGCTGTAGGGCCATCCGTAGAAGCCACCCTCCTTGATCAAGGACAAATAGTCCGGATCCGCATCCGGCCCGTTCTCGTCGCGTCCGTTGACGACGGCGAACAACTGCCCTGTTCCCGGTTGGAGGGCGAGGTTCGTCGGGTTGCGTATCCCGGTCGCGTAGAGGCGTTTGGCGCCGGTCAGCCTGTCGACCTCAAAGATGGCCGCGCGATCCTCCTCAATATCCAACCCGTTTTCGGCGACATTACTGTTGGACCCAACGCCGGCATAGAGCTTCGATCCATCGGGGCTGGCGACCATCGACTTGGTCCAGTGATGGTTGATCGGGCCGGCCGGCAGATCGGTGAGTTTGGTTCCCGGCTCCTTAATCTCCGTCTGCCCAGGCTTGAACGGATAAGCGATGATCGCGTCGGTGTTAGCCACGTACAGCGTATCCGCCACCACCGCGACGCCGTAAGGCGAGTGCAGATGGTCGACGAGCACCGTCTTCGACTCCGGAACGCCATCGCCGTCGGCATCTCGCAACAAAGTGATGCGATTACCACCCTTGTCGGCAGAACCGCCGCGAGCCTTGATCAAACCCGAGATGTAGTCCTTTGGCCGGAAAGGCTTCGTGCCGGGGCCGTTGCTTTCGACGACGAGGATGTCGCCGTTGGAGAGCGGGTAGACGACACGCGGATGCATCAGCCCGTTCGCCATGGCCTGGATGCGCAGGCCGCCGGGAACCGTGGGCGTTTCACCCTCCTTCCAGCCGACGGCCTGCGGCACGCTCATCGGGGGGATGACGTACTGATGGGACTCTGGGATGTCTGGATTGGATCCATATTGTTTCGACGGATCGCCACCCTTGTCGTTGCAGCCGGCCAACATTGCGACGACAATCAGGCTAGAAGCTGTGCGTAATCGCTTCATGGTCATGCGTTGTCTCCCCGAGCGGGCGCCTTAACGCCAGTGACGCACCAGCCGCGAAGGCCGGCTATGAGAAGCAGGATCGTGACGAGGGCCGATACGGTGATTCCAGACGGAACAACGGACGTCCAACCATCGCGCGTGTGAATGAAGACGTTGACAATCGAGAGGGTCGCGGCGAGGGCCAGCAGGCCGAAGTCTGGCCAACTGATCGGCCCCGCCCTGCCGAGCATATAATCAAGCACGAGCACAAGCGCGCCGATGAGGGCTAGCACGAGCCCACCGGTGATCAGCCATGCCGAGAAGTTAGCCCACTGCATCAGCGCATTGCTGAAATACATGGAATCCGTGAACAGGGCAGCCATCAGCAAGGCGCCGCCGAGTCCAACGAACAACGGGTGCAGCGGTCTGGGCGTACGATGCCTGCCGACTAGCTTCGCCATCTCAACCTCCATTGCTTCGAAAACTAACCAGAACTCCATCGAGCAAGCATGGAGCGCGAAACTTCTGATAGATGCCGCTTGGCTCGGCAGGTTCATCGCTAAGGCAAAGTCTAACCAACGTGCTGTCTCCAGTATACATCTAGCTTCTTCCCGGCGAGCCCGGCGACCGGTTGACCGACTGGGTGTCCTAGCTGGCGGAACTCATGGCGGTGCGTCCTCCGAACGCTAGAAAACTCTGCGAAGCAAAGTCATCTGAAGACGCGCGATCCCGTTTGAGTCCATTGATTGCCCGGTTGCCGACCCTGCGCCCACTGCAGATGAGCAGCCAAACCATGATCACTTCGACTACAGCTTCTAAGCGGCGGCTGCGGCTGAAAGTTCAGATATGCTGATATGACCACCGCAGAGCGTGACAGCCATGCCACGGCCATCATGATTTGAGCGGACCTTCGCCCACGTGCTTGCCGCCATCGGCGCAAACTGCACTCTGGCACGGTGATTGAAACACGCTCCGCCCTGACTTTCTTAGCTGTCTCCCTTGCCGTCACAGCGCCTGCCAGCGCTGGAGACGATGCGTTCAAGGGCGTCGCAGGTCCCTATGGCGAACGCCTGAGCTACGACGAGAAAGGACTGACTCTCACGTTTCCTGATCAAGAGGTGAAGCTTCAGATCGGTGGCCGGTTGCACATCGATGCCGGCGCAGCCGGTTTCAGTCGGCCGGGCCTGCCAGAGGCTTTCCCGGACAATGTCGCAGTGCGCCGCTCCTGGATAGAGCCGACGCTCACCATTGGTCGCGACTGGGTGATCGCCTTCCAATACGATTTTAACGACCCACTGCAGCCCATCAACGATGCCTTCGTGGCGTGGAAGGGGTTGCCTGACACGATCCTCACGCTCGGCAACATGAAGGTGCCGTTCAGCCTCGAATGGTTGCAAAGCAACAACAACACTCTGTTCGCCGAACGCTCGCTGGCCAATGCCTTCGTACCGGATCGCCGGTTCGGAGTCGCGGTCGGGCAGCATGGGCAGGCTTGGACTGCGGTGGCCGGGGTGTTTGGCAATGCGGCCAGCAACGGCATTGCCGGCGACGGGGTGGCGGTTGCGGCCCGGGCGACCTGGGCGCCAATCCAGGAGGAGCACGAGACCTTGCATATCGGGCTCGCAGGCATTTATCGACGCCGCTCCCGGAGTGACAGCGATTTCAGCTTCTCCACGCAGGCGGAAGCCTCCCTGTTTGCTCGCTCGTTCGTGGATACCGGCGACCTGCCCGACGTGGCGCGTGCGTCCCGAATTGGAGCTGAATTTGCCTATCGCAAGGGCCCGTGGCTGCTCCAGGCCGAGTACATCCATGCCGAGACCGAGCAGTTCGCGGGCCCGAGCGGCACGCCACCGGTCCTCGGTTTCCAGGGCGGCTACGTCGAAGCAGGCCTGGTACTAAATGGAGAGGGCCGTGGTTACTCGCTAGTACCTCAGGGCGGCACGACCTATGCGACCTTCAAGGGCGTCTCGGTTCCGGATGCGCAGCGCGTCTCCCGGGGCGGGATCGGCGTCTTCGAGCTGGCCGCCCGCTACAGTGCCATCGACCTCGATGCCCGAGGGCTCCGAGGGGGCGCCGAGCAGGACGTTACCGTTGGACTGAGCTGGTACCCTGAGCCGAACCTACGCTTGATCGCGAACTACATCCATGGGCGTGTCCGGCCAGGCTATACCCAATCCGATGACCTTGGCCGCTCGCCCTTCTCGGTCGACACTGTTGTCACACGGCTGCAGATCTACTGGTAAGCGCCGTTCAGTCGGCACGGTCGCGATAGCCCCGTGGGTGCCAGGGCGGGTTTGAACCGAGCGCATTGGGAGAGGACAACCAATACAAACCTCGGTGTCAATGTCTTGGGTTAAAACTGTTCGAAGCCTGCACTTAACGCCGTAAACGTCGCGTTTGCTAAATATTTCGCCACATATCGGATCAATATCAACGCCACTGATACTAGCTATACAGTGGCAGAATTCAACATTGATACTTAATATTGATCTATTCAGCAGGTGAATGCTTGATAAATGGCTGGCGAACCAAGGCGTATCCGATTAAATTGAAGGTTTATACTTCGGGAAGACCCGAGTGTCTTGGTGACGGAAGGCTGATACCGATTTGACGGCTGGCTCTTTCCAGCCCTTCCGATGTCTTATCAAAATCAGCGGGCGAAGCGACAACGTCCGCTTCGACGCAACGCCCGCTTGGAAGCGGACGGTCGCAAATCCACCCAACCCAGACGTAGAGTGGACGGACGGATCCCGACCCAACTATGCCTTAAGAGCGGCCCCACGCCATTTCGAAAAGCGGTCTTGCGTTCGATCCGAGGGCTCGCGCATCGGGGAACCCTCGCCTGAGAACGCCTGCTCCGCATGAATGGGAAGCTCATGGCCGAAATCGCCGCCCTGCAGTTACACACTGCGGCGCAGTGCAGGGAGCGAACTCTTGCCGATCAAGCCAGCGAAGGTTGTGAACTCTCTCGACCTTTGTGAAGCCCGAACGAACGAGAAGGCCTGTCCTCGTCGAATGGACGGATTGCCGCCGCGGGGATAGCTTCGTCTCATGCTCAGGTCGCTCGACCTCCTCAGACAAACGGCACAGCCTTCGTGCGTCATCGCCGACGGCGACGAACACATCACCCTCTTCGACGGGGGCGTCGGCTACGCCAAGCCTTGGCACTGGCACGATGGCCTCATGCTGTTGCTGCCCTGGGTCGGTATCCTCAACCTCAAGCACGAGGGTCAGCGTGAGGGCGCTTGGCTCACCGACGACCGCTTTGCCGTCGTTCCCGCCTCGCACGCTCACGACACGAGTGCTTTCCGGTCCGACCAGACGCACATCGCCGTCTACGTCAGGGATGCAGCGTTACGACGTATCGAGGCGCAGCTTGGCTCGCTCAATCGTTTCCGAGCCGCGATCCGGACGAGCGCCATGTTCTCGGTCTCCCCGGAGATCCGCACCCTGCATGCCTTGTGTCGCGAAGACAGTGGGGACCGCGTGGGCCGAGACGCTGTTCGCGCCCATCTCTCCGCGGCGCTTCTCATCCGGTGCCTTGGTGCCATCGAGGGAGGCGCGCCCCTCCCGACTGCCTCACGTCACGGACACGGCGCTGCGCTGATCCGTGAGGCAAAAGCCTTCGTCGTCGCACGGCTGGATCAGGACGTCCCACTCGACCTCCTTGCCGCGAGTCTCCGCGTCTCGCGGCGGCACATCACCCGCCTGTTCCAGGCGGAGGTCGGTCAATCGGTCGGTGCGTTCCAGCGAGCCAGGCGCCTCGATGCCGCGCGTGCCATGCTGACCACGACGGACCTGCCGGTCGATGAGATCGCGAGCCGGGTCGGCTTCGAGAGCGGTTCGGCTCTCTCTCGGGCCCTACGTCGGGAGGGCGGTTTGGCCGCCACGGGTATCCGTGCTGCATCCTCCAACCCGATGGCCCGCTCGGTCGCGACGTAGGGCCTGCACGGCCGCGCACATGGCACCCGTACCGGCAACAATGGGAATCACGGCGCCGAAGAGATCCGGCGCGCTCCGAGCCAGGGATAGGAGCCATGAGCGAAGTCGAAGTCGTCCGCGTCTTTACCTGTGACGGCGCAGGCGGGAATCCGTGCCCCGTCGTCGCAGAGGCCAGCGCCATGGATGCAGGCGCGATGCAGACGGTGGCGCGGCGATACGGCCACGAGAGTGGTTTCGTACTGTCGCCCGCGGACGACGCACACGACTTCACGTTCCGGTTCTACGTGCCGAACCATGAGATGGAGATGTGCGCGCATGCCACCATCGGCGCACTCTGGGTGCTCGCGCGCCGGGGACGGCTGACGAACGCACCAGTCCGGATCGCAACGGCGAGCGGAACCGTCACCGGCTTCGTGCAGAAACGGGATGATGGGTCGTGGCGCGTGGAGATCACCCAGCCTGCCGGGCGGGTGGCACCGCTCACCTCGGATGCTGTGGAGGCCGTCTGCGCCGCCCTAGGCATCGGCCGCGAAGCCCTTGCTGACCTTCCGCTGCACAACGCAGCCACATCACGGGTGAAGACCCTGGTTCCGATGCGCCTCCCGGCGGGTCTCCACGCCCTCGGCCCCGATCAGGCCGCCGTCGAGGCCGTCTGTCGCAGCATCGGTTCGACTGGGCTCTACCCCTATGCGATCGTGGACGGGCCGGGACGGATGTTCGAGGCTCGCCAGTTCCCGCGGTCATCCGGCTACCCGGAAGATGCTGCAACGGGCATCGCCGCGGCGGCCCTGGCGTTCGGCCTCCTGCACGACGGCACCATCGAGCCGGACGATCGCCCGATCCTGATCCACCAGGGTCGGGCGATGGGACATCTGTCGGAGATCCGGGTCCGGATCGGCTATGCCGGCGACCGCGCCCTGGGCTGCTTACTCGGCGGAGAGGTCGCATCCGGTGCTGATCTCAGCATAACTCCCGCGGGGGTGTCCGCATGAACGCGGCGATCCTTGCTCGTTTGGCAACCGCCGGACTGGCTCTGCCGCGACCGACGGTGCCGGCAGCCAACTACGTGCCGTTCACGCGCGCCGGCGCCCTGCTGTTCGTCGCGGGGCAGACGCCTATTCGGAACGGTGAACCCCTGTATCGTGGCGTCGTCGGCGAAGACGTCACCGTCGAGGAGGCGCAGGCCGCGGCGCGTGCCTGTGCGCTGAACATCCTCGCCCAGGTTGGCATCGCAGTGGGGGACGAACCCCATCGGGTTCGATGCCTGCGCCTCACCGGCTTCGTTCGCTGTCGCGATGACTTCACGCACCAAGCGCGGGTGATGGACGGCGCCTCGGACCTCATGGTGCTCGCGCTGGGAGAGGATGGGCGGCACGCGCGAACCTCCGCCGGGACCAACGCCCTGCCACGCGGCGTCCCCGTTGAGGTCGAGGGGCTCTTCGAGCTGGTGTGACCGCTTTCGTCCCCCAACGGGGACGGCCCGCCTCGTCAAGCGACCATGCCACCGCCCCGCTTACGGAAGAAGGAAATCGAAAAATGTATGCCTTGAGACGCGCGGCTGCAGCCGCAACGGTGACGCTTGCCTTGAGTTCAACTTCCGGCGCCCTGGCCGATGAGCTGACGGGCACCCTGAAGAAGGTCAAAGAGACGGGCGTGATCACGCTCGGCTTTCGCGACTCCTCGGTGCCCTTCTCCTACCTGGACGGGGACCAGAAGCCGGTCGGCTACGCCCTCGACATCTGCCGGCACATCGTCGACGCCGTGAAGGTGCGGCTCGGGCTCGCGCAGCTTGAGGTTCGTCTAAACGGGGTGACCTCGGCGACCCGCCTCCCGCTGATCGCCAATGGCACCATCGACCTCGAATGCGGCTCGACGACGAACACCTTCGAGCGCCGCAATCAGGTTGCGTTCACCAACACCAACTTCCTGACCGCGACGCGCTACGTAGCGAAGAAGGGCGCCGACCTGCACACCATCGACGATCTGCTGGGCCGGACCGTGGTCTCGACCTCCGGTACGATCAACCTGCGGCAGATCAACGAGGCCAACGTCGCGCGCAACCTCGGGCTGACGATCCTGCCGGCCGTCGATCACGCCGAAGCGTTCCTGATGGTCCAAAGTGGTCGAGCGGCGGCCTTCGTGATGGACGACGTGCTGCTCGCCTCCCTTGTGGCAGCCGCGCGGGACCCCGGGGCGTACGAGATCTCGACGGAGGCGCTGTCGAAGCCCGAACCCTACGCCGTCATGCTGCGCAGGGACGACGCGCCGTTCAAGGCTGTCGCCGATGCTGCAACGGCCAAACTCTACGCCAGCCCCGAGGGCAGGAAACTCTATCACCGGTGGTTTACCCAACCGATCCCACCACGCAGCATCAATCTGAACCTGCCGATGAGCGACGCGCTTTCGAAGGCGTACGCTCGTCCGAGCGACAGTTACGACCCGAACTCGTATTGAGTGCCATTCGCAGCCGGGTTTTCATGGCCAATCGCTATGCGCTCCCGCTGGCCTTTCCCATCCGACCCAGGTGGCTCACACCGAAGGCCTCTGGGTATTTGAGTCCGTACCCGAGGCTGCGGTCGAAGCCGATATGAGCGGCCCAGATAAGACCTATCTGCAAGGCTTCCGGGAAGTGGCCGAAGGCACCCCAGACGAGGCACGCGAGCGGCAGGACGTACCAGTGAGCGAGGTTGTACAACGCCGCGCCCGGCTTGCTCCCGGCAACGTAGCCGACCATGCTCAAGTCGGGCACGAAGAAGAGGGCGACGAATAGCCACCAGCTACCGCCCTGCCAAGCGTAGGCCATCGATGCGGCAACCAGGACGGCGAAGCCTTCAGTTCGCACGAGCACCCTCGGCCATCCGCTGACGATCCCGTGCATCCTACGCTCCCCAAAACCAATGCTCATTTCCGAACATCCGGCGGTCAGAAACACGCGTTGAGCAGCGACCGCGTAGCCGCGCCTACGATCCCAAAGGAGTAGGATCACCCGCATCCCTAAAGGTCC
>Ga0160427_10000670_pt1 | contig 20639 bp, 24 predicted proteins | sample SolpanmetagenomL_FD_108194 | JGI IMG/M metagenome (GOLD analysis project Ga0160427, IMG submission 108194) | Solar panel surface microbial communities from Lawrence Berkeley National Laboratory, California, USA - L | ecosystem: Engineered > Built environment > Solar panel > Unclassified ...
AAGGTCGATACCGATCGTTGTAACTTCCATCGCGGGTGGCTCCTCGGCTCGGGTTTGTCTGACAGCAAACCCACTTTGGCACTCAGATGCCGTGGGCGGGAGCCATCCACCCCATCCGCTTTGAAGCAGCCAGCTGGTCCGTCCCAACGACCGGATTGCGGCGCAGAGCTGCCCTCGAGGCGTTGCACGCCTATGTCTGGTTTCCACCCATAGCAGCTGTAGCCGACGCCGGAGGGGTGCATAAAACCATCCTTTAGTGCAGGGCTCGGTGGCTTGCCGCCTCGCATAGCGCATCAGGCACTCAGCCCTGTATAAACCCATGCATCTATCTATGATCTGAAAACCATGCTGCAGATAAGTTTCTGCATGGATGGGAGTGGAGCGGTGCTTGTCGGCTATATGCGCGTGTCCACGGTCGAGCAGAACCTGGGTCTTCAGCGTGATGCGCTGGAGGGGGCCGGCTGCGAACGGCTTTATGAGGACACTTGCAGCGGCTCGGTCACGGATCGCCCTGGGTTGGCTAAGGCGCTCGATCATATGCGGACCGGCGATGCCCTGGTGGTATGGAAGCTCGATAGGATCGGCCGCTCACTCGGCCACGTCGTTGAGCTCGTAGACGCGCTGCGCGCCAAAGGAATTGGCCTCAAGGTGCTGACCGGCGGGATCGACACGACCAGCTCCACGGGTCGCCTTGTGTTCGGCATCTTCGCCACCCTGGCCGAGTTCGAGCGCGACTTAATCAAGGAGCGCACTCTGGCCGGGCTCGCAGCAGCCCGTGCGCGTGGCAGGATTGGCGGCAGGCCACGGCTCATGACCCGCGCCAAGTTGCGAACCGCCATGACGATGATGGCCGACCGCACCAACGTTGCCGGCGACGTCGCCGAGCAACTCGGCATCTCCGTCAGCACGCTCTACGCCTACGTCGACGGCGAGGGGCAGGCAAAGCCACGCGCCCGCAAGCTGCTCGGTCGCTGACCAGCAGGTGCCGGTCTCCTTTCTGACCGCGGAACAGGAGCGCCGTTACGGCCGCTACGCAGGTGAGCCCAGTACGGACCAACTCGCCCGGCACTTTCACCTCGACGACGCCGACCGCGAGCTAGCCACGGCTAAGCGTTGGGATCACATGCGGCTGGGCTTCGCCGTACAGCTCGGCACCGTGCGGTTTCTGGGCACCTTCCTGGACGATCCGGTCGATGTGCCGGCCGGTGTGTCTGGCGACATGGCCCGCCAGCTGGGGATTCCAGATGCGGCCTGCCTCGCCTTGTATCGCGAGGGACGAGGCCGTTGGCAGCACGCCAGAGAAATCCGTGCTGGCTTCGGCTATCGCGAGTTCACAGATCCACTCGTTCGCTTCCGCCTGGTTCGCTGGCTTTACGCCCTCTGCTGGACAGGCACCGATCGGCCGAGCGTGTTGTTCGACCGCGCAACCGCCTGGTTGGTGACGGAGAAGGTGTTGCTGCCAGGTGCGTCGGCCCTTGAGCGCCTGGTGGCCCGCATCCGCGCCCGGGCTGCCCGCCGGCTCTGGCGCACCCTCGCCCGCGACGTGACGCGCGAACAGAGAGCCCGGCTTGACGCCCTGCTGGTCGCCGGCGACGGAGGCCGGCCCAGTCCGCTCGACCGCCTGCGTGACGGCCCCTACCTTCGCAGCGGCGCCGAACTGTCCCGCGCCGTCGGCCGGCTCGATGAGGTCCGCATGCTGACCGTAGGACTGCCCACCATCGACCACGTGCCACCCGGCCGGGTCACGGCACTCGCCCGCTTTGCGATCGTCGCCAAGGCGCAGGCCGTCGCGCGGATGCCGCTGGAGCGGCGCACGGCAACACTGCTCGCCTTTGTGCGGACCCTGGAAGCAACGGCACAGGACGACGTGCTCGACCTGTTCGACATCGTGGTCACCACCCTGTTCACCGATGCGGCCAAGGTCGGTAAGAAAGCCCGGTTGCGCACCATCCGCGACCTCGACGCCGCCGCCCTCCAGCTTCGCCGCGCTGGCGGCGTGCTGATGGATGACGGGGTGACAGACGACGCCGTTCGCAAGGCAGTATTCGCCATCGTGCCGCGTGCAATCCTGGCGGCGGCGTTGGAGCAGATCGACGCCATCGTTCGACCACCCGGCGACCGCTACTTCACCGAGCTGCGCGCGCAGACCGGGAAGCTGCGTTTCCTGCCGGCCATGCTCCGGTCCGTCGCCCTCGGCGCGACAGCGGCTGGGCGCGACAGTCGGTCGAGCTTCCAGACCACCACAGTGTCACCCTCGCGGAGCTGGTCGAGCATACGGTGGAGTTCGGGGCGATCTCAGCGCCCGCCCGAAGCGGCCTCCTCGAACAGCTTGTCGCACCCGGCGGCCCGGAGTGCCTTGGCCTGCAGAGTGTTGTTCTGCTCGTCGCCTTTGAATAGGCGGGCGTAGCCGAGCAGCATGAACCAAAGACAGAAGGGATGTCATGCCAGGCATCCATGATCAAAACTGATGCGCCCAATCACGCAGTCTGAGCGTCCTAATGCACCAGGGCTGTGTGATCAGTTTGTTCCAGATTTTGGCTGTATGACAGCCGACACTCTACCCTCGATGTTCTGAGTGCGGCGGCGAAGCAGCTCATAGGTTGCTCTCTTCCTCCCAGCGTGCCTTTTCTACGGCGAAGGCGCGTTCAGCCCGGCCGGCATGATGCGCCCGCCGCTCGGTCAGCCGCTCCCCGTGCCGGAGTGCAGCGTGCAGGCCAGATGACTCCGAGTAATGCTGCAAGGACACCTCAACGGTGTGGCCCATGACGTCGGCAGCATCCATGACGAGCTCAGGGGAGCGGCGGGCGGCGCTCGCACGGAACCACTTCCGGAAGACATGCGGTCCGTCTGCTCGGCCAAACCAAGCAAGCGTGCGACACTTAGCGATTCTCCATAAGCCGTCTTGGGTCATCGGACCCCTCATTCCCATCCATAGACAGTCGGAGGCTGCAGCCCCGGGAAAGTGCGTCCGGGCGTGCTCAAGGTAATCAGTCAGCAATCTCGAGCACTCGGCGTCGAGCGGGAAATCGAGCACGCGACCGTTCTTGGTGTGCTCGCCCGGAAACCAAAAATGCCACGTATCGTCTGGCCGAAGTGCAATGTGTCGATCCATGGTCATTGATGTAAGGCTGCCCACGCGCGGGGCGCGGGTCAGCAGCACGGCCAACAACGCCGCGTCCCGCAGCGCCATCCATTTTTCTCGCCCATCCAGGACCGTGATGCCCTGACGATGAAGCTGCCGGACGTGAACCAGCACGTCGGCAACGTCGCGCACGATGGAGGGCTTGGGCCCACCTCGAATCGCCCTTTTAAGCGGCAGATTGCCAGGCCGGATGACAAAGCTCCAATCGCGGTTTGGCACCAGCAAGCGAAGGATTGCACCAAGATTTGCCAACCTCTGTCGCCGGCTGGTGGGCGCCAGCCCCCCAAGCTTGCTTTCGTGGCGCCACGCGGTCACCCGCTTTGGGGTCACCCGATCACCTGGCCCATCAGCTTCGCTAAGTGCTTCGGTTCGGGCAAGAAAATCCAGCCATTGGCCGTAGGTTAGAGTGTAGCCTTCAATGGTCGCCTTACGCAGTTGCGACGCCTGCCCGCACTCGCCCGATCCATCGTAATCCGGCGTCAAGGCACGCTCGAGTGCCGTGCGGTCTGCCAAGGGCCAATCCTCAGGCGGAACTGAAAAATCGTTCAAACTAACCTCTCAGTTTCGGGTGAGCCAGAGTAAGCGCCAGTCCGGCGGGCGACACGCTTACTCTGGTGCGACGCCGACGGGTGCTGATCGCCTCGCTCAGGCGCTGTGCAGCTCCCTGGCGGTTGGTCCTCCGGTAGTGCCGAAGCGCAATATCGAAATGGGCATGACCCAACAGCACACGGACATCTTCGATAGCGTGCGGATGGTCTTGGAGGATGAGCGCGGCGGCAAACGCCCGGAACGCATGGACATTTACCCGCACGCCAGTGTGTTCGTGGATGATATCGGCAATGGCCTCTGAAAAGCCGTTCTTGGAACGGGGGCGGTCGTCTCTGTCACGGTTAGGAAAGACCCATGCAGTAGCCGGATGAGAGCCGAGGGAACGAAAGTTCTGAAGATACTCGACAACAAGTCCGGCCGCCTCGCCCCCTAGCCAAGTTTCAACCAGCCGGCTGGTCTTGTTGGCAACGACGCGGAGATGCACGTCCGACGGCCTCCGCCCGCTTGCCTGAGTTACGACGAGATCATGATCCAGGCGCAGGCGCGCCAGATCGTGGAGGCGCAGTGGCAGATGAAGCTCAATTTCGATCGCCGCGGCGAGCGCTGCCATCCAAACGCCCTCCAGGCGCTTGGGCGGATGATTCACGCCGGCCTTGCTGGTCCAGCCATCCCGCAGACGGCGGGCCTTGTGCATCAACAGTTGCGGCAAGTGCAGAAGCCTTGCCTCGACCTCTGGATTGGCAAGGCAATCGAGCAGCTTGGACAGATCCTCTGTGATCTCGCGTTGCGGCTTCGGGCGATATACTGCGAGCATGCGGCGGAATCTCGCATCAGCGTCGCCCTCCAGCCTGTAATAGACTGCCAATGACCGTAGGGTATCGGCGAGCAGCGCCGTGCCTGCTGTCGGTAGGAGTTGAGCTGGCCTTTGCGGATTAGACTTTCCTAGCCGCTGGCGGTGCCAGTGCAGGCTCTGTCGGGCGAGATCAAACCGCACCAAATCGGCTAGCTGCATCAGCGATTCTGGTGTGTGACCAGTCTCGACAAGGCCCCAGAGCAGGAGCCTGATTCCCTTTACGCGAGTCTCGATCGTCGCGGGGCTAGCCGACTCATAGGTTGCCACGTCATCCTCGGCTGAGTCCTCCGGGCATTGCGCAAGCCATGCCAGGTAGCGCTCGATGTCGGCTTGGAGCCCAGCAGGATAGGCCGAGAATGGGAGGGTTCGGATGCGTCCCTCGAACGGTCCAAGGGCCAACGCGACATCTGGCCAATTGGCAACAAGCGCGCGCATCTTGTTCCATTGCCGAGCTACTTCGCGCACGTCGGAGCGAACGTTCGGACCCCCCCTGCTCGCCACGCGGTGACGTAGGTAAGTCTCAAGAGTGGCATTGGTGACGTCGTCAGGCGTAATTCCTTCCGCTGCGCAAAAGCCCATAAAGGCGCGTAGACGGTGCGGATGGAATCGTGCCGGGAGAGCATGCATCAATGTCACCCAAGCGGTGTTGCTTATAGGCTCGCGCTTACGGACGGGAGCAAGGACCCCAAGGCGGCGCAGTACCCGACGTAGGGAGGCGCGATAGTTCTGATGGCTTTTGACCGTAAGGCCGAGTGCAACCGCGCTCGCGCTGTCCAAGGTAGGCAGGCAGGTCGCCGGATCGAGCCTTACAGTTGCTGGAGCCTTCTTGCCGCCAATCCGGCACAGCAGCATTACAACTGAGGCGAGGGTGCGACGCTGGAGAAGTGGCACGTCCTGCCACTCTTGGATTTGAAGCAGTGCCTCAGCGGCGGTCGGGAAGCTTTGGCTTGCATTGATCATAGCTTACAACCATAGCCTTTAGACAGAAAATTAGGCAAGTGGTACCTACGATATCCCGATGTTAACTCAGGTATCATTATCCCAATTTACACCTAGGTATTTGATGATGCTGCCCTCGCGCGCTCCCTTCCTGCCCCTATCGCTGGCGAGCACCGCCGCTAAGTCGTCAGCGCCATAGTAACGGCGATTGCCGCGCATTTCGGGATGCGTCAGGCCAGCTTCGTCCCAATTACGCAACGTCCGTAGGGTTCGATCGACCAGTACGGCAAAGGCAGCCGCCGGAATCCGCTTAGAACTAGTAATGGAAGTAGAATCAAAAACTGTGTTCTCAGCACCGGGCTCCACAGCAGAGTTGTCAAAAGGCAGCTGACGCACCTGGTTCAGCTTCAGGCCGCCATACTTCGCACGCCACCGATAGTAAGTTGCCATCGTCACGCCGATCGCCCGGGCACCCTCTGCTACCGTCTTGCCCTGCACCATGAGGATTTCGAACTGCCGGAGCTTAGCAATGATCTCGTTCGGCTTGTGGTGCTTGCTCTCCATCTCATCCCCTGAACTGAGTTGTCGATGACCTGTCGGCAAATGGCGCAGAAGGGATACGGGCCTCCCCTTCGCCTCCCGTCTATCCGCTTCGCTATCCGTGTCCATCACCGACGCACTACGCAGCGGCGTGGCAGGCACCATAACGGCCAACTGGGCAGGACCTACGGAGAGGAGCGGGACCGTTCCATGCCACATGCGTGGTTGTTCGTTCCACGTTGTAGGTCGTGCCTTGATCCTATCCCGAATAGGATATCCTTCTTGCTGGCCTTGATGTTTAGACCCATACCCAGCGGCATGTGGCCAGGTCACACACCTGCTTGGCGTTTAGCGAGGGCTGTTGAAGCTCCAGCCCTTGGTGATGGCGACGAGGAAGTTGGAGCGCTCGGCATCCCAGTTCTCGTCGGCCATCTTAACGCCGCGGGCCTGCATGTCCCGCCCGGCGCTGCTGCATGGCGCGCACGAGGACCCTCTGCTTCTCGCTGTTCGGGCCGAGCAGCGTTACGGTGACGGGCTTGCCGGCGTCATCGAGGATGGGCGAACCCGTGCGCGGATGCGAGATCGGCATGGCGACGCCCTCTTCCGAAAGCGTGCGGGTGTCGAGTTTGGCGAGATCGAACATGGGGTGCTCCAGGGTTGAGCCCCGGAGGCACGCGCGCACTGGTGTACGCGCCAAGATCGCCGATGGACAAACGCCGTGGTTCGCCTCGTAATGCGAACAGGACGAGGAGCTGTTCCCGCCCGCATAGAGGAACTTCCCTATGAGTGCTTCCTTTGAAGCGCGCGAGTTGACGGGCTTGCAGGCGATGATCTGCGGCCTGGCGGCGGGCGCTGCCCTGGTGGGTATTGGCGCTGCCGGCGCCTTGCTGGTGATGGTGCCATGGGGAAGATAGGTCTCGTGTCTCTCGAGACCCTCGCAGAGACCGCCAGGCTCTCGGAGGAGGTGCATCTGTTGCAGCTCAAAGAGCGAAAGCTGGACTTGGAGTGGAGGATCAAGGAGCACACGCGGAACAAGCGGCTGCAATCTTTCGAGCCATACTTGCTCTTGATCAGCATGGCGGTCGCCGCTGTCTTAGGCGCAGGCGCGGTGGCCGCTGGTATCGGGTTTGCGCACTGGATGCAGATTCGATGACCCCCACCCGGCTTCGCGAATGCCTCGGCCTCCTGCGCTGGTCGCAGCGGGGCTTCGCCGAGGCGCTGGACTGCGACAATCGCATGGTGCGCCGCTGGGCCGCCGGCGACGCGCCGGTGCCGGCCGACGTCGCGGAGTGGCTGGAGACGGTGACTGGCCCCCTGGCCGCAACCCCGATCCCGACCACCTGGCGGCGGAGGCCGGCGGTGACCGAGCTGCCCCGTCCGTTTGAAGACATCCAGCTATGGTAGTGGCCGCCTGATGCGCATGCGCCCTGCCCGGCTGCTGGTGTCCCTCCTGCTGATAGCGGCCGCGCCCACGCCGCGCGATCGTGCCGTGCTGATGAGCCTGCCCACGCTGATCAGCCAGGCGGCCGTCGAGGTGGTGACGGCCGAGTAGCTGCGCTACGGCTTGCGTAATCCAGACGGTGCGGAGTTCACTTATCGGCGGCCGGTGCGCGCCATGCTGCAGACCCGGCCGGGGTAAGCAGCCGATCCGTGGCGTCTACCTGTGCGGCACGGTAAATGCCCGCGACGGCTACCCGAGCCGAAGCCGATGCGGTGGTGGACGCCATCGTTCCGGACTAAGGCGAAGAGCTGACCAGCCCGTAGCAGCAGGAGAGGCGTGCCTAGACAGCGATCACAAATTCAGTTGCGTTTCGTCTGATAACGGCAAGAGACTAGATGCTGGGGTGCGCAGTTTTTCAATAAGCCAGGGCCGAAGCATCTCAGGTGATCGTAAAAGTTTGATGGTGGGCCGCATACGATCAGCAGCTACGTGATGATGGCGGCAGAGCGGAACCAGGTTCTCGGCAGCGTGCAGATCAAAGTCGCCGATAATGCGTGTTGCTCTCTGGACGATGTGGTGGACTTGGATGTTATCACCGGGGGCCGTTATGCAGCCAGGCACAGCACAACAATCTGGGTTTATCCCGGCACCTCTTAGCTGCAATCGTCCACGCATAGTCTCGCGATCGACCTGCGGGGCTGGTGCGATCCCTGCATGCCGAGCCAGCGCTTCCAACATCTCGGCTTTGGTTGACCAATGCTCCCGCCACCAATGCGGTCCAAGCCCGTAGTCCTGCAGCGTGCGTGTGCTTAGAAAGTTGTAGCTCCTCATAACGTAGGGAAGGGCGTCAGACGTAATGCCGAGCTTTGTCTCAATCAGCCACATGAGCGCCGTCAGGAAGTTCCTGCTACCGCCTCTTCCTGTAAAGTAGCGATTGCTCTTGGCGTGCCGGAACTGCCACGGCTGGAAGCGACCGGGGTAAGTCTGACTGACCAGAAAAGCGCAGGCGCTGAAATGCTTGGCAGTCGGACATTTTTCCTTGGCGGCGGTCGCAAACTTCACCGCGGAATACAGTCCATTGTCGGTAAAATGCTCGTTGGTGATTAGCCGCGGCAACTGATCATCAATTGCCAATTGCAGACGAGTTTCAATCAACCAGCGCGTCTTCGCGATGCAGCTCTCCAGGGTTGGACGTTCCGCTTGAAGGTGCTTTCGGATCTTAAATCGGCGCAAGATCTGCTCGAGCTGAGTGGCGCTAAGTCCAAGGTGGTCCTCAATCGCTCGTATAGGCATCGTCTCAATGTGCTCGACGATGTAAGACAATTCATGAGGCTGAACGTCAGTGACAATCCTGGCTTTGCGTAAGATGTAGCTGACTTCGAGCAAGCCTATGCCCAGCTGGCTGGCGATAAGTGACATGTCGTGTCGCTTATACAGGTCGACGCAACGAGTTGTCAGCTCCTTCACTGCTAATGACGCTCCTTCCATTGTCGGTGCGGCCCTCCCGTTCACGGATGAGCAGCTTTGATCTGAGCTGACCCGTTTCCGGCTTCGGTGATGGGCTTTCTGTGGCTAGCGTCGTGCACTAGTGCCTCTCCTGCCGGAACCTTCAGGCCGTGAGAAACGGCCAATCGTTGGTACTCGCGTGGGGAAGAGATCTCATCTTTGCTCATGTTCGCTCCTCCAGGTCACCGCTGGTGATCGACAACCGTGCTGCGAACAATATCCTATTTTGGGATAGGCTCAAGGCGGGACCTAAAGGACAGGCCGAACAATCACGCATGTGGCATGCCGCGGTCCCGCTCGTCTCCGAGATACACCCGGCTTGCTCAACTCGTGGCTGAGACGCGGGAGGCTGCCGGGCTTACGCAGGTTCAACTGGCAGCGCGGTTAAGCCGCCCGCAGTCCTTCGTGTCGAAGATTGAGAGCGGGGAGCGCCGTATCGACGTCGTTGAGCTGCTGGAAATCGTTGAAGCGACCGACGCCGACATTGGCAATCTTGTCGCGTCGCTGATGCGGGTGACGGCCTGACGCATTGGCAGTTGTGCTCATAGTGCTCGCCTACATCCTCTGCTCTGGCTGCGTGAACACCGGCCACGTGACCCAGGCCAGCCAGATACAGCGGCTCGACGGCGCCATCATGCCCGAGTTCATCGCTGTTGCTCGGGCCTCCTCTCACCCACGCGCAGATGGCCTGCTACAGCCATATTGAAGGCGGGGCGAAGCTCATTACCTTCGTGCCGATCGTCGGTGCATTCGCCGGCGGGGCAAATGTCCGCTCCGAGATGCCGTGCTTTCAGTTCGGCTCCGATGGTCGGGTGACCGGACACACCATCAACAGCTATGGGATGTGACGCGATGACGGTCTTCTCTACCGCTACGCACGTCGACCTTTACCATCAGAGCAGGCCCTTCTATCAGGAAGGCATCCTTGGCTTCCTGCATCTGATTGCCACATCCAAGACGGTTCATCTGCCCATGAGTCATAGGGTTGAGGAGCAAGTTCACACAAGTTATAACGCTTTATTATTCAAATATATTTCTTTTAGTCTGAATAACTACATCGTTGTTTGAAATATAAATAGGTTCTTTGCTTAAAGGTCTCCCCAAAATCACCTCTCTTATTTTCCTTCCGCAGTCATAACCAGAAGATGAGCTCTGTTTTTCGATCATGCCATTTACCGTAGAATTTCCATTATATAAAAATGAATCAAAATGTATTGTGTAGACAACTACATCAATGTGCTCATATAGTTCAATAGAGCGCTGCACTCTTTCGGTAACAACTCTAGGAAGAATGCCACTAACTTTGTCAAATACTAGCAGAAGAGCGCCCGAGGATTTTTCTAAATCCAAAAGTTTTTTTGTTGATCCAATTTGTTTATTTGCTTTGTGCATTAGGTCCTTAATTTTATCATAGAAGTTATTTCTCAACTTCCGATGCTTTTTAGCTTCTTCTTCTGTAAGCAGGGCAAATTTTCCTTGTACATTTTCTAAGCTTAACTCATCAGGGTCGATATTATATTTGTCAAACATGCTACTGACAAATTTAGCGTAAGCTTTCCCTTTTGCCTTATGTTCATCTGAGCTAGTGTATTCTTTTTGCTCAATAATTATTGACCTATCTTCGATCAAATAATCTGCTCTTTTGTCTTCATTAATGTGCTTTAGAAGCACGTCGATATCTTCAAAATTAGTATGTCTGTTTAAAGCATTCTCAACATGCTTTCTAAGAGAGTTTTCTTCGGCAGGTTTAGGCATTTTGTTCTTCCTTAATTTGGTTAAATGTTGCATTCTAGATTTAGAAAGGTGGATGGCGGAGTCGCTAGTGATAAGGTTGCTTACACAAGCAAGCGACTGATACCCCCCTTCATGCAGATAGCTCGGCAGCCGCGTCCTTACGAAGCCACTGTTGGTAATCGCTACAAGCTGCTTCTAGACCATTCTCGTTTTACGTGAAGTCATATCCTAAGTTGACAGGCATTGTTTTGGGATGCATCGACCCCACTACGGCATTCGGCTCCGTCGTCAGGAAGCCGAACAGGTCGGCGGTTCCGAGGCGGCTTGCCCCGGCAGCTATGCATTGGTTTGAGGTGTCCGGAAATGAACGATTGCGGACACCCCCTACAGATATGTCCACAATATAGCTTTTCAGACTTTCGGACGAGTTCTATTAACGGACGTCACTTCCGGACAGGTTTTCCCTCCAATGGCTCGCACATTCGCTTATGTCCGCGTTTCCACCGCCGGTCAGACTACCGAAAATCAAATCCAGGAGATCGAAACCGCGGGATTTGCTCTCGATCGGCGCCGCGTGGTGTCAGAGACCGTGTCGGGTAGCTCAACCATCGAGCAGCGCCCGGGTTTCGTGCGCCTGATGGACAGGCTGGACCCAGATGACGTGTTGATCGTCACCAAGCTTGACCGTTTGGGCCGCAACGCGATCGACGTCGCCACCACGGTCAACCGGCTGGAGAAGATGGGCGTGCGGGTTCATTGCCTTGCTCTGGGCGGCGTCGATCTGACCAGCCCGGCTGGGAAGATGACGATGGGTGTCATCAACGCAGTGGCCCAATTCGAGCGTGATCTTCTGATCGAACGCACACAATCCGGCCTGAAGCGCGCCAAAGCGGAAGGCGCGGTGTTCGGGCGTCCCGCAGTTCTGAATGCTGACCAGCGGGATGCTGTGCGAGCGGAGCTCGTAGCCGGTGTCAGCGTGTCAGAGTTGGCGAAGCGGCACGGCATCAGCCGGCAGACAATCATGCGGGTTCGAGATGCTGGATAAGATCGTAACGGCAAGCACGGTCGTTCGCATGGAACAGCGCTAATCTTCAATCTTCGGCATCGTCTATTCTGCAACCTCACTCTCAGGCGGATCCCGCTTCTCTCCCCGCGCTACAATCGACAGCAATCCCTCGGCCAGAGGGCGCTGCAGCTGCAATGCTTCTGCTGCTGGAGCCGACATCCAGACGTCGCACTCCTCCGGCGTGGTCAGGATCACCGGCATGGCTTTCGGATGGACCGGGCCAACTTCAACATTCGGTTCTGTGGTCAGGAACCCGAACAGGTCGGCTGTGACTTCGCCCTCTTTCAGCTTCCGCACGCTGGTCCATTGCGTCCAGATCCCGGCAAAGCACGCGAGCGGCCTATCTTCGTTCAGCGCGAACCACACGGGTGGATGCCGACCGTCCGGCAGTGCCTCATGCTCGCTGAAGCTGGTAAACGGCACTAGGCAACGATGCTCGACGTCCAGCCACCGGCGCCAGTGCGGCGACTTCGTGTTACGAATGTTCGTGACGCCGGGATCTGTTTTCCTGCCCCTCATCGCAAACACGGGAGATGGCATCCCCCAACGCGCCATGGCGAGTTCGCGGCCGCTGGCAGCATTGCGCACGATCGGCGCCGCGTAGTCCGGGAACACGCCCGGCATCGACGGCAAGTTGCCCGTGGTATCCGTCATCACCCGGTAGGTGTCCCGGATCGCTTGCTGGCCCTGGGTCAGGCTGTAGAGATTGCACATGTGCCGACATGTGACGGGGAACGGGAACAGCGTCTAGTCTGCCTGTCCACCCCAGCGCTCCTGGTCCAACCAGCCGCACCTGACGCCGCATCTTGGCATCCGTCAGGATCACTACGGTGGGCGCCATCTTGCACTGCTGACACTTCAACCAGGCAACCACGTGACCAATGATGAGGTCAGGCCCAAAGCGATCCAACCTGATCAGATCCCAGCGTTGGCAGGTGTTGCACTCAACGAACAGCCCGTGCTCGAGGTGATGCGCGATCGGTGCCGCCATGGCGATCGTGCGGAGTTGGTGCTGGGACTTGTTGGCAGACATGACCGCGGAGGGTAGTGGCCGTTCGAGAACGAATCAAGAACGTGAAAGCTGAGTAGACCCTTTGTCTATCCCACCTTCACGACGGCGGGCATGGAAGCGTTTGTCAGCACGCAGAAGATTATACTGTGTGCTCGCACGCCGCCACGCCGCCACGCTATCAAGGCACCACGTAGCCACGGCGGCAAGTTTTCATGCCACCCTGATTTGCAAGATTCACTAATGGCATGCCATCGTGTTCGCACGATAGCGTAAGGACACGGTAGCATGCGGACAATCGCGGTGATCAGCCAGAAGGGTGGCGCCGGCAAAACAACCCTGGCGCTGCACATAGCCGTTGCGGCAGAGCTGGCAGGCTACAGCACCGTCCTGCTGGACATGGACCCCCAGGGCACCGCCGAGGCATGGTCAGAGTGGCGCAAGGAAGCGCCGCCCGTAGTCATACCTGCCAAGGTTGGGACGCTTGCCAAGACGATGGAGAAGGCCGCCTCGCACGGTGCCGATCTCATCATCATGGACACGCCGCCGCTGGCCGAGGCCGAGGCGCGGGCCGCGGCGAAGATCGCCGATCTGGTGCTGGTGCCATGCAGGCCGAATGCTTTCGACGTGCATAGCGTTGCCACGACCACGGACCTTACCAAGTTCGCAGCCAAGCCTGCGTTCGCGATCTTCAACGCCGGCCCGGTAAACGCCGCGAAACTCTATGCCGAGACGACCGAAGTGGTGACGGAGATAGGGCTGCCAGTTGCGCCAGTGCGCTTCTCGGAGCGCGCAGCATTCCGTCATGCCACAGGCAGTGGCCAGACGGCGCAGGAGACCGAACCTGCCGGGAAGGCTGCCGGCGAAGTCGAAGCACTCTGGATCTGGATATGCCAGCAGGTGGGCATGCAACCGCGCAAACGTGCGAACACGCGAACAAGAGTTTCGGCATGAGTGGGCGTCTGTCTGGCCTGAAAGCATCATTGAAGGCCGACCGGGAGCCACCAAAGAAGCTCGAGGATACGGTTGAAATTGCCGCTGAGGCGCCACGGAGAAGCACCAGAGCAAAGGCGCGAGAGAACAAGCGGGCCGTCGTCGGTTACTACAGCCCGGAGCTGCAGCGTACGCTAAACATTATGGCCACAGAGCGCGACACGACACTGCAGGCAATTCTTGGCGAAGCGATAGACCTATGGCTTCGCGAACAGGGGAAGCATCCTTTCGGGGAACGGTAGGATAGGGGGCGACCTCAGAAACTGGTCGCCCTCACCAGCGTCATCAGTCGACGGAACTGGGGATCTGCACTCGCGCCCTTCCATCGATTGACGAACCTGCAAACGACTTGAAGGTTGCCGGCGACATAGTGGCCGGCACTATCGATCCGGTCGAGCGAGCACAGCAACTCGGCATCGTCTTCCTCACCGTCGAACTGAAGGCGTATGCCGGTGATTGCGCATAGGCCGTCCTGGTCGTCGATTAGCGCAGCGACATACTTCTCCATGGCCGGCGCATGGAAATCGGTGTTCTTTTCCTTAACGGTCCGTAGAACCTGTTGACCGTTTGAGTTGGCAACCGTGTTGAACGCGGTGTCGACCATCCGGTAAATCGCCTTTTTCCTGGCGTCATACGAAATGGCCGGGTTCTTCCGCGTTCGCTCGACCTTGGCGCGCCATGTTGCCTGATTATGCCAAGCGTCCAGAGGTTCACCCGCGATCAGGGCAAGGGCGTATTCCGCATTTTCGGACGATAGCTGCTGCAGCGTGCCTTCGGTGAAAAGGAAGTCTTTTGCCCTGGGGTGCAGGCCAGTCCATGACAGCTGACCGCCCTTCTGGTCGCGGCTAGTCCATGGATTGGCAGGCTTGTGCAGCTCATAGACTGTTGGACCATCCCGGGCGGGGTTGAAGGACGGCTTCAGAGCGATTTGCACCGGGTCTGAGCGAGAAACTGTCCACCAGAGCTGCGTCTTTTCACGATGAAACCAGGTATCTCCGTCCGTGTTGGCGATCGCATCGTTCAGCCCGAACCAGCGAGAGGCTACAGGTTTCGTCGGGGTTTGCATCCGCGCCGTCTTCAGGTGCGCCACGGCATAATCGATGAAGCCGGCACGGTTGCGGCTTTCCCAAAACGGATGAACGCCGACGTTGTCGATGGTGGCAATCGTTCCGCGCTTCAGGCACTCGGGCCAGAGATAGTTCGACTGTCCGAAATTCGCGATGAAAACCCGCACTCCAGCAGCCCCTCAGCTATCCAGTCAATCGGCGAAACAGTGGCACGGTTGCCATGGGGATGGCGGCTTTAGCATCACCTTTCAACCGCGCCATCCGGCCCAGCTTCGACCGTTGACGTTCCGCATGTGTCGCGCGATAGGCATCTGACGCCTTCTTCCACCAGCACAGCGTGACACCGGTAATCGGCGCGCGGGAATAGGCCCGGTCGATATCGACCTTGACCCCGTATTCCGACAAGCCATTGACCTCAAGAACGGCAGGATCAATGACCCGCTTGACGAAGTCATTGCCCCGTTCGTATGCGCCAGGTGGAACACCTAGCAGCTCGCGGAAGCGGGGCAGGGGGAAAGGCTCGACCGACCGGTCCATGTTGGCGCGCAATTGGACCAGCTCATAGAGCGCGATCGCGTATTTGCTAGACATGGCGCAGACGATCTCTGCCTTGATCCGTCCCCAGCGAGAAGAGTTCGCCAGCACCGGCACGAGGGCAGCCGGCACACGGAAGCGCACCGGACCGCCTAGGCCTTCGTCAGCCGGAATGTCGAAGCTTTCAAACAGGTGCGTCATCAGGATGCGGTCGCGCCCCGTCTTCGCCTCGCGGTAAGCAACCTTGACCTGGACGGAGAGCAGGCGGGATAGGCTGTCACGGATACGGTCGGTGCCATTGTGCTTCGACGGCCGTAACGCTGTGATTGGCATTTCCCATGACGCAGTGGGATCGCCCAGTCGTCCGCTGTCATGGGCATGCTGGTAGAGCAGGTTCAAGATTGCCCGATCGGACGCCTCGAGCGCATGGGCACCCGCGATCTCGATCAGCTCGGCGGCCTTGGGAACGCCATCGAGGTTAGTCCTCTGCTCCAGGGTCAGGCTCATGGAATTATGTTGCGACACGCCTACGCACTGTGTCGCGTCTAGGATGCACCCGATATGTCGCAATAGCCTGCCTTGCATTCTGCCAAAGTGCTTGTCCATTTCGGATATACGCGCGAAACTCCTCAATTTTGTTTGGTAGGGCGCGTTTGAACTATCATGCAGCACCCGCAGCACCCGTTTTGTCGTAACCGGCTGAGCGCACCCGTTTAGTCGCAGCGCTCCACCCCATACGTCGCATCGCAGCACCCGATATGTCGTAACGCTGCACCCGTCTTGTCGCAATGACCCCGGTTAGACAATTGATTTTAAAAGAGAAATTTACCCCTGAATTTATGAATTTAAGAGAACTTGAACTTTGCGCTGTGGATAACTCGAAATATCTTTGCGTGAACCAGCCACAAAGCACCATTGCGAACGCCAAACGCGCTAGCGAAATCCACCGGCAAGAGCAGCTTATAGCGCATGCTGCATCGAATGTTGGGAACGCCTACGTTTCAGTTATGACCAATTAAGGTGAAAGGCGGCTAGTTGGCTCTCGGGCAGAGGCGAAAGAAAGCATACAACTACATTCAAATCAGTCTAGCCGAAAGAAAAACAACTGCTATGAAGTAGTAAGAAGCTGAAATTTGCTCTGGTAAGCCTCACAAACAACCCCGACCACCCATCGTCTGCAGGCTGCTTTAATAGGGACAGAGCTCGGTATGTTTGAGATCACAGGCAACGACGTAGCGGCACTGAATGACGCCGACCTGCGTACTCTTGTCGCCCGCCTTTCGCTTGCCGAGCTTAGCCGAGGAGGACTGCCGCTGGCTGGCGTCACTGCAGGCGGCAATCAGGATGCTGCTGACGGTGGGATCGATGTCCGCGTCGAGGTAGCCGGCGTATTGCCGGAACCGGACTTCATCCCACGACAGACCACCGGCTTTCAGGTGAAGAAGCCAGATATGACCCCAGCGGTAATCACGAGCGAGATGAAGCCAAAAGGCGTGCTTCGTCCCGTGATCGGCGAGTTAGCCGATGCGGGCGGTTCTTACGTGATCATAAGCTCTCAGGGTTCGGTCGCCGACAAGCCATTGGCCGAGCGCAAGAAGGCGATGCGCGCCGCTCTGGTCGGTCATCCAAGGGCTAAAGACCTGCATGTAGACTTCTACGACCGCGAGCGCATTGCGACCTGGGTCAACGAATATCCCGGCGTCGCAGCTTGGTTACGCGTACGCATTGGGCGTGAACTGAGCGGCTGGCGTTCGATTGGCGATTGGACACATGACACCGTTATCGACGGAAAGCCTTACTTGTATGACGGTACTGCCTGCCTTATCGACGAACGATTTAAGGAGTGTGAGAACCTGCAACTGCTCGACGGCATTGCAAAACTTCGTGCTGTACTGGGAAAACCACGGCAGGCGGTTCGGCTGATCGGTCTTTCTGGTCTTGGAAAGACCAGACTCGTGCAGGCTTTGTTCGAGACGGGCGTCGGGAACGCGCCACTCGATGCCGGCCTAGCCGTCTACACAGACTATGCGGAGGATACGACACCTTCGGCACGCGAAATGGCACGCGGACTGATCGAGTCAAATAGGCGGGCTATCTTACTCGTCGACAACTGCAATCCGGAGATTCACGCTGAGCTTGCGCGCATTTGCACCGGACACAAGGGCAATGTCAGCCTGATTACGGTAGAATACGACGTCCGCGATGACGAGCCTGAGCGGACCGAGGTGTTCCGTCTTCAGAACGCCTCACCAGCGGTTGTTGAAGAGTGGATAGAGCGCGAATTTGAGCACATTTCTCAGGTCGACCGTAGCCGCATCGCCACGTTCAGCGACGGCAACTTCCGCGTCGCGCGCGCGCTCGCTGAGACGTTGAGGAAGGGCGAAACCCTCGGGCAGCTTAAGAACTACGAGCTTTTTCAAAGAATTTTCCGGCAACGCAACGAGCATGATCATTCGCTTCAACTAGCGGCCGAGGACTTGGCACTGCTCTACTCGTTTGACGGCCAGGACTGCACTACCGACGGTGAACTCGCCCGTATCGGTGCGCTTCGCGGCGTTGCACCTCGTGAGCTCTTTACGGCGGCAGTTGATCTTGGACGCCGCGGCATAGTCCAGGCCCGCGGGCAGTGGCGAGCCATCCTCCCGCAGGCTATTGCCAACTCCCTCGCCGCGCATGCGTTACAGCGCATCCCCGATGCGGAATTCGACGCCTTCTGCGCAAGCCTCCCAAGCCGCATCCTCAAATCCCTCTCGCGAAGGCTCGGCTACCTCCACGACAGCCCGGAGAACCAGCGCGTTGTAAAGCGTTGGCTCGCCCCCGGTGGCCCGCTCGGTGATCTGCTAGCGCTAGGGGATACCGGCCTGGAAATCTTCCGGAATGTCGCACCTGTAGCACCCGAAGCTGTGCTGGCTAAGCTCGCAGCCGAGCTCGCAGGCCCCCACGGCGCCTCCATTGTCGCGACAGACTACCAGGCGCGGTGGCAACTGATCGGGCTTGTGAAGACGCTCGCCTACGAACCTACGATGTTTGAGGATGCGGCCATGGCACTGGCACGCTTTGCCGCGGCCGAGCCGACAGACTACAGCAACAATAGCGCGAGGGCGCCATTCGGCGAACTGTTCCATCTTTATCTGTCCGGCACCCGTGCTACGCCGCAGCAGCGTCGCGAGTTGGTTCGCAGGTTAAGCCGAGACCATAATACAGACATTCGACGTTGCGCCTCTCTCGCGCTCAATGCACTCCTACAATCGGCCCACTTTTCATCAACGAGTCACCACGACTTCGGGGCTCGGCCACGGGACTTTGGATGGACGCCGGTTATCAACGGAGACATCTACGACTGGTTTAATGAAGCGATCGCGCTAGCGCTCGAATTGGATGGAACGCTTAGCGATATACGCTTGCTGCTTGCCCGTAGTATCCGTCAACTATGGCGCTATTCGGCCTGTGAGGCTGAGCTCGAGCGTGCAAGCAAAGTACTTTTGCACAATGGCACATGGATCGACGGATGGCTTGCGTTTCGTTCTACGCTGCGCTTCGACAGTGCTTCGATGCGGGCCGACTCACGCAAGCGGCTACTGGCAATCATCGACCGGCTGAAGCCCTCAGATCTGCTCACCCAGGCGCGAGCGTTCGTGCTCACGCCCAATGTCGGCGGCGTCGAGATTATCGACGGCGAGACTGAAGACTTGTCAACGGCGTGGACCAAGGTCGCTGACCGTACCACCGAGTTGGGTGAGACGTTCGCAATAGACGAAACGCTATTGCGGACGTTTTTGCCAGAGGTGTTCGCCGAACCCTCTGCCATGCGGGCCTCGGCGTTCGGTAAGGGTTTAGCGACTGGTGCCGAAGATGTAGCCCATGTCTGGTCGATGCTCCATGAAGTACTGACTGAAATGCCCAAGGATGCACGCAACGTCACCGTCCTTGGCGGTTTCCTCTCAGGTGCGGCCGGACGCGATCCCAAATTTGCTATGGGCGTGCTTGACGCACTATTGGACGACCCGATTCTAGCCCGAAAGCTGCCATGGCTACAGTCCCAGATCGCCATAGACGAGCCAGGTATTCAACGGCTTATGGTCGCGATCGATGCCCGGAAAATTGAAGCGAAAGACTTGTATCCGCTAACGGGTGGAGCCATCAGCGACGCGCCTGCTTTGCCTCTCGCAGATCTGCTGGTCAAGATCGTATCAATTCCGAATGGATCAGTGATTGCCCCCAAAATTCTTCATATGTATCTCTATTGCCTTAGACATGATGGCAAGAATATCGAACCTATCTTAATCGCCTGCGGACGCTTCCTGTTAGTGAACGCCGATTTTTCCAAACGCAATGGGGCCGATGACTTTGGCCTTAAGACAGTTGTTGAGGTATGTCTGTCAGGTCCATCTGGCGAGGCTGATACCAGAGCTGTGTGCCGAAGAATACGCAAGGCGCTAGATGGTTACCGGCTGTCCCCCTACGAGATCAGCTATTTACTCGAGGGTCTTTTTGAGACTCAGCCCTTCATTGCGCTAGACGAGTTGGTGATGGCGGGAGCTGTTAGCAGACGGAAGCAGGTCTTCGAGGCTAGGTTCAACCGCCCTACGCCGATCGACAAGATTGAGCTGGCAACACTGCAAAACTGGGCCAACCTCGATCCGGACAGGCGCTATCCCGCGCTCGGCTCTGCTCTTTCATTGTTCACCACAAACGAGGCAGGCGACGAAACCGGCCTCTCTCCACATTTCCTTAAGGTCTTGGAATACGCACCCGATCGCATGGCCGTCCTCAAGGAGGCGCGTAATCAAATCCAGCCGAGCGGGTGGAGCGGCCCGCTCCACCTTGTACTTGAGCGGCGGCACAAATTGCTCAGAACGTTGTCTACTCACCCGGATGCCGCCGTCCGGGCTTGGGTGGCGGATCAGGAGCCATGGCTGGCGGCCTTGATCACCGCCGATCGCGACAGCGAGCGCAAAGGCGAACAAAGCTTCGAGTAGGAAGGCCCACTAACCAAAAATTGCTCCAAATGGACGCTCTGAGGCGTCCAAATTGCAATGGCAAGAGGTGCCTGTTGTCGAATCCGAGACATTGAGCCGCTGCCGGTTCTGTGAACACGCAGCTTAAGCTGACGCCTTGTTCCGTTCGAACTCCGTAGGTCTGAGATACCCGAATATGTCCTGGTCTACCTGGGAGCCCTGGTCGGGATGGCGGGCCCGGTCGGTATGGTTCGCCTCCATGACATGCGTGATTGGGCGCAGCGGCAGTCTGCCTGCCATGATCTCCA
>Ga0160427_10000671_pt1 | contig 20637 bp, 14 predicted proteins | sample SolpanmetagenomL_FD_108194 | JGI IMG/M metagenome (GOLD analysis project Ga0160427, IMG submission 108194) | Solar panel surface microbial communities from Lawrence Berkeley National Laboratory, California, USA - L | ecosystem: Engineered > Built environment > Solar panel > Unclassified ...
GGCAAAACAGACACCAACATCAAGTGGCAGTCAAACACCATTGAGCGCGACGACTAATGACGCGCAAGATACAGATCAGTCATAGGCTGCCCTTCGTAGTTTCTTTTTGTTGTACATTCCTGAACTTCATGAAGTCACTCAAAGATAAATTATGTACCTGCTTGCAAGACGTTCCATTATAGATCTGTTGATATGATAGTATATTGGCTTGTGAATACTAGATCCAGGACATCTATAAAGGCGGAAATGATATAAATCTTTCTTTTCTTTTTTTTATATATATAAATCAATACTATCATAATTGCGCAACGAAACTCTTTGTACAGATTCAAACTATCTAAAGTCTCTTGTGGTAGCGGAAACAGGCCTTGAGAATGTATTGGTACTCAGTCGTGCATGACTGAGAATGTGGTAAGAGTGTAGGGTAACTTGCTTGGTCACAACAAAGAAAAAGTGGGTTGGTGATGCATGATCATGTATGGTGGGGGTTGACTGATATGGATGTTCGACTGTTTGGTGTTTGGCGGCTTCTTGTGTCACAAATTATTTAAATCTTTCGAGAACTTTCTCCTTCAGCACTGAGAGAGAGAGAGAGAGAGAAAGGACAAACAGAACACAACATCAAAAGAATAGTTCGACTTTGCTCATTTCTCAAAAAGCCGAACTTCTACAATTGACCTCAATCTTGAACAGAAAATCGTAATCTGCCAGAACTACACGATCCTGTTTTATTCCAACAAGTTCAATTGAACACCCTACAATTCACAAGAATTCAATATGGCAGAAAGCAACTCAGCAAGCTCAAGTAGGTCATCACGAGCCACAACCACAGTTAGGTTTCTCGTTAGTCAATACTAAGGTACTTAACACAGAACGTCCACGATGTTTCTTTGATATTTCGGTCGGAGGAAAGAAACCTGAAAGAGTTTCATTTGAACTGGTATGTCTGCTGTAAAGCAATGTCATTTCATCTTCACAAACATAATGATCAGCTAATGCTTCCGACAATATAGTACTCAGATGGTATGCTATTCGAATCATGAAAGATACATAAAAATGGCAGCAAACATTGACGAAAAGCTTTTCTTTAGTTGTTCCGAAGACTGCAGAGAATTTCCGAGCTCTATGTACAGGAGAGAAGGGTGTAGGAAAATCCGGAAAGCCGCTACATTATAAAGGTGCGAAACACTTTTGAGAATCATCTTACAACACCTTGAAAAAGCCTCTTTCTTTTTTTCTAACCATTGTTTTGGAAATAGGCTCTGGCTTCCACAGGATCATAAAGAGGTTCATGTGCCAAGGTGGAGACTTTACAGCTGGCAATGGTAGTGGAGGAGAATCCATCTATGGGGAAAAATTTGAAGATGAGAATTTCGAATTGAAGCACACAAAGCCATTCCTCCTATCAATGGCCAATGCTGGCGTGAATACAAATGGATCACAATTCTTTATAACGACTGTTCCAACTCCTCATTTGGGTATGTTTGCAATTGCTGTCTTTTAAATATGGAAAATACATATACAGTTTTGATAGATGCTAATTTGTTGATGGCGTTTAGATGGGAAGCATGTGGTTTTCGGAGAGGTTTTGAGTGGAAAGGTATTTCGATTAAGCCCTTCGACATGACCTGATTACTGTCACTACCATATGGGCAGGCGAAGCCTGAACCCGTGATCACATTATCAGCTAACACTTTTTGTCTGGTACCTATAGGGTATTATAAGGAAGTTGGAAAATATGAAGATGGACACAAACGACAAGCCAGGAAAGCCGGTGATAATCGAAGGTAAGCTTCACTAGATGGAGCGAGATTGAATTTGCTTGATCTAACGTGTTGTAGATTGCGGTATGCTCGAGGGTAAAGAACTTGAGGCCTCAGAGAAACAGGAAGACAGCACTGGCGATAAATACGAAGACTTCCCTGAAGACCAACAAGAAGACCTCACTCCTACTTCCGCACTCAAAATAGCCACAGAGATCAAAGAAATTGGCAACAAGCTTTTCAAAGCTGGAGATATCGAGCTCGGTCTAGAAAAGTACCAGAAAGGGCTTCGGTACGTCAACGAGTTCAAAACACCTGTTGATGATGCTCCAGAGGAGCTTAACAAAATGCTGGATTCTCTACGATTTTCTCTGCATTCAAACTCTTCGCTTTTACAACTAAAACAGAAACAATATGATGATGCCGAACAGTCTGCTACATATGCCTTGGATATTGAAGGTACTACGGACGCAGAGAAGGGGAAAGCATACTTTCGTAGAGCACAGGCCAGAATTGCACTTAAAGCCGAAGATAGAGCCTATGACGACCTAGTACAAGCTGCCAACTGTGCGCCAAACGATGGTGCTGTGAAGAAGGAGTTGGAGGCTATCAAGGTGAAAAGAGCAGAGAGAGCAAAGAAGGAAAAGGCTGCGTATAGTAAGATGTTTGGTTAGATGTGTTGATGCGACGTGGACATTTTTCCATCTTGAAAGCATAAAGCTATATGACGACAAAAGTTTGTGCTAGTAAAAAGCTTCGTCAATATATGCGTGTTTGATGGACAAAGAAGAGCATTTGTAATTTCTAGCCAGTAATTGCAGTACTCTTTTACTGTAGCTCCATCCAGAGTAAAAAAATCCGTTCAAACTCAACGATGTGGTGATAACTCAAACATTGGGCAAATTCAATTACGATTATCCGGCTTCCTGACTGAAGATTGGTGCTCGACCATTATTATTATTATTGTCATTATCATCATTTTTAAAGCACAATTGTTGTGCTAAATATAGTTCTATCGTGTAATGTAAGCCGCTGGGACAATGATTAAATTGTTTGCGTTGCAATTGCATGTTGGGAAGGGCATTGTTGTTCGCGTGAAATTTCCAAGAACGAAGCACCTTTTCTAACCAATGCTCACGCGTCCCCTTGTTTTGTTAGGTCTGGTAAATCTTGGTACCTTGCTTTTTTTTTTTGCCTTTCTTCGAATAATTCACAAATTGTAATAGGCATCACGTTGAAACGAACTTGTACACGTTGTCTTTTGTCCAGAACAGTTTCTAATCGTTATGCATTGGATACCTTTTATTTGTTGGAAATTTGTCTTGCAACCAGTCATCCCCTCGGTGCATCGATCAATCAATAGAATTAGCGGTCCTTTTTTATACTTCATTTGTTAGGGTTGAGTCTTTAAGGCGTGTTTTGTGGGTCCATAGATGTAGATAACCTTTTTTTAGGTTCCGGTTGCCATCACAACGCTAGATATTGCTTTTCTATTTTTTGGGCGTTTGGCGAAAACCTAACACTCACTCCTTGAATCAGGATAGGATTGAGTTGAAATCCACGTTTTTCATGCTTGTAGATACAGAGGTTTTATTTGGGATCTTCTCCAAGTCAAAACATGAAATTTCTGATACGTAATATACGGGACGTTGATAGAATGGGGGATAAGTTGGATGTCAACCGGGTATCCTATGTTCTGACACATGCATTCAGATCTACTCTTTTGCCGCTACACATGTACTACTTAGTAAGTAATAACATGGACGTTGAGGAAGTAAGCTGACGCGACAAAAAGCCCTTTTTTTTCAACGTCTAGGGGTGTTGATTTGAGAGATGTCAAGGAAATCCTTGCTTGGCTTATTCTTTTGACTGGAATATACATACAACTGTTAAGTATAATTCAAATCATGCGCTCAGTGCGTTTGCCTTTCACAAACGATGTTGAATGCTGTCTGTGTATTTTGATAACTACACACTCTCTGTGTATAAGCCATGCATCCACTATCAACCACTCTTCTTTCCTCCTCCTCCACCCCCGCCATGCATCACACACATTTGCCAATATCATGATCGATAAGGAATACACGCTCAAGCCTCATTCCTCTCCATCCTGTTTAAGTGGAAGAGAATTAATCGATCAATCATTTCAATCAGCCGATTGTCTATTTTGTTTGCGCTGTGCTATGCATGCATTTAAATCCTACCAATTATCTATTTGTGCTATGCATCCGTCTACTCATTTGGCTGCGGCAGGAAACTATACCAGACTAATCAGTAGCTTAACCATACCCTGCATCTACATACATCCCATCCCATCCCATCCCACTTTCCGGCGCCACCTCTCGAGCCTTCTGGCGTTCTTGTTCCTGCAACTTGGTGAAACATCTTTAGGAGAACATCTACTGTGTTACTTGCTGTAAAGTTACTTGCTGCTGGGCTTGTTGTAGATGCATGCATGCTGTTCGTGTCGAATTTACTTATGTACCTACACGCTGCCTCATGTTCGCCTTGTCTGATTGATTGATTGACCGACCGACCAAAGAAAAGGATTGTCCATCCATCCATCCATCCACCTATCCATCAGACGCATTATCCTCCTCCTCCTCCTCCTCCTCCCTCACTGACAGCTCACCCACTCATCCACTCGCTCACTTAGTCAATCATCCGAATATTCATCCATTTGGTCACTCAAGCCAGACCTTCTTTCTTTTCCCTGCCTCCTTCCTAAGCCTTTTCTTCTCATGCCACCAAATTATCGTATCATCAGCTCAACTGAGTTCTGAATAATCCTGGACAATCTCAGTGGTACATTCTCCCACCCCTCGTCCCGTTTCCCATCGTCAGCAGTAATTCTTATCTTTTCCTCTTAACCATTTTCTTCTTCGAGCTCGATTTACGGCTAGCCATCAAGTTTAGATACGAGATAGATTTGCTGATTATTTATCTGTGGTCATACAGAATAGCAAAATTGCCAGCACGGAAAGAATACCAACACAACAAATTTCGCTTGTGTGGCACAGGAACTCACACCTTTTCCTCAGCGCCCTTTTCATTCATCTGCAGAAAACCCTCTAATACGACACATCTACATGATCTTTAGACGTAGCCTTTTAGCATTGTAAATCGTTTTCAATATTCTCTTGTCTTTAGCTCTGCGACCCTTCGTGTTCTGTCTCTAGGAACTCTAGTACAACTGCTCGAACATTCGGCTAGGAATTCTTCTTTGAGCGACAATCTTCATCGCCAACAAACCACGACTACCTGGACACAAAATTCAAGCAATACTTCATAAACGAGGAGGGCTTGGAGTGTTCTTCACGATTGAATAGCATTTGCATAGTTGTACGTGCTGGTGCACGTAAGACCAACTTGGTCGTTCTCTCAGGATGGGTGTAGGCAAACCAGAATCTTCAGTTGTAAGCGCTAGCACCGCCGGAGGAAACGATCCATCGCTCCTTTCTCTTCGCACCGATAAATCATCCTATTCCGTTCCAGACGATGGCAGAGCAATTACGATAGAGACTAACCACCAACATCGACGACAAAAGTCTAGTAACATCGATGCTCAAAGCGCCCTCTCCCAAGCGTCTCAAACCTCGCTCTTGATTGAGTATTTTGAAGGTGCTCGTGGTACTGGCAACTCACCTGCTCATCGCCCTAGTGTTCGGGTCAAGGTCACTCCATCTGCGCAACGAAAACTCAACCAGCAGGGTACCAGAGAGATTGAAATACGAGGCAATGAGGGACGACCGGGAAACAGACGAAACCCGTCCTACACACAAAGGATTTCACTTTCGCCCAGAGTCACAGGGGAGGAGCGACTGCTTATCGCAGGATCTGGAAAGGAACGTTCACGCCGAAGCGGACGGACCAGATCATATTCAGGAGAACAACATTCGGCAGTATCGTCTAGAGGAGTGTACGAAGACGAGCAGAGTGTGTCCTCGTTCTCAGAACTGTCATCTTTGGTCAACCCCGCCAATGCAGAACTTATGCGTGAAGGAATCTCGCCTGCCAATGAATCACCACGAACACGAAATCGATCTGGAACTATTCGTGCTCCACGGAGAGAAAGAGAGATGACTCTACAGGATGGAGAGGAGTCCTCCGTCCACCCTTTGAACCGAAGACGAAGCCGAAGTTTAAGCAACGAACGAGAGGTCATTCTTGGGGAGACTGGCAAGCTTTCACGAAAGCGAAGTAAGAGCATGGAACGAGAAAGGATGACTAAAGAACAAAGAGAAGAGCTTCGAGAACAACGCCGTCTGGATAAAAAACTTGCTGCGTTCGGAGAGAAGCCCGCAACACGGAGTCGAAGCAGAGAGTTTAGAAAAGAGAGGCATCTCAAATCACCAAGGGAAGACAGAAGAACTCGTGCCATGAGTCGAGATAGGTCGAAATCACGGTCAAGAGTCGACAAGACTGAGAAAGTTGAGAAAGCATTGGCAAATCGTGAGGAGATACGAAATATATCTGGTTCGTCAGAACTCTCACAGAATCCAGTACTGCTGAATGCTGTCGAAGATGCTATCAAACGTCTTATTCTTCCACAGCTCGAGGCATTGAAGGGTGAACGTCAGGGTCACGACAATACAATGTTCGATCATGCTACAACCGCTGCAATTGCTTCGGAAGCAGCAAGAACATTCGTAAAGAGAGCTAGTGATCCTGACCTCAAGAAAGGCTCTGAGGGTCCACTCTTAGTTCTACAACCTGACGCTGATAAAGGTACAGGCTATGGCCTTGTTTTAAACGGAGAAAAAGCTCAATCCGTCGGACACAGGAGCGAGTCTGTCATGTCACAAGCCCCAGGATTTGGTATGGGACCTGATTATGAGATTCATGATGGTATCGAGTACTATCCTGTTCCCAAAGATCACGTCGTCCCACAACAAGCTCCTCCTGGCGAAAGACTTCGAATGCCTTCAATTCATGATTTGTCCTACTTTGATTTGAACCCAGATGTTAGTAGGGAAGTTGTGATTGAGAACGAGGACCATAAAAGCCACTACCTGCAAGATTCTGAACTTGGTCTAAGATCAGAAGTTAGTGCTCTTACTGATGTTCAGCCGGCTACCTTACCAATGCCTGTCGCCCCGCTCAACATTTCCCGAAACCATACCCCATCAAAGGGCATGGCAAGTCCACGACCTAGCGTAGCTAATTTACGACGCAAGTTTGATGGTTCTTACCAGTCGGATGTTGGTGACGATGTTGAAATATTGAGCCATCAAAGATCGGGACGTGCTGGTTCAAACCTCTCGATGAATACGATCTCAACTATGCCCGACTCAAGGTTAACAATGAATACTGGCATGCAGAGCAATGGAGGATGGCGTCCTGGTGACATATCTAGAACTCTTGAAGACGAAGAGCCTGAAGATCATATGGATCAGCAGCATGTATCCCAATCTGCCCATGATCGTGAAATCCACCACGAACAAAACCATGAATACTATGACAGATTGGAACACGAAAACTATCACGAGCGTGCACATCAATTGGATCATAACCATGAATACGATCATGAACACGATCATCAACATCAAGAGGGAGACCGTATGGGTCAGTGGTTCGATCCAGAAAATGCAACTTATGAGCAACGCTCCGAACTAGAGACAAGAGATGGCTATTTTGAAGAACGATCCAACAATCGCGATTCTGTTGCCGACAGCTTTGAACAAAGACACTTGAACAGAGTTGCTGCTGGTCAGGATGTGAAAGGTGTTGGAGCACTCGCTTCAATGAGATCCACTCCAGTCGCTCATTCTCATCGAGCCTCTGTACACGATCATCTCTCGTCTGTCTCTTTGCGTTCGCAAGCACAACCTCAACTTGGTTTTAGTGCTGTTCCTATTTCTGGCGAGGAATTTCCAGAGCCTGGGTACTATCATTCCGAGGTTGAGCAGTCTGAACTTGGCCACTCTGAAGTCGGCGAGGAGGACGATGCACTCACCAATCCTTATGGGGGTGAGCGACACTCTCGAGATATGACAACTGGTGACGACATTCTTACAAATCCATATGGTGGTGAACGTGATTCTCGCGAGATCAACGACGATACTTGGGATTATGAGAAACAATTCGAGAAAGCACAAAGCGCAGGTAACCACGATTCATTCGGCAGGCGAGCTATGCAAGGTGGAGGTCTTTTGAACAAGGACATGTTATCACACGAAAATCTTGATGCTGGCATTGATAGAGACATGGCTATTACTCCTATGAGTAAGGACAAGGATGAGGGGTATATATCCGGAGCGAATCCTATGAGCCCAGGAATGGAAACATCTAAATCTATTGCTCGTGAAATCGAAGATTTCGGCGGTATTGATGATGTCATCTCTGAGGGTCCTGATGAGGATTTCGTGCCATTTAGAGGAGGACATCATCGTGGAGGAAGTGGTAATAGTCATGGAATGCCTTCACCTCTATATGATAGCTCTCTAGGTCGTGGGATTGATCGAATACAATCAAAGGATATAGTAGCGCTGATGGATCATGTATGTCGCCTTATATGTCCGTTTCAATGTATAGATACTAACATCGACAGCTTACCGTGCGCGATGCTCAACGCAACGCAAGGGACACAGAGATCTTGATCACACTCGTACGAAGTGCAGCTGAAATGCGAGACTCATTCGAAGATTTGAAGCGACAAATCGCTGCTCATCATAACCAAATGGTTCTCGAAGTCGACCAAAGTACGGATAAGACCATTGCTAGACTTGCTGGTCCACGAGTTGTACCTGCACCGGTGAATAGACAGATAAAGTCCACAGCATTTGATCACGACAAGGAGGAAACGGTCAAGAAGGCGAACGTCTTCAAGCGTGCTTTGAAGGGTTTGAGCTCGCAGAAGCCGAACGATCTGGCTAGAATCGAAGACATGTTTGTTCTCCCTTTTCTTTTTTTAAGTTAATTTCTTTAGGGAACGAAATGAAATGCTAATGGTTTTAGGCTCGTCACGCTTCTGAATGAAGTTGAAGGATTAAAGACTACGGGTTATGCATACAGTTTGTCTAATGGAGAAACCTCTCAGGCTGGTGACCACAGTCATATGCATATTCAACACCAGCAGAGTCAAGACAGTCACCAATCTCAGCAAGGCCAGAGTCAGCAGAGTCAACAAAGTCAAGCAAGCCATCTCAGCCAACAAATCCTTCAACATCTTAGTCAATCAAATCTACAACAACAACATAGTCAACCTAATCTTCAACAAATGAGTCAGCCAAGTTTGCATCAGCTGAGCCAACAAAACCTTCAGAGTCATACAAGTCATCAAAGCCATCACAGTCAGGACGATCGTCAAAGTGAGGATAGTTACAATGGTGAACAAATGCAATATGGCTTCTCAAATCCTAACCTGAGCCGAGATCAATTCAATTACGACCTCAATACTGTGACAGAGGAGCCAGCTAGTATTCGGGAAAGTTTACATGACGGTGAATCAGCCTACTTTGTCAACGACAATCACCATCCATCTAGTATCAATCATGATCTTGGATATGACCGGGAGCGAACACCAGTGCAGGAAGATGGAATGAGAACACCTCGAGGTATTCGAGAGGCCGCCAGAGGAAGCACACCTGTTGCGGTTTCTCCACAAGTCATGACACCACCACAACCTCAACAAACGTTTAGCAATGACAATACACCAACAAAAGGTAAAGACAAGCGAGAGTCTTTCCCTAAGGTATCACGATGGTCAGAGACAACGGCTTCAAGCGGTATCAGAAGCTTCTTCGGTAGAAAGAAGAAGCAAAGTGGAGACCCTGACGTTTCAAGAACAAACTCAGAGTTTGAAGAAGATTGGGTACAGCCATCTGACCAGATGACGGATTCTCCCTACACACCTGCCATCAACAGATTTTCATCCCCTGCGCGGGAGGCGGAGAAGCCAAGTCTTGAGGCAAACAGACGGTCCTTAGAAATTCGACATCCAATACCAAGAGTGAAGTACAACCACCAGCTCGAGGTTGCAGCAGAAAGCCAACCCAATCTTGAACCCTCCTCACCTACCATGACACAATCTACCACATCCCTCAACCGATTCATCCAAAACGGTGGCTCCTACAACAATATCAGTGCTTTGGCTCCAATGGTACCAGAACCTAATTATAGTGTGCCAACCATGGAATTTGTGCCTGCGCGCAACTCTCCTCATGTTTACGACAACATGTCTCTTCCTCCACCTACTGCTATCAGCGAGGCACCTACAGAATCTGTGGTCAGCTCACCTGAGAAGAAAAAGAAGAAGCACCGAAAACACAAGAAGGATGACGACCGAGACGACCCAGAGCGCCAAGCTAGGCGAGAACGACGACGTTTGCAAAAACAACGAAAGGATCAAGGACTAGCTCCTCTTCCTGCTTCTTCGGATGATGGTCGTCGACCGTCAAGTGCTGGTAGTGATAGAAGTTATACTGGTGGTGATGACATCAGTGTTACAAGACAGCAAAGACAGTCTCATCTGACAACTGGTATGTTAATGCAAAACCCTCCATTGGCAAGAAGTATAGACTAATATTGTAGAATAGGTACTTTTGGGTTGTGATCTGCTGGTAATGTCGTTTGTGTACGAGTGATATAGTGCTGTTGTTCTTTGGTCTTTACTTCCTTGGCTATATTCTTCCAATATTTTAATGTTGAGAGGTATCTATATATTCATATATATGTATCAAGACATTTATCCCGTAATGTCTAGCAGTATATCCTTTTATTCTTCCACCATTTTGTTCTCATCTACGAAATCTTGTAGCGGTGTGTGCTGGATTTGTTTCTTTTTCCAGTTAGTTATCTTGCGATGTAGCAGGCGAAATCATTTTTCTATTTTGTTTGGGATTTCAAGATATTGTGGTCATGCTTAGATATATCATAGTTGTCGTTCCTCCTGCTTCCTTTTCTTTCCCTTCTTTCACATGTAGTTGATGCGAGATACCACACAAACATAATATCACAAAACAAAGCATTTATGATTCTAGACATAGCAGGATCAGAACGGGATGTGTTTGTTCAGAAGAAAAGAAGTGCTAAGGCCGTTTTTGTTTGTTTAAATGTGTGTAGTTGCGAATACCAGTACTTGGTATGCCGTGTCGCAACATTGGCGTGTGGAGAAAAAACGATTTATGTTGGGTAAGAGAATTTTTTGTGTTGGATAATTGAAAGAATACTACTAACGAGATATAAAGAGTGGACGTGCAATATCAAAGTAAGGAAGTTGTAGTTGAGAAACGCTCCAGTACAGAAGTCTGCAAAAGTAGGACTCTATTCAAGTTTATTGCTAATGTCTTTTCAACTATCAATGATATGGAATAAAGTCTTTTTTTGTATTTCCACTCTCTTGGTTAGATATTGAACAAATAAAACTTTTGACAGATTTACGAAAGAAGCTTAAGCGCTCACTTGTAGCAATTAGCTGGTATTTCCTATTATTCCTTTAATCTACTGTTTAAGAGACTCGTAGTTTATTTTTCCTCTTGTAAGCTGAATCTAAGGGTTCAATTTATTTAATAACGTCCCTCAGTAGAAGTTCTGGTAAGTTTACAAAACCGTACTGGCAGGATCTTAAGAATTACCAGTATACTAGGACTAGTGCAAATCTGTAGAATAGATGGTCTGGATCACGGTTTCTGCGTATCCAAAGTTCATATCAACACTTTTCGAGTACAAAATCAAGCTTCATATTAGCAATTTTCACGTGTGAGTGAATTTCAAAATTTTAAATCATGACAAGAAATTTCCAATGGTGCATAGCTCATAATTTTGGAATCTGCTGATAAGGCAAACTTCATAGTAACAGTTAGTAAACTATTTGTATGCATAACGACGACATTTTTTTTTGACAACACAAAAACGTCTTTTAGTGTAACCCGGCAGTGCGAGCGATTTTGTGGGAAGGAAAAAATAAAACTGTCCAGGATGCAATTATCGTCTTAAATACCACCTCTCCAATGTGACACGAGACTGTCTGTGACTTTGTACATTGTGTCTTTGACGATGTGCACTATTTATAGAAATAGTGACATAAACGCATATGGCGAACAATGCAAATAGACAAGTGGATGACAGCTCGTATACACAATTTGTCTGTTGTTCACCTCAGCCACCATAAAACTTGACCAAACATGTGGTGTCTGAGACACAATTTAGGTATCACTTTTTTTGCATTCCATTGTTCAGCTATGTCTTGCTCAACATGGGATCGATATCCAATGTCGGTCCGAGCCGTGATGATGATATTGCTGTATTTAGTTGGATAAGTTATATACATGTAGTTTACTGAACACAACGTTTTCGCTGCAATACTGGAATATATGTAGATATCGATCATCATAATTGCTGTGTGTCGATTAAAGTTGAATAAGTTTATCTACACACCGTTTGATTGCTTTTTTCCCTCTTTAATAGTATACTCATTATTTTAAATTCAAAGTTCATTTGAACAATTGAACGGTCAAAGCGGTCTCACCATTTTATTCCCTATGGTGTATTCGTGATACTGAACACATACAAGACTTCTTTTTGGATGAGTTTTCTAAATAGAGAAATGCCTCGAGAATGAGTGCAAATCTCTTGACCTGACAGACCTGATAAACTGACTAGGATGGATGGAGGAACAAAAGTTAGCCACGTTTGATATAACATGACAAACAATTATGATGTGTGACATATACTGCATGGGTGGATTATGGATTATGGATGTTATTATAGACGATTTTACCAGATGGTATAGCGATTAAGGGCCCGGCTCATATCGCTTTGGTGCACATACAATCAGTAAATTCGTTCGTCATATTGTTTCGAGATTGTAAGAGAGCATGTTCATGAACATTATACACTGTGTCTATGTTTGCCGGATTATCCATGAAAACCCGCAGACATATATCTATCCACTCATCTTTTGTCTGTCTATGGTCAGTTTTAGATATGGACATTGTTTGTAATATTTGATCGTGGTCAGATAGGGATCGTCGTTCGGACAAGTCTAGACCCAACATCAATCAACTAGCATTGGGGGGCGTGATAGTTTGAGCTATCCAAACGAGTAACAAACCACTGGGATCCATCCCGTCTTGTACCTGAATACTCTTGTCAGGTAGGACCCACACTCAAACTAAAAAATTTCTTCGTCTCTCAAAACAAGCAGTCGATGACTAGCCATTTTTGCGATATTTATCAACAAAGCAGTGTACCGATGGCAAGCATCATCAGATCTGGTGTAGAGCGGAATATTTGGTCCAGGAGATCCCGTTTCAGAGGTATTCAGGGATGTGGTATACATCCATCTACTCGACATGTCATAATCCCAGCTCACTGATCGATCGCGCTAATTATTAACGAATTGGAAACAATAGGTTCTTGTTGAATACAATAAAGGGGAGAAAAGAAGCTTCTGCAGGTTTTTCATTGACTGAGGCTCAGTCGTGAGGTTGCAACATAGACTGGCCGCACGACAGGAATGGCGAAATGATACATTGCCAGCAATCTGACGCCGCAGCAATTTATTCGAGTTGACGTGTTTGTTCGCTAGCAGGCATTAAGCATGCAAAAAGATGCTCCCCCATCACTCAATATGTGAGAGAAAAGTTTTCACCCAAAGGATTACGAAAAACACGAAAAGAAGCTAGGATTTGACAGGAGCTGTAGAGGATATCCGAGCAACCATAACGGGCACCATTCGCGTCGCTCTTTTTGGCTGCCATCCCACTTTTCTCCTTCTAATCCCTACCATGGTTTGTTTACTGGACCCAGACGACTATATAGAATCTCAAAAAAGGTGCTGCATGTTTCAGTCAATGTTATGCTTGAGTGAAGTCGCAAGCTATGACCTGAAACTTGTTTCGGTCCATGGTTGAAAAGTAGTGACGGCAGGTTCAGAGCCACTTGCTCAAAGTTTAGAAATGCATTCCCGCTCGCCTCGAGATAGGCTACGTGTTAGCGATCCTCTCGATTCTTCGGCTTTTACAATTGTCTCGATAAAGACAGGTACTCAACGGGCAACACAGTAATGAGCGCATTGTGGTGTATCCTCTACTGTATACAAATTAACCATGCTTCTAAATTAGGACAAACATATTCGAGGCCGAATTGCCTTAGATAACCAGCCTCGAGGTTTAACAAACATTCCATTAACGTAAGAATATCAAATATCGGAAAGCATTATGACGGGAGGGACTGTCCTTGCATTATGCAGTCATTCTTTTTGATGAGAAAAGGACTCCTGCTTTGGATTTCTTTTGCCCTGTCAAAATCACCTGTCACTGCATACTTGTGCAGATGAGCCACCATGAAGTGGCATTGATCAACAACTCACCCAAGCTGAGAAACATGATTCAAATCAGTTTATTCCTTTTCTTTTATCGCTTTCTATAACCTTACCATTTCACCATCCTTACCTCGCAAACACACTCATCTCTAATTGATGCGGATTTCCGGGTAGATGCCCGGGAAGGTTTACATGTCTAGGAACAAGGTTATCTAAAACATCATGAATTTTGAGGCAAAACCTTGTTTGTCTTTAAGTTGGCTTTCAATAAATATTAGTCTATGGACATAAATTTAGCCTAGTCTGAATCTTGGTTCCTTGTAGTCCAGGAAGAGATAACATACAAGTACCCTATCAGATGGTTGACAAGAAAAGAGAGCACATCGTAAGTGACCAAACAGAGCAGAGAGGCATTGCCGAATCTATCCATCTTGTGCAATGTTCTAGGATGTACAAAGACCGTTATGTTCAAGTTTTTAGCTCACTTGCAGGTCAAGGTTCAAAACGAGAGTACCCCTAATGAATCACTGCGCATTTGCTTGTGCATGCACTTTTAGCATAAATTAAAGTCGACCCTATATAGCTCAGAAAGACCTCACGACATTTATAATTTAGGCGCCCTCTATCTTTCCCTTACTTTGGTGTATGGCTCACCCATTATTTTCTCTCTACTTCTTATCCAACTAAATACCTTTTCATCTTTACAATTTTTTCTTATTGGAAGTACAATACAAGTAGAATCTTTTTACCGACCTTTGGCATATTCTTATAAAACTCTCAATCCCTTTACAAGCGCCACAATAAAATCAGGCAAAATCTCGCAATCAAATTGTGATATTCCTGTATTACCTTCCTAATTTCTTGACACCATATACAAAATCGCTCATCTCTTTTCTTTATATGAATCTCGTTCAACTAAATACATCCATCTACGTATTTTAAGCATATATACCAGATATTCAAAATACCATTGCAAAGTTTGTTCCCAAAATTTCTTGTAGTCATATTTTTGGTGTTATCTAACATATAAACTAGTTGTTTCTGTTCCTACCTTATCAGCTGTGGCGAACATTGTAGTGTAGTCGTGCAATATACGAAAAATCGACTTGACCTGGTAAGTTCCAAATACTTCTGTATATTTGTATTATAGCACGGTTCACTACACCTAGATCTACCTTCTCTCGAATACACTTCTACAATCTTCGTAATATGATTTCGAGGATATCAAGAACACTTCATTAAGAACCGAAGTCTTTCACACTCTGCTAAATATGTCGCATGTAGTATATGGTCATAGGCTAATTTCTATACCACCGTTTTGATAGAAAGTTATACAACGCACCTTCTGGTTGATTCTCTTTTTTTAAAAAAAATCTTGACCCTGAACTATAACCATACTATAAAAGACTTTCCTTCTCCCAAATCTATGCCAACTGAACTGTCGAGTCCAACAACTATCAACTCTTCAACCTGTTTCCCCAGAATATTCTATACAGACGATATGCCATTCTCTCAACAACAACAACCACCTTACAGCAACTACGCTGGAAATCAACAACATCAACAACTTTATCATACTCAACAACCTCATCCTTCTCATCTACCTGTTATGCCTCCTTTATATGGTGGCAAGTTTATCCCAAATCACCTCAACACTCAAAATCTGCCACAGCCATCACACTCTTACTCATCTCCAGTAAGTCACCAAAGTAGTAACCACTTTGTTGACGTCAGTATGCAATACCACTGGCCAACTGGATACTACCAAGCGCAGCTGCCCGTGTACAGCATGATGCCTTACAACCAACACGCTGATCCATACCTGGCCTCCCCTGCCTCGAGCGAACAAAGTAGTGGATATAACCCTCCTTACCCAGTACTTTCACACTTCTACTCTAGTTCCATGTACCCAGTGGGACCTCCTCACTACCAGCAAGCCTACAACACACCCATCTCCCCAGTATTGATCACAAATAGCCCAGTGGCCTCGCCATACTGGGCTACTCCAGCGGCCGCCATGACAAATGTGCAGACCACCAATGTGTACATCAGAGGTCTACAACCATCCACGACAGACGACGACTTGAATCGTCTCGTCAGCCAGTGGGGGTATGTGGTAAGTTCGAAGGCGATGATCGATCGTGGACAGGGATCATGTAAGGGATTTGGCTTCGCACGGTTTACGACCATCATGGAAGCACAGAACTGTATTCATGGAATGATAGCTTTGGGCTTGGAAGCTGGGTTTGCAAAGGTATGCTATTTCTCCTATTTAGTGCCTCCTAGATCACAAATTCAATGTTAGCTCCTGTCTGATATCCACGCTTTGGGGGCTAACTGAAGGCTGGGATGCAGGACTCCTTCAACTCTAAGCTCAAGGAGCTTAGTGACCAGACCTCGACCAACCTCTATGTGTCAAACTTGCCACATTCTTGGAACGAAGAAGTACGTGTAATATTTCAGTTAATCCCCTTAACCCCTTTATGCTCAGGCTCACTAAGGTTTTGTGATTAAAAGGATATCACAGCTCTCTTCAGAAATTATGAAATCAGGAGCAGCAGACTACTGCGAGACGATCATGAGAAGCCTCGCGGTGTTGCATTTGTCAAGTAAGATCTTACCGTCTCCTGTTATTTGCCTGATAGGTCTGCTAGAGACTTACATTTTGCGTTTTTCCTTCTATTTTCATATAGATGTTATTCTCGAGAAGTTTGTGATGATATCATCGATAAACTCAACGGTATCAACCTCAACGTAGAAGGTCACAGACTACCTCTCATGGTCCGTTATACCGATACTTTGGCCCAGAAGCGCATGAAAAATGAGGTGAAGAAGGCACAGCCACCTATGACAAAGAGTGGACAGAGTCATGGCCATGTAGATCATGCGCCCCGACAGTTGCACTATTCAAACAGGACTTGGAGAGCAGGCTCGTAAGTTTTTACCCATACTTAATTACTTCCTCCTTCGGTTGGTTATGTAAGCCTTCTAGTTCAAGTATATGGTCAATTTGCAATATAGAAATTGGTCAAGGTCTGATGACTAAGCTCCTTGAGCTTAGAGTTGAAGGAGTCCTGCATCCCAGCCTTCAGTTAGTCCCCAAAGCGTGGATATCAGACAGGAACTAACACTGAATCTGTGATTTAGGACTAGTATCCACCATGCAGGTGGAATGGGACGTCACACACAGACGAAGCCAGGGCCAATTCAGACTACAGCACTGCAGGCTGAGTCACCGCCAACAACACCAGGCCTGGTTGGAGAAGAGACATTAACTATCTCGTCAAGTGGAAGCACAAAGGAAGATGGGAACGAGCCAAATGAGATGACCACTACTATCTTGTGATGGATCCCAAGATGTTAGTACCATGTCCTCAACGAACTCATAGCGTTATCATTGTTGTAGGCGCAAGCTAATTTTGATGTTGTGACGTTAGAACCAAGATTTGGGTGGTCGTCAGTGCACTCCCAATCGAGATGAATTATTTAAATCTGTTTGATGAGTTGTGTTTGTTCATGTATCAAACAAAGCCCAAACACAATGGCAACTCGACAATATTATTTTATGTTCCAAGACATATTAAAACTTATGATTAAGAGTTTAGAACCATCATCCTCAAGTAACTTGAGTCATCATGTTTCGTTATGTCTGAATCACTATCATTATTCTTTTTCTTATCGAAGATAATGCAGATCTTCCACAAAATTATGGGAATAGCGGATAAGGTGGTGTCTCTGTTTTTCATTTTGTTCATTATTTGATTTCTTCTCCGCTATTTTTGGTTCTTCTTTCTTCGGCGTTGCAATCTCTTTATAGCGTTCTTGTTTACCACTAGAAATTCACTATTATCATCATCATCATCATCATCATCATCATCATACATGTGGATTTCTTTCAATCGCCATTGTGCACTTTATAAATCATTTCGATTCAGCGGTCAGTTTGATACCAACTTGTTCCCTAGAAGGAGTCTCCTGTTCTTCTCCCACTCAATAGTGGCGAGTCCTTGCAACAAGCAATCTGCGAGATCATCTAGTTTCTCCTTTTCCACTATGACTTCACCCTTCTTTCTCTTACTGCCTAAGCTTTCGAACATTTTAGCTATCTTTCTTACCGACTCATTGCCTTCCTCTATCCTGACAGTATCGCCGCTCTGTAGCATCTCCTTAACAATCCCAATTTTCAAGAGCTTAGATTTTGTGGACTTGGAAATCTTTTTAGTGGGCTTTATTTCCTTATCTGTAATACTGTCTTCCGTGACATTTGACAACCAAAAACTGGTCATACGTTGAGGACTAATGCTGACCACTTTCCCATCACTCCAATGACCGTCTTCAATCAACATTCGGATGATTGCATGCAACATTGCTTCGAACATGTTGACTCTCATTGTCCATTCTTGTATTGCTGAACCTCCCATGGATCGATGTCTTTGGCGTTCAATAAGTATTAGGGTTGGTTTGTACTTGTCAAGCAAGTCTCGCACTAGTCCCGTCGCAATAGGAGCAAAGTTTGCGGGTTGAAAAATCGCAGCGTCGACTGGGAAATCCCCTAGCTTTTTGGACGGACTGTGTTCGTCGTCTTTAGCAACTTCTTCAATTCCATTGCCAGGTGTCTTAACCCTGTCGAGCACAGAAAACCGATCCCATGCTAACAGTTGTGGTAGACCTTGACTTCTAGCCTTGAGACTTTTCTGTGTAGAAAATCCGGATTTTTCTGGAACAGAAAGTAGACAGAGTGCAAGATTCTTGATGCCCATGTCGATACTCAGCACCCGGTGTTGCTTGTGTACCAAAATACGTTTTTTGATGCCATAATCTTTCTTTTCGACCTTGCTTTTATCGGTCGAGATCAAAGTATCTGAAAAGTTTGATCTCGTGGACCCGTCAACGATGCTCTCGACCAGGAGGGATTTTGAAGAACCAATCGGCCAACCACATCTTTCCGTTATGTACTTTAATTGAGCGTTTTTTAGTCCTTGCAGTGCTTCTGTAGTGACTCTGGGACGAAGGAACATGCTACGCAATATCCAACTCTAGTGCAAGGCGGTTTTGACTGATGCATATATCCGGCAATACAAGCTGGAAACTAGTATTTAAAGTAGACTGTTTGCTAAGATTATAGAAGATGCATTTGTTGAGTGGATACTTGTATACAAGCACTTGAATCTTCTGACGATAGTAGTATGTTTGTCAAGCATGAAGTATCTCATGTATCAAATTGATATAATAATAATGTGTAACAACAAAAGAAGGAAAAGAAGAAAGTGGAAGGGAAAAAAGCAAAACACCAAAGTTTGCAGCTAGCCAGAAGAAAGAGGGAAAAAAAAAGTTACAGACCTTTAAGCTATCAACCATCATATTTCATCATATCTGCAAATTGACCGTCAACAACGAGAACAAAAGGCCAGGTCAACACTGCGGTACCAAGTCTCTCGGTTCGAATAGAAACAACAACTCAAGAAGCTTGCTCAGAATTCTAGTCCAAAGCAAGGACTCCCTACGTTATGAAGTTAGATACTAGAGCAATCCGATACTTGACATCTGAGGATTGGAAAACCCTCACAGCTGTAAGCATTAATATACATCTGGAACCATACCTGGCTTGATTCTTCCATGTCATGTCAGTTACTGATAAAACCCGTTGGTATGCAGGTAGAAAAAGGAAGCAAGAATCACGAAGTGGTACCTACAACCCTCATCACTCAACTTTCTGGCCTTCGTGGAGCGAGCGGTGTAAACAAGTGCATATCAAGTCTAGCAAAAGTTGGCTTGATTGCTAAAGTCAAGAACGCAAAATGTACGAAACATCACAGGCCTGATCTAACTGGCTCATCCTTCGTCATTCGTTCCTATTCTTCGGTGCCTGACGTTGACACAGTGGTAGCTGACAGAGCTCAGACGATGGCTATCGATTGACCTATGGTGGACTGGATTATCTCGCTTTGAACGCTTTTACGAAAAGGAAATCGGTATATTCTGTTGGCAACCAAGTCGGTATAGGCAAAGAATCAGATATCTATGTTGTAGCAGACACGAATGGCAAACAAAGGATTCTCAAGATACACCGGTGAGTTTTTTCTTTCTTGGCGTATCTCGAGAGCGCCCTCTTCTCGCATGAGTATCGATCAAAAGACTAATGTAATCATCCAATTTAACACAGACTTGGGAGAATATCTTTCCGCACAGTCAAAGCCAACAGAGATTATCTTCGAAAACGAAATGCATGTAGTTGGATGTTCATGTCGCGACTTGCAGCCATAAAAGAGTTTGCTTTCATGAAGGTATCTTCGTCCCCATCTTTTCTGCCTATATAAATCTCTTCATTGTATTTTGGTTCTACTTTTTTATCTCCAACAAAAATTGTACGCTAACACATACCACACTTTTAGGTCTTACATCGAAATGGCTTCCCTGTCCCCGAACCATTAGATCAAGCACAACATTGCGTCCTAATGTCACTTATCGACTCCTACCCGCTACGACAAGTCACCACCATCGCTGACCCACCAAAGTTGTACTCAGATCTCATGTCACTCATTCTTCGATTCGCCTCACAAGGACTTATACATGGTGACTTCAACGAATTTAATATCCTAGTACACGAAA
>Ga0160427_10000674_pt1 | contig 20611 bp, 20 predicted proteins | sample SolpanmetagenomL_FD_108194 | JGI IMG/M metagenome (GOLD analysis project Ga0160427, IMG submission 108194) | Solar panel surface microbial communities from Lawrence Berkeley National Laboratory, California, USA - L | ecosystem: Engineered > Built environment > Solar panel > Unclassified ...
AACCAGAAGACAACATCAGAATCATGCGTTTCAGACGTGGTCTGCGGTCGCGGCAGGGGTGGCCTGAACTTCAGGCCACCCCTGCCCTCAGCCTACCGTGACGTAAATTAAGGCAACACAACCGTTCGGTCTCCGGATGGATAGGGGTCTTCGACTCTCGCAAGAGTCGAAGATCGTGCGTCGCCCCTCGGCCGGTAGCAACACAGAGGATCTGCGCAGTGAGCGGATGGATCAGGAGTTGCAGTTTCAGCGTGTGGCGCTTCTTTTTCCCGCTGTACCACGCCCGCTGCTTTTTTGGGGCGTTCACAAGGCATCTCGCTGACATCCACCACGAGTGCTGTGAGTACCGTGCCGGCATCCCTCAAGATTTTCTTCCCAGGCAAGGAAAAGCGCCCGCTCTGGAGCAACACATCTTCCACCCGAACGACGGTGCGCAACACCGTCGTTTCATGCATCCCCCACGCCTGCCCCAGGTGGAAGAACGTCCGGTACTCCCGCCAGAATTCCAGTGTCAGCAGAAGTTGCGCGCCCACCGGCATTGCCGGCGGGCGCGCAACTTGCGTTTGCTGGCCTCCCGGTCGTGCAGCACCGCTTCCATCTCCGCTAAGGTCTCCAGATCGACCCCGGTTCGTCGTCGAACATCTGTCGCGTTCAGCTTTAAGGCTTGTTCGTATCTCAACGCCATCATTCCCGCCAGCCTACCGCCCCACTTTCGCAGGAGGTCTACTACGGAAGTACAGTGCGGCAATGCTCGCTCCACTGACAGCCAGTCCTGGAGGGACTGGTGGCCGACGAAGGAGTTTGGGAAGACCCGCACCTGCCCCTTCGCTCTTGACGGGCTTTCTGCTGTGGTTTCGAGAAGATATACGTACAGGTCATCTTTGCCGATATCAATCCCAAGAACAAACATAAACACCCTCCTAGAGAAAGGAAAACGTGTCACTACCCAGGACCTTGCGGCAGAATGTTGTGTACAGGCTGTGTGCCTCGAATACTGTTGTGCCTCTTCGAAAAAGTCTCGAGCCGGCCAGAATTTGTTGCGCGATCTTCTCAGATCGAACTTGCCAGCAGGCTTATCGGCTCGAGTGGGAGGGACAAGCTGAGCTTCCCACAGCTCAACACACAAACTTGCCAGAACCCTGGGGATCAGCAGCGGAGGTCACGACTCCAGCACAGCTGTCGATCAGAAGTCAGCACGCGCCAGAGGACGTAGCGTCGGGGCCTCCTTCATGAACGTTCTGACCACGCTGTTGAAGATCTCGGGTTCCGTGAAGTTTGGCAGGTGCCCCGCACCTGGGAGGAATTCCAGCTTCGACGTTGGGAGGTGGTGATGCAGGTAGCGCCCAACCTCGACCGGAACGACGCTGTCGGCGCGGGTCTGCGTGATCAGCACCGGATGGGTGACCTTCGGCAGCAGCGAGCGGTAATCGGATTGAAAGATGGCCCGGGCGACCACGCCCGCCACGCGGGGTGTGACGCCCTGGACGCCTTCTGCGATTTCCTGCAGGGGCAGCGACACCGGCTGGTTCAGCATGAGTCCTGTCACCGCACCGGTCCAGTTCTGCTGCGCGTCCACCAGGTGGTAGAAGGCATCCACATCCGGTTGCTGAAAGCCCCCGAGGTACCCCCGATCGTTCAGATAGCGGGGCGACACGCCGATGAAGACCAAGGCCTCGAATCGCTCGGGGCGCTGCAGCGAAGCCAGCACGCCGACCATGGCGCTCATTGATGCGCCCAGCAGGGTGATTCGCTGCAGGTCGAGTTCGTCGATCAGGCGGACCATGTCGTCGGCATAGCCCTGCAGGGAGGCGTGATGCGTGGCGTCCCAGAGGCCGGGGTCGGACTGTCCGAAGCCGGCCAGGTCGTACGTGACGACCCGGTGTGTGCTTTGGAAGGCCTGCGCCTGATGCTGGAACAATCTCTGGTTCGAACAGAAGCCGTGGGCGCACAGGAGCGTGAGCTCTCCGGTGCCGACGATGGTGGCGTTGGAACGACGGGCAAAGTCGGATGCAGTGGTGTCATTCATGGTTGGGCTCATCTCCAGGGAGTCCTTCAGGAAAGAGGGCTGGTGGCAGGGTGCGAATAAAAGCGTCGACGACCCGCGGGTCCAGCAGGATGCCCGCTTCTCTGCGCAGCTGTTCGACGGCTTCTGCGGGTGTCCAGGCCCGCTTGTAGGGCCGCTCACTGGTCAGGGCGTCGTAGACGTCCACCACGGCGAAGACCCGGGCGGCCAGCGGGATGGACGTGCCTTCCAGTCCTTTCGGGTATCCGCTGCCATTCCAGCGCTCCTGGTGGTACAGCACAATTTCCAGGGTCGTGGGGGGGAGCGAAGGAATATGCTGCAGCATGTCAAAGCCGATGGTGGGGTGGCGTTTGATCACCTCCCATTCTTCTGATGTGAGCTTGCCGGGTTTCAGCAGGATCGCGTCTGGAATGGCGACCTTCCCGGTATCGTGCAGAAAGGCTCCCCAGCGCAAGGCGTCGAGGTCCGCGCCTGAAAAGCCCATGGCGCTCCCGAGCGCCTCGGTCAGGTGCACCACCCGGTCGGTGTGGCCTTTGCACCGTGGTGATCGGCGGGATCGCCGCCCAGTAGAAAAAGCCCGCTCAGACGCGTCTGAGCGGGGCTTCGATATGAAAAGAACTGGAACAAGGTCGACGTCGAAGGGCGGGAGGCAAAGGAGCGGGTGGTTCCTGTTCGTAGAGGTATATGCACTTCAGGCCAGATTGGATTTCAAAGAGGGAGGCGCTGCTCTAGACAGGAGCACCTCGACCGCTACCTGCAACGTCATGTCCCAGGCCTCTGCATCCTAGCAACACTTCTCTGTCCAGCATTCAGGAGTTGGTTGGCTCATCTGTTTCAGGTTGCTTGAGTCGAAGCACGAGTTCTATGCCGAGGGCGTCGAGCAGATCGGGCCACCGGCTATCGGCTGGAATGAGAGGACTCTCCAGCGTCTTGAGGACGATGGCACGCGAAACACCCATCCGATGTGCGACCTCATAGGGAGCGATACCACTTCTGGTCATAAAGCGCTTGACTGTGAGCTGATAATTCTTTTGCATCTCTAAGGATTGAGCTTAATGAGAACTTTGCTCCCCAGCTGTAATAATTCCTCCGCTCAACGCTTCTCAGCGGGGCCTGGGGATTCAGGATTTGCCCGGCGACACTTGATCCTCCCGGCCTCAGGCAGGTAGGGTAAGCACAGATGTCTCGTGCCGATGAGAGTGCCCAAGCCCAGCAACTGCTCCTGAACGCGCTGAAGTCCACACCAAGTCTGGGGATGCCAGAAGGTACGCTCCGGCGGATGACCAATCTAAGACCCTCTCTGTTTCAGGAGGCCATGAAAGCCTTAATGGCAACACAGCGGGTGGTGGTCAGTAAGCAAGGCGGTCGCCAAAACCTGACCGAATACCATCTGGTTCAACAGCAGGAAAGGAGGGGACCACAGGACGGGCCCCTCAGCCCACTGGCGACGGCCGTGCTTGAGCGGCTGAACACCCGGGCTGAAGGCGCAAGAGGACTGTCGAAAGCGCTGAACGTTGAGTTGGGCCTTATCTTACTGGCACTCGACGAACTGGAGGCAGCAGGCCAAGTGATCCGCAGACAGGTGGGGATGCTGGTGATTTACCGGGGAATCAGCTTCCAGTGAACCAGCTGTACTGGACGGTCGCAGAAGCGGTCGACTTGCTGGTAGAAGCGCATTGGGTCAATCAGGGTAGACAAGGCTTCAATCCGGATTCCGTGACGCTTGAAGCCTTGGACTTGCACCTGTGATGCAGAGCAGGGGTTAAGAACGACCAGTTGTGTTGCCTTAATTAGCTTTTCAGCAGACTGAGCACAGGGGTGGTCTGAACCTCAGACCACCCCTGCCGCGGCACTTGACCATGTTTGGAACGCTCGTTGCTGGTTGTTTCTTCGGATGGCGGCGAAAACGGTGGTACGGGCGTGATGGTGGAGGTTGGTCACTCGGGCGTGCAGACTCAGGAATTCTTGCGCTCGTTTCCGCCGCTTGAATCCTTGCTGACTTCGCTCTTGTCGCCGTGTGGGACGGTGAGATTGTTCGATCATGTTGTTACATCGGGCCGTAGAGATCACCTGCCGGTGGTCGACATTGATCAGACTTGGGATCTCTCGAATCGCGGCTCCGTAGCTGCCGAGCTGATCGGTATGGATGACCTCTGGAACATCATATTCACCCAGCAGGCGGGTTAGGAACGTCTTCGCCGCTTCGGTGTCCCGATGCCGCTGCAGCAGAATATCGAGCACGAACCCGTGCTCGTCCACAGCCCTCCACAGCCAGTGTCGAACGCCGTCCACAGTCGTACACACCTCGTCGAGATGCCAACGGGAACCCCGTCGGGGTTCCCGTTGGCGCAGGTCTTCAGCGAAGAGGGGTCCGAATTTTATGCACCATTCGCGGAGCGTCTCGTGACTCACCTCGATGCCGCGCTGGTGCAGCAATTCTTGGACATCTCTGTAGCTCAAGGGGTAACGGTGGTAGAGCCAGACGGCCTGCTGGATGATGATCATCGGGAATCGGTGGCGGTAAGGCTTGGCGTCGGTCACGGCAGGTCAGCCTACCCCGACCCGGTTAAGGCAACACAACCGATCTTTTTCCCGCCGTCGTACCCCTTGACCCCCCTTTTTCCGAGGTCTTGACGCTCTGAGAATCGATGATCGCTGCGGTCGGCACCGGGTTCCTGCCTGCACGTCGACGGACCTGTCCGCGTAGGGCCTCGTTGAGTCGGGCGTACACGCCCGACTGCTTCCACTCTCGGAAATACGTGTAGATCGTCATCCAATGCGGGAAATCGATCGGCGGGGAGCGCCACGAGCACCCCGTGCGGTTGACGTAAAAGATCGCATCGACGATGTCCCGCCGGGCGTGTCGAGCGGGTCGGCCACCCGATTTGACCGCTGGCACCAAGGGCTCTAGCACCTCCCACTCCGCGTCCGTCGTGTCACTTGGATACGCGCGATTTCGGCTCATGTCACCACGGTAAAACTGCGGCCGCCGCGCTGCTGTGATCCCCTTTCCAAACAGCTTCTAAGTGGCGTCGAGGCAGGCTGAGAGCAGAAGTGATCTGAGCCTCAGGTCACCCCTACCGCAACCATTGACCATGTCTGGAAGGCTTTTCTCTAGGTGCTTCGTCTGGTCTGAGCGGAAACGCTGGTACGGGAATGATGATAGATGTTGGTGACCCGGGCGTGAGGACTCAGAAATTCTTCAGCGCGTTTCTGTCGTCTGAATCCCTGCTGGCTTCGCTCTTGTCGCCATGTGGACCGATGTTCCTGTTCAACTGACCTGCTCCCGCAAAACTGGTCCACGACGAATATGGAGTTTCTGGCACCCTAGAGGAGTCCGTCCCCGGAGACCAGCATGAAGGGAACCAAGCACACGGAAGAACAGATCAGCTTCGCCCTGAAACAGTCGGAAACTGGCGTCTCAATCGGCGAAATCTGCCGCAAAATGAGCACCCTAGAGTCCACCTTTTTCAACTGGAAGAAAAAACACGCCAGTCTGGGGGTGAGTGAGCTGCGCCATCTGAAACAGCTCGAAGAGGAAAACCGCAAGCTCAAACAGGTGGTCGCAGATCTGAGCTTGGATAAAGCGACGCTGCAGGAAGTGGTGGTAAAAAACTCTTAAACCCGTCCAGCAACGCGTTCTGGTAAGCCACCTGCAGGTGGCTTACCAGGTGAGTGAGCGGCGGGCCTACCAGGTACTGAAGGTCTGGCGTTCGGTTCAGCGGTACCAGCCGATGGTCGATGTTCAGGAACCGCTCCCAGTCAGCAGAGGATGAACAAGATCGCGCAGACACGAATCTGCTCCGGGTACCGGCGGATTCACGTGCTGATGGCGCGGGAGGGCTGGCACTTAGGCCACAAGCGGCTGTATCGCCTCTATCAGCATGCGGGCTTAAATTTGCGCATGAAAAACTACGACGGCGGGTAAGTGCGGCACACCGCGCCCGACGAACCCCTCCTGAAAAAGTCAACCAAGTGTGGTCCATGGATTTCGTCTCGAACGCACTTTTCAATGGTCAACGGTTCAGGACCCTGACCCTGATCAACGTGTTGAGCCAGGAATACCTAACCATTCACGTGGACGTCGGGATTCGAGCCGAACGGGTGGTTGAAGTGGTCACGGAAGTGGTCACGCACCGGGCGCGCCCGGTGCGGATCCAGGTGGACAATGGCAGTGAGTTCGTCAGCAAAGCGCTCGATCTCTGGGCCTACGAACAGGGAGTGACCCTGGATTTTTGTCGTCCTGGAAGACCTCAGGACAACGCGCACATCGAATCCTTCAACGGCAGCTTCCGGGACGAATGCTTGAATGCGCACTGGTTTCCGAGCCTGGAAGACGCCATCAGGAAGATCGAGAGTTAGAGATTGGACGACAATGGCTTCAGACCGCACTCAGCGCTGAGAAATCTTGCTCCAGCAGCGTTCGCAGGGCAATCTGATTCGGTCCACCGCCCGTCGGAGATTCCATCCTGACCTAGACCAGTTTGTGTGAGCCCTTCACATCCGCGTCAAGGCCGTGGTTTTTTCTAACCAACGAAGCGACTTCTAAACTTCCCCCGCTAAAGTTGCTGACCTTTAACAGGTTCGTATGTTGTCGATGAGGGACGTACATACACTGCCTTATGCCTGTCTTCTCCGGCCCCCTCACCTCGCTTTCAGGACACATACAATGAATGCCCTCGACTTTCTCGAAGCCCTGCCAATCATGCTCTGGACCGCCCGGGCAGACGGTGTCTGGACCCACGTTAACCCGCGCTGGGAGAGCTACACCGGATACCAGGGTGATGCGCCCGGCCACTTTGGCTTTGAAGCCGCCTTACACCCGGAGGACGTCGCTCCAACCGTCGCTCGTTGGACGGAAGCAGTTGTCACAGGAACACCTTACCGAGCAGAGTACCGACTCAGACGTTTGGATGGTCTCTACCGCTGGCATCTTACGCAGGGCGCCAAAGCTCCACGTCCAGATGCAGATTTCGTCTGGACTGGCGCCTGCACCGACATTCACGATCAGAAGCTGGCCGAACAGGAAGCACATTCCGCTCGCGAGGCGGCTGTTCGAGCACTTGGGCTGATGCTGGAGGTCAAGGATCACGAGACCAAAGGACACACGGACCGGGTAACCGATCTCGCGTTGCGTCTTGGAGCTGCTGTAGGGCTTCCGCCACATGCTCTAGAGGCCTTGCGCCTCGGTGCTTACCTCCATGACGTCGGTAAAATCACCGTGCCGGACTCGATTTTGCTGAAGCCGGGGTTGCTAACCCCAGAAGAGTGGCAGATCATGCAAGAACACGTGGTCAATGGAGATCAGTTCTCTACAGCCCTGGGATTTCTGTCCGAAGAGGCGTTGCAGGTAATTCGTGGACATCACGAACGCTGGGACGGTACCGGGTATCCCGCAGGCATACAGGCTGCTGAGATTCCGCTACCAGCCCGGATCTTCGCATTGGCAGACGTGTATGACGCTCTAATCAGCGAACGTCCCTACAAGCGCGCCTGGACCTCCGGGGAGGCTTTGAGCGAGCTCAAAGCTCAGGCCGGCCGTCATTTCGATCCTGAGCTCACCGACCTGTTCCTGAAGGTGGTGAGAGAAGAGGCCATACCGGACATCACTCCCGAGAGTATTGCAGTGTTCGCGAGATTGAGTGAGAGTGTCCGCGCTTCGGCATTGGAAGAGGCGTCGATCAGTGTCTTGATCACTGATGCTCAGCAACGATTGGTCTATGTCAACCCAGCATTTTGCCGCGTGACCGGCTACGCTCCTGAAGAAGTCATCGGACGCAATCCCCGATTTCTTCAAGGACCGGCGACCAACCCGAAAGATAGAGAAGCACTACGAAACGCCTTGAAAGAAGGACGTCCAGTTCATCAGCTGATCTTGAACTACAACCGCGCAGGTGAAAAACTCTGGTTCGAGATGCATATCACCCCTGTATTCGTGCAGGGTGAATTGGCTTATTTCGTAGCCATCCAAAATGACAGCAGTACTCAGGTGGAAACTCAGCAACAACTGGAATGGGTGGCCACCCATGACGCCCTGACCGGCCTACTGAATCGGGCCAGCCTGAATCAAGCGGTTGAGGAACTTAACGGGGCGCATGCTTTGGTGTTTCTGGACGTCAACGATCTGAAGGGGATCAACGACCGACACGGGCATGCGGCGGGAGACGAAGCCTTGAAGCATTTGGCCAAGACACTGACCATCCAGGTCGCGGGTGAGGGACAGAACTTCAGATTGGGTGGCGATGAATTCCTGGCACTGTTACCTGTTCGTAGAACACAGGGCGGTGATCAGATACTAACCCAGTTGCAGCAGTTGCGGCGTGCACTGGCGAATATGACGACAGAGCAGGGCCCTCTGAGTGTCAGTATCGGGGTGGCGTACTTTCCAGATGAGGGGCAGGATCCGTGGCGTGTGATCAGCCTAGCAGACGAGCGGATGTATCAGGACAAGCTCGGTCATGCCAATCGGCGTGGCTCCTCCACCCGCAACTGAGGCTGGGTAAAGCTTTCAGTACCACTGCTGCCTCATTGATGATTCGGGGTTATGGCAAGTGAAGAGTGATATTGCAAGACCCCTGTGGAGGATCAGTTCAGTCTGGCCCGGTGTTCTTCGAATCGAGTGGGTGAGCAATACCCCAGGCTGGAATGGCGTCGTTCACGGTTGTAGAACACCTCGATCCACTCGAAGACCAGATTACGCGTGTCAGGGCGGGTCCCCTGTGCCTTATGGAGATTGAGTTCTATCTTGAGGGTGGCAAAAAAGCTCTCCATCGCGGCATTGTCCCAGCATTCCCCCTTTTTACTCATGCTCTGGAGCGCCTGAAGGCGCTCCAAGGCTTGTCGATACTCGCCACTGGCGTATTGAACCCCCTGGTCCGAGTGATGGAGAATTTCCTGTCCAGGACGCCGGGTTCGTTGGGCCATCGTGAATGCGACCACGACCAGCTCGGTATGGAGCGTCTTGTGCATCGCCCAACCGACGATCTTCCTGGAGAATAAATCCATCACTACCGCCAAGTAGATCCAACCCTCGGACACAGGTGGAGTTGCACCTCTGCTGTGTAGCAGAAATGCAACTCCAGTACTCAACTGACTAGAATACGCCGGAGGGCATATCGGATCATGCTGCTGCTGTTGGAGTCTGCCAGCAGGCAGATGAGGAGATGGCCGTCCAGCGGCAGGATCAGTAGGGTACGAGGGGCGAAGTCGATCTGGACCCCCTCATGTCGAGGACTCGCCAGGCGCATGCCGAGGACCTCAGCGCTGCTGGCGAAGAATCGGGCATACATAGCGAGATCTGCGGCGGGCAGGCTTAAATTTCCTTCTGAGGTCAACACGGTGCCGTCCTGCGTGGTGACCAGTGTTCCGATCACCCCGGGTTTCTTCATGAGTGTCGTCAACAGCGCCTGGTGCATGAACTCGGACCCAGGGCTACTGGGTTCGGGCGTTGCTGAAGCAGATGGGGCATTCTTTGGGTCTGCGACCCAGTTGATTGGCCCCGCCACTTCCAGCAGCGAGGTCGCCTGATCCTCGGAGGATACGGCGCCACTGGTCTGACCTCTCCTGCCTTGGCGCGCGGACCGTTTCTGGAGAGACGAAGACGGGCCATTGGGAGCACCCTGCCGCAATTCCGGCACGAATGCCGAGGTGCCCGGAAGCGCTGAAGGTGTGGCCAGAGCCTGCAGGATCACCGGCTGCAGTTCTTCAACGGTGAAGGGCTTCCGGATCACGGCATGGACGCCGGCGGCGCTTGCCTGCTGCATCAGCTCATCGTTGAGGACGCCGCTGATCAATACAATGGGCATCTGGGCAGTGTCCGGCCGCTGCCGGAGTATCTGAGACAGCTCCAACCCGTCCATTCCCGGCATCAGCACATCCGAGATCAGCAAGTCGGGGGTGGGTATTCCAGCATCCAGCTGGGCGAGAGCATCTTCCGCACTGACAGCCACGCGAACGTCAGCGTGCGAAGAGAGGAGGCGTTCGAGCACTTTACGGACGCTGAGACTGTCGTCCACCACGAGTATCTGGTTCATTTCAATCTCCTGAGGAAGCGGTCAACAGTCCGGAGCCGGAGTAAGCCGACTCCATACGAAGGTGATCGAGACGCACGGCCATTTCCAGCAGCAGTCGTGAGGTCGGCATGGGAAGGGTCGTCGGAAGCTGCTGGAACAGCGAATCGGGCGCGACGGTGAGGTTGAAGGTTGAGGTGGGAGCCAGTTCGGCAGCACTTAGGGTATGGATGAGTGCCTCGGAACCGAACTGGCCTTTGTATTCTGCGTGTCGGATCTCTCCGTGAAGCAGGTACAACAGCGCCTGGTATGAGCCGATTTTCAAGACGAGGCGACCCGTTCTCCGCGCCTGGTTGAGCGAAGCAAACAGATCGAACAGGCTCATTCGTTCCAGCGTGCCGCTCATCTGAGCGTCGTTCGGGACGGGCAGTGGCGCGCTCAGCCCAAACGGGTCATGGTTGAAACTTGCCCCCAGCAGCTGAAGAAGTTCAAGAGAGGTTCGGGCATGAGACGCGCTCAGGTCGCACAGCGGGTCCAGCCACGACAGCGGTTGATCGGTAATCAGCAGCAGAGGTGTAGAGCTGGTGCCCAGCTCGCTGCGCACGATCTCATAAAATTCCTGAGCACTTAGGTCGCCCGGCTGATCGTCGCACAGGATCAAGTCAGGGGAGGTACGCTCAAGCTGCGTCAGCGCCTGCAGGCTACCGCTGGTGGCAATTACGTCCACACCTTCAGCTGCTGCGAGCGCAGCGAGGACGGTTCGTCTGAGGTCATCCGGAATGACAAGCAGGAGCCGTTTCATGACGTCTGGACGCCTCCGGCTTCAACTGTCGTGGACCCAGCCTGACTCTCTTCGAGCAACCGTCCCAAACAGCGGATCAGCAGGACTTCATCCACCGGTTTACTGAAATAGTCGCTCGCTCCCAGCTGGAAGGCCACCCGTTGGTGTTTCTCTCCGGAACGGGTGGTCATGACCACCACAGGCAGATCTGGATATCGACGACGAACCTCCTCGATTACTTCGAATCCGTTGGCACGCGGCATCTCCAGATCCGTCAGAACGGCCTCTACCCTCAACCCGCCACGCAGCAGCTCCAACGCTTCCAGCCCATCGTTGGCGGTAACAACTCGATATCCGGCGCGTTCCAGCATGCGCGATACGGCTCGGCGGACGCTGAGGCTGTCGTCCACCAGAAGCAGGGATTTGGCCGGAAGCAGCTCGGTGGGCCCGTGAGTCCGGGGCACCCCAGTTGACGCTGTCCCGCCCTGAATGAGCCGGATCAGTCCCGCTGCGTCGGGAATCAGAACGGGAGTGCCATTTGCCGCGACCGTGGTGCCGGAGACGTAGCCGAGGGGTTCCAGGCAGGAGCCGGGCGGGGCAATCACGGCCTCGGCGATGTTCCCGAACTGGTCGACGCCGAAAGCCACCTCGCCTGATCCCGTTTTGAGCCGCACCACGCTCAGCTCAACCTGGGGCACTGGGGTATTCCAGAGCGGTTGGAGCAGGTAAAGCGGCGTGCCGTCCGGCAAGCGCCGCTCTGCTCCGTCGCCCTGCACTTCACTTGTCTGGACACTGTGGAGAGCAGCGATGTTCGCCGTAGGAAAGCCGAGCCGATGCGGTCCGACCTGCACTGTGAGCAGCTGGACCACCTGCTGCGTGAGTGGCACCCGGAGAGTGAAGGTGGTGCCCTGACCCAGCCGGGTGCTGATCTGGAACTCGCCGCCCATGCGCCTGACGGTGCTCGCCACGATATCCATGCCCACACCCCGTCCGGCTTCGCTGGTGACCTGCTGAGCGGTCGAGAGGCCCGGCAGCAGAATCAGCCGCAACGTGTCGTCGTCATTCAACTCCGTCAGTTCGCGCGCGCTGCGTAAGCCGCGCGCGAGGGCCTGCTCGCGTATCTTCTCCACCGAGATGCCACGCCCGTCGTCGCTCACACTCAACTGCAGCAGAGGCCCATTCTGGCGGGCGGCGACGGTGACTCGGCCGCGCGCTGGCTTCCCCGATCTGGCACGCTCGTCCGGGCTTTCCTGAGCATGTGTGAAGGCGTTGGTCACCAGGTGCAGCAGAACCTCGGCGAGGCCCTGGGTTAAGAAGGCGTCCACCTCCAGATCGCCACCCAGCATCACCAGTTCCGCATGCGGTTGATTCCCAGCCCAACGGCGGGGCCGGCTGTAGGCCTGTTCGAGCGTTACGCGCCGGGTGCGGGCCACATCGGCTCTCAGGGTGCGCAGGAGCTTGGAAAACGTGGCGGCTTCGTCCCGGAGGGCCGTGTGGCCCGTGTTCAGCTGACGCCGAATTTCACCCAGGTCAGCGCTCATCTCGGTCACTGAGCGCGCCAGGATATTCATGTCGTCGTAACTGTCAAGCTCTAGGTCCTGGAACGTCTCGTTAAGGGAGCCGTGCAGGTGGTCACCGGCAGACTCCTGTTCAGCACGCGTTCCCTCCGCCTGGGCACTGCGCAGCATGTCGGGATTGAGGTACTTTTCCTCGAAGTCGCGCACCACCCGTTGTACCCGCGCATGGCTGGAATTCAGGCTCTCCTCGATACGGGCGAGCCGCTCCATCTGGCTGTCCAGCCGGGCGCGCGACATCACCAGCTGTCCGACTCCGTCCATCAAACGGTCGAGACGTTCGGTGCTGACCCGGATCGACTGGCTGGTCGAGGGAGTCAAGCCTGACGTGGGCCCGAGTGGATCCAAGGTGGCCTGTCCATGCCCGGTTTCCTCTCTGTCGCCGGTGCCACGTTCTGGTGCCGGCTCGTCGCTCAGCAGCGTCTGAATCTGGCTTTCCAACGTCCGCAGGTCCGGCAGCAGGGTGTCTTCGGGGCCCGTTTCCCCCGCGGGGAACTGAGCTTCAGCCTTCGACAGCATTTGCTCCAGCAGTGAAGTACCGCGCAGCAGAAGGTCCGTGGTTGCGCCTTCCAAGGGTAGCCCACGTTCACGTACCGCGTCCATCAGGTCCTCTAACCGGTGGGCAAGTTGGCCCATCACCGGCAGACCGACCATGAAGGCGCTGCCTTTGAGGGTATGGGCGGCACGGAACAGCCGTGTCACGTCAGCCTCGGTCTTCATTTCGAGTTCGGCTCGCAGGACATCTAGATACTCACGCACTTCAGGCGCGAAGAACGACCAGATCTCAGCGTTCTGGCGAACAAAGGCCTGCAGTTCAGCCGTTAGACCTGAAGGCTCGGCGACCACAACCTGGGGCTCGGCAGGAGCCGCCGACTCTTCAGGCCTTCTGGCCGCGAAGGCACCGGGGGCGGCCCGCAGCAGAGCCTGAAGCGCCTGCGCGCCGCCCACTTCCGCGAAGTAGAGGCCAAGCTCTCCTTCCCCCTGACCGGCCCCGATGCTGTTCAGGGCGCGGCGCTGGCCCAGTGACAGCAGCTCCAGCAGGTCGAGCAGCTGATCCCGGTGCTGGGGTGAGAGCTGTGGACGCGATTCAGTCAGTCGTTCAGTCAGGGCAGCCAGCGCGGCCAGTTGCGGGTAGCCGTACAGTCCGGCGGTGCCGCGCAACCGGTGGGCGCTGAAGCTGAGCGCTGCGTACAGGGCGTCCTGGTTGGTCAGCTGGTCCACCGGGCCTGCCCGCAGGCTTGTCACGACGCCCTCGATCGTATTCAGGCCTTCCCAGCCTTCCTGCAAAAACAGTTCGAGCAGGTCTTCGTCGTTCATCTTCAGTCCGGCAGTCGGAAGCGTGAGAGTCCTACGTTCACCTGATGGGCCAGCGTCTGGAGCTGATCCGCTGCCTGTCGTCCGCGCTCGACCGAAACGCGGGAGCGTCCGGCAATTTCAGCGATCTCTTGTACGGCTCCTCCGACCTGCTCCATCCCCTGTACCTGCATCTGGGTGGCTTCTGAGATCAGCTCAGCCAGTTGCGCGGACTGCTGGGCCAGCGCACCGAGCTCGCGCAGACGCTCACCCGCCGTTCCCGCCACCCGATACCCCTGCTCCACCTCTCGGGTACCGTTTTCCACACTCACGGTCACGTCCTGAATCTCGGTCTGTACGGTGCGGATCAGCGCAGCGATACGGCCAGTGGCCAGAGCTGAGTTGTCCGCGAGCTTCCGGACCTCGTCGGCCACCACGGCGAAGCGGTTCCCTGCATCGCCCGCGCCAGCGGCTTCGATGGCCGCGTTGAGCGCCAGCAGGTTGGTCTGGCTGGCGATCTGTGAGATCGTGTCGACGATCTCCTGAATCTCCAGCGAGCGGTCACCGAGACCCTTGATGCGCTTGGCCACACCCTGCACCTCGCGCCGAATGCTCTGCATGCCGTTCAGGGTGCTGGTCACCGCAAGTTCACCTTGCTGAGAAGCCAGCAGCGCCTGTCTGGCCGAATCGGCCGAGCTCTGCGAACGCTGCGCCGTCTCCTTGATCTGCCCGAGCGCTGCACTGACCTGAAGCGCCACCCGTTGAGTCTCGGCCACGGTCGCCTGCGTCCCGCTCTGAATATCCGCGGAGGTGCTGAGCAGCTCCGCTGAGCCGTCGGTCACCAGCATCGACGCCTGCTTAATTTCCCCGAGAACCTGGGCCAGTTCCTCAGTCATCAGGTTGATCGAGTCGACCACATTCCCGAGCACGTCTTCCGTCACCTGTCCGCGTTTGGTCAGGTCACCCTCAGCGATGTCCATCGTCACGTCGAGAAAGTCGCCGATGTGACTCTGCAGCTGCTGCGCTTCGAGTCTCGCCGCCTCGTTCTTCGCTTCGTTCTGTTGCAGTTGCTCGATCGCGCTGTCAAGTGCGCGGCCGAGCTGACCGATCTCGTCGGTGCCACTCACGCCCGCCCGGACGCTCAGGTCGCCCTGCGCCACCTGCTCGGACGTGTACGCGAGCTTCTCGATGGGACGCACCAGGCGGCGGGTGAAGATCGCTGCGGCGATCAGGGCAATCAGGCCGGCCGAAAGTAGCGCAGCGGCCAGGAGCAGAGCCGCACTCCTCTGCTGTCCAGCGATCAGGTCGAGGTCCATACCGATCTGTACGCTGCCCAGGTAGCCGCCCAGGATCGGAGTGGTGATGTTCAGCACATGGCGCACCTTGCCGGTCTCGGGATCAATGTAGCTGAGCGTACGCTCGCTCTGGCCCGCTTGATCCTTCACGGAACCGTTCAGCTCACGCGGCACGAATGGCGCGAACGTATGCACGGTCGGCCGAGCTTTGGCGTCAGTAATCAGCACGTAGGCCACGCCAGGCACAGTCGCGTAGTCACCGATCAGACTCTGAAGTTGGCTGGTGTCTTCAGCCGAGAGGTAGTTCGGGGTCACGCTCGAGAGTGAAGTGGCAATCGCCTCGCCTTTGGTCTGGAACTCGCTGCTGAGGGATCGGCGCAGCGCAAAGATCGACACGCCGATGCCGATGGCCGTCAGCACAACCAACAATGCCGCGAGATACAGTACCACCCTGTTCTGAAGGCCGAAGCGGCGGGCACGGGTGTTGCCGTTGGTCGAAGGTTGGCCCACTCGTTTGAAGCGGAACGGCCGGGCGGCCTTGACGGCTCCTGGGGTAAGTGTAGGGGTAGACATGGAGCCTCCTGGAAGGTGAGCAGGGCTGAAAGGGGGCGGACCGGGCACATCACCCGCTTGGCTACTTGCTGAGTTGCCAACGGTCGACCGTCACCCAGCGGCCGTTTGCAACGGCGGTCAAGTAGACCTTGTTCAGCCCCTGGTGCTGACCCTGACCGAATGAAAGCGGCGCGCCGATGCCGAGGTCAAAACTGGTGAGACGTTCGAGTGCACTTCGAAAGCGCGCCGGGGTAGGGTTGGTGCCACTGCTTCTCAACGCCTGCACCAGCACCTTGGCGTTGAGAAAGCCTTCCAGGCCCACGAAGCTGTACGGCAGTGGGATGTAGCTGCGGTCCTTCAGACCCGCAGGCACTTCAGGTTTCCATTTGTCCATCAGGCGGCGGTACTCGGCCACGCCTGCAAACTGAGTGTCCGTATAGGAAGGCACCACCTGGCTGTTCAGCAAGTTACGGGTGTAGTCGCGGCCCATCTTCTTGCCGTCGGCCTGAAGCTGTGCGAGCAGGCTGTCGGCACTGACGAACGACACATTGGTGATCGGGACGTTCCAGCCACCGTCACGCGCACTGCGCACGAACGAGCCCATCGCCTGATACGTGCCGGTGGCGAGCACAACCTCGACGCCCGCATCCTTGAGATGTCTGATGGCCGCGCTCATGTCGGTGGTCGTGGTCGCGCCGCGCCGGTAGGTGGCTTCCGAAGTGATACTGGCGCCGTGAAGGGCCAGCGCCCGGGCGACACCCTCGGTGCCACTGCGGCCGTATGCGTCGAGCTGGTAGAACACTCCAAACCTGCGTACCCCCGCTGCCCACAGCTGATCAACCTGAGCCTGCATTTCTTCGCGGTACGCCGGCCGGACATTAAACACATTCACGCTGTACGGCAGGTTGCGTTGAATCTGCGCCCCGGTCAGGTCACCGACCAGCGTCACCTGCTGAAACGATTTGAGGACCGGGAGTGCAGCCGTCAGGGTCGGCGTTCCCACGTAATTGAACAGGGCGAAGACCTTATCTGTCTGAACCAGCTGGACCGTATTGGTCACTGCGCGGGGCGGCTGATAGGCGTCGTCGAGGGCATCGATCATGACTGGGCGACCGCCGATGCCGCCCAGAGCATTCACTTCATCAAAGTAAGCTTTCGCTCCACGGTAGTATTCGGTGCCCAGACCTGCTGACGGTCCAGTAAAAGCCGCACTCATGCCCAGGCGGATCGGCACGCCCTGGGCAGGTGCGGCCACGGGGACGACCATCGGAACGGCAGACTTGACGCCTCCAGGCTTGACGGTGCTGGGGACCTGAGCCTGCACCAGGCTGGCACTGAACAGTTGAAGCGTGACCATCAGCCGGAGCCAGCCTTTTGATCGGGAAGCTGAGAAAGATTGAGGGGGACGTGTGCCTTGTGGATCTGATGTTCGCAATTGCGAGTCTTGCAACATGGTGGCTCCTGGAATCTGAGGAAGTTCAGGCTTGAGACAGTTGACTGCGAACGGCGTTGAGGAGGGCCGCAGGTTGGATGTACTGGACGTCGCGGTTCTGGGCCCGGGTCGCGTTGAACACGGTGCCTTGCGTGTTCGGCAGGGTATCAACAGCGGATACACCGAGCATCTGTTCAACCGGCAGGGCCAGCAACTCACCCTGGGCGTCCACTAACAGGCCCAGTACGGGCGCAGATGCGTTGATGTTCAGCGTAGGCTGACCCGCTTGAAGGTGGTTCGTCTGAGCAAGGTACCGTGCATGCAGGCGCTCAAGGTCGAGCAGTGGAATGGCCTGGCCGCGGACCTCGGTTAGTCCCAGCAGCGCGGTCTGGGCCGCTGGCAGCGGCAGGACCGTTCTGGGAAGAAACACTTCCCGGCAAAACTCGGCCGGCAGCATGAAAGTGATCTCATGGTGGGTGAAGAGAAAAACGCGGCGGCTCACGACGGCAGATGTTTCGTCAGCAGGCCCAACACCTGATCGGCGGTGTAAGGCTTTTGAAGATAATCGATGGCGCCTTGCCGCAGGCCCCATTTGATATCGGTATCACCGCCCTTGCTGGACACGAAAATGACCTTGATGCTCTGAGCACCCTCCTGACGCTTGAGGCTGCGCAGCACTTCATAGCCGTTCATCTCCGGCATTACCACGTCCAGCAAAATTAAGTCCGGCCGCTCGTCGCTCACACTTGTACAGACTGCGTGCGGGTCGTTGAGCATCCTGACGGTATGGGGAGTCTTATTCAGAATCGAACCCATGAATTGAAGATCAGCCTGTGAATCGTCGACTATCAATATTGTGGCCATCTGACTCCTCCTGTCGTTCCTGACGAACCCACCAGAGAACAGCGCACACCTGGGCAGGTATGCGGTATTCCTGATTGAGAATCTAGTTTCCAGTTCGTGAATGGCGAATAGCTCTTCGTTGAATAAATTAGAGATTGTGAACAAACATATTTCTTACTATGCATCTCAATCGCTTAATGCTTTCCTAATAAATTGAGAACGAAATGAAGGCCAGCGGTTAAGGCAACACAACCCCCTGATTCAACGGCTGGTCGAGGCACGGGGAGTAGACGTTCCCTAGACTTCGAACGGGAGGATCTCGGTCGGCATGGACGCCGCAGCTGCGCCACTGACCAGGAGTGCCGAAGCAGCAATTGAACTCAGACGAGAGATAGAATTCCTCCACAACGGGCGCAGCTACGGGCAGCGAAGTGCGCTCGGATGATTTCACCGTATGTCCTGAGCGACTTTAGGGTGAGATCTTGCAAATCCTGTATCGAGAAGTGCCCCTTAATGGGGGGAGACAAATTGGAATGCTCACTCTGGCGGCAGTGCGGAGAGGGTGCGCATCAGGCCCTGTTAGCTCGGCTGCATCGAGGCGCCAGTTAATGTGGAACGTGGGTGAACACGCCGCTCGTGCGAGACGGAACGTGGCCGCTGACCCTGAGCGTGACGAGTGTGGAGCTGGAGCTGATGGGCGAACTGACCACCTGCATCTGGGACCAGATCGAGCGCGAATGCGCCGAGGCTGCGGCTGCAGTACACGCTTCTCAGGAGCAGTTCAGTACCGTTGCCAGCTTCGTTCCTGACCTATTGTGGGAGAGCTAGACGGACGGGTCTACCCCTGCTACAACCGGCGCTGACTGGAGTACACCGGGCAGAGCGTTGAGCAGGTCATCAGCTCGGGCTGGACGGACGGGATCTACCCTGACGACCGGAACGCTTCTGCCCACTGGTCTCAACGCGGCCTTCTGATCCTCAGGAAGACCTCTGCTGCTGGACTCCAAGTTCAGGGAATTCTAAAGGCAGCCACGCTGCCCTCCCAGGATGATGAGGTATGGCTTCACGACTCATTCTGCTGATTGAGGACGATACCGATATCGCCGTCACACTCCAACACGACCTCGAGGATGCTGGTTACCGGGTGCAGCGTGCCGAAAGTGTCATGAGCGGTCTGACGATGGCCCGGGAAGAGCACCCCGAGCTGATCCTGCTCGACCTGAGCTTGCCTGATGGAGATGGCCGCGACGTGCTCACCCGCATTCGCAGAGACAGCGAACTCCCGATTCTCGTCCTGACAGCCCGGGACATCGTCGGGGAGAAGGTCGAGTTGCTGACGCTGGGAGCGGACGACTACATCGTCAAGCCGTTCGATATCGCGGAACTGCTGGCCCGCATCGCGGTCCAGTTCCGTCAGGAGACCAGCGAGACGCTGACGGTGGGCGAACTGGAACTGAATCCATCCCGGCGCCTGGTACTCTACCGGGGGAAGGAACTGCCGTTCTCGGCGAAGGAATTTGCGCTGCTGAGCCTGCTGATGCAGCACCCCGGCCGGGTGTATTCCCGGGAGGACATCGTCCGAGAGGTCTGGGAGGGGGAGTTGGGCGAGCGAAGCAACGTGGTCGACGTGCATTTCGCGAACATACGCGGCAAGTTCCGTGACGTCGAACTGTACGGCCTGCTCCGGACCGTGCGTGGTGTCGGCTATGCCCTGCGTGCTTGAGCGCTTGGTTCGACACCTCCTGCCCCACATTCCTCCTCTCTCTTCTTTCCACTTCTGGAGTCACCATGTCCTCTGAATCACCTGCACCGCGTCCCCAGTCGGCTGTTCCCTCGTTCAGTGAAGAGTAGGAACGCGCGTTCCTGCAGGAAACCTTACGGCTGGCCCGCGTGTCCGTCGAGAAGGGCAGTTCGCCGGTCGGCGCCATCATGGTCGACACTGATGGAGAGATCATCGGGCGTGGCCGCAACCGAACTGGAGAGGCGTTCGACGAGGACCAGCAGCGTCCAGGAAACGCCAGCCTGGCGCATGCGGAGATGGACCTGTACTACCAGCTGGCCCGGCTGAAGGCACCGGAAACACTAACGCTGTACACCTCCCTCGAGCCGTGCCTGATGTGTGGCGGGGCCAGTGCGCTGCTCGGGGTGGGCCGGATCGTCTGGGCGACGGATGACGCGTGGGGAGGTTCCGGCCGGCTGATCCGCTGGGACGAACACCCGGCCATGCAGCAGACCGAAGTCTGCCCGCACCCGTTCGCTGACCTGGAAGCGGAAGGGGCGCGGTTGTTCGCCCCGGAAGCCAAAAAGGCTTTTCCGAAAGAGGGCTGGAACCTCTGGCAGGAACGGTACCCAGAGGAGACAGCCGGGCTTTAAAGCGGCAGACGAAACGGTTCTAGTGGTCTGATTCGGAAGAACGCTGGGATCATCGGGCGTACGATGATGGCGGAGGTGGCACATGCATCATGGCCGTCAATCTCCTGTTCCCATCTTGAGCGACGACGAGCGCCAGGTTTTGAACAGCTTGATCCGACGTCGCCAAACCCCGAGGGGTTTGGCGACCCGCGCGAAGGTGATTTTGCTGAGTGCCGATCATCCGGAGTGGACGCTGGCGGAGATCGGTGCGCATGTCGGCCTGTGTGACGATACGGTCGGCACCTGGCGCAAACGCTTTGCCGTCCAGCGGTTAGAGGGGTTGAGTGACGCGCCCAAGTCGGGCGCGCCACGAACGATCCAGGACGAGGCAGTTGAGCGGGTGGTGCGCCTGACGCTCGACACCTTGCCGCAGGACGCAACCCAGTGGAGTACGCGC
>Ga0160427_10000675_pt1 | contig 20592 bp, 26 predicted proteins | sample SolpanmetagenomL_FD_108194 | JGI IMG/M metagenome (GOLD analysis project Ga0160427, IMG submission 108194) | Solar panel surface microbial communities from Lawrence Berkeley National Laboratory, California, USA - L | ecosystem: Engineered > Built environment > Solar panel > Unclassified ...
GAAGTTCGGTACAGCGTTGCGGGTGCCGAAGACCTTTGCAAGGTCGGCTAGGGTCATGGAAAGGGCGAAGCGACCGCACATAGCGGTCAAGGTAGGCCGAGTTCAGGCTAGAGCGCTATGCTGGATGCCTATGCCGTTCACCAAACCGGTTGAACGACACCGGCTTGCTGCTGCAAGTAGGCGACGTGCAACGCGAAGCGCTGCTCGTCCGTCACGAACCCGCCGCGCGCCAACCCGAGAAGCAGCCGCTCGGTATGGTCGAACGTGACCTCCGTGTCGCACAGCCGCGCCGTGGCGTCGGCGAAGGCGTCCACCGGCTCGGCCGCGGCAGTGACGCCGTGCGTCCAGGCCAGGGTGCTGATCGCGGCCGCGACGTCGCCAACCCCGCTCATATCCAGACCCGTCGAACGATCGAGTAGGTCAGCCACGGTCGCTCTCCTGTGGTGATGGCTCGGGCCATTGGCCCGGCAAACTTCGTCTGGCCAAGATAGCCCGTTCAGGGGCACAGCACCACGCTCTCTCCCCCAAGGGCAGCAGGCAGAGGCCGCAGGCTGGAGCCAGCTGGCAGCATTCTATAGGCCCCTTCCATTCGGTGCCGTCACCGGGCGGACCTCGGTGCCTTCCTTGTCGAGCAGCATGAACGACACGCTGCGGTCGAGCACCTTCTCGCGTTCGATAAGCTGAGACTGCCCATCCTGCAGTTTGATGATGCTTGAATCTTCGGACCGGGCAACTTTGTAAGCCTTGAGCAGGATTCCTGCCGCAGCTTCGGCACTCCCGGCCTCAATGTTGAAGTCACCGGAGCCCTGCTCCGTGATCTGCTGCACCAACCGAATGCTGAACATAGCCATGGGAACCTCCGAGCTCGCTCGGCCGCAAAGCCACGAGCGGGTTGGCGCGGAGTTGTCTCTTTGAGGGTCCGTTGCCGGTGGGTGCTGCGCTTTCAGTGAGCGCGTGAGGCTCAGCAGGAACGGAATTATATCTACTCAGCAAGATCAACTTCGCGAAGATGTAACGACCGGCTTGGTTGTCGCCGGTTCTGGCTTACGAAAGCCTTACGGCAGCAGCGCAGAGAGACCAGCCGTCATGGCCACGGGCGGGTAGTCATCAGCGCCGGCTAACCACCAATCGGCCTGACGGTCGCAGGCATCGGCCTCGGCCAGCAGCGCATCGCGTTGCCGAGACTGCAGGTAGCTGCGCCCTGCATGTTCGCGGATCTGCTTGGCCTGTCGGCGCCACTGCTCGGCGCTGGATAGGCAGCTCTGCCGCTCCATCTCGGCGGTCAGCATGACGGCCCTCCCGAGGACGGAGAGAGGCGGAGCACGCGCGCAACAGTGCGCGCGCCCGTGCCGAAGCGCGTGCGGGTCATGGGAGAGCTCCTGATAAGGGGTGCTGAACAACCCCGGCTTTCGCCGGGCGCCCGTCAGCGGGGCAGGATCGAGAGGCGCCGGCGCGAAGTGACCGGGGCGATCAGGTCAGTGTTGGGGAAGGGTGACGGCTGCGGGCGGGCTGGGCGGCCCGGCGAAGCGGGTCGGCGGCCACAACCAGGCCGAGCCACTGAGCAGAACGATGATTGTGCTCGCAGCGATGGCCGCGATCCACTTGGTCTGCCCGTCCGTCTTCTCGGCGATGGTGCGGCCGAGCCGCTGCTCCAGGCCGTCCAGGGCAATCTTGAGGTCGTCGCGGGTTGCGAAGGCCGAGAGGTCTGGAATCGAGGCCTCGGCCGCTTGTCGGGCGCGGTCCTCCCCGACCTTCAACTCGGTCAGGACCTGGTAGAGCGGCAGATTGATGGTGATGGCGGCCATGGTGTGCTCGCTAGATTGGGCGATCGGAAGGAGGGGTTGCAAGGCTGCTGTCAGGCAGCTCGCCGCATCGGCATCGGCTGGCAGCGCGCCTGCCGGCGGTAGAACCGCAGGTCCGGCAACGGCGGGTAGCGCGTGGGCTCCTTCGAGAGCCCGAGATCGTCGTGCAGTTGCAGGATGCGGACCGCGACCTGCTGGTGGCGGCCATCGCGCAGCGAGCGGACCACGGCCATGTCGGATCGGCCGCTGACGAAGGTGTCCAGCCAGCGACCCGTTGCCGGATCGCGTCGGGCGGCGTGGCACTGACCGTTGAGGAAGCTCTCGACGATCCACGGCGTGCGGCAAATGGCCCGGCCGCCGTGGCGGTCGCGGAAGAAGCCCTCATCCTGCAGGTAGAAGATCGAGCCGGTGGCGACGACACCAACCCGCAATGGATTGGTGCCGCCCTGGAAACGTTGGGCAAAGTACTGGCGGATCATGAGACCGAGCCTTTTGGTAGAGGAGAGAGGGGTGGGAGCGGCGCCCCGTAGGGCGCCCGAACCCGGGCCTCAGAACGAGATGGATTCGTCCAGATCGCCGTCCTTCGGCAGGTTGTAGCCACGCCCGCCGGCACCGGCTCCCACCGTCTGGCGCTCGCGGCGGGGTGCGCCCTCACCCCGGCCAGCCGGGCGTCGTTCAGCAGCACCAGGTCGCTGCTGAACGGGCGCAGCGCCACCTTGGTGGAGTAGCGCTTCACGCCCTCACCGTCCGTCCACTCGCGGTTCTCCAGCTTGCCCTCAACCAGGACCTTGCTGCCCTTCTTCAGATACTTCTCGGCCACGTCGATCAGGCCTTCGGCGAAGATCGAAACGCGATGCCAGGTGGTCCGCTCTTTCCGCTCGCCGCTGTCGCGGTCTTTCCAGGTGTCGCTAGTCGCAAGGCTGAAGGTCAGCACCCGCCCGCCATTCTGGTAGTTCCGCACCTCCGGGTCCGCACCCAGGTTGCCCAGCAGTTGCACCTTGTTGACGAACTTCGCCATGGTCTGATCCTCTTCATCTCTCTGCCCCAGGGCTTCCGGCTCGTGCCGGTTTGTTCCCTTGGGTGCGGTCGAAGAGAGACGCGGGGCCGGGCGCTCCTACCTCTGAGGCATGTGAGGGAGGGCGTTCGGGTTGCGACGAAGCGGGGCCTTGGCCCTGCGCACGGCGCGGCACGGATGCCTGAGCGAGAATGCCGAACCGAAGGCGCTTTCCCGCAGGGAAAGCGGGGGTAGGAGCGCCCGGCCCCGTGGCTTAGACCGCAGCAACCCGAGGGGACACCAGCACGGGTGGATCAGGCTTGGTCTTCTCCTGTACTCTCATTTTGCATCTACTCTCTCTGCCTCTCGTCGGTGTAGGCGCCTTAGGCTTCTAGCTGTTTCAAAGCTTTCTGCGGTAACGAACGAAGGCTACGATCGGGTGCTCTCGAGGGGACTAAGGAACAGCTGTCGACAAACACCCTTTCTTATGATTTATCAGGGGTCTGAGCGCTTGCGCGATAGGTAAACGAGGAGGATCTGGCCTTCTTCTTTTTCTTCCCCTCTGGATCTCGAGAAGACCCATGGTCTCCTCGGTCATTCACGTTTGTGGTTGCAGGTGCCTCCCTGCAGGTGCCGTCTGCAAACCGAATCGTCGAGATCCTTCAGAAGGCTGGTGTTGCGGTAACTACAAAGGTAGCGACTGACCGATTTTTGTATCTTGTAGCTGGCGAGCGGATCACAATTTCGTTCACCCCCACTGAACTAGAGATCAACTACCGCACGCCAACTCGCATACTTGAGCAAAAAGAACAGTCTCATATTGAGAGAACAATTATATTGGTTGCCGAAGAGGCAACTGCGTTGGTAGGCAGCTCTACGACAAAAAGTCTGAAAATCTCATCACGCTACAGTATAGCACATGAAAATCCGGAGGGCCTAATTCTTCAAAAGTTGTTTTCAAGCAATCTGCAGGGCCAACTCTCGAAAGACATTCGAGCTCCCAGAGCATCAGTGGCGTTTGAAACTGAAGAGGGATTGCTTCGTCTGTCATTTACATCTTCAAATGGTGGTGGTGATAGTCGTCGGAGACAACATTTAGGTGTAATAATTGACTGGACATTCTTGAAGAAATCCAACGATGAACTCACCACCCTCTTGCGACGTCAAGACTATCTAAGAGGTGATAGTATTAAACTCGTGCGGTCAATTCTAGGAGAAACCTGACGTGGTGATGCTTAGTGATGAAACATCATGGCTCACTCAGGTAGAAGATGATCAGTCACTTCAAGATCCTGATGCACACATTCTTGACCTTGAGGTTCAAAGTTTAGTCAGAAAACATCTCGAGGATAGCATACTGGGTGCTAGTCGATCGACTGATCTTATCATGCTCGCTAAGCAAAGCTTTCCGGAAGAGATCACTGACAGGTTAGAGGAGATTTTTGCGCCGATTGATCCAGAAGATGACGAAGATACGCTTTTACCCGAGCTGATTTTTGAGTCTCTGCAGGAATTTGTCATGATGTGTAATCGTCTACTGGGAGGACTTGATGTTCGGTTTGTTCCTGGAAGAACTTTCGACGGAGAAATAGAAGTTCAACTTTTCGACGATACGTTTGGTGATGCTTCTATACGATTCTGTCGTGATCGAACAGCGATGGTGGCCGTGATCTCTGAAAAGGGGAAATCCTGCGGTCGGATACATGCAGACGCTACATTTACTGCAGCAGACCATTTCAACTTGGTTCGATGGATCTGACTAGTGGCCGATGGCGACCCCCTTCCTCAGACAGACCATGTTTTGAGATACTGCTTCGCTAGCTTGTACGCTGGAGGCAAGGTTACAGCCGCCAATTTCACTCCGAGGGGTAGAGACAAAGGTAAGCTTTCGACAGTGTGGATTGAATGTCCGCATGTTGCGGCAGCAGATCGCAACTTTGCTGGCGGCTGCGCTCAGCTTCTAAAACAGATTACCAAAAATAGATCTGATGACGAAATAGTCCAAATCAGTGTTCCTGACATTGCGGTTATAAAGTGTCATGCAGGTAATTTAGTTACTCGAGAGGACTGGGGAAAGAGTTTAAATAAGAGACATACGACAATTCAGTCGTTGTTTCAATTAGATGACCAGTCTGCTGCCGATTTTCAGGCATGTGCTGACTTAGCGAAAATCGCTCGGGACAGTACTGTAAGGCGTTCAATCAAATAATTACTACTTGGAATAGGATAGGAGCTCGTTTGTAGGGTTTCAAGTAACCGGCTCGTCTAGACCCGTGCGCGTTTTGGAACCGACAAACCACTTTTACTGTAAACTGGCGTCTACATTTTTGGTAAGAGGGCGAGCATGGTTAGCCATGCTAACGGTAGAGCGCCAGGGCCTCGGCCTCCGGCATGGTGTTCAGGAGCGTCGTGACCCTCCACTTCGCTTTGATCTCGGCCGATCCGAGAACCTGCGTTAGCTGTCCTGGCTCCAGCACCTTGGTCACGAAGACCCCGGGCTTACCGGTCTTGGTATAGACAGCGCGGTTTTCAGCTGTCTCCGGAGGCCGCGCAGCAGGATCCAGCCGTCGAGCAATTGCCCAACGATCCACTCACCATCCTGGGTGATGAGGCTCGGCGCACCGCCTGACATGCTGCCGATGTCCACCTGGGGCAGCGTCTTGCCATGCTCATCGAGGCGCTGCTGCAGCGCGTGCGGGTGTTGGTGCAGCCGCCCGTGCCGTGGTTCTCGGCCGAGCCCGCCTTCTTGCCATCGACCCAGATGTCGGCGGTGAAGGCGCTAGTCTCCTGGCTCAGCGCGGCGCTGTAGCTCACTCTGCGTAACTCGATCTGCATGGTCGATCTCTGCTCCCTAACCGCGGGGCATCGGCTCGCCCAAGCGGGCGAGGTGTGGCCGGCCGGGGAAAAGGAGGGATCAGGCCGCGAGCGGCAGGGACGAGAGACGCTCAAGCACGGCAATCTCGCCGTGCAGGCGGCGCAGGTCGGGGCCAAGCTCGCGCTCCTGCACCACGGCGTCGCGCAGGTAACGGTCCCAGGTGTGTCGGTCCCAGGCGTCGCGTTCTCCCGGGGGGAAGGTGGCCGCGGCAGCCGTGGCCGGCGGCACGTTCGCAGGCGGAAACCAGCCGGTCCTCGATGAATGAAACCTGCTGACGGCGGACGGCAAGCCGCGCCGCGATGATCTGATTGTCCATGTGGGCCTCGATGCCACTCAGGGGGAGAAGGCCCGCCCGGAACAACCGGGCGGGCGGCGGATCACGCGGCGGCCTGAGCCAGGCCGGCGTCGTTGCTCGGGGGTGGTAGGACGGCTGGGAAATCATCCCCATCGTCCTCGCCGGGCGCCCCCGCCTCGTCGGCGTCCTCAAGGAGATCGTCACCCTCCTCCGCGCCCGGCAGACCTTCGGGGTCGTCCTGCTCGGAGGTGGCGTAGCTGGCTCGGTCCATTGTCTTCGTCTCCAGCCGTTCCAGCTCGGCTCGGGTCAGCGCGAAGCGCGCGGCCGGGAGCACGTAGGTGCCCTGTCCGAAGTGCTCGACCAGCGCGGCGCGGGTCGCCTTGCCGGTCTGGCGTGGCAGCACGTTGAGCGCCGTGGCTGCGCGTTCCATGGCCCCCTTGCTGAGGCATTTCAGGAAGTCATCAGTGGCCATGTTCGGCAGGAAGCGGTCGGCGCCGATCGCGTCACCCGCCACGCGGGCCACGACGCCGCTGTCGGTCATGCCGTCCTGGCAAGACAGGACCTGTCCGAGCATCGCCCGGGCCGCGGTCCGCACCGTGTCTGGATCGCCGGTCAACGCGCCGCCCTCGATCACCTGCCTGGCAACCTGGCCCCGACCGTCCACCTGGCGGAAGGTCGCGCGTTCGACCGGTGATTGCACGGTGACGTTCTTCCCGGCCAGGGCGATGACGAGCAGCCCGATCAGGGTCTGGTCGTCGATCTCGTTCTCCCGAAGTGCCTGATGCAGCGCGTCAGTGCGGAAGTCGCCGATCATGGCGACGCCCTTCTGGGTCACGTCGGCTCGCGCGCCGGAAGCCTTTGGCAGACATGCGCCGTCACCGTCGCGGGAGGCACGGCTGCGCACGGGCGTCCGGAAAGGAATGCTCTCCACCGCCCCGGTATGACGGTCGAGGTAGTAGCCCATCTCGTCACCCTCCTCGGGCTGGCCGTAGGCGCGCTGAGCGCCGCTCGGCAGCTCGGCGCCGCCGTAGGTGGAGACGGTCAGGATACAGGCGCGTGGGTGCAGCCCGGCCAGGTTGACGGCCAGCCACTCGGTCTGCGCCCCAAAGAACTCCTCGGCCTTGGTGGTGTAGAGGTTGTCCTCGCCGCCAGGGCCGAACAGGTCGTCCTCCCAGGCGATGCCGAACTTGCGCGCCAACTCCTCGTCGAAGCGGGCATGCTTGCGGAGCAGCCGGCGCTTCTTGAGCGGGTTGTCCGAAAGGGACTGACGCCATGCAGCAAACCTTCCGAGCCTCCAGCCTCGTGCCGCGCGGCTTCGTCGTGGACGAGGCGACGAGTGACGCCGCCGGCACGCTGATCACCCTCCGCTCCGCGGCAACGGCGAGCGCATGTCCCGGCTGCGGCTCGCCTTCCGGACGGGTTCACAGCCGCTACCGCCGGCACTTGGCGGATCTGCCGATCTCGGGACGGCCCGTGCGCCTTGTCGTCCTTGCGCGCCAAATCCACTGCGACGCCGTCCTGTGCGGGCGAAGGATCTTCACCGAGCGCTTCGACCCGGACGTGCTCGCGCCCTGGGCGCGGCGGACGGCGCGGCTCGAGCACATCGTCCACCATCTCGGCCTCACACTCGGCGGCCGGCCGGCGGCGGGCTTCGCGCACAGGCTCATGGTGCCGGCGAGCCGCGACACCCTGCTGCGGGCGGTGCGGCGGCGGGGCAGTCCACGTTTCGTCCCGCCCACCGTGGTCGGCATCGACGACTGGGCGTGGCGCCGCAACCAGCGCTACGGGACGCTGATCTGCGACCTCGAGCGGCGTCGGACCATTGCGCTCCTGCCAGACCGCGAGCCCGCGACAGCACAGGCCTGGCTGTCGGAGCAGCCGCAGATCGCCATCGTCGCCCGCGACCGCGGCGGCGGATACGCCCTAGCTACGGCCAAGGCACTGCCCGAGGCGACCCAGGTGGCGGATCGGTGGCACCTGATGGAGAACGCGAGCCGTGCCTTTCTCGACGCGGTCCGAAAGTCCATGCGCCAGGCCCGTGCTGCGATCGGTGCCGCTACGATCGACCCCACCCTGCTCACGGCCGCGGAGCGCATCCAATACGAGGGATACCTGCGCCGGGAGGAGGACAACACGGCCATCCTCGGCCTGGCCAAGGAAGGGGCCGCGATCAAGGAGATCGTGCGCCGGACCGGGTACAGCCGAGGGCTCGTGCGCAAGATCCTGCGCGGCCAGCGTTCCGACATCTTCCGCGTGCGGGAGAGCTCGCTCGAGCTCTACCTGCCCTGGCTCGATGCGCAATGGGCAGAGGGGAGCGCAACGGCGCGGCGCTGTGGCGGCGTTTGAAGCAGCAGGGCTTTCGCGGTTGCCTCCGGGTCGTGACCGAGTGGGCTTCGCGCCGGCGCCAGGCGGACAAGGCCGAGAACGCACCGGGCCGGGCACCTGCGGCGCGAACCATCGCACGGCTGCTGACCGACGGCCGCGACCGGCTATCCCGGTCCGAAACCATCACGGTCGCGGCCATCGAGGGCGGTGTGCCGCTGCTGGTCGAGGCGCGGGAGATCGTTGCCGCGTTCCAGGCCATGGTGCGCAAGCGATCGCTGGATGCTCTCGGTCCGTGGCTGCAACGGGCGGGATCGAGCTTCGTCGCGTCCTTCGCCACCGGTGGCCAAGGACAAGGCAGTGGTCACCGCCGCGATCACCTTGCCATGGTCGAACGGCCAAACCGAGGGGCAGATCACCAAACTGAAGCTCGTCAAGCGCCAGATGTATGGCCGCGGGAAGCACGACCTGCTCCAAGCCCGCGTCATCGGCGCCACGTAGCCCCACCATCAAAGCTGCGCCAGAGCCCCTTTTCGGTGCCGTTTGACAGTTTGACACGGATCTCGACGTAGGGCGTCTTGCGCCCAAGCCGGTTCCTGCGGCATCGTATCGTTACGTATCCGGGAAAGCGAGCAATGAACCCGACCGCATGGGGAATGAACCGGGCCGCGTCCGCCGCACTCCTGCTGCTGCTGGGGGCTTGCACCAACCTCACTGCCGTCAGTACCTTTGCGACACTCGGCAGCAACGCCACCTCGAATACAACCGCTATCGACAGCCATCTCCCAGCCGCGCAAGAACGTGCCCGCATGGCATCGCCGGAAAGGATCGTCGAACGAAAGCAACAAGCGATTCAGGCGGCCGATCAGGTAAAAGTGGCCGACCTCGGAATGAAAACCCTTTCCTTGTACTTTGCGGTTCTGGCGCAGCTGAGCAGCGATAAGACCATAGACGTGAAGTCGAGCGCGGCCTCGATCGCTGGATCGTTGAAAAGTCTCGGCGTCATAGAGCCGACCATATCGGCACCGGCGACCTCGCTCATAACCCTTTTGCTGACGGTGCCTCTGGACGTCTGGCGACAAGAAGCATCCGCGAAACTGATCGACGGTGCCAACGAATATGTCCTGAAGCTCGGGGTGGCGTTGAAGGATTTCGCAGAGAACACGGCCAACGTGTATGATCTCGATATCTCCCAAGCCAATGTGTACTATCGCGACCTTGCAACCAGATCGACCGATCCTGCCATCCGGGTCATGTTGGACGAGTGGCGCGTCCAGCACATAATGACGTATGCGAAGGCCAGGGATCAGGCAAAAGTCCTGGCGCAGGCGCTCACGCAAATCGTTCAAGGTCAGAGTGACCTATACGACAAGCGCACCGAGCTTACCGGCGCTGAACTCCGAAGACTTCTGGCGCGCTACCAAGACGATATTTTCAGCGCTGCCAAGCTTTTCTGAACGATCCTTCTTCCAACCGAGAGAGGATAATCGATGCCGCATGCCGCCGTTCTTGCCCCGGCGATCGCCGACCCGGTTCAACCGATCTTGGACTTGGTTTCGTCGCTCATTCAGAGCGCGCGCGCCATCGACCATTTTATCGACAATCAGCCGAATCCCTACTCGCCGACGTGTCAACAGCTACGCAGAAAAGAGCAGTCGATCATCGATTCCGCGAACGACCTTTCCGAACTCGCGATACAACAGATAACCGAAAGCATCAGCGACGCGGTCACCCATCTCCAATCGAACATCGATGCAGCTACGGAGACGATCAAGCAGATCGCCAGTACGAAGAAGGCAATCACCATCGTTGCGGCGCTGTTGGCTGCCGCCGCCGGGATTGCATCAGGCGGGACGCTGGCCGCAGTGCCCGCTATCCTGACGCTGGCTTCCCAGGTCTACGCAGCGGTCGCCTCGGCCAACGGATAAGAGACGAGACGACGTTCCGCCCCGGTCGTCACTCTCGCCAGAGCGGTAGCCAAGGCGACCGGATCACCTGAGTTCGGCGCCTTGATTAGCTTACTGCGGTTTGATTTTCCGGACGGTTTCGAACAGGCTTTTTATCCAAGTATCGGTCGGAGCTTTATCGGCTGCTTCCGCAAGCACCGCCATCGCCGGACCGAGTTCTCCCTTTCTCGCTTTCGCCGCACCCCAGGCCGCCAGTTCGAACGGTGTGTTCATGGCCTGCAACCCTTTGACGAGCACTTCCGCGTCCGCTTGGGCAACGCTGGCATTCGACGGCTCGAGCGCGCCCGTCTTCTCATCGACCCGCAAATTTTTCGGATTGGCCGCTTCGGCAAACGCCTTTTGCGAACCTTGATCGACGTTGTCGAAAAGGAGCGTGATGATCGTCCGCGTTCCGACGTAACCAAGCCAGAATCCGCCAACGGAGAAGTAGGCACAAATCAGCAAGCAGAAGCTTTGCCCGCTCGGGTCGGCGCCAAAAATGCCTTTGCCGATAATGCCCGACTTTTCCCAAACGTAATGGGGAATGAAATAGAGATGAGCTAGACCAAGGCCGATGATGGTCTTGGTCAACCAGTCTGAAACATCCTCCAAGTTGGTGTTGGTTCGGCTTGGCCTGGCCCGATCATTGATTGGCGGTGTGGGAGCGCTCTTATCCACCGCCGGAGCGTCAGCGCGCTGAAATCGCGACAACGAGCGCGGAATGCCGAACAGCAAACCAAGGAGCCAGCCTGCGCCGGCAGAGGCACCTGCAAGGAGAAGACCGCCCGCCGCGTATCGCACAGCGGTGATCAAAGGCGCCGTGCTGTTCGATGCCCCGATCACGTCGATGAGGATCAGGATGACGATGCCGCAGCAAAGGAAGTAGGCGCTGAACCAGTCGAGAATGGCCGCAAATTCCTGCTGGCGGATGGCACGGACCCAGGTTCCGTCCGAACGAGGCGTAAACCAGCCCATTTAGCCCTCGATCTGTTGCTGTTCCGTATCTAGCCTCCTCGAAGAGCGGCTGTCATTAGAACTTTGGCCCGCCGAGCGTCGCTTCGGGCCGGACGCTGCAATCGTCCGAGTGTTCAACAGACCGAACTTCGATATCAATCTATCGGATTAAGAGCGCCTAACAGAACTGGAACACGGCTACCCTGATCCCTACCTGGCTGGCATGGCCAAGCTTTTGCTTTCCGATGACCTCTGGTCGCACATAGCACCGCTCCTGCCGCCCCCGCGGCCTTGTCCCAAGGGTGGTCGCCCGCCAGTGCCGAACCGGGCGGCGCTGACCGGCATCCTGTTCGTGCTCCGGACGGGGCTGCCGTGGGAGTATCTGCCTGCTGAGATGGGGTGCGGATCAGGCATGAGTTGCTGGCGACGACTGCGTGATTGGCAGCAGGCCGGGGTATGGGCTGCCCTGCACCAGGCGTTGCTGGAGCACATGGAGCAGGCCGGGCAGCTGGACTGGCGCCGTGCCTCGCTGGACAGCACCAGTGTCGCCGTCAAAAACGGGGGCCTGAAACGGGTCCGAACCTCACGGACCGCGGCAAGCCCAGCACCAAGCGGCACCTGGTCGTCGACGGCCGAGGCGCGCCGCTCGGCGTGACCCTGAGTGGGGCCAACCGCCACGACAGCATGATGGTGGCCGTGACACTGGATGCGATCCCGCCCGTACGCTCCGGCAAGCGGGGCCGCCCACGCCGCAGACCGCGCAAGCTGCATGCCGACAAGGCCTATGACAGCCGCCGATGCCGGGCCGAGTGCCGGACGCGCGGCATCCAGGCCCGCATCGCGCACAAGGGCGTGGACAGCAGCCAGCGCCTGGGACGCCATCGCTGGATCGTGGAACGTACCCACGCCTGGATGGCCCGCCTGCGCCGCTTGGCCGTCCGCTACGAGCGCCGCGACGACATCCACATGGCCTTCACCCTGCTCGGCTGCGCCCTCGTCTGCATGAATCAGATCAGACGGTTCTGTTAGGCGCTCTAAGAGCCCGTTTGGAGACGGCTCAGGGGTGGATGCGCCTGAGCAGTAGGGTGCCCAGGGCGACGTAGATCATGGCTTTGGAAACGTCGATGCGGCGCTCGTAGTCGCGCACCAGGCGACGCTAACGGACCATCCAGCCGAAGGTGCGCTCCACCACCCAGCGTCGCGGTAGGACCTTGAACCCGGGCTCGCCGGTGATGCGCTTGATGATCTGGATGGTGAAATCCAGGAACGCCACCTTGTCCATCAGCTTGCCCCGGTCATAGGCGCCGTCAGCAAAGAAGTGCTTGAGCCAGGGCCAGTGTTTCCTGACCGCGTCGAGGATCTGCTGGGCACCCGCGCTGTCGGAGATACCAGCCGCTGTCAGGTTGACCATCAGCAACCGACCGTGCGTGTCCACGGCGATGTGACGCTTGCGGCCGACTGAGGTGACACGGCGAAAGTGGTCCGGTTCTGATGTTAGTTTTTCGGCGGATGAAGCGCTTGGGCTTGGTGGTCCAGATCCAGCGTCAGCCTTCGACGGCCGCGGGGCCGGTCTTATGGGGTGAACCGCCCGTCAGTAAACGATATTCCTGCGGCGTCCGATGGCCAAGGGCCATGTGAGGCCGGCTCTCATTATAGTCCCGCCGCCAAGCCTCGATGGTGGCCCTGGCCTCGGTCATGGTTTCGAACCAGTGAAGGTTCAGGCATTCATCCCGCAGAGATCCGTTGAACGTCTCGATGAATGCGTTGTCGGTCGGCTTGCCAGGCCGCGAGAAATCGATCCGCACCTTGCACCTGTAGGCCCACAGGTCGACCAGGTGCCCGGTGAACTCCGATCCGTTGTCGGCAAACAGGTAACGCGGCGCCCCACGCTGTGCCACGAGGCGGTTCAGCACCTCCACTACGTGCTCGGCCTTGAGCCGCTGGCCCACTTCGATGGCCAGACCCTCGCGGCTGAACACGTCCGCCACCGTCAGTGCCCAGAACTTGGTGCCGCCGCTGAGCTGGTCGTGGATGAAGTCCAGGCTCCAGACCTCGTTCGGGCGTGTCGGCATGCAGCGCGCCTCACGTTGCACCACCATCTTGCGTCGTCGCGGCCGCTTGCTGCGCAGTGCCAGCCCTTCTTCCCGGTAGAGCCGCCACACGAGGTTGCGGCCCAGCGTCCAGCCTTCCCGTCGCAGCAGGACATGGATGCGCCGGTAGCCGTAGCGGACCCGGGTCGCCGCGATGTCGCGCATGCGCTGCCGGATCTCCAGCCGCGGATTGCGTCGGCTCGGCTTGCGCTGCGTGGAGCGATGCTGCCCCGTCAGCGAACAGGCCCGGCGCTGGCTGTAGCCGTGGCTGGCTGCCACGTAGGCTACGACCTCTTTCATGAGCGCGGGCCGGGGAACTTTTTTGACAGCACGTCCTGCAACACGGCCTTATCCAGGCTCAGTTCGGCCACCAATCGCTTGAGCCGGACGTTCTCCTCCGAGATCTGCTTGAACTCACGAACCTGGACGCTTTCAAGACCAGCATACTGCTTCTTCCATCGGTAAAAGGTCTGCTCGGAAATACCGATCTTGCGGATCAGATCGGCCACCGGCAGGCCCAACTCAGCCTGCTTCAGCACCGACACAATCTGCTCCACCGAGAACCGCTTCTTCATGGCAAATCTCCTCATCCAAACTGGGGAAATCCGCCGAAAAACTAACATCAGAACCGGACCACTTTCGCCGTGTCACCTCACCTCGTCCGCGTCGTGCAGCAACTCGCGTAACGCCGCGGCGGGCGCGAGCCCCCTCCCCTCCATCCGCTCCCGAAGGGCCAGAACCGCTAGGCTGTGCTGTGCCACCGAGAGCGGCAGCTCCCAGCAGGAGTGCCCGCCCCAGCGGTAGGTGCGGGCCAGCCCGGTCGCCAGGTCCTCGTCGGTCCAGGCATCCGGCCGGAGGTCCAGCAGGTCGAGGTGGCGGCCGGAGCCCAGCCGCACCCAGGCGCGTCCGGCCCTCATGCGTCCGCCCTCCGGATCAGCACCTGGTTCCAGTCGTTCCAGCCCTCCGGCGGCGTCAGCCGCTCGGACGGCATCCCCGCCTTGGCCGCCATCTCGGCCAGGAACCCGGCATAGCGTTCGCCCTGTGAGTCGGCATCGAAGGCTGCGACTGCTAGAGCGCGCGGATGACCGGCGATGGCACGGAGGAGCTGGTCCAGCGCCTCCAGCGTGTGCGGCCCCATACCCCCGGCTGTGCTGATGTAGAGGGTGTCGGCACGGAGCCGCTCGATGGCGGCCAAGCTCATGGCGTCGATCGGCGCCTCGGTCACGGCCAGCCGGGTGACGGGCAGCCGGGAGCCGAGGGGCGCACCGGGCAACCGGAACAGGGTCTTGTCCCCGACCGTGGAGAAGCCCCGGTAGTCAGGACCGCGGATCTCGATGCCGGTCAGCCAACCCTCGTGGTCGCGGTGGGCGAACCAGGCGCTCGCGTGTGGCCCCTCCTTCACCTGCTCGCGGCGGATCGCAGCCATCACCACCACGGACGGGAGCCGCCGAACCTGCGTGAGGTAGGACCAGGCCGGTGAGCCTCGCCACATGGCCCGGCGCTTGGCCCAACGCTCAAGCACCGGCACGGGCGGGGCTTCCCGCTCGCGGGTTCGCTGGTGAACGGAGGCGTCCCGCTAAACTACGACTTACCGCTTCCACCACTGCCGTTAAGACTTAGCCTACTGCTTCCTTACGTAAGCAAGGCCGTAATCACTTCCTCACTGAAGCGATGGCTTCCTCGCGTTCTTCGTCACTTAGCTGGAAGAGTCGGTCCAATGCCGCAACGATGATCTCCTGATTGGTCACTCGCTTTCCTGACCCCCAGATTTTCATACGCTCGTACCGACGCTCATCGAGACGAACGGTCACTGCGATCGTCGCCTGAACTCGCGAAGAAAGGCGAGCAGGAGGCAGATCGTCCGCGGGCGAAGCGTGGGATGGTGCAGCCGAAAAGGGACCGGTTGGCTGCATCACCGGCAGCTCCGGCGATGGAGAGGCCTCGAAGGATGTCAGAGCTGGAGCTGCCTCTCCCTTCTTAGGCATCCCGGGGATTGAGAGTGGCGTCGGCTGGCTCTTACTCATGCGAGAACTTCCACCTCAATGGGCTTAATGAAGCGCTTATTCACTTGCTTACGTAGGGCATCGCTTACTGATTTCCATAGTGCCTGGATTTCCTCAGACGACCTGCTTGTTGGATCAAGCTCTCCAGCAACCCGCCCATCCGTCATCGATGCTGCATAGTCAGTACGCTGGTGCAGAATGGCTCCGACCGGACCGTGTTGGGACAGAGCCAAAATTGCCTGGTTGGAGATACGTGTTCGGGGAGTCACAGCATTAAGAACAAAGATCAGCGGCTTAGCTTCCGCTTCTACGGTAGCAATGGTCGTTCCAAGCGTACCGAGATCAAGCGGAGATGGCCGGGAAGGCACCACCACCAAATCGGCAAGCCGAATAATTGCCCTGGACTGCGAGATGTCAGCGCCCGCCGTGTCGATCATGACAAGCTTCACTCCCGCGCTCTCCAAAGCAGCGAGTTGCTTCGGCATTTCCGCAAGTGTCGTTTGTATGAATGCAGGGGTGTCCGCCTCCCGTTGATTCCACCAACGGGCCAAACTTGCTTGCGGGTCAGCATCCATAACCGCCACCGGCCCGGCCCCTTGTCGCTCAGCCTCAACAGCCAAGTGCGCGGCAAGTGTCGTTTTGCCGCACCCACCCTTTGTTGAGTAGAAGCAAATCGTCTGCATCCCTTACTCCCTTACAGCATTGCTTACGTAAGCACACGATAGAGGTCGGCGGCCGCCGGTGCTGATCGACCAATGACAGAACATTAGTCAACGACTGCAACCCGCGCAAGGCCGCAATGAAGCGTGCGTTTCCGTGCTTGCTTACGCAAGCAAACGGCTGTTTGATTTGGTACACGAATGTCGGTAAGCGCGCCCTTCGGCTGCTAAAAGGTGGGCATGGACACACTGCTCGGCACCAGCCCCATGATGGCAGGCTACACAGCGGCGCAAGCGATGGCTCCCAACCACCTCGTGCTTTATCGAGTGGGTGAGTTCTACGAAGCCCTGGGGAAAGACGCTGCCATTGTGTCCCGAGCACTCGGTCTGCAGCTGACGCGCAGGCGCCGGAAAAACGCCGACGACGTGGCCATGTGCGGCGTCCCCGCCGGCACGTCAGAGCAGGCCATCGCTCGGCTGCTGGCGGCTGGACACAAGGTCGCTGTTTCGGAACAGGCCGGGAAGGATGGGGGCGAACGTCCGCTGCACCGCCTCTCGCCCGCGACCTCGGTCAACGCCGATGTCGTCCCAGGCGAACGGCCCAATAACCTGACCGTGGCGCTGACAGAGGGGCATGCGGTCGCTTTCGCCTGGGTGGACCTGTCCACCGGCGAGGCCAGTGCAACTACCGCGTCTCTTGAAGGCTGCGGCCCCGCCCTGGCCCGCATCGCACCAACCGAGATCCTGGTGGCACGCTGGCCAGATGGATCGGAGGCCCTGGCCATTGCCGTCCGCAGTGCCGGGGTCCCTTACTCCAACCTGTCCGGGGCAGATGAAGCCATCAACGAAGCCGACACGATGCTGGAGCAGGGGTTTGGTGCGGGATGGCAGGACCGTCTGCGCGGCTTCTCTCCGGCAGAGCTGGCCGCCATGGCAGTCCTGCTCGACTACGTGCGCGCCACCCTCGGGCAATTTCCAGAGCAGCTTCCAGCACCGCGCCGGACGGTGATGAGCGACACCGTGCAGGTCGATGTGCCCACACTCCGAGGCCTGGAGGTGCTTACCTCTGCCTCCGGGCGAGCAGGGTCGCTGTTGTCCGTCATCGACCGCACTGTGACCTCGGCAGGGGCACGATTGCTCGCGCGTCAGCTTGCAGCACCGCTGACGAGCCCGCAGCAGATCAAACGACGGCTGGCCATGGTGCGATTCCTCGTTGGCAACCCACAGATACGGAGCAGCTGCCGAGAGGGTCTCGGCGCCATGCCCGATATGCTGCGCGCCTGTGGCCGCCTTTCGCTCGGGAAGGGCGGTCGGCGCGATCTCGCTGCGATCCGCGATGGCTTCGAGCGAGCAGCCTCCATAGCGACCCGTCTTCGCACTGCCGACCAACTGCCACCCGGCTTGTCGTCGGCCGCGCGGGAACTCGCCGCTGCAGCGGAAGGCGTCTGTGCAGCTGTCGCCAGCAGCTTACGCCGTGCCTTGGGCTCTGAGCTGCCCGCGACCATCAAGGAGCCGGGCTTCGTGGCGGACGGCTACGCCACTCGGCTGGATGATGCACGCCGCGCTGTGACCCGTGCCCAGGAAGCAATCCAAGAGCTACAAGGACGCTATGTGACCCAGACCGGGGTCAAGAGCTTGCGTATTCGGGTCAACACCTTGGTCGGCTACCACGTCGAGGTTCCATCGGGGCAGGCCAACGCGCTGGGGGAGGGGTTCACCCTGCGACAAGGCTTGGCGTCATCTACCCGCTTCAGCACGACCGAGCTGGACGCGCTTGCTGCCCGGCTCGAGGAAGCTTCGTCGGGCATGGCTGCAGCTGAGCAGGCCGTGTTCACCGAGTTGTCCCATGCGGTGCTGGACATTCGCGATACGCTGACCCGGATAGCGCATGCCTCGGCGGCACTGGACCTGGTGGCAGGCTTAGCCCAGGCCGCGGCCGAAGGGCTATGGGTCGAGCCGCAACTGGCCGAAGGCCCGGTGCTCGACATCGAGTGCAGCCGCCACCCTGTGGCCGAGCGACTGTTGGAAGAGCAGGGCCGCACCTTTGTGCCCAACGATTGCCGGATGGGCGAGGGCAACCGGATCTGGTTGCTCACCGGCCCGAACATGGCGGGCAAGTCGACCTTCCTGCGCCAGATCGCGCTCATTGTGCTCATGGCGCAGCTGGGTTCCTTTGTGCCCGCCAAGCAGGCTCGGATCGGCGTGGTAGACAAGCTGTTCAGCCGCATCGGCGCATCCGACGACTTGACCGCCGGTCGCTCGACGTTCCTCGTCGAGATGCTGGAGACCGCCGCCATCCTGAACCAGGCGACGGAACGCTCCCTGGTGATCCTGGACGAGGTGGGGCGGGGCACGTCGACGCACGACGGGTTGGCTATCGCGCAGGCCACGATGGAGCATCTGCACGACGTGATCGGCTGCCGTACCCTGTTCGCGACGCACTTCCACGAACTGGCCGACGCCGCGGACGCTATGCCGAACGCGGCCTGCATGGCGATGGATGCCTCGGCCGGACGGCACGGCGACGTTTTTACCTTCAAGGTCACGCAAGGGCGGGCGGGTAAGTCGTTTGGCCTCAGGGCGGCCGCCGTGGCAGGCATGCCCGGGGGCGTGCTGGCCCGCGCAGAGGCACTGCTGTCCGGCTTCCAGGCAGGCTGATGTAGCGCTCCGGTCAAGCGGCTCCTGCACGTCACACTCAGGGCGGCCGCCACCACTGCCGGTTGCCCGACTTCATCTTCGTGTTCGCACCGGCTGAGGGTTTAAGGCTCCACGAACAAGCAGGAGCGCATCGTGGGTACCATCAATCTCGCAGGATACTCGACCCTGCTTTAGATCATCCCTGTCGTCGTTCTGCTCATGGTGGTGCTGGCTCTTTCCCGCCCGCGCAGGCAAGGCCGCCCCGACCAGGTGGCTGCTGTCAGCCACCTGGCAGTATCCTGGCGACGCCGGGCCGTGCTCAACCATAACGAAGGCTTAGTCTACGAGAGTGCGCAGGCCGTGCTGGAGCACTTGGAACCGAGTTGGAATGTCTGGCCGCAGGTGAGCCTGGGCGAGGTGGTCGAAACCGGCGGCCGATCCAAGGCCGACAAGGAGGCCTATCGCTGGATCAACAGCAAACGGGCCGACCTCCTGATGGTAAATGGCAAGGGTTGGCCGCTGGCCGTAATCAAGTATCAGGGCAAGGGGCACTACCGCGGCAACGCGGCCGAACGGGATGCGGTCAAACGGACAGTGCTGCCCCGGGCCGGGATCCGCTACATCGAGGTGCCAGCCGAAATGAGCAAGCGGCGGAGCCAGCTGGACGCCTACCTCCGTGCCGAGTTGCAGGAGATCGCTGCTCTCGCGTGAAGAAGCCGAGCCACGCCGTCAGGCGTAGCTCGTGCCCACGGCATGGTGCCCGGTGCGGCCGTTTTGGGTGACGTCGACGCCCAAGCGTTCCAGAGCGTCCTGCACGGCCCGCAGGGTGGTGGCGCGGACACCGTGCCGGCCGTTCTCGATCTTCGACACAGTGGACGGGGCGAGACCGGCCTCGGCCGCCAGCTGCTCCTGATCCAGCCCGGCCAGCATGCGGCCGGCGGCGATCACCCGTCCCCGTGCCACGCGGGGGTTCAACTGCATCGTCGTGCTCCATGTTGATAGGACACAGAGATGGTGATTATCGGCGCCGATCTCAATGGCTCGACCGACCTAAGGCGCTGTAAACACGGACGATCAGCTCTGTTCCAGCGCTCGGTTTTGAGATGCTTTAGCGCCCGAGAACGGCGTTCCTACTCACGCTAATATTTTAATAGCGTGAGTGAGTATGAGAGAGGCAGCAGTTGCCACATTTGCTGGGACTGTTTGGAGAGACGTAAAGTATCTCATCCTTGATTTGACGGCAGTTGAAGGATTAGACGCGCCATCTCCCATTGGCCATGCGTTCCCGTCTTCGTAAAACAGCGCTGTAGGTGTTTTTTGACCGTCTCCACCGAAATCCCCAACGCACTCGCCACCTGAAGACGGCTCTTTCCGCCTGCGGCCAGAATCGCAACTCGCGCCTCTGCAGCAGACATGTTAAAAACAGCGCGTGCCATCTCCTCTGCTGCGATAACCTTGCCATCGCCGAGCACCAAAATCATGATACTCGCCTCCTCTAAGCCGCGTGCCATCACAAACGCGGGTCGTGGCAGAGGCACAACCAGCAAGGTCAACGGCGCTGCCCGGCCGGGATCACTGAGCCGCAGCACATGCTGCTTGGGTTGCGTTTCCAGCACATTCATCACCGCTCGCAGTTCCGCGAGCAGATGCCGGTTATCTACTGCTGTCGCAGCTTCTAACCGCCGGTCGGCGTTGACGTGCAAAGCCCGTCCCTTTGCCAGGATAAACTTGGCGGCAGTGTTCACCAGAAGCACACGAGCTGTTCCATCCAGCACGACAGCGCCCGTGTCGATGGAGTTCAGCATCGAGGTGAGTGTGCGGTGCTCCGTGTCGGCTTCGGACAGAAGCAGCGATAAGGTAAACGCCCGATGCAGGTGCGGCTCAATCCGCGCAAGCCGCCGTGCTACGGCATCGGCGTGATCGGCATGCCGGCGAGACAACGGGAAGCCAAAGCCACCCACGCTGCCGTTCTGGCACAATGCGTCGACACCCAGGATCGCCATGTCGATGGCTCC
>Ga0160427_10000676_pt1 | contig 20585 bp, 16 predicted proteins | sample SolpanmetagenomL_FD_108194 | JGI IMG/M metagenome (GOLD analysis project Ga0160427, IMG submission 108194) | Solar panel surface microbial communities from Lawrence Berkeley National Laboratory, California, USA - L | ecosystem: Engineered > Built environment > Solar panel > Unclassified ...
CGATGACCAGCAGGGCGCGCAGCATCGCCGCCGGGTCCGGTTCGGGCCGGGAACGCCAGGCCTCGGCCGGGTAGGCGTCCAGCAGCGTCAAGGTGCCGACGGCATGCCCGCCCTCCTGCAGGTGGACGGCGATGGCCTGCGCGATGATGCCGCCCACCGACCAGCCGACCAGATGGACGGGGCCTGAATCGGCGGCTGCCACGATGCGGGCGGCATAGTCCGCGGCCAGCGCGTCGAGGCTGGGCGGGGGCGGCACCGACGGGTCGATGGAAGGGGCCTGCAGGCCGACCACGCCGTGGTGCGGAGCCAGGGCGCGGGCCAGGCCGCCATAGCACCAGGCGATGCCGCCGGCCGGATGCACGGCGAACAAGGGAGACCCCTCCCCCCGGCCCAGCGTGACCAGCGGCCGCAGCCCGTCATCCGCGGGCGGCAGGTTGGCGGTATCCAGCAGGAGGGCGAGGCGCGCCGCGGTAGGGTGCTCGAACAGCGCGCCGAGGCCGGGGTCGCGGCCGAAGGCCTCCTGCACGCCCAGCATCAGCTCGACCGCCAGCAGGGAGTTGCCGCCCAGCGAGAAGAAGTCGTCCTCCGCACCCACCGAGGGCAGGTCCAGCGCCCGTGCGAACAAGTCGGCCAGCCGGCGCTCCGTTTCGGTGCCCGGCGTCCGCCCGGCCCCACCGGCGCCACCTGCGCCCTGGCCACCCGCACCCCCCGGTGCGGGCAGCGCGGCACGATCCAGCTTGCCGCTGCTGTTCACCGGCAGCGCGTCCAGCGGCACGAATGCGGCGGGCACCATGTAGTCCGGCACCCGGGCCGCCACCGCCGCACGCAACGTACCGGGCTCGAAGCCCGGACCCGGCACCAGGTAAGCGACCAGCCGCCGGTCGCCCGGCCGGTCCTCCCGCGCGATCACCCGCGCCTGCCGCACCATCCGGGAGGCGGTCAGCGCCGCCTCGATCTCCCCGAGCTCGATGCGGAAGCCGCGCAGCTTCACCTGGTCGTCGGCCCGGCCGGCGTAGAGGATGGCGCCGTCGGGTCGGAAGCGCGCCAGGTCCCCGGTGCGATACATGCGCTCCCCGGGATGGAAGGGGTCGGGGATGAAGGCGCGGGCCGTCAGGTCGGGGCGGCCCAGATACTCGCGGGCGAGTTGCGCCCCGGCTATGAACAACTGTCCGGTGATCCCGGCCGGCAGCGGACGCAGCGCCGCGTCCAGCACGTACATCCGCGTGTTCCACACCGGCCGACCGATCGGCACCGGCGTGCTGCGATCGGTGGCGGAGGCGTCCCAGAAGGTCACGTCCACCGCCGCCTCGGTGGGGCCGTACAGGTTGTGCAGCCCGGCCCGTATCGTTCCGTGGAAGCGGTCGCGCAGCGCCGGGGTCAGCGCCTCGCCGGAGCAGAACACGCGCGGCAGGACCAGGCCGGCGGCATCGGGATGCGCCAGGAAGGCGCCGAGCATGGACGGCACGAAGTGCGCCGCCGTGATGCCGTGCTCGCGGATCAGCCGGGCGATGGCGGCCGGGTCTCGCTGCGCGCCTGGCGGGGCCAGAACCAGGGTGGCGCCAATCAGCAGCGGCAGGAAGAACTCCCAGACGGACACGTCGAAGGTCGCCTGCGTCTTCTGTAGGACGCGGTCGCGTGCGGTGAAGCCGTACTGGTCCCGCATCCATAGCAGCCGGTTGACGATCGCCCGGTGCCCGACCACCACGCCCTTCGGCTCCCCGCTGGAGCCCGAGGTGTAGATGACATAGGCGGCGTCGTCGGGCCCGGGGCCGGCGGGCGCCACCCCGTCCGGCGGCCAGGCCCCCGGCGGCAGCGTCTCGACCGTCTCCGAAACGCGGCCGGCCGCCAGGATCAGCCGGGGCCGGGCCGATGCGAGGATGCGGCACAGCCGCTCCGCCGGGTGCGTGGGGTCCAGCGGCAGGTACGCCGCACCAGCCCGCAGGATGCCGAGCAGGCCAACAACCAGCTCCATCGACCGGTCCAGCGCCACCGCCACGATGTCGCCGGGCCCGATGCCCCGGCCGGCGAGGTCCGCGGCCAGGGCGGCGCTGCGGCGGTCCAGCGCGCCGTAATCCAGGGTCTCGTCCCCGAGCACCAGGGCCGGCGCCGCCGGATCGGCGCGCATGGCGGCAGCGATCAGGGCGGACAGGGTGGCGTCCGGCACGGCATGGGTGGTCTGGTTCACGGTGCGTACGAATCGGGTGGCCTCCGCCGGCGTCGCCGTTGGCACGTCCGCCACGCGCTCCGCCCGCAGGCAGGCCGACACGAAGCAGGCTGCCCGCTCGGCATGCGCCGCCGTGTCCGCGGCCGAGTACAGGTCCGGGTTGGCTTCCACGTTTAGGTGCAGCCGGGTCGCACCGGGGTCGGTGCGGAGGTCGAAGGTGAGGTCGTCCACCGGCCCGGTGGCGAGGATGTGCAGCTCCGCAGTTAGCCCCGGGAAGGAAGGAACGTCGTGGAAGGGCTGGATGTTGACGATGGCGCCGTGCAGCGGCCGGGACAGCCCGGCCCGGCCCAGATCGCGCCGCAGCTGCTCGCCACGGTAGCGGCCGTGGCGGCGCAGCCGGGACAGCTGGCCCAGCATGTCGTCCAGCAGCACCGGGAGTGGTTCCGCCTCGTCCCCACGCACCCGCAGCGGCAGGACGTTCATCAGGGTAGCCGGCACACGGGCGTCGGCCCGGCCGAAGCGGTTCATGAAGGTGACGCCGACCACCGCCTCCTCGTCCCCGCTTACCCGGCGCCAGTAGAGCGCCAGAAGCGCGGTGAGAAGGTCCGGCCAGGCCAACTCCTGCGCCGTCGCGACCCGGCGCAGCGCCACGCCCGCCGCCGGGTCCAGCACGGCACGGGCGCCGTGGGCGAAGCGGACCGCGGAGGGAACGCCGGTCTCGAAGCGGCTGACATCCGGCGCATCCGCCATCAGGCCTCGCCAATAGCGCGCGTCGTCGGCCCGCTTCGGCGCCGAACGATAGGCAGCGTCCTCCGACACCGTGGCAGCCAGGGGCGCGAGCGGCGGCCCCGGCGGCGCCCCGGCCGAAGCCGCCGCGTACAGCGCCGCGACCCGGCGCAGCAGCAGGTCGCCGCCGAAGCCGTCCAGCACCAGGTGATGGGCACGGTGATAGTAGGCGTGACGCTCCGGTCCCAGCCGGTACAAATGCTGCGCGACCAGCGCGTCGGCGGACAGGTCCAGCGGCCGCGCCATGTCCGCCGCCATGACGGCCTGGCAGGCGGCGACCGGATCGGGCGCGGCGGACAGGTCGATCACCTCCAGCCAGGGGCGGTCCGCGAGATCCAGGTGCTGGCTGACCCTGCCGCCATCGACGCGGAAGCGCAGGCTGAGCGACTCCGCCTCTACCACCATTGCGTCCACCGCCGCGCGGAAGGCCGGCACGTCCAGAGCACCACGGAGGTCGAGGTAGTGGCCGGTGTTGAAGGCGGCGCTGCCGGGGTCCAGCCGCTGCGCGAACCACAGGCCCTCCTGCGCCTCGGTCAGCGCCAAACCGACCGGCACGGCGCCGCCGTCAGCCATGGGCAGTTCCGGTCAGCTTGCGTTCCGCGACCGCCCACCAGCAGCGCAGCGTCAGCCGCTCCGCCAGCTCGCTGAACTCCAGGTCCAGCCCGGCCTCGCTCCATCGCAGCAGGATGTTCATCGTACGCAAAGAATCGAGGCCCAGGTCGCCCAGATCGTCGTCGTCCCGCACTTCCTCCGGCGCCATGCGGAGCATGCGGGCGAGGTCGGCGCGCATCCGCTCCTTGGTCATCGGTGGGGTCATGTGCTCGGCCATGCTGGCTCCTTCGTTCAATCGGTGTGCGCGCTGTCGACCAGGCGGGCGCGGAGGCGGGCGCGCAGCTCCTTGCGGCTGATCTTGCCGGCGGCGGTGGTGTCGAAGGAGTCCACCAGCACCACGCGGTCCGGCACCTTGAAGTCGGCGATGCCGCGCCCGCGCATCCAAGCCTTCAGCGCCGCCGGGCGGGGCGCCTCCCCCTGCGGGATCACGAAGGCGCAACTGCTCTCGCCCAGGAAGGGATCCGGCACGGACACGACCGCGGCGTCGAACACGTTGGGGTGGGCCAGCAGGTGGTCCTCCATCTCCTCGGCCGAGACCTTCTCCCCGGCGCGGTTGATGTGGTCGCCGGCGCGGCCCTGCACGACCAGGTGGCCGCCCGGCAGGCGCCGCACGATGTCGCCGGTGCGGTAGAAGCCGTCGGCGGTGAACGAGCGCGCGTTGGCGGCCGGGTCGTTGTGATAGGCGCGGATGGTATAGGGGCCGCGGGCCAGCAGGTGGCCCGGCTCGCCCTCCGGCACCGGCTCCCCGACATCGTCGACCACCAGCACCTCGTCGTCGGGGCTGATCGGGCGGCCCTGGGTTTCCAGCACGAGGGCGTCGGGGTCGTCGAGGCGGGTGTAGTTCACCAGCCCTTCCGCCATACCGAACACCTGCTGCAGCCGGCAGCCCAGCGCCGGGGGCACCCGCCGCGCCGCCTCGGGCGTGAGCTTGGCGCCGCCGACCAGCAGCACGTCGAGGCTGGACAGGTCGTGCCGCGTGGTGGCGGCGGCCTGGCTCCACAGCAGCGCCAGCGGCGGCACCAGCCCGGTGATGGTGACGCGTTCGCGCTCGATCAGCGCGAAGGCGGTGTCCGGCGCGGGGGTCGGGCACATCACCACGCGGGCGCCGGCATACAGCGCGCCCATGTGGCCCGGCGAACTCATGGTGAAGTTGTGCGCCGCCGGCAGTGTCGCCATGAACACGCTGTCCGGCCCCACGCCGCAGATCCCGTTGCTGGCGCGGAAGCTGTAGATGTAGTCGTCGTGCGTGCGCGGGATCAGCTTGGACAAGCCGGTGGTGCCGCCCGAGATCTGCAGGAAGGCGACGTCCGCCGGGTCCGGGTCGGGCGGCAGGGCGGCGCGGTCGCCGTCCAGGGTGGCGAAGGGCACGAACTCCGCAGGCTCCCCCACCACCACAACGTGGCGCAGCGCGGGGACGGATGCTTGCAGCGCGCGGGCCAAGGTGCGGTGGTCGAAGCCGTCCGGGCCGCGCGCGGCGGTGATGTAAGCGGAGGCCTCGGCCTTTGCGGCGAAGTGGGCGAGTTCCGTCAGGCGGTGCGCCGGCAGCGCGTAGACGGGGATCAGCCCGGCGCGGAACAGGCCGAACACGGCGGCGAGGAACTCGGGGATGTTGCCGAGCTGGACCAGCACGCGGTCGCCGGGCCGGAGCCCGAGGGCGAACAGGCCGGCCGCCGCCGCCTCGGCCCGGGCGTGCAGCTCCGCATAAGTCCAGCGTTCGGCGCCGCCGACCACGGCCACCGCCTCGGGCCGCTCGGCCGCGCGCTGGCGCAGGAAGCCCGGGAAGGTCTCGCCGCGCCAGTGGCCGGCGGCCCGGTAGCGCGCCGCGAACTCCGGCGGCCAGACCTGGCGAAGCGGGGCCTGGTGCAGCGGGGTCAAGTGCGCCGTCCGCCCAGCGCGTGGTCGACCAGGCTGACCCAGTAGGCAGCGCCCAGCGGCAGCAGCGCGTCGTTGAAGTCGTAGCGGGGCGTGTGGACGTGGTGGAAGCTGCCGTCCGCGGCCACGCCGTTGCCGACCAGCACGAAGGCGCCGGGCCGCTCCTGCAGCATGTAGGCGAAGTCTTCGCCGGCGGTGATGGAGGGATAGTCCGTGTCCACCATGTCCGCCCCGGCGACCGCCACCGCGGCCCGCGCCGCCAGCGCCACCTCCGCCGCCGTGTTCACCAGGGCGGGATAGTCGTGGCGGTAGGACACGTCGGCCGTGCAGCCATGCGCCGCGGCCAGGGCCTCGGCCAGCTCATGCAGGCGGCGGCCCATGGTCTCGCGCACCGCTGGCCGGAACGAGCGCCCGGTGCCGGAGACGTGTACCGCGGCGGGGATGACGTTGGGCGCCCTGGCGTCGCCGCCGGCGATGTGGCCCACGCTGAGCACGCCAGTCTCGCCGGCCGGCAGGTTGCGGCCGATCACCCCTTGCAGCGCGCCGATGAAGGCGGCCAGCGGCTGCGTCGGGTCCGTGGCGCGGTGCGGCACCGCGCCGTGCCCGCCGGTGCCGTGGAAGGTGACGGACCAGGTGTCCACGTTGGCCAGCATCGGGCCGGTGCGCAGGCCGAAGCGGCCCAGGGCGAGGCCGGGCTCGTTGTGCAGGCCGAACACGGCATCCACGGGGAAGCGGCGGAACAGGCCTTCCTCCACCATGCGCCGGCCGCCGCCCAAGCCCTCCTCGGCCGGCTGGAAGATGAAGTGGACGGTGCCGGCGAAGTCGGTGTGCCGGGCCAGGTGCTCGGCGGCGGCCAGCAGCATGGTGGTGTGCCCGTCATGGCCGCAGGCGTGCATGATGCCGGGCACGGCGGAGGCGTAGGGCAGTCCGGTGGCCTCGGTGATCGGCAGCGCGTCCATGTCGGCGCGCAGGGCGATGGCGCGCCGGCCTTCCGGTTGGCTCCCTGGTGATTCGGGACGGGTGCCGTGCAGGGTGGCGACGACGCCGGTGCCGGCCACGCCCTCCTCGACCGCAAGGCCGAGTTCGCGCAGCCGGGCGGCGACCAGCCCGGCGGTGCGGGTCTCCTGGAAGCCCATCTCCGGGTGCCGGTGCAGGTCCTGGCGGAACGCTGCGAGACGCTCCTGCCCTGCTGCCAGACGTTCGACGATCCCGTTCATGCCACCCTCTTTCCGATAGGGCGTCGCCCCGTATGCTGCCGTAGCGCCATCGTCAGCGAGATGCCCAGCAGCACCAGGCCCGCCAGCAGGTAGGGCAGGCCGGGCGCCACCATGTAGAGCAGGCCGCCGGCCACCGGCCCCACCACCATGCCCAGGCCCTGCGCCATGCCCGCGCTGCCCGCGGCCCCGCCCTGCTCGGACGGCTCCACGCTGTTCGCCGCCAGGGCGGCGAAGGCCGGGAATACCCAGCCCATGCCGCAGGCGGCGACGAAGTAGGAGGCGCCCAGCATCCAGGGCTGTTCGGCCAGGGCCACGGAGCCGAAGCCCAGCCCGGCCAGCAGCGTGCCGATGGCGATCATCCGTTCCGGCGGCAGGCGGATGCGGGTGGCCAGCGACTGCGACAGCACCAGGGCCACCCCCACCAGCATCAGCGCCGTGCCCGCCGCCTGCGCCGCCGCCGCGGGGTCCAGGCCCAGGCGGTCCAGCGCGTAGAAGCCGATGCTCACCTGGGCGATGGAGACGCTGAACATGGCGGCGAAGCCGATTGCGAGCGGCAGCCTCAGCCGGGCATCGGCCAGGCGGAGGCGGCTGCGCGGCGGCCGGAGCAGGGCGGGCTGCACCGGCACCCGCCACCACAGCGCGAACAGGGCCAACAGCGGCAGGGCGGCCGTGGCCAGCAGCGGCGCGCTCAGTCCGTACGGGGCCAGCAGGGCCGCGAGGGCCGGGCCCATCACCAACCCGGCGCCGCTGCCCGCCCCCAGCATCGCCATCGCCGCCGCACGGTGGCGCGGCGGCACGCGGTCCGCCACCAGCGCGCCGCCGGCGGCGGGGATGGCGGCATAGGCGCCGCCCACGAGGCCGCGGAACAGCACCAGCCCGGCAAAGGCCAGGGCCGCCGGAAGCTGCCAGCGCAGCACCGCGTCGATGAACAGGCACAGCGCCCAGTAGGCCAGCGCGAAGCCTGTGGCCCCCGCGAGCAGCACCGGGCGGCGGCCGTGGCGGTCGCTCGCCAGGCCCCAGGGCCGGGCGCCCAGCATCCACATGACGCCGGAGGCGGTGACGGCCAGCCCGGCCTGCCACGGCGCCAGGCCCGCCACCCGGGCGACCGGCCCCACCAGGGCGACGAAGGCCATCATCGCCATGCTGCCGGAGAACACCGCCACCGTGAGCGCCAGCAGCACCGCGTCCCGCCGGAACGGCGCCGCGTCCGCGTCCTTGTCCGGGGGTGGGGATTGGGGCTGGGGGTTCACGAGGCGTGCCGCATGGCGTGCAGCAGGGCCCGCGCCAGGTGCTTCTGCACGGAGCTTTCGGAGATGCCGAGCGCCTGCGCCGCTTCCGGGTAGGTCATGCCGCGGACCCGCGTGAGGGTGAACACCTGGCGGGTGCGTTCGGGAAGTTGCGCCATGGCGGCCTGCAGGCGGTCCAGCCGGCGGCGGCCGTCCAGCTCGGCCTCGGCGGAGGGTCGTTCGTCCGCGACCTCCAGCAGGGTGCCGGATTCGTCCCCGCCGGTGCGGCGCTGCCGGAGCTGGCGGAAGTGGTTGAGCGCCAGGTTGCGGGCGATGCGGCCGAGATAGCCGCGCATGTTCGCGACCCCCGCCTGGCCCTGGGTCTGGCTTTGGGCCAGGCGCACGAAGGTGTCCTGCACCAGGTCGGCCGCGAGGGACGGGTCACCGAACTGCCGCGTCAGGCTTTGGCGAAGTCCGTCCGAGTGCGTTAGAAACAGCGTGCGGAGGTCGAGCATCATCGCGCGGGGGAAACCTTGATGTCGGGGTAGGATCAGTTTGTTGAGAACAATTCTTAACTAGGGAGGGGCGGGGGTGTCAATTGGTCGATGCTGTCCGGCCGGCGTTACCGGGTTGCCCTGCCCCGGTTGTCAGACCGGGTGACAACCCTCGCAATTCCCCATGTAATCCTGGGAGACGACCACTGAACGCATCCCGCACCATCGACGAGGAGGCCGCCGACTGGGTGGTCCGCGTCGAAGGCACGATGTTGAGCGAGGCGGAGCGCCTTGCCCTGGATGGCTGGGCGTGCCGCAGTCCGCGGCACCGGGCTAGCCTGGCGCGCGCGAAGGCGAGCTGGACCGCGCTGGCGCATCTGCGGCCGGCCGTGGTTCCGGTTGTAGCGTGCCGTGCCAGGCCGCGGCGGCGGTTCCTGATGCAGACCGCCGTCCTGCTGCTCGCCGCCGGGGCTGCGGGGTGGATGCGGGCGGGCGCCGCCCCGGCCGACCATCGCACGGCACGCGGAGAGGTGCGCGGCGTTCTGCTGCCGGATGGCAGCCGCCTGGTCCTGGCCGGCGGGTCCGCCGCCGCCGTGCGCTACGACGCCGGGGTGCGCCGGGTCGATCTGCTGGAGGGGGAGGCGCTGTTCGCGCCGGCCCCGGTCGGCGCCGGCGAGGCACGGCCCTTCGTGGTGTTCGCCGGTGCAGGCCGGGTGCGCGCCGTGGGCACGCGCTTCACCGTGGCCAGGCGCGCACGGGGCTTCGACGTCGCCGTGCTGGAGCACAGCATCGAGGTCAGCCTCGACGGACGCGACGCCCTGGGCGCGGTGGTGGTGCAGCAGGCGCAGGCGCTGCGCTGCGACGGGACCGGCCTCGGCCAGCCCCATCGCATTGACCCGGCCCGGCAGGCTGCTTGGACCGAAGGCCGCCTGGTGTTCGACCGCATGGCGCTGGCGGACGTGGCGGACGTGCTGAACCGCTATGGCGGCGGGCGCATCGTCATCGCCTCGTCGGGCCTCGCGGCACGCCGGGTCAGCGGGGTATTCGAGAGCGACAGGACGGCGGAGGCGCTGCGGACGATCGTGGCGGAACTGGGCGCGCGCAGCCTGGCTCTGCCGATAGGCGTGACGATCCTGTTCTGAAAAAGCTCGCGGCGGCGTTACTTGGCGGGGCGGGCTCGGGTGTCTCTCAGCCGAGGGGTCCGTATTGATGCGGACTCAGCCGAGGGGTCCGCACCGGCGCGGACCGGGACCGACGAGCGGGGATACCATGCGATTAATTGGAACAAGCCGCGGCCGGCTTTGGGCGTCGTCCGCCCTGGTGCCGGCGCTCCTGGTGGCACTGGCCGGCGCGCCCGTGGCCCGCGCCCAGCCACAGGTGGTGCAGCCACGGGCGGTGCAGCCGGCCTTCGACATCCCGGCGCAGGACCTGAACGGCGCCCTGCTCCGCCTGGCCCAGCAGAGCGGCATCCAGCTCTTGTTCGACGCCCAGGACGTGGAGGGGCGGCGCAGCCAGCCCGTCCGCGGCCGCCACACGCCCGAAGAGGCGATGCGGCTGCTGCTGGCCGGCAGCGGCTACGGCGTGCGCTTCCGCGACGCCCGAACCGCCACGCTGGTGCGCCCGCCGGCCGCGGCGGCCGCGGCGGCCACGCCGGTTGCGGGTGCGGCTGCCGAGGACCCGAACGCCCTCGCCCTGCCCCCGGTGGAGGTGCAGGCCACCGCATGGCGCTCCTGGCAGCCGATCCGCGGCTATGTCGCGCCCGTCACCACCACCGGCAGCAAGACGGACACCAAGCTGATCGAGGCGCCGCAATCCGTGGGCGTCGTCACCCGCGACCAGATCGACGACCAGCAGCCGCAGACGGTGGCGCAGGCGTTGCGCTACACCGCCGGCGTGCAGCCCGAGGTGCGGCCCTCCCCGCGCTACGACAGCGTGTTCGTGCGCGGCTTCGGCGGCGCCGGCACCGCCGCCGCCTTCGTGAACTTCCAGGACGGGCTGCGCCAGCAGCGCGGCATCTCCTACGCGGTGCCCGGCGTCGATCCCTTCCTGCTGGAACGCATCGAGGTGCTGCGCGGCCCGGCCTCCGTCCTGTACGGGCAGACCGGAGCCGGCGGCATCGTCAACCTGGTCAGCCGGCGGCCGACCGAGGAGTCGATCCACGAGGTGCGGCTGGAGGGCGGCTCCTACGGCCGCATCCAGACCGGGATCGACTTCGGCGGCAAGCTGAACGAGGACGGCACGCTGCTGTACCGCCTGACCGGCATCGCCCGGGATGCGGACAGCCAGTACGACTACACGCAGGAACGCCGCTTCGCCATCGCGCCGGCGCTCACCTACAAGCCCACCGCCGACACCACCATCACCCTGCTGACCAGCTACCAGAACGACCCCGAGGGCGGTTACTACAACTTCGTCCCGGCCTCCGGCACCGTGCTCTACAACCCCAACGGCCGGCTTCGCTCCAGCTTCTTCGGCGGCGACCCCGCGTTCGACAAGTTCAGCCGCGAGCAGACCGCGCTCGGCTACCAGATCGAGCACCGGTTCAACGATGTCTGGACCGTGCGGCAGAACTACCGCTTCCAGAACATCAGGTCCGATTTCCAGGCACTGTCGATCCAGGCGGTTGCCGCCAACGGGCGCACGGCCAGCCGGGTCATCACCAAGGCGCTGGACTTCGCCAACACCTCGGCGCTGGACAACCAGGTGCAGGCCACGGTCAACACCGGGCCGCTGCGCCACACGGTGCTGTTCGGGCTGGAGTGGGACCATGTGGACGCCGAGCGTAAGCTGGGGCAGCTGAGCGCGGGCGTGCCGTCGCTGGACCTGTTCAACCCCGTGTATTTCCAGCGCTTCGCCACCCCGGCGCTGACCAGCGCGACCATTACCGACCAGACGCAGGACCAGCTTGGCTTCTACGCCCAGGACCAGGTGGACATAGGCAAGCTGCGCCTGAACGCCGCGGTGCGGCACGACCAGGCGGACAGCAGCACCATCACCCGCTCCACCGCGCTGACCGTGAAGCAGGACGACAGCGCCACCACTTGGCGCGTGGGTGGACTGTACCTGTTCGACAGCGGGGTGGCGCCCTATGCCAGCTATTCCACCTCGTTCCTGCCGAACACCGGCACGTCGGCGCCGCAGCGGGGGGCCAGCCCCTTCACTCCGACCACCGGCGACCAGTACGAGGTCGGCATCAAGTACCAGCCCCAGGGGATGCAAAGCTTCGTGCAGCTCGCGGGCTACCAGATCACTCAGCAGAACGTGCTGACGCGCGACCCGCTCTACACGCTCTATACCCTGCCCACCGGCGAGATCCGGTCCCGGGGGGTAGAGTTCGAGCTACATGCGAACCTGTCGCAACACGTTGACCTGATCGGGGCCTACAGCTACATCGATGCGACGATCCAGAAGACCAACACCGCAGGGGTCACCCCCGGCAACCGCGTGCCGGCCGTGCCGCATCACCTGGTGTCCGGCTGGGCGAACTATCACGTGACGGCCGGAACCTTCGAGGGACTAAGCTTTGGCGGCGGCGTGCGGTACATCAGCCAGACCTATGGCGACGAGGCGAACAGCTTCCGTGTCCCGGGGTTCACCCTGTTCGATGCCGCGGTCCGGTGGGACCTGTCCCACTTCGGCGGCTACCTGAAAGGCAAGGAAGTGACGCTAAACGCCAACAACCTGCTGGACCGCGAGTACATCTCCAGCTGCTCCTCCACCACGGCCTGCTACTTCGGCGCGCGCCGGGTCGTGCTGGCGGGGCTGCGCCTCAAGTGGTGAGGCCGCTCCGCCGCCGGACGGCTCTCACCTTGGCGGCCGGGCTTGTGGCGCCAGGCGCGGTGTGGGCGCAGGGCCAGGCGGAAAGCGAAGCCCTCGGCCAATCCGGCGGCGCAGTGACGGTGCGGGACCTGCTGGGCCGCACCGTCACCCTGCCTCGCCCCGCCCAGCGCCTGGTGCTGGGCGCCGGCCGCTACCTTGGCGTGCTGAACCTGCTGCACCCGGACCCGGCCTCGCTGGTGGTCGGCTGGAACGACGACCTGCGGCGCGGCCAGCCCGGGGAGTACGAGGCCTTCCGGCGGCGCTTCCCGACGCTCGACGCCGTTCCGATGCTGTCCCGCGGCAACGAGCCGATGCATGCCGAGGCCGTGCTGGCCCTGCGCCCCGACCTTGTGGTGCTGACCCGCAGCGCCGCGCTGGACGGGCAGCTCCAGGCCCCGGCGCCCGGGACACAGCCCTCCGCCGGCACGCTGATGCGGACGCTGGAGGCGGCGGGGGTTCCGGTGGTGGTGGTGGACTTCTTCCAGCAGCCGCTGACGGATACGCAGCCGAGCCTCGCGATCCTCGGCCGGCTGCTGGGGCGGGAGGACCAGGCCAGCCGGCTGCTCGCCTTCTATCGCACCCGGCTGGAGCGGCTGCGGAAGCTGTCAGTCCCGGCGCAGGACATGCCCGCGGTGATGATGCACGCCCATGCCGGCGGGCTGGACTGCTGCTACTCGCCGGGCCGCGGCACGTTCAACGAGTTCATCGCCATGGCGGGCGGCCACAACATTGGTGCGGACAAGCTGCCGGGCGTGGTCGGGCAGCTTGGCCTGGAGTACGTGCTGACCCGCAAGTTCGAGGTCTATGTCGCCACCGGAGGACCCTATGGCGGCCGCGGCGGCGTCAGCCTGGGGGCTGGGATCACCGAGGCCGCGGCCCGGGACAGCCTGGCCCAGATGCTGCGGACCCAGCGGCTGGACGGGCTGGCCGCCGTGCGCAACGGCCGGGCGCACGCCATCTGGCACGGCTTCAACGACTCGCCGGCCCACCTGCTGGCGATCGAGGTGCTGGCCCGCTGGTTCCATCCCGGCCAGACCCGAGACATCGACCCGGCCGCCACCCTGGAAACCCTGAACGGCTTTGCGGCGGTGCCGATGGAAGGGACCTACTGGGTCGACCTGACCCCATCGTGACCGCGTCCGACGCCGCCGTCGTCATCCCGCGCAGCCGTGCGTGGCAGGAAGGCACCCTTAGCGTCATGCTCGCCTGGCCCGAACAGCCCCCGCCCCCGTCCGGCTATCCCGTGTTGTGCCTGCTGGACGGCCATGCCCTGTTCGGCACCGCGACCGAGGCCGCGCGGCTGCAGGCCGGCCGGCCGGGCGCCACCGGGGTGCAGCCCGGCGTCATCCTGGCGCTAGGCCACCGGGGGGACCGCGCGACGCAGATCGCCGGCCGCCGCCGGGACTATACCCCGCCGCTCCGGGACCCCGTCGCGGACACCGGCGGCGCCGACGCCTTCCTGCACCTGGTCGGGACCGCGATCCTGCCGCGCCTGGCCCGGTGCCTGCCGATCGACCCGGCCCGCGTCACCCTGTTCGGCCATTCCCTCGGCGGTCTGCTGCCGCTGCACGCCCTGTTCTCCGGTTCGCTGTTGTTCCGCGCCTACGTGGCGGCCAGCCCGTCACTCTGGTGGGGGGACCGGGTGCTGCTGCACCGCGCCCAACGCTTCGCGGCGGCGCCCCGCCCGCTGCTGCTGACCGTCGGCGGCAACGAACGGCCCGACCCGGCTTCGACGGAGCCCGTGCGGCTGGCGCGGCAACGGGAGGCCAGGATGGTGGAAGGCGTGCACGAGCTGGCGGCCTGCCTGTCCCGCTCGCTCCCTGTGGCCTGCGTCGAGTTCCCCGGCGAGAACCACGGCTCCGTGCTGCCGGCCGCCATCAGCCGCGCCGTGCCCTTTGCCCTGGGTGCGGGACCATGAGCGACGCGAGCCTGGTCCAGTACCGCCGGCTGTTGGTGCGCCGCGCGGTGCTGTGCGTGGCGCTGCTCGCCGCCGGGCTGGTGGCGGTGGTTGCGGACCTGGCGATCGGCTCCGGCGCGCTCCCCTGGCGCGACGTGGTGGCGGCGCTGCTGCACCGGTCGACGGCCGACCCGGTGGCTGCGACCATCGTGTGGAACGTTCGGATGCCCATCACCTTCACCGCGGCGCTGGCGGGCATGGGCCTGGCGATCTCCGGGTCGCTGATGCAGACCATCCTGCACAACCCGCTGGCGGAGCCCTTCACCCTGGGCATCTCCGCGGCGGCCGGGTTCGGCGCGGCGCTGGCGATCGTGTTCCAGGCCTCGCTGGTGGGTCTGCTGCCCTGGCTCAGCTTTGACCTAGCGGTGGCGGCCAACGCCTTCCTGTTCTCGCTGCTCGCCGTCGGCTTCGTGGCGGCGGCGGCGGCGCGGCGTGGGCTGCGGACCGAAACGGTCACGCTGCTTGGCATCGCTATCCACTTCGTGTTTTCCGCCTTGCTGGCGACCATCCAGTACGCGGCCGACGCCAACCAGCTGCAGGGGCTGGTGTTCTGGATGCTGGGCTCTCTGGTGCGGACCACTTGGACCAAGCTGTGGCTGAACGCCGGCATCCTCGCGCTGCTGCTGCCGCTGCTGCTGCTCAACACCTGGGCCATGACGGCCGTGCGAGCCTTCGGCGACGGCGCCACCGTGATGGGCGTGCGGGTGGCCCGGCTCCGGCTGCTCCTGCTGCTGGCCGCCGCGCTGCTGGCCGGCGGGATCACCGCGACCATCGGCATCGTCGGCTTCGTAGGCCTGGTGGCGCCGCATGCAGCCCGCCTGCTGGTGGGCGAGGATCAGCGCTTCGCCCTGCCGGTCACCGCCGCGCTCGGCTTGGTAGTGATGACCCTGGCCTCCCTGGTCAGCAAGCTGGTGATCCCCGGCGTCGTGCTGCCCATCGGCATGGTCACCGCTCTGCTTGGTCTACCCTTCTTCATCGTGCAGGTGCTGCGGCAGGACGCACGCCAGCCATGAGGACCGGTTCTTGAGCCTGGTCCTGCGCGGCTTCTCCGTGTCGATCGGGGCCGCGACGATCGTGCACGACGTGGCGGCCGAGGTGCCGCCGGGTCAAGTGCTGGCCCTGCTGGGTCGCAACGGCGCGGGCAAAACCACGCTGGTGCGGGGCCTGGCCGGGCTGCTGCCGGCCCACGGCAGCGCGGTGCTGGACGGCGTGGACATCGCCGCCCTGCTGCCCGGCCCGCGCAGCCGGGTGATGGGCTACGTGGCGCAGGACCTCGCCGCCACATCGGCCCGTCTGACCGTCCTGGAACTGCTGGTGCTGGCGCAGAACAGCGACCGGATGTCCTGGCAGGCGACGCCGGACAGCCTGGCCCGCGCTGGGGCGGTGCTCGAGCGGCTGCACATCGGAGCCTTTGCCGGCTCCCGCCCCGCGGCGCTCTCGGGCGGGCAGCGGCAGATGGTGCACCTGGCCCTGGCCCTGGTGCGACGCCCGCGCCTGCTGCTGCTGGACGAGCCGACCTCGGCGCTGGACCTCGCCAACCAGCTGCATCTGCTTACCGTGGTGCGGGAGTACACGGCGCGGGAGGGCATCGTCACGGTGATGATCCTGCACGACCTGAGCCTGGCCGCGCGCTTCGCCGATGCCGCGCTGATGATGGAGCAGGGCCGCATTACCCATGCCGGACCGGTCGGGAGCGTGATGACGGAGGAGATCATCGGCACCGTGTACGGCGTCCGCTGCCGCCTGCTCCCGGTCGGCGAAGGCAGCCACTTCGCGGTATACCCGCTTGGACTCACCGGCTCACAGGCCTAGCCACGCAGCGTGGCGCCGCCATCCACGTACAGGTCGGCCATGGTGATGTGCGCGGCACGGTCGGACAGCAAGAACATGACGGCGTCGGCGACATCCTCCGGCATCGCGAGCTTGCCCAGCGGGATGCCGGCCTTGAAGGTCTCGGGCGAGCCGGCCAGGACGCGGGCGGCGCCCAGGCCGTCCGCCCACATCCCGGTCTGCATCGGCGTCAGCGTGGAACCCGGCGCCACGATGTTGCAGCGGATCCCCGAAGGCGCCAGCTCCAGCCCAAGGCAGCGGGTGAACATCGCCGCCGCCGCTTTCGATGCGGCATAGGCGGCCATGGCGTGGCGCGGCACGCCGGCGGCGTTCGAGGCGACGGTGACCAGAGCGCCCCGGCCCCGCGGCTGCATGCGCCGGGCCAGCGCGCGCGACACGTGGAACACGCCATCCGTGTTGACGGCGAACACCCGGCGCCACTCGGCATCGCCGGTCTCGGTGACGGGGGCGGTGGAGAGCACCCCGGCCACGTTGGCACCGAGCTCAATCGGCCCCCAGTCGCGCTCCACCGCCGCCACCAGCGCCTCGACCGCCGCGCTGCCGCTCACGTCGAGGGACGCGGCCCACAGGTCGGGGCCGGCAGGCAGGTCCGGTGCCACCAGGTCGCTCGCGACCACCCGGGCTCCGGCGTCGCGGAGAGCCTGCACCACCGCCGCACCGATGCCGCCGGCCGCCCCGGTGACCAGGGCGATCCGGCCGCGGATGCCGTCGTCGCGCCCGCCGCTCATGCCGCGGCGACCACTTGCGCGGTGGTGAGCACGACGCCGCAGGTGCCGGCCACGTAGGCCAGCGCCATGTCGTGTTTCTCACGCGAGAAGTCGGCGACCGCGTCGGCCACGTAGAAGGGCTCGATGTCCCGCATGAAGGCCTCGGCCGCGGTCAGCAGGCAGCCGATATGGGCGTAGATGCCGCACACCACGAGCTGGTCGCGTCCCCGCGCGCGCATCAGCGGCTCCAGGTTGCTGCGCTGGAAGGCGCTGTAGCGGTGCTTCACCAGCACGGTGTCGCCGGGCTGCGGCGCCAAGTCCGGCAGGATCGGCTGCTGGTCCGGAGACGCGCTCATCCCCCTGCCCCAAAGATCCGCTTGCAGGCCGCGGTCGCGCCGGTCCTGGTCGCCGTCCTGGGCGGTGTAGAACACCGGGACGCCCGAGCGGCGTGCCCAGGCCGCCAGGCCGCGGATGCTCTCTGCCACCGGGACGAGCGGGGCGGCGCCGGGCGTGAACGGACGCACGAAGTACCGCTGCATATCGTGGATCAGCAGGGCCGCCCGGCTCGGGTTCAATACCCATGAGGCCTTCGATGCCGGAAGTTCGTGAGGCCGCGGCAGCGTATAGGACGCGATGTTGGGAAGACCAGGAGTTGTCATGCGTGGGGTCTCGTCATCGCCATGGCGGTCGGGGTTGGCGGGAGTTGCCGGTCGTCAAGCATCGATGCCCAGGGCATTCAGCATAGCGTAGAACTTGGCGGCGGTTTCTCGTACCTCCGCGGCCGGGTCGGAACCCGGCACGATGCCCGCCCCGGCGTAAAGCCGTACCTGGCAGCCGGCGATCTCCGCGCATCGTATCGCCACGTGCCATACGCCATCCCCGGACCGGTCGCACCAGCCCACGGCACCGGCGTAGAAGCCGCGCCCGACCGGCTCGAGTTCCTGGATCAGCGCCGCCGCCCGGTTCCGCGGAACGCCGCATACCGCAGGCGTCGGATGTAGGATGGCGGCAAGATCTGCCGCCGACTGGTCCAAGTCCCGCAATGTCCCTGTGATGCAGGTCCCGAGATGCCACATGGTGCCGGTCGCACAGATTTCGGTCCCATACGGCGCGATCAAGGCGCTGCAGTAGGGCGCCAGCGTGTCCATGATGAACTCTGCCACCAGGGCATGCTCCCGCATGTCCTTGCCGGAAGCCGTCAACGACAGGCGCGCCGCCTCGTCGTGGGCGGCATCGGGACTGCGCCGTGCCGAACCGGCAAGCGGATGCGAGCTGACGCTGCTGCCGGTGCGGGACACCAGCAGCTCGGGCGTCGCGCCGACGAGATGCCGCGGCGCACCGTCCTGCTCCTGCGGCAACGGCACCAGAAAGGCCATGACCGACCTGTCTGCCGCATGCAGGCGTCGCAGCAGTTCGGCCATGTCGATGGGCCGGCCCGCCATGACCAGCAGGCTTCGGGCGAGGACGACCTTCCGCAGATCCCGGCCACCGGCCATGGACCTGAGGACGTGGGACACCGCTTCCGCATAGTCTTCCGCGGGCGGCTCCTCCCGCACTGACCAGCCGCCGGGTTGCGAAGGCCATTCACTGCCGCGCTCGACCAGATCCTGCTCGAGCGTGGCCGGAGCCACCAGGTAATCGTCTGTGCTCCGGTCGAACGGGATGGCGCCGGCGAGAAGCGGGGCTATCGGGTGATCGCGGAAGTAGGCACGCACCCGCGCGCCCAGCGTCTCGGCGGGGCCGCGCGGAAGCACCGTGCCGATCCCGGATCCGACCAGCTTCCGAGTTCCGGAGAGCATGGCGAACAGCACCGTTCCCGGACCTGCCATCGTCGCGATGGACGGCGGGATGCCGGGTTGAGCTCGAGCGTGCGATACCGTCATGCGATGATGATAATGATAGTCATTATCATCCACAAGGCCCGGCAGGGCTCCTTCCTGGCATGCACCGGAATCAAGTCGTCGAGCGACCAGGGAGGATGAAGTGCCCACCATGCCGCCAGACCAGTTGAACTGGGACGAGCGGGGCGAGTTCACGATCGGTAGTCGACGGGACGGCGCTGTGATGATCGGCGGCGTGACAGTCGATCTGGAGCGGGTCCGCCAGGTGCTTTGCTCCCATCCCGGCGTCGCCGATGCCGCTGTGCGGCCGATGCAACCCGACGAAGGCCATCGGTTAAAGGCGTTCGTGGTGCCCCGTCCGGAGGCCTCCGAAAACATTGCCGCGCTGCTTCTGTCATTAACCGCGCACCACGATGCCACACTGAGCGTGGCCGAGCGCCCGCGCGCTTTCCGGTTTGGTCGCGCGCTGCCGGTGACGCCATCGGGCAAGCCAGCGGACTGGCCGGCCAGCGAGGGCAGCCGCGAGGCTTAAATCACGGCGCACCGGGTCCGGTGGGTCTCAACTTGATAGTCGCCCACACCCTGTCCTGCGCCAGCGCCGCAACACCGTCCCGTGCGAGTTCGAGCCCTGCGACGAACGTTGCCGACACGGCCGTGCGGCACCGCCATTCGCGGTCTGGCGCGTCCTGCGGGATCTCCGGCAGAAACGCCTCCAGCGGCAGCCCCGCCACGTCGAGCACCGGGAGCGTCGCGCGGATGCGGGCGAGAGCGTCCAGCACGCTCCAGACTGGTGGCCCCGGCACGCGGTAGAGCGCCGCCGCTTCGGCCGGCAGGCGGAGCGCCACCAGGCAGGCGCGCAGCAGGGCGGTGATGTCCCCCGTGCGTTTGCGCGCGAGCGTACCGGCATCATCGGTCCCACGCAGGAAGACCTCTCGGCCTACTTGGCCGCGCGCCTCCAACCAATCGGCGGCGTGCGCGGTCTCCGCCCGGCTGAGCAGGGTCTGCCGCAGGCGCTCGGCCGCATCCTGGGCCGCTGCTGCCTCCGCGGCATCGGCCGGTAGCAACAGCCGGGAGCGCAGCAGCGTCAGCTCGGTCGCCATCACCAGCCAGTCACCCCAGCGGGCGAGCAGCAGCGGGCTCTCGTCGCCGGTGTCGAGGGCGGTGGTCAGCGCCGCCTCGAACGCCGCGATCAGCTCGGCAATAGAGAGCCGCGTCAGGTCGATGCGGCGGGAGCGCGCGAGATCGAGCAGCCAGTCGAGCGGCCCCTCGAACCCCGCGGTGGCGAGCACCGGGGCGGCTCCGGCCGGTCGCTGCGGCGGCCCCGTCCAGGCGTCCAGGACAAGGATCGCCTGGGCTGGCGCTGCGAGGCCCGGGTGCACGTCGGTGTCCCCGTCCGGCATCACTGAACGGTGTAGTCCGGCTGCACGTTGAACCGCAGTGTGGGCCAGTCGGCCCGTACCTGCTGGAAGGCGCGCCACGGCGTCCAGTCGGCTGACCAGAAGGTCAGCTGAAACGCCTCCTGCCCAGCTGCAGGCGGCTGTGGCGACCCCTTGCCCAACCGCTCCGGTGCCACGTGCCGGAGCGGCTCCGTCGTGCCCCAGTGCTGCCACAGCCAGGCGAGCGCGTTGGGGTGGTCGGGACCGAGGCGCCGGACCGCCGCCGGCACCGGCACAAGGGCATGCAGGTCGAGCGGACAGGCCCGGCTGCGGCCAACCTGGGAGACGGCGAGAGCGTGGCGGCGCTCGACGGCGTGGCGCAACTGGCCCGCGAGGATACGGGCTCCGGGCAGGCTGAGCTCCCGGTGGTCAGGCCGGGCCAGGAGGTGGAACCAGTCCTCCTGGAGGCTATCGAGATCGAGCGACCAGGGGATGGTGCCCGGCCCGGCCGCCGCTTGCCGGAACGCGGCGACGTCGGCGGCCGGACCCATGACGGCCAGCCGGTGACGCAGCCAGTCGGTCTGCGGCAAGCACAGCGGGGCACCTGTCGCAGCGTGAGAGGTCGGCCCGAGAGCAGCGGCATTACGGCTTGGCTGTGAATCA
>Ga0160427_10000678_pt1 | contig 20558 bp, 25 predicted proteins | sample SolpanmetagenomL_FD_108194 | JGI IMG/M metagenome (GOLD analysis project Ga0160427, IMG submission 108194) | Solar panel surface microbial communities from Lawrence Berkeley National Laboratory, California, USA - L | ecosystem: Engineered > Built environment > Solar panel > Unclassified ...
AGAGACCAGCGGCGGCTCGTTTGGGAAGCGTTTCAGCACTGCCGAGCGCGTGCAACGTCAAGCTAAAGAGTGCGTTGATTGCGGCTGGTGGTACGGGATTGAAGTAAGTGAGGTGTTTTGGAATCATGCGGCTCAGAAAGTCGATGACATTGTAGACGAAGTCGGAGTCTGGTGTTGATGGAGGAGCATTCGGCCCAGCTTGTCTCGTCGCTGAGACGACAAGTCTACAGATCCATGAGAGGATTTGAGGCAGAAAAGTAGCTATGCGCTCGGGTTTAGAGTTGTTGGATGAGATAAATGTACTAGCTGTTCTGATTGCGGCGTCGATGCGAGGGTTGCTGAGATCTGTGGTGGTAAGGAGAGTTACCGTTACTTCTGGGGCGAATACGAATGCGCCAGCGATGCGTTCTTTGTAGCCCATTTCGAGCACTTCGCAGACTAGAGGAAAGATCTGGGGGTCATTCATAGAGTCTCCTACGATGCTGCCAAGGAGGGAGATTATGAGGTTATGGCAAGTGGACCAGAGTTCATCATTCCCAATCTCATCTGGAGCTGTTAAGTCGATGCTCGTTTCCTGTGGGTCTCGCGACTGGTCACCAATTAATTTAAGCTGTGCTAGAGTCTGTATTTTGAGCTCTTGCAGACCTTCAGTATCACCTGAAGCCATTAAAGCTCTGGCTCGTGCTTTGTAGTCATCATTGACAAACACGATCAGCTTAGTTATAGCGGTCATCCGTTCAGCTTCATCTTCTATTGCTTGTATGATCGCTGCCAACGAGCCGCAAATGTCTTCTCTGGCTTTAGCATCCCCTATACCAGATTCGAAGAACTTGGCTGTTATGTTGACTAATGCGTCCAGCTTAGGAACTAGCGCTTCTCGATTGAGATCGCACAGTCCTAGTATAGCACGAGCAGCATCTTCTGAGAATAGTGGATATCGTAAGCATGAGAAGAGGATCTCGATTCCATTGATCAGGAAATCAGGATGTCGATTGAAGAATTGATCAAACTCTCCTATCAGCAGTATCGCTGATCTACGGAGCTTCGTGGGTACAGGTTTGTTGAAATCGATCAAATCTTTGTAGATCTGTGAAGTGAAGAGCTGCGATACGGTTATGTCTTCTTGACCACTTGTATCAAGCGATTCTGGCATTCCGTTGAGGCAATAAAAGATAGACTCAATCATTGGCCAGCAGTGAGGCGGCTTTTCTACATTAAAGCACTCGATAGCCATCGTGATCAATTTAGTCAAAACTACAACGCCAAATCGCGAGAACGAATCGAGGATGACATCCCTCACTCTGTAGCGAAAGTCTGTTATCAGATCATCGTGTTTATATGTCTTGAACTCGCCATTATCATCGGTTGGCAATATTATTGCAAAACACAACTCCACGATGGCATGCATCCAGTCCGTCCCAATCAGTCGTAAGCCACCATCAACTCTGTCAATAGAATCGGCCATGGCTGTCATGGTCTCCCAGTAATCCACAACGAGGTTGGAAAGTGCCTGATCAATTTCATTGACGTCCTGAGTTCGAGTGATACGATGAGCCATTTCCATGATATGAGCATAGTAATTGAGATCCTTAAGAATGAATCGAGTACTAGTTTCGCCAAAGGAGAGAACCAATTGCGCAAAAGCCATAGCCTCGTAATCGGCATCTGTTTCCAACCTAGACATTAGATTTTGAGCCCATGGTCCTGCGAGTAGAGCAGCAAATTCCCTAGTCTCTGTCTCGCTCAAAAACGTTTCTCCACCACTAAACTGCTCAATCAGGAATTCGGCTACACTCTCGAACAGCTCCTCGAATGCCAGGCACTGAATTACCTTGCCAAAAGTGTGCCGTAACTTTTGCATCTCTTCAGAACTTATTGCATGCTCCTGTCGTCCGTAGGTAAGCCAGGCTCCATAGCATTTCAATGTATCACTCAAACTATCAGCTGTTTGTTCAGCAGCGCCATCAAGGTTGTACTCAATAATGGTGAGCGCATCATCCAAGTTGGTTCCGATCCGTTGGTGGGTAGCGTCTGACTGCTGAGTGTGATCAATCCTCGCAGCATCAACTGCCAAATCTGTAACGAATATCAGAAGTAGTTGCAGCTGTGCTGGCCGCAGGAGCTGAAGAAGATCTTTTGTTGGGGGACAACGTTCGAGCATCTGCTTAGGTAGTGCTTGTCTTAATTGCAGACAGCATATAATGTGCCTTATGGCTGTGGTCCACGTAGCATTGGGTAGCATAAAATAAGTCACAAGAGTTGAGCACAGCTTTCTTAGCACCAATGGACTGTCGTTGGCCTCCACACAACGCATGAACCAGTCAAGCAGTTTAGTAAGCAGGCTTTCTAGATGAGCCTCGTCGAGTGACGATCCATGATCATTGATTGCCACTTGATACGTTCGACATCCAGTAAATCGAACGTTCTGATCATCGTTGTACAGCAGAGCATTGGCCAATTCCCACCCGTGAGCATGTTGTAACTCTAGGATACGCTTTTCAATAGGTGAGACTTCAGATGGGTTGATCGGTGCGTACAGCTGTTTGATCAGATGCACTGCTTCTGCCACGAAAGACATGGTGATGATTGATCTAACTTATCGTCTCGAAGTGCTTGACATATTTCGACCAGATTGGGCAGGTTTTGCTCTATCACGATGGCAATCGATGAGCCAGCACACGAGCCTGTGAAAAGAAAAAGTGAAGAGCCATTGGCCTTGTGCAAGGTTGTACTACATGAGTGGTTACTCGACGGGAGCTTCGGGGTAAGACGAAGTCACGTGAATTTTGTGCTACAGTACCCTGCGCATGACTCATGCTGCCCCTGATTTTCAAATCTGAAACACAAAGCTGAGTTTCACATTTACTTTCTGCAAACACGGTGTCGTGTTGAAGTTGCTGCAACCGTCCGTCAACACAAAGCTTTTACAACCCAAAAGTCATGCTCGACGTCAATGATTTCGTCACCGAGAGAGGTGGAGACGTGAAGAAGATCAAGGAGAGCCAAAAGGCACGATATGCGTCAGAAGAGCTCGTAGATGAGGTATACCAGATGTATGAGGACCACAGAAAGAGTACGCCTCATCCTCTGTTGAAGCTATTGCCCATCGTCACTTGCTAATCTACGCTCTAGCAAAATACGAGGCCGATCAACTAGGAGCAAAGATCAATGCAGTTCAGAAAGAAATCGGACAGAAGAAAAAGGCAAGGACATCTTCATGGCAGTGCGAGGAAGATTGAGCAACAATAATAACAGGAAACGCAGGCCAAGGAGAATGCAGACGATCTGATGAAACAGAAGGACGAGCTCACAGCCCAGAAGAAACAACAAGAAGATTCAGCGAATGAGAAGCTGCTTGCACTGAACCGCAAAGCCAAGACAGTGGGCAACTACGTGCACGATTCTGTACCAATCAGCGATAACGAGGTCAGACAGAGCATTTGGATATCTGTCTAGCTGGAATGCTGACAGGACACAGGACAACAATGAAATCATCCGCACATGGTCAGTCGACGGCGCGAAGCCTGAGAAGAAGGATTGCATGTCGCATCACGAAGTCTTAACCCGCCTGGATGGTTATGATCCACAGCGTGGTGTGAAGATTGTCGGACACAGAGGTTACTGCTTGACTGGTTATGGTGTCTTCCTTAACCTTGCTCTCATTTCATATGGTCTTGAATTTTTGCACGGCAAAGGATACACACCAAATCAGCCACCTTTCTTCATGAACAGAGACGCAATGGCAAAGACGGCACAGCTGGAGCAATTCGACGAGGAACTGTACAAGGTGTCGGAAGATGGTAACAAGGACAACGACAAATACTTGATCGCTACTTCAGAACAACCCTTGTCATGTTTGCATGAAGGAGAGTGGGTGCAAGATGCTCAACTACCCATAAGATATGCTGGTTACAGCACATGTTTCAGAAAAGAGGCTGGCTCGCATGGCAGGGATGCCTGGGGTATCTTCCGTGTGCATCAATTCGAGAAGGTCTGTATGGACAACATGTCACCGAACGATCCATTTGCTGACGTTATCGGCTAGATCGAGCAATTCGTCTTCTGCAAGCCAGACGAGTCCTGGACTGAGTTCGACCGCATGATCGAGACATCAGAAGAGTTCTACAAGTCGCTCAAGCTGCCGTATCAGGTCGTCGCTATCGTCTCTGGTGCACTCAACAACGCCGCCGCCAAGAAATACGATCTCGAAGCGTGGTTCCCCTTCCAAGGCGAATACAAAGAGCTCGTGTCTTGCTCAAACTGCACGGATTATCAAACGAGAGAGTTGGAGATTCGGTACGGTAACGCACCAAAATCAGCGACAAATGCCAAAAAGGTCTATGTGCATGCCTTGAACGCAACCCTATGTGCTACTGAGAGAGCGTTGTGCTGTGTTTTGGAGAACTATCAGAGGGAGGATGTAAGCAATGAAGGTGATGTTTATGTTGCGCATAGTTTTGCTAACCTATCAACTAGGGTATCGAGGTACCGGAAGTGCTACGAAAGTACATTCCAGGCCAACCAGATTTCCTGCCATACGTCAAGGAACTTCCCAAGGACTCCACCTCGCTCAAGCAGAAGGGTCAAGCAGCAACAAAAGAGGCCGTTACCAAGATTCCCCCTCCTACCAAGGAGATGAGAGACTTGAAGGTATGAAAGGAAGGGGACTGTAGTCAATGTCATCAGAAGCTCATTGCTGAGTATAGTGAGCGAGACGAGAAGGCATGACTACAAGACGGAAATGATCAAACAGCATGTATGACTTGACGTACGAGGATTAGTAGCATACTTCCGTGATAGGAGACAGGATGTAGGGCCATGATATGATGTTATCGAAGACTAGGAGGACATAATATCAGATCTCATGAACAAGTACAAAAGGCTGATGGCACCATACGTGAATGGCTACAATCAACCTTCTCCACATAATTTCACATACCAAATTCTGACATACCAAATTCTGAAACACCGGAGTTGTCGGCCGAACATTGAGACTTAACTTTTCTCGCATTGTAGCTCTTACTAGTACCTCTCTAAATCTTTGCCTCTGCAACCGAATTTCATCCACGAAAGCCATGCCCACGCGTAGCCTCCCCAATATTGCCATCTCCGGCACACCTGGCGTCGGAAAATCGACACTCTGCAAGAACCTCTCCTCCGCCCTCCCTTCTCTGACCATCATCGACATTGGCGCAGAAGCAAAAACCCACAGCTACCGTACAGAATACGACGAGTCCCTATCTTGCTGGGTGATAGACGAGGAGAAGCTCGCCAAGAAGCTCACACCATCATTACAACAGGAAGGCGGCAAGATAATAGACTACATGCACGCAGCGATATGGCCTGCGGCAGCACCGGTTGATTTGGTTGTGACAGTACGGTGCACGAATACTACGATATTGTGGGACAGGTATAAAGAGAGAAACTACAAGGCGAAGAAGGTGGAGCAGAATATTGATTGTGAGATTATGGGAGATATTGAGGGTGAGAATAGAGAGTGGTTCAGTATGGAGGATGGTGTAGAGGAGGGGACTGCGGCGTGGGCTGTGTTGGAGAGTGGAAGTGATGAGGAGATGGAGGCGAATGTGAAGAAGATTGTGGAGTGGGTGGAGAAGTGGAAGCAGAAGCGGGAAGAGGTTGGGGAGAGCGAGGAAATGGACGTTGTGCCGTTTGGTGCGGACGGTGCAGATGGCGAGAGGAGGAAGGTGACTCAAGGCGAGAGTGACGATGATGATGAGGAGGATGATAGGGAAGCCGGCAATGAAGAACAAGAATGGAGTGGGTTTTCAGAAGATGAAAGATGAGGATTCTCGCACGTTTGCCTAAGTGTGGATGCAACACGCTGTTTGCTTGGCCAACGACAAACGTCAAACGCCTCGAATTTTTCGCTCTCATAGAAGTCTCATATCTTGCTTCGATTCCTTCATCACGCTCAACAGTAACCACAATACCTCATTACCACTTTCACAATACCACTGGATACGTCTACACTCTCTGGCGTCCTTAGTCTCGAGCCGTAATCACTCAACGACTTGATTGGTATCTCGTCACCACCTTTTGCGAGCTCATGGCTAGTATCGCCGAATCGGCCGAATGTCAAGGCTACTTGCACCGGCGGGTTCAAGGTCAGTCCGAGCAATCCACTCCAGGAGATTGACACTGACGGCCACAAAGAAGCCATCGAGAATACGATCGAATTCCCAGAAGATTCGCCGCGCGCTCTTCAAAAGGTTGTCACTATGCTTTATGGATATCGATGGGACGATGCCTGGCAGAAGCTATTTTCGGAGACGGGGTTTCCTGTCACACTTCTGCCAAAAGCGAAAGCGCTTGCAGACAAATACCAGCTTCCTCTCCTCAGCAAGACACTGGTGGCAGAACTGGAAAGGAAGCTCAAGATCTTCGCTAGCGATGGGCTAGAAAGCTGGATTTGGAATCTTGCTGCTTACCTGCGGGCAACTGATGATCATACGCTAGAGATGCGAGAGGTGCTGCTTGCCGCGTTGCGCGCGCATGCGAAGGAATTTGAGAAAAAGCCAGAACTAGTGAAGGCGAGACTCTCTCAGATTCCTATGCTGGCCATCGAGCTTGCAATGTCTGGTGGATTTGACGGCAAGGGAACAATTTTGTGAGCGACCTGCTTTCACACTACGCCCGAAGCTCATCTGGCTGATTTGCTTAAAGCCCGATCGGCAAGCGAGAGTGCTCGGCTTAAGCAAATTGATTATATTTGCGGGAGGGTGGCGATTGCTGGTCTATGGCAAGACCAGTAATTGAACGACTTGGAAAGCAATATTTCGTCAGAAGGCATGGCTCAAATTGTCATAGAAGAGTTGACTCTTCAAGTGGTACAAGTTTATGCCACCGTGCAAGTTAAGAATGGAGATATCCATGGCTTTCACAATAATTCTGCTTGCTACCTCGTGTTGCTTCAAACGCGGACGACTTTGGCTCTCCGGCTTATTTGGGAAGAAATGTGAAACAATAGTGAACAGAGATCTATTTTCGTACTCGTTTCTGCCTACGAACCTGTCAACACTACGCACATTCCTCCATTGCTTCAATATTGTCTCGGCATCGCAAGCATTCCAAACGTGATGAAACTAGTAGGCCAAGATCACATGAAGGCAAACAAGCAAATAACATTTCCGACTATAGGTATCTTCATCTTCACTTTCTTTTTCACACTTACTCAACGATACAGATAACAACAATCTGATTGCTACAATGCATCGATCATTTATACCGCCTCTTCAGTCCAGGTCGATATTTGCCAACTCGCGCTCGGCAAGCACTTCGACTCCAATCACGCTTTCCAAATCTTACTTTCACAATCTCACACTTCCACGCCAAACCCACCATCACACAAATATCCACCATCAATGGTCCAATTCCTGGCTTTCGCAACTGATCGGCCCATCATGTCTAGCAAAGCAGCCATCATTCCTCATCTGCAAGCGTAAGCCGAATCACACAACAAACGAGCAAGACAGCGTTGTTGATTTGTAGCTAGCATGTATAAAAGCTCTGAGCACTGCGACTTGACCCTGAAATTGCAAGATGGGAGAAAGCTCAAAGTCCACAAGGTTGTCGTCTCAATATCGCCTTTCTTTCAAGTTGCGTGCACGAGTGGATTTAGGGTTAGTCTTGTAGCGAGTATGTCTCTTTCGATTCGTATGCTTACACATGGAATGACAAAGGAGTCGATTCAGAATCTCATTAAATTCCCTGAGGATCCTTCCGACGCGCTAGAATTGCTAATCATGCTGTTGTATGGATTTACGTGGGCAGAAGCTCGTGACCAAATGTTTCCAGTGAGCGAGTCAAAGAAATGGGGTATCGTGCTGTTGCCTCAGATACATGCACTAGCGACAAAGTATCAAGTTCCTGGAGTTGCAAATCAAGTCATCAACGTGCTCAAGGAAACACTGAATCTCTTTGCTGAGGACGGCATCAACACCTGATATTGGACACTGGCAAAACACATATACGGCACCGACGACTACATGCTCCACATGCGTGCTGAGTTGGTCGCGGCGATTCAGAAACATTCAAACTTGCTTAAAGATGAAGACAAGCGCGATATTATGAAGACGAAGCTCATGAGTTGTCCTGGCCTAGCTGTGGACCTCGCACTCAGCGGAGCAGGTCTCAATCTGTGAGACGATTCACTCACACTCAATGATCGTGACTGCACTACGGTGTCCTTCACTTGATACTGCATTTCGGAAACATACAAGCTAGCTAGCTGGCAGGGAAGGTTTCTGAGAGAGAAGCTGTTGAGATCTCCTGGTCTAGCCGTAGAGCTCCCACTGAAAGGCAGATTGGACGGTAAGGGCATTGTCGTGTGATAAGTGTCGATATAAGATTTGGTATGCCGCATCTGCTGAGGCAGAAATCTGAATATAAAGCAAAGCTGAATGAGATAATGTTTGCCCCGACTTAGACCTTGGAACTTGTGCAGAGTAAAGTTTGTGGTCTAAGGTAAGTACGACACACACATATTTTCCACTTCCCCCAGGAAAGCACAACCCTTCAGACCTGCACATCCTCAAAAGTCATCCACTTCACCTCAACCCCCTCATACGCCGCAGCCCTCTACCTCCCACTCGCCGCCTCCCACACTTGCACATCAGGCAAGTATACACAGGCAGATTATCCTGCCTCATTGCTCTAACGTGACCTTCCGCCGCTCGCATGGTAAACTCGAAGTGATACGGTTTCCCCGCAGCAACGAACATGATGCCGTTGTTATCTTGCATTAGTAGAGGATGGACAGATCGAGACTGGTGTGGTAAGGGAGGGCAAGGGTGGGAAGGCTGGCTTTTGGACGAGCTGTGACGTGGATAGGGAACGAGGGCATGATGGGGATGGTAAGGGATGAGTTGCAAAGAGTTTTTATACAAGATATCTCAGCACTAAGATTTAGCTAAGAAAGGCGAATCGTGCCAAAAAGGAAGTTTCTGAGATTCTTGGCGAGCACGTTGTTCTGTTTCGAAGTGCCTCACGCCTCAACGCTATCCACCACCAGTCGGACGTCCAGGCCACGCCTTCAGCGTGCTCGACCCCTGCCACGGCCATCCCCACCCACCAGTCTTAGTGACTGTACCAGTACATTGCATACTAGCAGCCACACTCACCACTTCCGTCTGTGTCACCGTCAACACGCTCTGCGCACCTCCTTGCACAACAACAGGCACCCTAAACGGCAACGCCGTACACACAAAGCTGTCAGAAGCGTTGACACTGCCTGAACCGGTATACTGAGCAACACTTGGATAAGGACATAGTGGCCGCTGACGAACCACACCGAGTGCTGGAGTATCGTTAAGCCATTTGGTGGCAATGATCTGGTCGGGTGCGATGCCTTGTTCTGTCCAGGCCATCAGGGCTAGGAGGGCGTCGTGGCGAGCGTTGGAGAAGCCAGGAACGCTGTGCAGGGAGGTGTTTAGTGGGCCAGCTTGGTTTGCTCCTGTGAGTTGATCGGTTAGTGAGAGGTATGCTTAAGACCGAAGAGCCGTCTTGTGAAAGAATTAAGACAAGACAGGAGAAGATGGACTTACCAGCAAAATACCAAGGTGCATCGTTCACGCCGCCGTTGCAATGTTGCATACCAGGCACTAAGAAGAAGCGGTACCATGATGATAGGTCGATACCGAGAGGAGCCAAAGCACGCATGACGTGCTCGTAGAAGTAGATGCTCGAGCCAGTCGGGATAAGTCCATCAGAAAGGCCATGGTACTGTATCAGCTTCCCACCAAGGGCATGAAACGGACTCAAATCAAAGTCATTGGCTGTAGCGTTTCCAGGATCTTGTTGGTCTGCTTGCTGAATTATGCTGTAGTCAAAGTCTTCCCAGTTCCATGTAGGATCGTCGAGAAGAAAGTACTGCTCATATTGTGTCCCTAGAGATGCAGGACCATTGGGGTTACCTAATAAGACAGGCCATTGCGCTTCAGAACCAAGAGCGAGATGTGGGAAGACAAAAGTGGCGTTTTGAAGGTAGTCATGTTGAATCGTGTACAGAGTGTCGAGCCGCAAGCCTGTGAGACAGTTGGATGTGTTTGCGCCTTGACAGAGTAGTGCGTCAGGGTTGAAGTCACACATGTACGGGTTTGTGATGATGCCGTCCACTAGACCATCGACTGGATCACATTGTCGAAGGACTTCTGCGCGAATAGCTGGAAACAAAGATGCAGGGATAGCAGCTGGATTTGTGCCATTCGGGTTCGCGTTGATCTTGCCTATCCAAGTTGTCCACGTCTGCAGATGTGCGGTCCACCAGGCAGGTGCTCCAGCGAGGACGCCATCGAAGCTGTCGGGGTATAGCTGGATCTCTTTCAAGCCTTGTCTACCTCCAGTACTACATCCAGAGTAGTAGGAGTATTTGATTGGTTGCGCATAGTAAGCGCTGACGATCTGCTTGCTAAGAACGATAGAGCCGTGCATAGCTCTGTAGCCCCAATCTGAAAGTCGTTCTTTGTTCAGGCCCCAAGTCCCGTCTCCAGAGGTTGAGTTGTGACCAGTGTCTGTGCTCATTACAGCAAAACCATATTGCAAGCCAGCACCAAGGTCGAGCCAGTTGATACCACCAGCGAAACCCCCATTGCCTTGTATCATTGTTAACATGAGATCCGGTACCATTAGTATTGAAATAAACCTACCAACAGCAAGATATCTGTCATTCCACTCGTTGGGCAGGGCTAGACCGAAGGTGAAGCTCGAGATAGCTGAACTTGTGACATTCACTACCACAGCACAAAATGCGGGTAGACCAGTAGCATTGGTGGGATAGGCAATATCAGAATGGTTGCCAAAGCTAGCATTCTGTGCCTGAGGTTGTGCAAACAAGACCGTAGCATTAAATGGTAGCGTAGCTTGGATGGAAGGGATGTCACATTGCAGAGCAGCAGCTGTCAAACCGCTTGTGCTAAGCAGCAAAGACAGGTATTTCGTGAGGGAAGGCATGACTGAATGTTTTGCCGAGAGCTTGGTGATGGGAGGGGCAGGCGAGTACTCTTATAGTGAAATGCGTCGAGACGCTAAGACCTCCGTGGACTAGCTTATAGCCACACGAACCCCCAGGGATGCTGATCTCCATTGTAGCATCTCACGAAGCTGTGCTGGTCGAGTAACAGAGAAGCGGGGTATGCATGAAAGTGGGGCGTATGTGGCACTCAATGTGGCAGAAGCCGACCTCAGTCTTTGTTTCTCAGCGCTGTGGACGTTTGTGTGTGTCTTTGAAGACAAAGAAATGACCTGTTAGTGTCACAGAGGTAGGTAGACATTGAGGATTAAGTTGGAACGCCATATCGAAGAGATCAAGGTGGAAAAAGAATACATTCAATACATAAATCATCTACATAACAATCAACAGCTTTGGTATCAGCCAGCAGCTCAAATATCTACCCAAACACCAACGCTCTAACCTCAATACTCTCCCTTCCCTTCGCGCCTTCATCTGACCTCGGATCGGCAAATGCAGAGTGTGGCACTCTAGTTCCGATATTTGCGGAGTCGAAGCATTGTAAAAGTATTCTCTCCTGCTCATCCATGCCACTCCAGTACTTCCACTGCTGACCCTCGTTGAACCTCACGCCAGCAGTCTCGCCAGTGCGATGTGGGTATCTGTGCTCAATGCTAACAACATCCTCGGCTCGCGTGCTTCCTGCTTCCGCGAACGCGAGAGCATTGGATTCGACGGCGCCATTTATAGGTCTCCAGACATTGATGATACGATACCGCCCTTGGAGACGTTCTTCTGCTTGCGATGGGTCTACCGAATGTAGGCGTACACGATCAGCGGCAGATTTGGGTGTTTGATCGATGTGTACACGATTGACTGCTGAACGCTTGGCACCTGGATGACATCGGCGAATGGTGTGGTCAAACAGGACGACCTCTTTCCCTCCAGTCTCTTCTAGTAATAGTTGATTGATGTGAGGATAGTAATATGTCTTAATGCTATCGTCGTCATCCCAATTGATGTTCGAATCTGTCTTGTATGGACCTGGCAGCAGAGCAAACGCATGCTCATCTAATGATCGATAGGACGATTCCTGTCCACGAGCATCCTGGATTGTGACGGTGTGGTCGAGGTCGATATAATTTCTTCGATAATCGGCTTGATGCTCAGCGATATATTGATATGGTACTTCTGTAGGGTCTGAAGGTGGACTGTAGAACTTCATAGATGTCGTGGCTGTCCCGCGAGGTATACTGGAGGAGGTGGCGTGAATGTGGGATGTTGCTTGTTGCGTTGTTGTAGTAGTTGACGACATATTGGGAGGCGGCGTCGAGCGCAAGGAGTTTGTTGTGAGATGTGGCTTTAGAGAATCGTCGATACTCGAAGACGTGACTATTGCACAGTATATGTAGGTCCAACTACGTTGAGCGGTGAACGAAAGAAGAAGTGTCGCGAACATTGAATTACGCATCCGAGTTGAGCACGTCATGAGGGGGTGGCGATAATCGTCCCGAGACATTTCCGTCCGAGGTCTGAAACATCTGAAACATCTGAAACAAGAATCTGAAACACGACGTTTGGCCAGTTTCTCAATAATGCTCTTCTCGGAACGCAGCGTGATTGATAGTGATGCTGAAGCGTCAGCTGTGTAGTAATATGCTTAACCGCGCTTCTTTCATATCTGGTCGTCGTTCAAAACCAGTCGCAGTGTCTAGACGACCGAAAGTTCATTTGTAGACGATGAGCAGTGCGAGTAAAAGCATAGTTCTTCTGACACAAGGTTATTCATGCTGAATGTATGTGGCTTATGAATGTCTAGAAGTTTTCCATTCAGCTTTGATAGTGCTTCCCGATCCCGTCATTGACCAGCTGTTGTCGTGTTTTTTCGACCTGTATGAGCCATCGCAAAATTCATACGGTCTTCTGCGCGTAACTTATGGAAGACTGCATCAGTCGTTCTGTCTAGGCGTGCTGCAATCTGTAAGTATGTCTGCCCTTCTTTGCGCAAGCTTTTGGCGTCAATGAGCTCGGCATCTGTCCATGGCTTTCTATGATTGATCAGTTGGGATCCAGAGACTGCTTTCAGGCGCCTCATATGACGGTAAATTGACCCTGGTGATCTGCCCATACTGTCGGCAAGTGTAACAAGGGAGCTAACGGTCCCAGTTCGTGTAAGTTCGTTGCGCACGATATCATCTTTTTCGGTAGTCCACATTCTCAAGCTTGTATCAGTCCTCTCACCTTTACAAAAGCCCTCCGCGCTCCACCGTCTTCCAACAGAAGCGAAAGGACGGTCCGGGAATTCTCGCACAGTCTCCGAAAACTTCCACCCGGCTTCGCCACATCTTCGCAATTTAGCAATTTCATTTGGCGTCCACCTTGGCCTTAGGTTTGGCAAAGTGTGCACACGCTTCTCTATTGAAGTAGAATAGAATCGTCTGGCTATCGCAAGAAACAAATACTGCTCACAGGATATCCAAGGTATTGCATAGACATAGCGAACGTCAGACATCAAGCCAACATATGCAAATCTGTGAGTTATCAACGATGCACGCTATTTTATGTGTTGTTGTTGGAGCAGGCAACATAAGCTAGATAAGGTACAATAAGAGATGTGTTGTTGTGGAGGATGTCTGGATTACTAATCGTCCCAATTAGGTTAGCGTTGAATTATAATCAGTAGTGGGACGCTAGACCATAACTGGATTCTTGCCACCACACAATCCTCCACAGAACATCTCGAAATCCGCCCTATCCAAAACCTCTGTCGCACTCAACACCACACACTCCTCACCTTTCCAACTTACACACACGTCCGTAAATATGGAATCCGCAAAGGTCCCCGTCAAGCTCGTCAAGGTCACCCGTGTTCTCGGCCGCACTGGTATGCCTTTAAAATCCTGTCCAGCATAAAGTCGCGTCAACCATGAATCGCACACGCACACCCACATTTGAACGACCAGCAGAAAGATCGCTGACAAAGACTTGTCCTTTTAGGTTCTCGAGGAGGTGTCACCCAGGTCCGCGTCGAGTTCATGGACGACACCACCCGCAGCATCATCAGGAACGTCAAGGGTCCCGGTACGCACAAAACAACATCTCCGCCCAAATTAGAAAGAGGAGAATACTGATAACTCGTAATGAACAGTCCGTGAGGATGACATTCTCTGCCTTCTTGAGTCTGAGCGTGAGGCCAGGAGGCTGAGGTAGATGGGCTTTGGTGGACGTGGGTGAATGAAGAGACGGAAATTGCAGACGATATCTATTCAACAGAATTAAAAAGAGATTGGTGTGGCAGGAGACGTGCTCGAGGAAGGCATATCCAGGCGTTTTTGCTGTGTTCGATGCTCAAAAAAGTCTCATGAAGATGAAGGATGAAAGATGGAGGCCATGAACTCTCCGCGCATCTGAAGTCGAAGTACTGGTGGATGTTGCTGAACGATCTAAATTCTAAGATTTGACATTGCAAACATGCAAGTTTACCACTTTCGACCAAAATCATCTGGGAGTGCAACGACCGCTGGCTTTCTCAAGATCTTATGTGAGAACTAGTTTCTCTGCAGGTTACACTGATCCGTGCTCTATACTGTTACCAGCGCTCGACTTGGTTCTTACACAAACACAAGTACCTTTCTTGCTCCGTCTTGCCTGTACGAGAGTGTCTTGCCGCAGTTCCGAGGCATTGTGCTTTTTGGGGCATCGTACTGATCTCGTTGTAGACGGGAGTGATCCTTCTCTAACACGTCTCATAGCAGTGGTGCCCTTCTTTGGTATGGGTGTTCGCATGAGGATGCAGAGTCATCGTAATAGTGACCTGTGTCGCTCGTCCTCCTTCAATCATCATCATGAATAACAATCCCTCCTTCCTCAGCCACAGCAGCAGCTTCATGCACATCCCCGTCTTCCACACCATCCCCTCTCCTTTGTAATCTCGCTGCAGCCCCTCCAAGATTAACCTTAATCTCTCCATCACCATCACCATCACCATCCATCCCACCGCCACCCTTCACCTTCCCCTTCTTCCCCTTCTGTTTCGCCCTCCTTTGCGCATTCTTCTTCCTCTTCTCTTCATCTTTCAATCTAATCTCCTCCTGCTTCGCCTTCCACTCTCTATCAGCCTCCTCCTGATTCGCCTCGTCCTCCATTAACCGTATCCTCTCATACTCCCTTCGTCGACTCGCTTTGTAGACATGAAACTCTCCACTACCAGCTCCAGCACTGGAACCTTGTACGTTGGTGACTATTTCGGGAGGTGGTGCGAGCGAAGAAGATGTCTTTTGACCTGGGGTTGCGGAGGTGGGGATGTGGATTGGTTGGTCGATTGGTTGGCGCTCGAAAAGTGCTTCAACTGCTTGTGATTGTGCTGCGAGTGGTGTGGTGGCGAGTTTTACTCGTTTTGTGGGACGACGAGAGCGAGGTTCTGCTGTTGTTGGGACGGATTCGGGGATTGGTTCTGACATGGTTGAGTAGGAGGGAAGGTTGTAGCTGTGCTGATGGATGAAGACCGGTGCTTCAGTGGTGTCGTATTTTCGAGTTCGAAGGTCGTGTGTATTTAGCAGCCGATGTTAGTGAGGATGATGGTCTGGTGATGGTGGGTGAGTTATCAGAATCTGTTTCAGATATTGGAGTTCTATGATCGCCAAAATTTGAAACAAGTTGGAAACACTGGGCACGTGTCAGCCATGACATCAAATAGATAACAACACTGATAGAGCTTCTTCCGCTCCTATATTACATTGCCTACACCACCAACTGACAGTACAGCAGAGATGGGCAAACCACGAGCAAGTATATCTGTCCCTCCCTACTGATCACTACTAACATGCCAGCCAGATGATCATCGTGTAAGTACTATTCCTTTACCTAGGTAGGGTACGTTCCCTCCTCTAATTATAGGTCTGATAGCATCCGTCACGCCCAATCCGAAGGCAACCAAAACAGGCAAATCCACCAAACAATCCCCGACCACCGCGTCAAGCTCACTCCCGAAGGTCGTCAACAAGCCCACGATGCGGGTCTCAAACTCCGCTCCATGCTTCTCCCCACCGACACCCTCCAAATCTACACCTCACCCTACCGACGCACCCGCGAAACCACGGAAGGCATACTCTCCTCCCTAACATCCAATGACCCGGAGCCATCGCCCTTCCAACGAGACCACATCAGAGTATGGGAAGAGCCGAGGATAAGAGAGCAAGACTTTGGCAACTTCCAAATGTGCAGCGCCGCCATGGATCGAATGTGGCAGGAACGAGCAGACTACGGCCATTTCTTCTACCGAATACCAAACGGCGAGTCTGCAGCAGATGCCTACGATCGTGTTAGTGGCTTCAACGAAACGCTGTTTCGTCAATTCGGCGAAGATGACTTTCCTAGTGTTTGCGTGCTTGTCACGCATGGACTGATGACAAGAGTATTTCTGATGAAATGGTATCATTGGAGCGTCGAGTACTTTGAGGATTTGCGCAATGTGAATCATTGTGAGTTCGTCGTCATGCAGAGGAGTGAGGATAGCGGCAGGTTTGTGCTGCAGAACGAATTGAGGACGTGGAGTGAGCTGAAGAGACAGCGTGCGATTGAGAGAGGCGAGGACCCAGACCAAGTCGAGCAAGTCACGAGTCCCCCAATCGAAGCAAGGAAAAGGTGGGGTGGATGCCCAGAAGGATGTACGCATGGACAGGATGACTACCCACGACGGCAGAAGAGGCAGAGCACCATTGCAGCAACGCCGATGAAGTCTCCCGGGGTGACGCAACTGCAGACGATTGAGAGTACATTATCGCCATCGGCATCGTTACTACCACCGCCAGCAGAAATGTCAGACTCCCCTGGCGGATCATTCGAACATTCCGCTGTGTTAACACCTCAAGAAGCAGTAGAAGAAGACTCTGAGGCTTTTCCTCAGAACTCTCAAGATACGGAACTGTTACTCCCAACCTCTGCATCTCCAGACCACTCCTCACATCCAGCAATACCAACAAGACTATTCGGCCAACGACCACACTTCAACTCCTTTCATTCCGGGCGAGACTTTGGCGGTTCTCTGTCTGGTGCCGCTACACCAATAGATTCACCATTACACGCTCCAAACAATGGCGACTACGGTTTTCCGACGACATCAGGACGAGACGCACCTGGTCGACCGCCAACGAACCACGAACAGGAACGTTGGATATCGCAGAGTGGCATGGGTAGTGGTGCACGGGCTGATGCATTAGGTGATCAGCTTGATGATGAAGAGGAAGATGCGCACGACGACAATGATGATATTGGTGGTGAGGGCGATGTAGAGTCGAGGAAAATATTTGAGGCAGACAAGCAATTCGATCAGGCGAAACGGTTGCAGAAACGTGACACGAATGACGAAGAGACGCAAGAGCAGAAAGAAGGCAGACCTTGTGGTGATGTTTATTAATTAATGAATAAGAACATAATGTAATGTTGAGATCACACACCTGGGGATAAGATCACACACTGAGTAAGAGAGGGAGTCAGCTTGAGGCCCTGACGCTACAATATACGCTTTCAATTAACCTCCAAATCCTTACAGCAGGTTTTTTCAGATATCAAGTTTGCAATGAAATACGCCATCCTATGAAAGCTCACGAAGTGTGTCCTCTGATCCTGAACAACGACCCCAGATGTGTAAGGATGTACAGAAGGCATAAGTTCTTATTTCCACATGTGCGTCGACGGCAGCAGCGCTGTCTATACATCGTGGCAGTTTCTTTCCCTGAGCAACGATGTCCGTCGTTCAAAAGCATTGGACCGAAGCTATCATACGCATTGTCATCGTCATCAGAAGCATCTTTCGTCAGGATCTGGTCTCACTTGGTGTGAACGTTGAGACGATCATTCAGGAGCACTGTCTCGGATTCTAATGGGAATTCCAATGAAACACTTTTATCCACCCCAAAGGCTTGTCATCTGAACTTTCGAAGCGTTGAAAATCGCAACCCAAAGAAAAAAAGTTGTGAAGATTGCTTGGAGCTGTTTTCGTGATTTCCAAGGTAATATTACGATTTAGTAGCTTACTATAAACAACCTCCGGGATGCCTCGTCTAATCTTAAACACAAATCTCTAAGAAGTCTCGAAAGTTGTACATGTAATAGATAGGAGAAATACGCCGTCGCTATAAACAGCTAATAAGACACCTATTCACGCAACACAACTAAACCAATCAGACGAGAATCGAGATTGCTGTGGTCTATGGTGCATATATGAGATTACCACGAAAAGCTACTCTACTTTACAACAACCGGGAAGCAGTCAGGAATAGCTCAATAAAGTCTCCCAGATCCCATCTTACAAGAACCTTTACGCGCATCGCTACAAAAGCTTACAAAGTGTGTCCAGTACTCTGCATTGTGAATAGTAGACTCTCTGAACATATAAACAACCAAATACCTCATTCTTCAATTCAACCAGAGAAGCTATACGCTAATGCCTATGCAATATGCAACTAAACACACGTCTAGATACCTAACTGACAGACAGGTCTTCTCTTTAAGAATAAATAATTCCCAAGGTCCGTATGCGTAGGATCGAGGACATCCTACTCGCGAAATTTGAAAAAGTCCTATAACCTCATCCTCATCTCATCCTCATTGTCTATAGCGTTAAAATTGTTACTCTCCATCACCCACTCTTCTGTACTAACATTACATTAGACCCTCGCTCAGATAGTCGTCTATCGTCAAGGTAAACATGCACTCCTTTGCAAATACTGTAACCATAACTATCTTACGCTACCACTTGCCCCATCTCAAGCCCTCTCAACTATAAAAGCTAGTTTTACATCTTATAGATGAAATGGACACATTTATACATACATGCAGTACGTACTCTAGCTTCTTTATCAAACTTACAGCTTTAATTCAATCTAATTTCAAGACACGTACAGACAACTCTTTCCACATAAGACATGCATACAGTAGCTAAACAAATGGGAAGAAGAAGCGAAAAAGCAACAATAAAAAGACAGATTCCATCACAAGATCATCGTAGTTAACCAACCAACCAACATCTTACCTTTTTACACCCACCACACTTCTCTACTCTTCAAACAACCTAATCGAATCTGGGATCTACCGTATTCGTTTACACATCAGGTAGGCAGATCACGTCGTTCTTGCTCATTTCTTTGAAGTGCTCATGTCTTTGTCTGGGGGGGATAACTGTCCTTGGCTCATATTCGTACGTACGCCCGTATGCTGTAACAAGAGAGGACAGGGGCATTGCGAGGTGTTGTGTATAACTTCGTCAACAGCGAGCAAGAACAGGAAAAGGGTGATTGCGAATATGTTGTATATCATCATCATCTTCTTCAACAGTGTAGCTTACTCGTTTGTTTACTCGCTTCTATCTGAAGGATGGGAACAAACCCTTACATGAATCATTGCTCGCTCCCTCTTTATTAGGTTAAATCCAATTACAGACATAAACAACCCAGCAAACACGAACAATGCAAGTAGTGAAGGAAACCCCAAAAAGAAAGACAATAATTTTCGTCAAAGATTATTAGTTCAAACCCGTCCCTCCAACATAACTTTCTCATCTGCGTGCTTTGCTTGTTCCTTTCTACCCCCACTGCCTCTTTCTACTCCCACTGCCTCTTTTCTACTCCTACTCAAATCTTGGCTTTAGTAGGCATCTCACTCCTCACGCGGTTCATCTCCAACACATCCCTACTCTCAACACCATACTTCTTGAACAGTGCCTCAGTCGTTTGCTTATGACGCTCAATGCGTTCGCGTTCGCCTTTCCCTCGTTTATTTTCGTTGCGGCCTAGAATTGAAAAAACGTCAAATGTCAGCCATTGACAAACAAAACAACAAATAAAGAGCAAAAACAAAGAGATGATTAAACAGAAAAATGACTCACCCAACTGCATCAAATGCACCTCATCCGGCCCATCCACAATCCTCATCGTCCTGCCATGCGCCCACATATACGCCAACGGCGTATCCTGGCAAACGCCCGCAGCACCATACGCCTGAATCGCCCAATCCAGCGTCTGGAGCAGCGTTTTGGGGACGAGCACTTTGGCCTGTGCGATTTCTTTGAGGGCGGTTTTGGCGCTGCCTTGGTCGATGGTGATGGCGGCGTTGCACACGATTAACCTCGCGGCGTCGATGTCGATGCGGGATTGGGCGATGCGGGAGAGCATTACGCCGTGCTCGGAGAGGAATTTGCCAAAGGGTTTGCGTTGGGGGTCGTTTGCGCGGGCGAGGAAGTAGTCGAGTGCTTTTTCGGCCTGGATGGGTGTTAGTGAAGATGTGGGTGGATTAAGAGCGTAGATATTAGAGGAGAAGAAGAAGAATAGGTGTGAGAGGTAGAGGATTAGATAGCAATATGAGAGGTCTAAAACTCACGGCACCGATTGAACGCATGGCGTGGTGGATTCTACCTGGACCTAACCGGCCTTGGATGATTTCGAAACCTCGACCTGGACCGAGGACCATGAGGTTGTTTGATACACGGACGTTCTCGAACGTGATGTGACCGTGGCCGTGGGGAGCGTCGTCGAAACCAAAGACCGAGAGCATGCGCTTGATGGTGATGCCGGGAGTGGATGCTGGCACGATCATG
>Ga0160427_10000680_pt1 | contig 20538 bp, 26 predicted proteins | sample SolpanmetagenomL_FD_108194 | JGI IMG/M metagenome (GOLD analysis project Ga0160427, IMG submission 108194) | Solar panel surface microbial communities from Lawrence Berkeley National Laboratory, California, USA - L | ecosystem: Engineered > Built environment > Solar panel > Unclassified ...
CCAGCGGCATGAGCGCGCGTTCCGCGCGACCAGCGGCATGAGCGCGCGTTCCGCGCGACCAGCGGCATGAGCGCGCGTTCCGCGCGACCAGCGGCATGAGCGCGCGTTCCGCGCGACCAGCGGTATGACCGTGACGTCGCCGTCCACGGCGTCTTGACGGCCTGAGCAGACGGCGGCCTCAGGTCACGATGCGTCGGCTGTCAGGTTCAGGTTGCCGGGGAAGGCCAGGGCGAAGGTGACGCCTCCATCGGCCTCCAGGCTGGTGGGGTTCACCTGGTCTTGGGTGATGTGGAGGCCGAACTCGGGTATCGAGACGTCCACGGTGTACGTGCCGGGACCGAAGGTCTTCGTGATGCGGCCGGCGTCGTCCAGGGTTGCGGTCCCGACCTGGCTGCCGCCGGCGAAGAAGGTGACCTCTGCCCTAGCTGCCGGCAGGTCTCGGCATTTCTGCTGGCGGCACAGGTGCAGGGTGGTCTGCACCGTGACTTCACCCGTCTTCTGTCCTGAGCAGCCAGCCGAAGCAGTAAGCAGCAGCAGGGGGACCACGAGCGAGAGCGCGCGGCGTGCGGGGTGATCCACGTGATCAGAGTGGCAGGAGGGCGGCCGGTCCACTGCGTGTTCAGTGCCTGCGGACCGTCCGACTTTCGGCAGGACCGCAAGATCAGCGACCGGCCAGGTCGCGAGCGGATCGCGGGATGAGCGCAACAGCGACTCGGTGTCGAGTCCGCGACCTGAGCGCGGGAAGGGATGCGGTCGGTCAGAGGTCCTTGACGAAGAAGTGGTCGGCGTAAGGGCCGTCGTGCCGTGGCGCAACATCCCGGTAGCCAAGACGCCGATACAGTCGCGTGGGGGCAGGCAGGTCGGCACGAGTGTCGAGGCGCATTGAGCCTTTGTCAGTAGCGTCCGGCCGGTAGTGATGGAGGCTCGATTTTCTTCTTGATGGTGTCACACTCATTTCAACTGAACGAGGACAAGAGATCCCGGATCCCGTTGTTTTCGCTCACGCCGCTTGAGCGTGCAGGGCACATGCTCCGTTCGGGCTAGCGGTGCACCGGCGTGGGGGTGAAAGATCGGCGGTAGGCGGTCGGCGTCAGTCCGACTCGCCGGACCAGGTGCCGGCGCATGGAGTCGGCGCTGCCCAGACCGCTGCGGGTGGCAACCACGTCGATCGGCAGATCGGTGATCTCGAGTAGTTCACGGGCCAGGTCCAGGCGCTGGTGCAGCAGCCACTGCAGAGGGCTCAGGCCCGTCTCGGCGTGGAAGCGGCGGGTGAGGGTCCGCACGCTGCTGCCGGCGTGCCGGGCCAGGTCGGCGAGGGTGAGCGGCTCCTCGAGTCGTTGCGCGGCCCACTCCCGGGTACCCGCCAACGACGTTCCGGTCTCGGGGGGCAACGGGTCCCGAATGAACTGCGCCTGCCCCCCGGGGCGCGCTGGGGCGACGACAGCCAGCCGTGCGGCCTGATTCGCCACCGTCGCTCCGTGGTCGGAGCGGACGATGTGCAGGCACAGGTCGATACCGGCGGCGAGGCCGGCGGAGGTGAGCACGGGGCCGTCCTCCACGAACAGCACGTCCGGTTCGAGGTGGACGTTGGGGTAGCGGCCCCGGAAGACGTCTGACTTCACCCAGAAGGTGGTGGCGCGGCGGTTCTCCAGCAGGCCGGCCGCGGCGAGGACGAAGGCGCCGGTGCAGATGGAGGCGACGCGAACACCGGAGGCGGCCGCTGCGCGCAGGGCGTCCAGCACGGCCGGCGGCACGTCCTCGCGCCCAGCCCCGCCGGTCACCATGACCGTGTCGGCCTCGGCGACCGCTTCCAGCCCGTCACGGACGACCACGTCGAAGGCGCCGTCGGAGGGCAGGATCCCCGGCTCGGCGGTGCAGACCCGGATGTCGTAGGCCGGGTGCCCCTCGATCTGGACCGCGCGGAAGATCAGGTCGGGGATGGAGAGGTCGAAGGTGAGGACCGGGGGGACGGCGATGACAACGACACGATGCACGCTCTGAACCATGGCCTGAATCTCCGGTTGTGTGGCTTTCTGGCCACTACCGTAGCGCTGATCGCCAGCGCAGGCTGTCGTCATGTCCTTCGTCGTTGTTACCGGGGCCGGCGCCGCCGGCCTCCCCACCGCCCGTCAGTTCGCCGAAGCCGGAGAACGTGTCCGTCAGATCACTCGCAGCGGGCGCGGGGTCGAGCACCCCCTCGTCGAGCTCGTCGCCGCCGACATCACCGACGCCGACCGGCTCACCGAACTCACCAAAGGCGCCCGGGTCCTGGTCAACTGCGCCGTTCCTCCCCTCCCGCGGTGGGCCGACGACCTGCCGCCGATGGCCGCGGCCCTGCTGAGCGCCGTGGAGCGCACCGGCGCGGACTACGTGATGCTCGGCAACACCTACGGGTACGGGCCCGTGGAGGGGCCCATGACCGAGGACCTGCCGATGAAGGCCACCACGGTTAAGGGCCGGGTCCGGGCGCAGATGTGGAACGACGCCCTCGCGGCACACGAGGCCGGTCGCGTGCGGGTCACCGAGGTGCGCTCCGCAGGGTTTCTCGGTCCGGGCCCGGTCGGTCCCTACGCCTACTTCGTCGCCCCGGCGGTGCTGGCGGGGCAAGAGGCCTCCTGGCCCGGCGACCTCGACGCCCCGCATAGTTGGAACTACACCGAAGACATCGCTCGAACCCTCGTCGCGGCCAGCCGCACGAACGGCGCGTGGGGTCGGGCGTGGCACGTGCCCGCCACGTCGTCGGTGTCGGTGCGGGTGCTGAGCGAACAGCTGGCTGAACTGGCCGGAGTCGCCGCTCCCCGGCTGCGCCGCCTGCACCGTGAGGACCTCATCGAGATGTCCCAGACGCAGCCGATGTTTGGTGAGCTGCTGGAAATGCTGTACAGCAACGAGAACCCGCACGTCTTGGATTCCGCTTTCACCCAGGAGGTTCTCGGGGCGCGGGCGACGTCCCTGGACGACGTCCTGCGCGCGACCCTGGCCGGGGACAGCCCCCGACCCTGAAGATCCGACCATGCCCTGGCGACAGTGAGTCCTCGGCCATCACCACCGGGATCGGTGCGCGCAGGGCCCCGTCGTCACGCCGAGCACGTGCTCGGGACTTCAGATCCACCCGGACGGCGACAGCGTCGATGACTGCGTCACCAACTCGTAGAAGGAGTTCTTGTGTCTGAATTCGCTGGCAAGACAGCCCTGGTCACTGGTGCGACCGCGGGAATCGGCCGGGCGGTCGCGCTGCGGCTGGCTGAGAGTGGCGCCGAGGTCGTGGTGCACGGGCGCGACACGGGTCGCGGCGCCGAACTGGTGTCGGCCATTACCGACCGAGGGGGACGAGCGCGGTTCGTCGCGGCCGATCTCGCCGACGCCGCGGACGTCCAGCGGCTGGCGCGTGAAGCGGGCGCAGTCGACGTGCTGGTCAACAACGCCGGCGTGTACGACTTCACCTCTACCCCCGACACCAGTGCGGAGGCTGTCGACCGGCATCTGGCCATCAACACCCGCGCACCGTTCCAGCTGGTCGCAGCTCTGGCTCCGGGGATGGTGGAGCGTGGCTATGGCCGGATCGTCAACGTCAGCTCGACCGCTGCCAGCAAGGTCACGCCGGGCGGTGCCGCCTACGGGGCCTCGAAGGCGGCGCTGGAGACACTGACCCAGTACTGGGCCAGCGAGTTAGGGGCGGCCGGGATCCGGGTCAACGCGGTCGCGTCCGGTCCGGTACGCACCCGCGGTACGGAGGCCCTCCTGAACGCCTTCCCCGGCGCGATGGACGCGGTCACGGCCCGTGGCCGGGTGGGAAACCCTGATGAGGTGGCCGAGGTTGTGCTCTTCCTCGTCGAGGAGCACAGCAGTTACGTCAACGGCACCGTGGTGGTTGCCCATGGTGGCGAGGTCAGCACTTTGCCCAGCTGAAGCCCTGTCGGCGAGTTGAGACCCATCCCTTGCGGACCCACCCAGGCGTTCGGCCGGCGGAACGTGTTCAGCGCCCCAGAACCTCCGCCGAGGCGACCGCAGCGTTCCACACCAGTTCGCAGGACGGAGAGCACCATGCTCCTTCACGGGAGTACCTGACCAACAGCTTCAGCTACCCGGCTGAGCAAGCGGCGATGATCGAGGCAAGCGGCGGTACGCAGGGCGCGGGCTTCCGCCGCCTACCGTTCGTCACTTTGACAAGTCTGGGCGCCAAGAGCGGTGCGCTGCGCAGGAACGTTCTTATGCGTGTCGAGGGTCGCGAGGCGACTACTCCTGCTCAAGGGTTGGGATCTCGAGGACCGTCTCGTAGAGGGTCGTTCGTGACAGGTGCTGTTGGTGACCTCCCTGCCGTAGTCGATCGGCTTCGGAGGCGCATCGCGCAGCTGGTGGTCGGCGCTGCTCGCCATCGCGCCGAGCGCGCCGGGTAGTTTTCGACATGGTTCAAGCGACCATAACGGGCCTTGCTTCTCTCAGGTACGCCTTCGGGCAGATGCTGGCGCTGGTGGAACTTCTGGATGGGGGACTTTTGCACGAGCGGCCCACCCAGAGGGGTACGAACCCTGTGGAGGCGCTCATCTTGCACTGCTGTGCTGTCAGCGAGTTCTGGCTGGGGCACGTCGCCCTCGGTTGACCGACAACCACGAGCGAAATGCCGAGTTTGCTCGCACGACAACCGCGGCCGAGTGCCGCACTCAGGTGGCGCAGGCGATGGCCCGAGCCGAAGCGGACCTGCAGCAGCTGCAGGAGGGCGCGGGTCGGTCCCACCCCGCGCGGGCCCGGCTTCACGGCGGCATCAGCGACGATCATGCCGTCCTCCTGCACGTCCTCGAGGAGCTATTTCAACACCTCGGGCAGATGGAGGTGACCAAAGACGTACTGCTCTTGGCGTAGCGACCCTTCATCCACCCTGGACTCTGCGTGCTCTCCTACCGTGCCACCCTCGACATTCCGCGCGCCCTCGCCCAGCGCATCACCCGCCTGCTCCTGACTCACCGCACAGCGATCGGCACCCGCCGAGGCCGGCGGGTCATGGGCTGCTTCGCCCAAGCAGTACTGCTCCCGCGGTTCATGCGCCAGCGCACCGCGATCGCCGACCTGGCCGTCGATAACTCCATCAGCCTCTCCACCGCCTACCGCTGTCTGCACGAGGCCCTTAACGTGGTCGCCAACCAGGCGCCGGAATTGACTGGCGTCGTCGAACACGCTCTCGAAGCCGGTCACAAGCACCTCTTGCTCGACGGCACTCTGATCCCCACCGACCGCGTCCACGACAGCGGACCCGGCTCTGACCGCTGGTACTCCGGCAAGCACAAACGCCACGGCGGGAACGTTCAGATCGTCTGCGACCCCGACGGGCGCCCGTTGTGGGTCTCACCGGTGGAACCCGGCGCCACCCACGACCTCATCGCTGCACGCCGCCACGTTCTACCCGCGCTCTACCCAAGTGCGGTGCAACCTCTGCCGGTACTGGCTGACAAGGGCTACATCGTCGCCGGTGCTGGTGTTCGAGTGCCTGTTCGCCGACCTCGGGGAGGGCAGGTTCTCGACCGGATCACACGAGGGTGGAACTCTTACGTCAACGCTGAGCGCGCGTTCGTTGAGCACGGCATCGCCCACCTCAATGTCCGCTGGCGTGCCTTGGGTCGCGTCTCGCTCTGCCCCTGGCGGATCTCCTCGATCGTTGCCACTGCACTGGTGCTCAGCATCTGGGAGGGCCGCTACTGACAAAGGCTCATTAACTGCAGGCCCCGGTCACGGGCGGCCTGCTCGATGGCGTGGACGATCGCTTCCCCGACCCCAGTCCCACGGGCCGCGAGGACGACGTAGACCTTGGTCAGCTCGCCGGTGGTGTCGAGGACCCGTAGGCCGGCGGACCCGACGGCTTGCTCGTCGCGCCGAGCCAGCGCGAGCAGAGCGAGCCCGGCTGTCGGCTGGGGGCCAAGTTCGGCGTTGACTTCTTCCTCGGTGACGACGCGGTGGTGCCAGGTCTCCATCAGCTCGCGCATCTGCGCGCGGACCAGACGTCCGGCGGTGGGGTCATCAGGTTGAACGAGGTCGACGTGGAAGGGCATCCGTCGAGCATGACCGACGTTGCGCGCGACCAGCGGCTATGACCGTGCGGTCAGCTCAGCAGCTGGTGCATCACGAAGTCCTGCCACCTGCCGGCGATCCTCAGGTACTGCGGGGCCAGCCCGTGGCGGGTGAAGCCGACCTTCTCCAGCACCCGCTGGGAGCGGGCGTTGTCCACCAGCGTCTCCGCCTGCACTCGGTGCAGCGCCAGCTCCTCGAAGGCCAGCTGGGTCATCCGCGTCACCGCGGCGGTGCCCACGCCGCACCCACCGGCAGCCTGAGCGACCCAGTAGCCGATGCTGCACGACTGCAGCGCTCCGCGGACGATGCCACTGAGGGTGATGCGGCCGATGACCGCGCCGGTCTCATCGAGGATGACCTGCGGCAGGCCGGCTCCCTGCTGGTGGCCCTTCAGGGCGGCGTCGATGTCTGCTCGCTGGCCCTTGGGGGTGAAGTAGGACTCCTCGTGCAGCGGTTCGTAGGGCGCCAGGAAGTCGCGGTTCTCCGTGAGCAGGCGCGCCAGCACCTCAGCGTCCTGAGGGTCGATCAAGCGGGTGATGACCATGACGAGAGTGTCCCAGCGTGACGTGTCCCACCGAGCTGGAGCGTCTCGAGGACTCAGCGCTCATCGGCATGACCGTGAAGTCGCGTGCGGCTCAGCGCAGAGTCTAAGCACCCTGTTACTCATGACGTCATCACCTGCGCGGACCTAGGCACCACCGTCGAACTGTCGTCGTCGTCGGCGCGTCGTCGTCGTCGTCCGTTCTCACCTGATCTGTCCCAGTCCCGCGTCCGTGACCTGGGGTGGGGCAGGTCGCGTGAGACGGCCGGCGGTCTACTTGTCTCATCCGATCTGTCCTAGTTGAGGATCGCCAGGACCTGCCGGGGAGTGGAGTAGGGCGTCCATGACCGCGCGGATCGCGGGATGACCGTGAAGTTGGTGCTCTCTCGATGGGTGGGATGAGTCAGGGGCTGTTCAGGGTCTAACCCTGATGTCCGCAGCCGCCGACGGTGGTGATGCTGGACTCGGTCGAGGTAGTCGAGCGAGGGATGGTGAGGGTCTTGCAGTCGCAAGCAGGTCGAGGACTGGCCGCCGAGGCGGGGCGTAGCCACCTGAGCGGAGAGGTCCAAACCGCGACACCGGCGGCGGCGTCGGGAAAGCAGACCTCCCGGTGGTTCGTGCAGCAGCCGGACGGTGACGTCGTCCAGATGGCGCGACGTCTGGTGCCCGAAGGCGCGCGGACCGTCCTGATCGTGCGGACGACGTCGGGGACGGACACTTTCGCCCAGGTCGGAGACGGGCCGGGGTTCTTCCGCAAGCCCAACGCCGGAGGGCTGGGAATCACCGCCGACAGCGGCTGGAGTATCTGGTACTCCACGCAGCACTGGTTGACCGTGGAAGACCCCACCGACCCGACCGACTCCACCGACCGCCCCGACCGCGGTGGGTTGCGCGTACGGGATGCGGAGGAGAGCGACCGGGTGGCCAACGCGGATGAGGCCCTGCGATGCCGGGTGAATCCTGACGGGGTGGGGTTGCCAGTGTCCGCGCAGACGCTGGGCGACCTGCTGGTACGGGTGTCGATGTACGGCCTCGCGGTACGTGGTGACGCGAACGAGGTCATGGGTGGGCAGTGGGGGCACGTGGCGACCTTGATCGACAAGTTGGGTCAGGCCGCTGGCCTCGAGGTCGACGCGATCGACGAGGTGTACCGCTCGGAGGCAGCCAGGTTGGGAGTGGATCGGGACATGGAGTCAGGGGCGTAGTCGGAGCCGGACCAGGGGCAGCAGGCCTGAACTCGGTGCCGGGTGAAGACCTGCACTTTGCGCTGTTCACAGCCTGTACGCGATGCCGCGGAGGGCCCCATGACCGGACGTGGGTCGTGGCCGACGGTCAAGCATTGAGCTGGTCGGCGAAGGGGGACAGGTCATCGTCCTCGTCCACCGCCCACGCCTCCAGTGCCGGCGAAGCCAGGACGGCGTCGAGGAGCTCAGCCGGGCCGGCGAGAAGGGTGAAGTCGAAGTCGATCTCACTGGCCAGGCGCTATGAGCGATCCGCCGGCCACAGCAGGCTCGGCGACTGCGGGTCGAACCACTCCTGGGTGACCTGGTGGCCCATGCTCAGCGCGGCATGCAGCGGGCCGGTGAAGAGCAGATAGTCACGCCCAGGCAAGGACAGACGCTCAGCGTTCAGCGCCTGCTGGAGCACGTCCGGGGGTGTAGCCCGCACCGGTGCTGGCGGCGGGGGGCCGTCGAGTGCGGAGGAGGTCAGGGACGCGCCGCTGCCGGTGAACCAGCCCCACCCCTCCCACAGCGCCTGGTAGCAGTCCTGATCGCCGGTGAAGGGTGCCAGCACCTCCAGCAACGGCCCCAGGGCTTGCGGGACCAGGGTGCCGCGCTGGACCTGGACCTCCTCCCAGCGCCCTGCGCGGAAGAGGGGTACCTTGATCCCTGAACGGGGTGCGGGGGCCGGGGTGGTGATGGCCTCCCACTGCATCAGCGCGTGCGGGGTGCGGCCGGTGCGTTCGCACACCGCAGCCCAGGTCCTCGTGCCCGCCGTGATCACGCACAGCTAGCGACGTAGCGGACATCGGTATGACCGTGACGTCGGCATGCGGCTCAGCGCGACGTCTGAGCGCCTAGCGACTCATGCCATCACACCTGCATAGACCTAGCCGGCCGCGGGCATCACCGCCGTGCCGTCGCCGTCGCCGTCGCCGTCGTCGTCGTCGAGAGAGTCAGGGCTGGCCCCGGAGGCGCTGAGCTTACAGAAACGCCATTCCGTATGGTTGGTTGCCGGGGACGGGACTCCTCAGTAGTAGCCCAGGTGGGGGTTCAAATCCCCCTCCGGATACTCGTTGAGACAGCGACAGCCACGGCCCTGACCAGCATTCGTGCAGGTCAGGGCCGTTGTTGCGTTTCGGCCACGATCGCTCCGACGCCTGTGGGACAACTGAGGGGACAACTGGTTCGCGCGGTACCCCGCGGGCGCCAAGAGTTCCCCGGACCCCCGGAGACGATCACGACCCAACCCAAGAACGCCAACGGCAACGGCGGCGTGTACCCCCGCCAGCTCAGCGACGGCAGCACCGTCTACGACGTGCGCTGGTCCTACCGCGACCTAGAAGGCCGGCTGCGTCGCGGGGCCGAGAAGGGCTTCACGACCTGCACCGAGGTCGACACGCGGACCTTCCTGGCCCCGCACCGCCGCACCTTCGGTGAGCACCTGTCGGGCCACCTCGCCCACTCCCGTCACGAGCCGCAGACCCTGTCCGGCGACGAGCGCCGCGCACGGCTGCACATCCTGCCCGTCCTTGGCCACCTCCGGCTGAGCGACGTCACCTCCCGCCACCTCGACCAGCCCTACCGGCGCCTGGAGGAGCAGGGCTCGCCCGGTGGTGCCGGGCCGCTGCGAGGCCCTCGGGCTGCACTGGTCCGACGTCGACCTGGCCGGCGCCAGCCTGCCGCGGACCGAGCCCTCCTCGAGGCGAGCTGCGTCTCGCCCCTGCAGGACAGCACCACCCGCGCCCAGCCGGGGCCGGGCGTGCGGGTGGTCTCCGTCGTCGACCTGCACCGAGGCATCGCCGTGAGCGGGTGCGCGTCTCAGTGCCGTTCGGTGGCTTCCCGAGAGGCGGGGTTGGCGCTGACGAGGAGGCGCGCTGCTCGACGCTGTGACCAGCCGAGCAGGCCCAGCAGCGTGGCAAGCAGACCAGCCGCGGTGGTGACGACGCCGAGACCGGTCGAGGTTTCACCCCTGAGCCTCAGTCCACAGCAGCACACCTCCGAGGGCGACGAGCGCGCCGCACCACGGCAGCAGGCAGCGGGGAAGCCGGTTGGACAGCCGCTCCATCAGCAGGTACTCCCCGTACCTGCGGGCGGCCGCTGAAACCAGCGCGTCGGGGGCAGGTACGTCGTGCTTGGCCAGCTGTGCGGCCTCCAGGCGCTGGCGGGCCGGAACCTGGCCCCCACGCCCTGCGGGATTCGGCGCGTTCGGCTGCGGTGAGGTCGTGGAGGTCATCGCGCACGATCACGACGGTGGTCAGCGGTGACGGCCCCGGTAGCTCTTGGGCCAGTGCGTGCGCCTGGTGGGGGAGCGGGCGGTGGTCTTGAGGTGCGTGAACCAGTCACCGCGACGGATGCGGGCGCGCCGCTGCGCCCTGCGCTTCCTGGCCGTTGCCCGCTCGATGGCTTCCTGCTGCTTCAGGGCGCGCAGTGCCGCCTCCTGCTCGGCGCAGCGGAACCCGCGGCGGCTGTCCAGGACGACCCAGCCCGTCAGCGTCAGCGCCGCCGCGGACCCCACGAGCGTGAAGACCACGCCCAGCGGCCGGTCGGTGTAGCCGGCCGAGCGCAAGTTGGTGACATCGCGGGGGTCGTCGACGACGTTGACCACCTGCTCGGCACGCAGGTGCTCGGTCGGGGGTGGGCAGTGCAGGAACAGCAGGTCGCCGCCGGCGGCGCGCACGTCGAAGGACGCGGACCTGCCGTCCAGGGGGCCGCACCTGACGTCGGTGACCTTGGCGGAGGTCATCACGCCACGCTCGCGCAGATCGTCCTCCAAGCTGAGGGTCAGCGCACCGGTGCCGACACCCAGCAACTCCGTCGCGGCCAGCCACACCACGAGGCCCTTGGCGTAGAGCATCCGCGGGACGCGCGCAGCGCCGGCAGTCGTGGGCCTCGTGCCATCTCCTGCCACAGGATCAGTCGTGTCCGCCGCAGGACGAGGCATGTCGGTGTCCATCCTGGTCTGTGGGACCGCCACCCTGGTTCGTGTGGATCGACACCCTGGCCGGTGCGGCGCCGGGTGCAGGTTCAGGTGCGCCGTGGCCGGTCCCCCGATCTCACTGCCGGCCGGTGGCCGGGTGGTGATGGACCACCCGATCGCCGGGTCAAGGTGCTGTCGTCCACGCCGATGAACGCTCGTGACCCGGCTGCGTCCGGCTCTCCTCACCGCCCTGGTCGTGACCATCGCCGGGGCTGGCGCAGTGGCCGTGACCCCCACCGTCCAGGAGCACCTGGACCGTCCCTCGCGTGAGCAGGCTCAGCGCGTCGCGCACGCGGTGCCCGCTCCCACCGGGGCCACCGTCTCGACCGTCTGCCACGGTGACGGCCAGGTGGCGTGCTGGGAGACCAGCACCTCCGTCGTCGACGTCGCCCGGCAGCTGTCCCGAGCCGTGCAGCAGGAGGCCGGGAGGGCCGCCACGAGCACCTGCGACCAGGTGCCGGTCGGCGCGGTGACGTCGACCGTCTCCGGCGACGCCTGCTTCGTGCGCGTCCGCTTCGGTCATCACGGCTCCTTCGCCTTCATCGACCCCATCAGCGGTCGTGACCCGGTCACCGGTGCCGTCTCGGTCGTGGGGGCCCGCGTCAGCCTCAGCGCCGCCTGACCGGCGCTGACCCTCGCCGAGACGAGACGTCGACGACGGGTGCAGCCCGGGTCCACCGAGCTCGGGTTGATGCAGCCCGGGTCGATGCAGCCCTCGTCGATGCAGCCCTGGTCGACGGAGCTCGGTGTTCAGCGTGCGGCGTCGTCGGCGTCGTGGGTTGCAGGCTGCCGGTACAGGAAGGCCAGGTTGGGGTGGGCGGTGCTGATATCTGGCTCGGACAGCAGCGGTGCCGTGTGGTCGATGGTGCGTTCGGTCGTGGTGCGGGCGCGCTCGTCGGGGCCGGCGACCCACACCTGACGCAGCCACCAGATGGTCGCCCAGATCAGCGGGAGACCGAAGCCGACGGCGACGGCTCCGGTGACCCCGCTCGGGGTGAGAGCGCCACCTGCGCCTTAGACCCCGAGCACGGCGATCAGGGGTGTGCTCAGCAGGAGCTTGCCGCGCCAGCCGAAGGTGACGGTGGTGGCGCGCAGCCGGGTGGTGCGGTGCACCGCGGACCAGTTGATGCGGTCGCTGACGTAGTGCCCGCCGCGGACCGCATCAGGAGGGGCCCCGTCGTCGTTGAAGGGGTCGCTCGACATCGGTGAGTCCTCGCAGTCGGCGGTGAGGTCAGGAATGCATCGACGGCTCGCGGGGGGTGCTGAAGCCGTGGGGGACGTCCGGGAGGCGGCACCCCATCGACGTGCAGCGCTGGTTCCAGCACGCGGGCTGCGGCGGGCGCGACTACGTGATCGTAGCTCCACACGTTCCGCGGCCTGGTGGCGGCCTACTGCCCGCACGAGGACCTCGGCTTCACCATCTCAACGCCTGACATCCACGCCACGTCGGCGCTGACGCGGACGTGGCTGGACGGCTACCTGGCCGGGGCCGAGCCCCGGCCGGAGGAGTTCTTCGGACCGGCCATCCACGAAGTCGGTTTCGAGGACGAGCGTTGGGTGCGCTGGCAGCAGCTGGTGCGTGACTTCCGGGCCAGCGGTGTGTGGTTGCTGCAGGACTGGTGGGACCCGTCACCGCTGCCGGTGGGAGTGGCGTTGCCTGCGAGGCCGTGGGTGCTGCAGGGAGCTGAGGTCTGGTCCTGGCGAGGCCGGTCGTGGGTTCGGGCGGAGGCGCGACCGACCGTGAGGAGAGGTTTCCTGGGCGGGCAGTGTCTGTGAGCTGCGCGATGACCACGACAGCGAGTTGACGGCGATCAGTGACCAGCAGTGGTTGTGCGCCGACTGCGGTCACCTCACCGAGTCCTCATGGAGACTCGTCGAGGTGGCGTCCGGCCAGTGGCATGACCGTGAACTGGTCGTCAAGGACGTGGTCACCGGGCATCCTGCACGGGTGACCTTCCAGGACAGCCATCTCGGGCGCCTGCGCCGCCACGTCGGACACGACCTGCTCGTCAGTCCCGGCGCGCAGGTGCTGGTGCTCGACGAGCGCGACCGCGCCTTGCTCCTGCGTTGCAGCGACACCGGCGAGTGGGCCCTGCCGGCCGGAGCCTGGGAACCGGGGGACTCCTTCCGCATCACCGCCACCCGCGAACTGCTGGAGGAGACGGGCCTGCTCCTCGACCCTGACGACCTCGTTCCCTTCGCGAGCATCTCCACCGCCGAGGTCCACACCATCCGCTGTCCCAACGGCGACCTCGTGCACGCCTTCGCGCTGTGCTTCTGGGCGCGAGCCAGCAGCCACACTCGGCTGGGGGGTGACGGCGAGGGCACCGACTTCCAGTGGTGCCCCCTGAACGTGCTGGCGACACCCACGTTCGCGGTGACCGCCGAAGCCGTCAGGGTCTACCTCCGGTACCAGGACACCGGTCTGTTCCAGGCTGACTGACCACTGTGAGGTGGGCCTGTCCATGAGCCGGCAGCATCGCGTAGTCCGCGGGCTGACCGTGCTGTCGTGACCGGCTCGCTCACCGGTCCACGCTGATCAGGTCCCCGGCGCGCACCCCAGGACGCCACACAGGGCGGTCAGGGTGGAGAAGCGCACAGCCCGGGCGCGCCCGTTCTTGAGCACTCCGAGGTTGGCTACGGTCACCGCGGCACGGGCGGCGAACTAGGTCAGCGTCATCCCGCGTTCTTCGAGCCGCTCATCGAGGTGGCACCGGACCCGGTGAGCGGTCTCATCCCCCTCGCCTTCGCGGGTGCTCCTGGCCTGGGCGGTGCGGCTCACACCAGGCCCTCGGTCTACCTCCGCAGCCGCGACCCGGCGTGCACGGCGGCGGCGAGGATGAACAGCAGCACCACGGCCGGCAGCGGCCACAGCACTGGCTGCAGGTCGGCTACCCACGCGTGGGACGTGACCACCGGCAGGTTCAGGAGGCGGCGCGCTCCAGGTAGGGCAGGACCGTGGCGGCTCCGGCGGCCACCACGAGCACGACCGCGGCGCCGGCCAGGCGGGTGGCGTTGCCGTGGGCGGAGGGTTCGCGGGCGGCGGTGGTGCGCACCACCCCCATCAGCAGCGCGGCCAGCACCGCGATGGTGAAACCGGCCAGCAGGGGCCCGGAGTTGGCGAGGACCACCAGCGGCACGTCGGAGGGGGTCTGGAGGAAGGCGATCCCGCCGTGCAGACCACGCCACCGCGTAGCTGTCCACAGCATCGGTGGTGTTCGCCTCGCTCAGGTGGGTGTCGACTCCCTCACCTGTCGAGCGTCGATCGCGCGAGCACCGATGGGGAGCACCTTCCGTGAGCGCGACCCCTCTCACGGCCACGCAGCTGCTTGAGCTCGGTCATGACCAGCCGACGACACCGAAGGCGGTTGATGTCGCCAACCTGCGCGCTCGGCAGGTCAATGCCGGCGCACACCGGTGGACGAGACAGGATCGGGCCCGGTGGACTCCAGGAGCGTTGGTGACATCGGAAGCTGCTTCGCGTACCGGGGTTCCCCTCCGGACCCGCGAACTGACGCTGCCCGGCGTGTCACCAACCCCGCCGGCCTCACCCAGCGACCGACAGGTTTGTCGTCAGGAAAGTTCACTGAATTGCTCGACGTCGCACAGTGTACGTTCGCGGTGTGAAGAAGACGCTGACCATTGCCGGTGCCGTTGTTGTGTTCCTCGCGGGTGCAACCTGCGCCAGGACCATCTCCGCCTCGGCCGCCGATACGCCGCGAGCCCACACGGACGGCGTTGTCGGCGTGGGCAACCACTCCGCGCGAATCTACGGCGAAAACCGGTACGCCACCTCCGTGGCTGTCGTGCAGACGGAGTACGCGGAGAACCCGGCCCCTGTCGTCTACCTCGCGTCCGGTGAAGACTACCCCGACGCCCTGGGCCTCGCAGGGCTGAAGCTGAGGGGCCCCTTGCTCCTCACCAAGCCGAACGAGCTGCCCGCCATCGTGCGCGACGAGATCGCCGAGTTGCACCCTTGCAGCATCGCGATCATCGGCGGACCCCACGCCGTTTCGGATGCAGTGGCGCTGCAGGCCGACGCGTTCACGGACGAGACCAGCTGCGGCAAAGACTGACTTCGCGTGCCTCTGTTCGAGTGGCAGTGAGGTTCTCTCGCTCGCGGCCGACGATCACTTGAAGTCACCGACAGGCCGCTAGCGAGAAGAGCTCACTGACTGCGCCTCCGCACGGTCTCGAGCTGGACTGACAAGGGTGGACCGGCCGCATGTGGGCCCGTCCGAACTCCCTCATCGGAGCCGGTCGAAACGGCGGACCTGACGAGGCTGCTGCTCAGCGGTACCGTCAGCTGGGACTTCGCCGCCAACGCCACCGCATACCTGACCAACGCCACCCTCGCACCGCCCAAGACCATCGCCAGCATCCGGGCCGCGCAGGTCGCCGCGTCCGACGCCGTCTTCCGACCAGCCTGACCGGCAACCGGTCGCCCGAGGCCGCAGGCGACCACTGGCTGACAGGCGCCGTTCGCGGCCTGGCCAGGAGTTGGGTCCGGCTCACCCGTACTGGTGCAGCACCTGATCCGTAGGGGTGCACCCCGCCCAGTCGACGTGGTCCAACGTGGGTGACGATGGGGACTCGCCCACCATCCCGCCCCCCTCGACGGTCTCGCCGAGGCGAGCCAGGAGGTCGCCGGATCTGTCGCGGACTTCACCGGCCGCGGCGTCGTAGGTGCTTCCTCGGGGCCACACCACCAGTGCGCCTCGGGAGAGCAGGCACCACGGCTTGGCCGACTCCGCGGGCGGGGTGAGGGCGAGCGACCCGGCGTTGGCCGGGCTGGCGTGGTAGCTGGCGTGGTCGGTGACGAGGGGGGAGCCGTCGCCGGTGGAGTCCGAGGCTCCGGCGATGAGCAGTCCAGTCCAGGCGGCGATCGGCAGTCCAGCCCCTACGGCGATCAGGAGCAACCCCCTGGTGTTGGACGTCCGGGCGCTGGGCATCCTCCACCGTAGGACCACCGGGGGTGGCGTGGTGGGACTACGGCCCATCAGCTGGTCAATCAAGCTGTTGGGCGGACCAGACCGCCGACTCATCGGCACCACCCGTGCCGTCATTCCTCGACGCCGGGGGGCGCTTTCTGCGTAGCGGGTCTCCTCGCCGGGGAAGTGGAGACGGACGTCCGCGACGACGCCGAGCGCGGGAGGGCCGGACGTGCTGTGCCGCGACACGATCGAGTGGTCGACTCTCGTGCGGGGCGGATGGCTCTACTGCGGGGGCACCGCACTGAGACGTTGCGCGGTGGCGGTGCGCAGGAAGGTGGTGCCACCGGTGACCGCGGGGACCTGTTGCTGCCAGTCCGGGGACCGCTTCAGGGTGATCTGTTCGTAGCCCAGCAGCAGGCCTGTGGTGGGGTCGAGGAGCAGCTGGTAGCGCAGCCGTCCTGCGGCCGCACCGGTGGTGTCGTAGGACAGTGCGATGGCAGGTCGCCCGGCACGGTCGGTGGTGTCCCCGAGGGTCTTGAGCTGGTCTGTGTCGGCCAGGACCTGCCAGGTCGCGGCCTGCTGGGCGGGGGTGGGCAGTCCCTGGTGGAAGCGGTTGAACAGGTCGGAGAGGTAACCGGCGACGAGGCCACCGTCGGTGCCGGGCCCGTCGGCGTTCAGCTGGGCCCGCAGCGCCGCCGGCTCGCTGGCCAGGGTGGTGCTGCGGTCACGTTCAGCGGCGGTGTAGTCGGAGCTCGTGGCGCCGGCGGGGCTGATCAGGGCGGGGTCGATGACGCCGTTGCTGTTCCACGCGTCGGTGCCGCCGGCGCTGACGATCTCCCGGTGCACCTGCCCGTCCGGGGCCAACCACACCTGCGAGCGGCTGGGCACGACCTCCACGGTGGTGCCGGCGTCACCGAAGGCGGTGTCGACGTCGTAGGTGATCGCCTCGGTGAACAAGCAGGGGGAGGGGTCGACCGCTGGTTGCCGACGGGCGAGGTCGGCCAGGCGTCGCAGGGTCTGCGCGCCGTCCACACCCGGGGCCGGCGCGGTGATGACGAGTGCGGGTGGGGTATCGGCGCGAGCTACCGGTACCGGGCCGGCCGGCCCGAGGGCGGTGACCGCGATCACCGTGGCCGCAGCGACCGCGGTCGCTGCCACGACAGCGCGGGTGAGGGGGCGACGCCACACACCCGGCGACGCGGCTGCTGGGGTGGCCTTCCGAGCCGTCGATGCGCCAGCCCGGAGAGCCGCAACCTCCGGTGCGTCGGCGGCGTCGGGGCCGTCGCCGGCAGCTGTGGCGTGAGCGGAGTCCAGGTCGGGGAACTGGTCGGTGGGACGGACCGCGATGTCGCCGATGAGGATGCGGTCGAGGTCTCGACGGGCCCGCAGGTCGTGGCGCGCGTCGGTGAGGGTTTGCGCGGGAACGGGGTTGGCGGCACGCAGGAGGTCCAGGACGTCGTCCTCGCGGGGGCGCTCGGTCATCGCGCGTTCTCCTGCTCCTGAGCGTGGCGGGTGGGGCACGGCGTCGACGGTGGGTCGGGTGCCGCTGAGGTGGACGGCGGTGCCGGCTGGTGGGTGACGTGGAGCCGCCGCGGGACCCTCGGAGCCGGGCCTGTCGGGTCGCTGCGCTCGGCTGCCAGCGCGGCCCGCAGGCGGCGGCGGGCGCGGTGCAGGCGGACGGTGAAGGCGTTGGTGCTGCAGCCGAGCACCACCGCCGCGGCCGCGGGGTCCAGGTCCTCCCACGTGCTCAGCTGGACGACTTCCTGGTCGCGCGGGGTCAGCCTGGCCAGGGCACGGCGGATCTCGTCACGTTCGCCGACGGCCTCGGCGTGGTCCATCACGGTGGGGACCCCGGCCGCGGCGGCAGCGGCTGCGCGGACGGTGAGCTGTTGGCGGTAGCGCTCGGCGCGCAGTTCGTTGGCCAGCAGCCTGCGAGCGGTGGCGTACAGCCAGGGCAACGGGCCGACGGCTGAGGTGATCGCGGCGCGCAGACCGGGGTCTTCGAGTCGTCGCCACGCCACCGCGAAGGTCTCAGCCGTCAGGTCGCGCGCGGTCTCAGCGTCGATGCGGCGGCGGGTGTAGGCCTGCACGTGGCCGTAGTGGGCCTCGTAGAGACGCACGAAGCGGTCTTCGGCGTCGTCCACGGCGGCTCCTGGTCGGTTCGTGCTCACACCCTGCCTGTGTCGCCACTCACCCCACGATTACAGGTCGAGCGCTGTCACTGATGGCGCGCGACCAGCGACAGGAGCGCGTGCCTACGCGCGACCAGCGGCGTGAGCGCGTCGACGATGCCGCTCCGGTGAGCGTTGACCTGGATGAGTCATGATCGAGGGTGTGAGGAGCCGTGGTGGGGACGAGGACACGACCAACGGCGCTGGCCTCGCACCTCGACCGCGTCGGGCGGCGGCGGGGGGCGTGGTCGGCCTCGTGCGCGAGACGGTGCTCGTCGTCGCCGTGGCCCTGCTCGTCTCGCTGGTGGTGAAGACGTTCCTGCTGCAGGCGTTCTTCATCCCCTCCGAGTCGATGGAGGACACCTTGTTCAAGGGCGACCGGGTCATCGTCAGCAAGCTGACTCCGGGCCCCTTCGACCTGCACCGCGGTGACGTCGTCGTCTTCGCCGACCCCGGCGGCTGGCTCGACCCGGCGGTGCCGACGCAGCACAGCCCGGTGGGGACCGTGGTGACGGGTGCCCTCACGTTCGTCGGTCTGCTGCCGGAGGACTCCCAGGAGCACCTCATCAAGCGGGTCATCGGCCTGCCGGGTGACCACCTCGTGTGCTGCGACGCGCAAGGCCTCATCAGCGTCGACGACAGTCCCGTTCACGAGGGCGCCTACCTCGCTGCCGGGGCTGCACCCAGCACAACCCCTTTCGATGTCACCGTGCCGGCGGGTGAGCTGTGGGTGATGGGCGACAACCGCGCGCACTCCGGGGACTCCCGCTACCACCCCGACCAGCCGCACGGCGGGTTCGTGCCCCTCGAGGACGTCGTCGGTCGCGCTGACGCGATCGTCTGGCCGGTCCCGCACTGGGGCTGGCTGGGTACCCCCGGGGACTTCGACGAGGTCAAGGGCGCATCGGGAGTCTCCTGACCGCGCGCCGGCACGCACCGCGAGTCACGCGCTCGAGGGCGTGACCGCGAGGTCGAGGCCAGGACGCCGGGCGCCCTCTCAGCTCTCCCGCACCTCCTGCTCCTTCGCGTCACGGTCGGCCGCCGAGGGTGTCGGCGATGACCGGGTGAACCGTCAACCCGTCACAGAGTGGGGGCACCTTCCCGCGAACCTCGGTGGAGGTTCGGGAGTTCGGCAGGGTGACGAGGAACCCGGCCGGTTGGGGGCAGCTGGTCGCGTCGCCGAGGGCCACGTCGATGCCGTCGACGCCGGCGGAGGCGGCCTGCCCGGGATCCAGGGTGGTGGTGGGGATGTCGGAGGTGGGGACGCCGCTGAGGATCCCGTGCAGGGTCCGCTCGGCCTGCGCGATCTGGTGGCCGTCGTCGTCGATCGCGGCGACCCCGGGGTAGGCGTGCAGGAAGCAGCGACGGGTCGAGGTGTTCGTGAAGATCACCGGCGTGACGCTGTGGCCGCCGGCGGCACGCGGCTCGCCGAGGGTGACCTGCAACTCCTCGGCAGTGCACTCCTCGACCGCCGCAGCGTCGGTACCGCTCGACGTGGCGGGAGCCGGCGGAGCGGTAGGGCTCGGCGCAGGCGCCGAAGCGGGGGCGCCGGCGGAAGCGCTGGTGGTGGCAGGAGCAGTGGCGACACGTCCCCGTCGAGGTGCAGCCGGCTCGAGACGACCGCCCGCACATCGGCATGAGCGCGTCTTCGCGCGGCGGCGGCATGAGCGCGCTCCGCGGTCCCGCGAACTCCATGACCAGGTGCCCCGGTCAGCGCGTGCTCCGGGCAGCCAGAGCATCGGCTAGACGCTGAGCGTCATCGACGGGCATGCCGATCAGACGTTCGCGACGACCGTCGGCGAGCATCAACTGGCTGACGTCTTGCCAACGGCCCTGCACCCGCACGTCGCGAACCTGCGACCACGAGACGACCCGGGCCCGAGGGAAGCCGTTCTGCAGGCGGACGCCTTCTGGGGGGAGGGTGCTCGAGGGGGTCCAGACGAAGTACGCGCCGAGGAAGACGACGAAGAACAGCAGCTGGATGATCGACAAGACGACGTCGACGGTGTCCGGGTCACCGACGAGCCGGGTCACGGCCAGGAAGGCTTGCACGCTGATGGCGCCGAAGAGCAGCGCACGCGCACCGCGACGGGTGGTCCAGGTGTAGCGAGGCTGTAGTCCCGTCAGGTCGGGCGCGTCGTCGTGCTGGCGGTCCACCCGCGCACCCTGCCAGAAGCTGCTGGGTGGCCGCGGGTGATGAACTGCCGCGTCACCTGGGTGCCTCCGCGCCACCAGCGGCATGATCGCGTGTTGCGCGCGACTCACGGTCGACTAGGACTTCTCGCCGGGGAGTCGAGCTGGCCTGCGACCGGTGTTGACGATCGTGATGAGGCCGTCGGTGAAGGCGATGCCGTGCAGAGCTGCTGCCCGTCGGACCTGTTGGCGTCCCCAGGTGCGGTGGTCGTGGCCCACGAGGAGGACGACACCCAGCTGTGCCGGCGTGGTCGGTCCGGGGGTGTCGAAGGCGCTGCCGCGTACCCGGGCCACAGGGCCGGAACCGGTGTGGGTCCAGTGCGGTGTGGACCAGGACAGCTCGAGCACGTCGTGCCAGGGGTAGCGCTTCTCCCGGCCGGTGCGTGATCGCACGACGAGCGCGTCGGGGGTGAAGTCGACCTGGTCTCCTCCGCTGCGC
>Ga0160427_10000681_pt1 | contig 20527 bp, 23 predicted proteins | sample SolpanmetagenomL_FD_108194 | JGI IMG/M metagenome (GOLD analysis project Ga0160427, IMG submission 108194) | Solar panel surface microbial communities from Lawrence Berkeley National Laboratory, California, USA - L | ecosystem: Engineered > Built environment > Solar panel > Unclassified ...
CAGCCAATCCTCGACCACGAGGGCGTCGAGGCCGGTGGTGTAGAACATCAGGATCGCGTCCTCCGCGCCGTGGAGGATCGGCTTGCCCATCACGTTGAAGCTGGTGTTGAGCAGGATCGGCACCCCGGTGATCTCCGCGAAGGCGCCGATCAACGCCGCGTAGGCCGGGTTTCGGTCGGCCGTGACGCTGTGGAGCCGGCCTGTGCCGTCCGCGTGGACGACCGCCGGCACACGGGCGCGGACCGCGTCCCGCCAGACCAGGGTGCGCTCCATGTAGGGGCTGTCGGCGTAATCCGCGAACCAGTCCGGCCCGGCCTCCGCCAGGATCGACGGCGCGAAGGGGCGGAACGCCTCCCGGTATTTCACTTTGGCATTGAGGGCGTCCTTGGCGCCCTCCGGCCGCGGATCCGCCAGGATCGACCGGTTGCCGAGCGCCCGCGGCCCCAGCTCCGCCCGGCCCTGCACCCAGCCGACGAGGCCGCCCTCGGCCAGGATCCGTGCCGCCGCGCGGGTTGCCTCCGCGTGACCGACGTGCCTGGCGCGGGGTTCCTGCTCGGCGAGCCGCTCCATCGGGGCGGTCGACACGGGGGAGCCCAGATAGGGGGTGAGCGGTCGCTGCGCCGGCGGCGGCCCGGCCCAGCCCGGATGATCCTCCGCGTAGGCGAGCCACGCGGCTCCGACCGCGTTGCCGTCGTCGGCCGGCGCCGAGGGCACGTGCAGCCGCGTGAAGCCGGATCGGCCGAGCACCCGTCCATTGTAGGACGAGTTGAGGCCGCATCCGCCCGCGATCACGAGATTCTCGGACGGTGCCAGGGCGTAGGCCTCGGCCACCAGCGCGTCCATGAGGGTGCCGAAAAGATCCTGGCCGCAGCGGGCGAGGTCGGCCCAGCCGTTCTCCAGGGCGTCGGCGGGACGGCGGGCGCGGATCTCCGCGGCCACGGAGCGGATCGTGTCCGTATCGCCGTAGCGCAGGCGGAGGCCTTCGACCGTGCAGAGCCGGGCCAGCAGCGCGACGAGGTCCGGATCGGGGCAGCCGTAGGAGGCGAGGCCCATGATCTTCCACTCCTCGCCCTTCACTTGGTCGAAGCCCGCGAGATCGGTGATCAGCCCGTACAGGAACCCGAGCGAGCCGCGCCCGCGGTGGCGACGCAGCTCGGTGATCCGGCCGCTCTCCAGGCGGTGGATCGCCACCGCACCGGTCTCGCCCATCCCGTCGACCACCAGGGCGGTGGCTGCGTCGAAGGGGCTGCCCCAGAGGCCGTAGGCGGCGTGGCAGAGGTGGTGCGGGTAACGCCGCTGCCCTGCGATCGACGCCCGGGGCGCCGCGCCGGTGATCCGCGCTTCCTGGTTCAGGGCCAGCAGGGTGCCGTGCCCGGCCCGCTCCTGCGCGCCGTGGAGATCGGCGATGAACACCCGTTCGGCCTGCTCGGGCACGAAGGAGCGGTTGAGGGCCGTGGTGTGGGCCGCGAGCGCCATCAGGTCGAAGGCGCCGGCGCCGGCCTGCCCGCGCAGGAAGTCGGTGAATTGCGCCCCCCAGGTCGAGGCGACGACGAGTTCGGAGCCCGGCGGGACGTACTCCTTGAGCAATGGCGCCATCACGGCCGGGAGGTCGGGCTCGCAGTTCGGGGCGCGCTTGTACTGGAGTGCGCGCTCCGCGGCCTCGGCGAAGAGCAGGGTGCCATCGGGCCCGACCAGGGCGACGGCGGGGTCGTGGAAGGTGGTGGCGAGGCCCAGATAGAAGCGCATGTCGACGCTGGGGTAGCGCATTTTCGCCCCGGGCGGATCCCGGTTCGTGCGGGAGGCGTCCTCCGGCAGCGGCTGCGCCTGGACTTCGGGAGGGGGCGAGACCCAGGCGCGGATCGCGCAGGCTGCCGCCGGCCTGTCGACCGGTCGGCCCGTCTCCGCGAGCGCGGCGCAGCAAACCGGGGCGGCGCGGTGTCGGCGCAGGGGCGCCGCTACGCCCTCGCGGTCCGCGGCTTGGCCAGCATGAGAATCGCCGCGCCGGCCAGCCCCGACAGGGCCGAGCCCGCCAGAACGCCGAGCTTCACGGCGGTCTCCTGCTCCGGATCCCGGAAAGCGAGTCCGCCGATGAACAGGCTCATGGTGAAGCCGATGCCGCACAGCACCGCGACCCCGTAGACCTGCCCCCAGCCGGCCCCGGCCGGGCGCTTGGCCAGCCCCAGCGCCACCGCCAGCCGCAGGCTCGCGAACACGCCGGCCTGCTTGCCCAGGAACAGCCCGGCCGCGATGCCGAGCGTCACCGGCTGGAGCAGGGCCTCGGGGTGAGGCCGGAGAGGTCCACGCCGGCATTGGCGAAGCCGAAGACCGGCACCACCCCGTAGGTGATCCAGGGGGCGAGGGCATGCTCCAGCCGGTGCAGGGGCGAGTGCGCGTCCTCCGGCCGGCCCGGGCTGACCCGGATCGGGATCGTGAGCGCGAGGAGCACGCCCGCGAGCGTCGCGTGGATCCCGGAGCGCAGCACGAGGACCCAGAGCACGAGGCCGAGGAGGCCGTAGACCGGAAGCGATTCGATCCCCGCCCGGTTGAGGCCGTAGAGGCCGGCGAGCACCAGCGCGGCGAGCCCCAGCATCGTGAGATCGAGGCCGGCGCTGTAGAACAGCGCGATCACCACGACGGCGCCGAGGTCGTCGACGATGGCGACCGCGCTGAGGAAGATCTTGAGGGAGACCGGCACGCGGGATCCGAGGAGCGCCAGGACTCCGAGCGCGAAGGCGATGTCGGTGGCCGCCGGGATCGCCCAACCGCGCAGGGTGCCGGAACCGAGATTGGCCAGGGCGTAGAAGGCGGCCGGCACCGCCATGCCGCCGAGCGCCGCGAAGCCGGGCAGGACCCGGTCTGGCCAGGTGCGCAGCTGCCCGTCGAGCGCCTCGCGCTTGATCTCCAGCCCGACCAGCAGGAAGAACCCGGCCATCAGGCCGTCGTTGATCCAGTGCTGCACGCTCATCGGCCCGAGGGCGGCGTGGAGCGCGTGCGCGTAGGGCTCGGCGAACGGCCCGTTGGCGACGACGAGGGCCAGGGCGGCCGCCGCCATCAGGATCAGCCCGCCCGCCGCCTCGCCGGCGAGCAGCGTGCGGATGATCGAGAGCGGGCGCCGGCCCCGCTTCGGCGACTGGTCGGGGGAGGGGGACATCATCGCGGCAGGCCTTGCCGCGCATCCGAGGCGGGTGCAAGCGCCCCGCCGTACCCGACTAGGACGTCCGCCCCAGGGCCGCGCGGATCAGGGCCAGCCCGTCCGGGCTCGCCCACGCGGCCGGCCCCTTCATCACCCCGAGGGTGCAGCCCTGCGCGTCGACCAGCAGCGTGGTCGGCAGGCCCGGCGATTGCGTGTCGCGCTGGATGACCGGCAGCACGCGCCCGCCGGGATCGGCGTAGAAGGCGAGGTCGTGGATGCCCGCCTGCTTCAGCCATTCCGGCGGCTTCTCGAGGTTGCGCGTGTCGACGTTGATGGCGACGACCTGGAAGTCGGGCCCGCCGAGCTGCGCCTGGAGCCGGTCGAGGGCGGGCATCTCGGCCTTGCAGGGGGCGCACCACGTCGCCCAGAGGTTCACGAGGAGCAGCCGGCCCTTGAGGTCGGCGAGGCCGATCTCGGTGCCGTCCGGCCCCTTGAACCGGATGTCGGGGGCGGGCCGGGCCTGCGGCAGCGCCTGCATGGCGGCGACCTCGCCCCTCGCGGCGGCGTCGACCCGGGCGAGCGTCGGCTTGGCGGCGGCGCACGGCCCCGAGCCCGCGCCCGTGTTGCCGGGCAGGAGACCGCTCCCGTATAGGGCGAGGCCGAGGACGGCGAGCGCGGCGACGCCCGCGCCGGCCAGGATGGGCGTGCGGCCGGGCATCAGGCTCGGCCCTCGGGACGGTCAGGGCGCGGAAGGATCGACATGAGCAACCGGATGTGGGGCGGCCGCTTCGCGAGCGGCCCGGCGGAGATCATGGAGGAGATCAACGCCTCCATCGGATTCGACAAGCGCCTCGCGCCCCAGGATATCCGCGGCTCGCTGGCGCATGTGGCGATGCTGGGCGCTGCCGGCATCCTGCCGGCGGAGGATGTGGCCGCAATCGAGGTTGGGCTCAAGTCCGTCCGCGACGAGATCGAGGCCGGCACCTTCGTGTTCAAGCGCGAGCTCGAGGACATCCACATGTCCGTGGAGAGCCGGCTGACCGAAATCGTCGGCCCGGCCGCCGGGCGCCTGCACACGGCGCGCTCGCGCAACGATCAGGTCGCCACCGACATGAAGCTCTGGGTGCGCGACACCCTCGATTCCCTCGACCAGCAGGCCGCCGACCTGCAGCGGGCCCTCAGCCAGGCGGCGCTGAGGCACGCCGGGACCGTGATGCCGGGCTTCACCCATCTCCAGTCGGCCCAGCCGGTGACCTTCGGGCACCACTGCCTCGCCTACGTGGAGATGCTGGCCCGGGACCGGGGCCGGTTCCGCGACGCGCGGGCGCGGCTCAACGAATGTCCCCTCGGCGCCGCGGCGCTCGCCGGCACCTCCTTCCCGATCGACCGCCACGCCACCGCGGCGGCGCTCGGCTTCGACCGGCCGACCGCGAACTCCCTCGATTCGGTGGCCGACCGCGACTTCGCGCTGGAATCCCTGGCGGCGGCCTCGATCTGCGCCGTCCACCTGTCGCGCTTCGCCGAGGAGCTGGTGGTCTGGACCTCGGCCCAGTTCAACTTCGTCCGGCTGTCGGATGGCTACACCACCGGCTCGTCGATCATGCCGCAGAAGCGCAACCCCGACGCCGCCGAGCTGGTGCGGGCCAAGAGCGGCCGGATCATCGGCGCGCTGACCGGCCTGCTCATCGTGATGAAGGGCCTGCCGCTCGCCTATTCGAAGGACATGCAGGAGGACAAGGAGGGGACCTTCGACGCTCTCCAGGCGCTGTCCCTGTGCCTCGCCGCCCTGACCGGCATGGTGCGGGACCTGGAGCCCAACGCCGAGGTGCTCGCCCGGGCCGCCGGCTCCGGCTACGCCACCGCCACCGACCTCGCCGACTGGCTGGTGCGCGAACTCGGCCTGCCGTTCCGGCAGGCCCACCACGTCACCGGTCGTCTCGTGGGCGTCGCCGCCGCCAAGGGCGTCGGCCTCGAGGAGTTGTCGCTGCTGGAGATGCAGGAGGCCGAGCCGCGGATCACCGACGCGGTCTACGCGGTGCTGGGCGTCACGAATTCGGTGGCGAGCCGCACCAGCTACGGCGGCACTGCGCCCGACAACGTCCGCAAGCAGGCGCAGGCCTGGATCGCGCGGCTGGCCTAACGGAAGGCCTGAGCGGCAGGGCCTCGGCGGTTGATCGACGGGGCGACGCCGCCCCGCGCGTGCGGCGGGATCGCTGCCGGGAGGTCGGCGCCGCTGCACGACCGGGGGCAGCACGCCGACACGATCGGGGTGGCGGAGGGTCACCGGCTCCCCCGGGCGACCGGATCCGCCTGCCCCTCGCGCCCGCGTCGCGCAGCCGCGTCTCGGGCGAGCGCCGCGGGGCGCTGACGTGCACGGACCCCGTGCCGTCTCCGATGCCCGCTGCGGCCGGGTCGCGGCACGAGGGATGCCACCAACAGGCCCCGGATCGAGCGCACCGGCATCCCCCTTGTCCACAGGCCGCATCGAAATTGTGCGTTGCAACCTTATTCCGACCCGCGCGTTCAGCGTCTGGCTAAGTCCCCTCAGCTACAAGCTTCGCCGTTAGGATCGGAGTTCGCAGTATGCCTGTCGAGAATTGGCTGAACCCGGAGGACGTGCCGGACTTCGCGGCTCACGCCACGGCCATGATCGATGCCGCTTTGACGGGTTCGGGCCTGACGCGGGAGTCCTACTGGGCTGCGGTGCGCAAGGGCTACAACACCCCCTACAATGACCCGCCCCGCAGGGGCGCCGCGCCGGCTCAGCCGACCGTGATAGCGACGATCGCGGGTCCGGCCGAGGAGCCCATGGCCGTGCCCGCCGCGGTCATCGCGGCCTTGGCTACCGAAGCCCGGGCCCTCTGAAAGGTCCTCCAGTATCGGCGCGTAACGCGCATCGCCATCTTGCCGACGTTTTACGCAAGCTTCACTACTTCCGAATCCCGGTGCGGCGCCTGAGGGAGCCGCCCGTCGTCAGGAAGTGAAGATGGTTCGCGTTACCCGCTTGCTCCCGGTCGGAGTTTTTGCCCTGTTCGCCTCCGGGCTCGCACCGGCGCTCGTCGGGGGGCTCGGCGGTGCGGCCCTGTCCGCCACCGCGCTGTCGGCCCAGGAGGCCGTGCCCGCCGACGGGGCGCCCGCCCGGCGCGGCCGCCGGCGCGGTCGCGAGCGCGCGCGGCCGGCCGAGAAGAAGATGGGCACGCCGCCCGGTATGCAGCAGGCCACGCCGGTGGCGATCTTCGGCGACTGGAACGTCTTCGTGAACGGCGACGGCCGCAACAAGCTCTGCTACGCCATTGCCCAGCCGCAGACGCGCTCGCCCAAGACCCTGAAGCGCGACACCGCCTACCTGTTCGTGAGCGTCCGCAAGGGCGAGAACGTGCAGAACGAGGTGGCGGTGATGCTGGGCTTCCCCTCGAAACCCGCGGCCTCCCAGGTGAAGCCCGGCTCGGCCGCCGCGCCGGGCGACCCGAGCCTCAATCTCGGTGCCAGCCGCTACGGTCTGGTGGTGAAGGACGGGAATGCGTGGCTGCAGAACCCGGCCGAGGAGGCGCGCGTCGTCTCGGAGATGAGCGCGCGAAACCCCAAGCTGATCATCAAAACCACCTCGCTGCGCGGGAATCCGACGAGCGACGAGTACGCCCTCGGCGGGTTCGCGGAGGCCATGAAGCGCACCCGCGACGAGTGCGGCCGGTAGCGCGCCGGGTCGGAGCCGTCGTAGATCCGTCGGGTTCGTGACCGGTGGTTCAAGCCCGCTCGACGCGGCTCCTCCGAGCTCAGACCCGATCGCCGCATGCGGCACCGCGGCCTGCGCCGGGGGCTCCATGCGGGACGAGGGTTGTGGGTCGGACCGCCCCGTGTCCTAGGCGCGACGGAGACGCCGCTGCCCCGGCCGAACGGCCGAGCGGGCCCGGACGCTCACGCGTTCACGAGCCGCGCGGGCCGCCTGCTCGGCCGTGCGGAACACGGCCCCGTCGAGGCCGTCGAAATCACGCGCCGATGAGAAGAACCGCACGCCGCGACCTTCCGGCACGGCAATCCCGGCGGTGATCTCGCCCACCTCGATGACCCGCGCCGGTGCGGCGTCGAGGCGGTCTCCGGGCGCGAGTTCTGCGTGAAGATCGGACATGAACTTAGGACTCCCTGGGCAGGCGTGAGGCCCTGCCAAATCGCGATGAAGGCTGCGTGATGGTCGGCGGGCTAGCGTCGACAGCGCCGATGGTGGGCGCGGGAGCAGGTCGCGGTCGGGGAGACGTGTACGAAGGAAGTGGGTCGGCTCACCATGAGAAGTCCTCCAGACTGAAGGACCGCGCGGCACGGATGCCGTCGCAGTGCTTTAGCGTTTGATGACGCGGCGCAAGCTACGCTCCTCAAATCACCGCGGCCGGGAAGGACGCACCTCCGTGTTCGGTCCGCACCGGCATCCCTGAAGATGGAGGCGCCGCGGTGCTCCGTCAACGGAACGGAGTTCCGATTTTCGGGCTCTCCTTGGCAGGAAGGCGGGCTCGAACGGTGGGCGGGGAGGCGGGACCGCTCAGGCCTCGGCGAGCACGGCCGGGAGGTCGGAGAAGTCCGAGAAGATCCGGGCCGCGCCGGCCCGCAGCAGGTCGACCCCCGCGGGATCGTGATCCCAGTGCCCGCCGCCGGTGAAGCCCGCGACCTGCATGCCCGCGCTCCGCGCCGCGGTCACGCCCGGCACGCTGTCCTCGATCACCAGGCAGGCGGCGGGTTCGACGGCCATGCGGTCGGCGGCGAACAGGAACAGGTCGGGGAAGGGCTTGCCCCGCGCCACCTGTGCCGAGGAGAAGACGCGGTCGCCGAACAGCGGCAGCAGCCCGGTGAGGCTCAGGGAATGGCGCAGCCGCACCGGATCGCTGCTCGACGCCACGCAGACCGGCGGATCCAGGGACGCCACCGCCTCGGCGACGCCGCGCATCGCCCGCAACTCCGCATCGAACAGCGCCAGCGTCTCCGCCTTGACGGTCTCGACGAAGTCCGGGGGGGGCGCGACCCCGTAATCGTGGGCGATGTGCCCCATGATCGACACCATGGAGGTGCCGGTGAAGCGCGCCCGCACGGTGGCGAGGTCGATCGCCACGCCGATGCGGTTGAGGTTGGCGGTGAGGCAGGCGAGGCTCAGGGGCTCGCTGTCGACCAAGACGCCGTCGCAATCGAAGATCACGAGGCCGAGTTTCGTCACGCGCGCGTCCAAGGCCGACCGTCCCACACGGCCTGCCGCCGCCGCGCGATCCTGTGGCACGGGCCCACCGCAGCGGCAACCGCACCGCGCCGGCGGGGCAGTCGGGCGCATCGGACGGGCGCGTCGGGCCGGCGGGCGCAGTTCGCGCTTGCACCGGGCGGTCCGCGCCCATACTCCCTGGCGGGCGTCCTCCGGCGGGCGCAGGCACGGCTCACACGGCAAGGCTGACCCCGCGATGCTCCGCTTCCTGGCCCGGGTCCTGGGTTTCCTGCTGATGGCCGGCGGCTTCGTGGCGCTGGTCTATGATGGCGCTCGCTCGATCGCCAACAACGGCCTGCGGGTGACGCCCCTCTCGGACGTGATCGCCACCCTGTTCAAGGACAGGGCGGGCGCGCTGCAGGGCAGCGTGGAGGGGGCGGCGCCCTGGCTCTGGCACATCCTCGGCCTGCCGCTCACCCTGGCGCCGGCCTCGCTGATCGGACTCGGGCTCGGCGCGGTGCTGCTCTGGCTCGGCCAGCCCGGTCGGGAGCCGATCGGCTTCCTGACGAAGCCCTGAGCGCTCGAAGCCTGAACGACCCTATCGGTCGCCGCGCGCGCCCCGCGCCTCGGCGAGCTCGCGCTTCAGCCGCGCGACCTCGGCGGTCAGCGCGTAGTGCTCGCTGACGTCGATCTGCGAGGCGAAGTAGTAGTTGACCCTGCCGTCCGCGTCCCGCACGGGCCCCACATACAGGGCGTTCTGAAAGGTCGAGCCGTCCCTGCGGTAGTTGAGGAGATCGATCCGGATGTCGGTCTCCCGGCGGATCGCCTCCCGCAGGCGCTCGACGGCCACGGGATCCGTCTCGGGCCCCTGGAGGAAGCGGCAGTTGCGGCCGGTGACCTCCATCCGGGTGTAGCCGGTGAGCTTCAGGAAGGAGTCGTTGGCGAAGACGATCGGGTTGTCGAACTGGCGCGGGTCGGTGACGATCATCGGCATCCGCGTCGCCCGGACGGCGGCAGCGAACGGATCGCCCGGGTGCGAATCCGCCTTCAGATTGTCCAGCACGCGGCTCGTGACGGCCCAGCCCGTCGCCATACGGTGTCTGCCCCTCATCCGGCGACACGGGGCCGCCATTTCCACCGGGGTACAAGCCGGAAATTGTGCGCGAGGTCCAGCCCCTCACTCCAGGTTTCATAACCGCGACGGCACCCCCGGCCTGTCAGAGGAAGCGCCGGCCGCTTCCGCGGTCCTGGTGCAAGCCCCATATCCGGTGCGAGCCCAGAAACCCGGAAGGCAAGCCGATGCTCCTGTTCCGCAAGCGTCCCGTGATGCCGAGCCCCGCGGAGGCCTTGCCGGGCCGGCCGACGCCACTCCCCACGTCCGAGGCCCACTTCGTCAACGGCAACCCGCTCAAGGGTCCCTATCCGCCGGGCACGGAGACGGTCGTGCTCGGGCTGGGCTGCTTCTGGGGGGCGGAGCGGCGCTTCTGGCAATTGCCCGCGGGCGTGTTCGTGACCGCGGTGGGCTACGCCGGCGGCTTCACCCCCAACCCCACCTACGAGGAGGTCTGCACCGGCCAGACGGGCCACAACGAGGTGGTTCTGGTCGCCTTCGATCCGGCGGTTCTGCCGCTGGAGGCGCTGCTGCGGACCTTCTTCGAGAGCCACGACCCGACCCAGGGCATGCGCCAGGGCAACGACGTCGGCACGCAGTACCGGTCCGGGATCTACACGAACAATCCCGAGCAGGAGGCGACCGCCCGGGCGGTGCGGGGGGCCTACGCCGAAGCGCTGCACGCCCGCGGCTTCCCGAACGTGACCACCGAGATCAAGCCCCTGGAGCACTTCTACTTCGCGGAGGGCTACCACCAGCAGTACCTCGCCCAGAACCCGGCGGGTTATTGCGGCCTGGGCGGCACCGGCGTCAGCTGCCCGGTCGGGACCGGCGTCGCCGCCTGATCCTCACGGGTTGCCGCCGGTCCGCGGCTGCGCGGCCGGTGCTGCCGGAGTCGGGACGTTGCCCGTCAGCGGCGGCGTGCTGTTCGGGCTGCGCAGCACGATCAGGACGCTGCCCAGGACCGAGAGGGCGACGGCGGTGGCGAGGAGGAGGAAGAGCCAGCGGGGCATCCCGGGGCGTTAGCACATCGGGACGACGGGACGAACAGCGTCCCGCCCTCTTCGCAGACCCTGCGACCCAGGCGCGCGTTATTCGGGCGCGGGCGGTCCCGATCAGCGCGGGCGCGCCTCGCTCTGCCCGCGACGGCGGACCTCCGGGCCGGGCTACGGCGCCTTCAGAACGGCCCGGCAGGCGGCCGGGAGCGCGGCCATGGTCATGGCGGGCTTCGGCTTCGGCGCCACCTTCGGGGGCTTCGGGTGGAGCACGGCGTCCGAGAACCAGTAGCCGAGGTCGTCGCAGCCGTCGCCCGAGGGCGGCGCGCCCTGCGGCTGGCAATTCTCCTGGCCCTCCGGGCAGGAGAGCCGGATATGGTAGTGGTAATTGTGCCCGTACATCGGGCGCACCTTGGACATCCAGCGGCTGCCCGAGGCGTCGCGGCAGAGCGCCTTCTTGATCGCCGCGTTGACGAAGATGCGCTCGACCTCCGGCTGTTCCGCAGTGAGCTTGATCAACTGCAGATGAGTCGGCGTCCAGACCTGGGGGTCGATGTCGAGGCGGTCGGGGCGGACCATGTCGGTGGCCGAAGTCTCCTCGCGCTCCGCCCGGCTCATGCGGTGGCCGGGCATCGGCGTCAGCCAGACGTCGGCGTCGATGCCGATCTGGTGCGAGGCGTGGCCGGTGATCATCGGGCCGCCCCGGGGCTGGGCCATGTCGCCGACGAGCAGGCCGGGCCAGCCGACGCGGGCGGCCTTCTGCGAGAGGCGCTCGACGAAGTCGACGAGATAGGGGGTGCCCCACATCCGGTTGCGGGAGGGGCGCATGACCTGCCAGTTCGGCCCGTCCAGAGGCAGGGCCTCGCCCCCGGAGAAGCAGCCCTTGGCGTAGAAGCCGTAGATGTGCGCCGGCCCGGCGGAGCCCCGGGTGACGCGCCCGAACAAGGCCTTGGCGGGCGTCGAGGGCGCGTCCGGATGCTCCAGCGGCGGCAGCGGCTTCGGGTTGACGCTGCCGCGGTCCTGGGCCTGCGCGGCGACGGGCAGGAGCAGGACGGCGAGCGCGAAGCTCGGGGCGATACGCGGCATCGGCATGCGGGGGCTGTTCGTCCTGCTGGAGGGTCGAGCGCGGGCGCGCACCGGAACGTCGCCTGCCGCCGGGGCGTTTTTCGGGCAGCCAGGCCGTGTGCGCAGGTTCGGCAGCGACGGGACAGGGAGGCGACGATGACGGCGATCGGTCAACCCCCCGGGGGAGGGGCGCGACCCGGAAACCCCGCACCCTGATCGCCAGCGACCGGGTCATCGGGACGGACGTCCGCCGGCCGGACGGGACCCGGATCGGCCGCATCGAGCGGCTGATGCTCGACAAGGCCACCGGCCGGGTCGCCTACGCGGTGATGAGCTTCGGCGGCTTCCTGGGCCTCGGCGAGGAGTTCCACACGCTGCCCTGGTCGATGCTGCGCTTCGAGCCGCATCGGGACGCCTACGTGGTCGACATCACCGAGGAAAAGCTGCGCGCCGCCCCCGCCCGCACGACGGAGGGCACCGATCCGGCCGAGGACGGCGCCTGGGAGGAGCAGATCCACCGCTACTACGACGCCGCACCCTACTAGGGGATCTGAGATCCGCCCCGGCTCTCAGTGCTGGCGGCGGGTCACCGGTCCGCACCAGCCCGGCAGGTAGTCGGCGTCCTTGGACTTGGCGAGGGACATCGCCGTCTCCAGCGCGGCATCGAAGTCGTGCTCGATGCGCTTCCCCTTGATGTTCCGCCGCAGGAAATCGGCCCACAGGAACTCGCTGAACGGTGTGGTGTCCTTGGCGAAGCCGCCGGCCCGGCGCAGCTCGCCGGCGAGGCTGCGATAGGGATCGTCGAGGAGGGCATCCACCGATTTCGGGATGTCCTTGAACTGTCGGCGCACGCCCTCGGCATCGTAGGGATGCGTCCACGATTTGTGGTCGCACACCGTCCAGAAGGCATCCTTGTCGAGGTAGTGCAGGTCGGCCACCACGGTGACGAGCACGCTCTCGACGCCCTCCTCGTACAGGGCGCGGGAGAGGTGGTGATGATCGATGATGTAGTGGTGCTTCTTGGGGCCGAGCAGGGTCGGCATCATGTGGGCGCCGAGGAATTCCTTCTTCTTCTCGCCGTCATATTCCTGCCAACGCCGCCGCTTCTCCGCCACCTCCCGGTAGCCGACCGTCATCTGCGTCGGGCGCAGCTCCGCGATCGGGAGTGTCTTGAGCAACGGCTCTCGGTTGGCCATGGGCTGTCCTTCCTGCGTGGATTTGTCACGCAGATGTCACAGGCCGCCGGGGATCAGAAGTCCGGAGCGGTCGGGGCGCGCTCACGTTTCCGGTATCGGGCCGGCGCGCACCGCCTCCAGGACGAACACGCGGATCGCCGAGGACAGGTTCTGGCCGCCGCGCCCGGCATCGATCGTCCCGACCAGCGCCTGAACCGATTGGCCCCGGGCCTCGGCGATATCCCGCAGCGCCGCCCAGAACGGATCCTCCAGGGACACGCTGGTCCGGTGGCCGGCGATCATCACGGAGCGCTTGGTCACGCCTGCGCTCATGCGGAGATGGCCCTGCGGGTCGCGCGGCCCGTCTTCGCGCGCGGAGCGTCCCGGCCCGGCGCGGGGCGGCGAAGGGCGGCGTCGCGCCGCCGGATCGCGACACTCCGCCGGCGTGGGTGGCCGGGCCGGCCGGACTGCGACGGCCTCATCCCGCCGGATCGGGATCCGGCTCGTTCCGCTCCAGGCGGTGGCCCTCGTGGCGCTCGGTCTCCATTGCCTTGCGCCGCTGCTGGAGGGTCTTGGCCTTCTTCGGCCGGCCGAAGGCGATGCGGTTGGTCTCGGCCTGCGCGTCGGCCTCGGCGCGAGCCTTCGCCTTCCGGACCTGACGCAGGTTGATGATCTCGGCCATGGATCGCCTCCCGGTGTCCCGCCTCCGGCGCGAGGGAGCCCGCGCCGGCCCGTCCCCAACGATCAGTCGGCGCTGGGCGCCAGCATGGTCTCCGGCCGGACCACGCGCTCGAACTCCGCCTCGGTCACGTAGCCGAGCCGCAGGGCCTCCTCCTTGAGGGTGGTGCCGTTCTTGTGCGCGGTCTTGGCGATCTCGGCGGCCTTGTCGTAGCCGATCGAGGGGGCGAGCGCGGTCACCAGCATGAGCGAGCGGCTCATCAGGTCGGCGATCTTGTCCTCGTTGGCCTTGATGCCGACCACGCAATTGTCGGTGAAGCTCACCGCCGCGTCGGCGAGCAGCCGGATCGACTGCAGCACCGCGTTGGCGATCACCGGCTTGAACACGTTGAGCTCGAAATTGCCCTGGGAGCCCGCGAAGCTCACGGTGGTGCCGTTGCCGATCACCTGGGCGCAGACCATGGTCAGCGCCTCGCACTGGGTCGGGTTGACCTTGCCGGGCATGATCGAGGAGCCGGGCTCGTTCTCGGGCAGGGACAGCTCGCCGAGGCCGGAGCGCGGCCCCGAACCGAGGAAGCGGATGTCCTGGGCGATCTTGAACAGGCCGGCGGCGAGCGCCGACAGCGCGCCCTGCGTGAACACCAGGGCGTCGTGGGTGGCCAGCGCCTCGAACTTGTTGGCGGCGCTCGTGAACGGCAGGCCGGTCAGCTCCGCAACCTTGGCGGCGAAGCGGTCGGCGAATTCCGGATGCGCGTTGAGGCCGGTGCCGACCGCCGTGCCGCCCTGGGCGAGCGCCAGCACCCCCGGCAGGGTCGCGGCGACGCGCGATCCGCCCAGCGCCACCTGCGCGACGTAGCCGGAGAACTCCTGACCCAGCGAGACCGGCGTCGCGTCCTGCAGATGGGTCCGGCCGATCTTGACGATCGCGTCGAACGCCTGGGCCTTGGCGTCGAGGGCCGCGTGCAGGTGGCTCAGGGCCGGCAGGAGGCGTCCCTGGATCTCGCGCGCCACCGCGATGTGCATGGCGGTCGGGAAGGTGTCGTTCGAGGACTGGCCGCGGTTGCAATGGTCGTTCGGATGGACCGGCGACTTGCCGCCGCGCTGGCCCCCGAGCCGCTCGTTGGCGAGGCTCGCGATCACCTCGTTGGCGTTCATGTTCGACTGGGTGCCCGAACCGGTCTGGTAGATGACGAGGGGGAACTCGTCGTCGTGGCGGCCCTCCACCACCTCGGCCGCGGAGGCCGCGATCGCCTCGGCGAGCCGCGGTTCGAGGGCGCCGAGGTCCTGATTCACCAGGGCGGCGGCCTGCTTCACGAGGCCCAGCGCGTGCACCAGCGGCGCCGGCATCCGGTCGGTGCCGATCTTGAAGTTCTGGATCGAGCGCTGGGTCTGCGCGCCCCAGTAACGATGGGCCGGGACCTCGATCGGGCCGAACGTGTCGGACTCGGTGCGGGTGGCGGTCTCGGTGGGCGACATCGTGGCCTCTACGTCTGGTGCAGTGCGGTGCCTACTTAAATGAGCCGGGGGGGAATCGCGATGCCGGTTTTCCCGGCGTGCCGACAAGGGCGGAGCTCTGTTCCCGCCGGACAAGGAGCCGATGAGCGCGACGATCGATCTCTCCGAGCCCGCCACCCGGTTTCGCCCCGCCGTGCCGCCGCCGCTGACGGAGCCGCTGGGCCTGTTCGAGTTCCTGCGGGCCGCGCGGAAGAATCCGATCACCACCTGGATGGACGCGCATTTCAAGCTCCCGGTCGTGGCGGCCGACGGTGCGATGGGCCGGATCACCGTGGTGAGCGACCCGGCGTTGATCCGCTACCTGCTGATCGAGAATGCCGACGGCTACCGGAAGGACGACCTCCAGCGGCGTGTGCTCGCCCCGGGCCTCGGGAATGGCCTGCTCAGCGCCGAGGGCGACGAGTGGCGGCTCCAGCGCCGGACCCTGGCGCCGATCTTCAACGCCCGCACCGTCCAGGGCTTCTCCGAGGCGATGAACGCCGCGGGCGCCCGCCTCGGTCGCCGCCTCGCCCGTCGGGCCGGCAAGCAGGTCGACGTCGCCCTCGAGATGACCCGCGTCACGCTGGACGTTCTGGAGCGGACGATCTTCACCCACGGGCTTCCGAGCGATCCGGACGCGCTGGGCCGCGCGATCACGCGCTTCCTGGAGGCGGTGGGGCCGATCGATCCCCTCGACGTGTTCGGCGTGCCGGACTTCGTGCCGCGGATCGGCCGCCTCCGTGCCCGCCCGGCGGGGCGGTTCTTCGCCGAGGTGGTCGATGAGCTGATCGCGCGGCGCAAGACCCTGATGGAACGGGGCGAGGCGCCCCGCGACCTGCTGACGCTGCTGCTGGCCGCGCAGGACCCCGAGACCGGCACCGGCCTCTCGGACTTGGCCGTGAAGGCCAACATCGTCACCTTCATCGCGGCCGGTCACGAGACGACGGCCAATTCCCTGACCTGGACGCTCTACTGCCTGTCGCAGGATCCCACCGCGCAGGCGCGGATCGAGGCGGAGGTCGACGCGGCGGGGCCAGGGGATTTCGCCGCGGAGCGCCTGCCCTTCACCCGGGCCGTGATCGAGGAGGCGATGCGGCTGTTCCCGCCGGTGCCGTTCCTCAGCCGTCAGGCGGTCCGGGACGATCGGCTGGGCCGGATCAAGGTGCCGCGGGGCTCGCTGGTCCTGATCGCCCCCTGGGTGCTTCACCGTCACCAGCTGCTGTGGGAGGACCCGGAGGCCTTCGTGCCGGAGCGCTTCCTGCCCGAGAACCGGGACGCGATCGCGCGCTTCGCCTACCTGCCTTTCGGGGCGGGTCCGCGCGTCTGCATCGGCCAGAGCTTCTCGATCCAGGAGGCGGTGATCGTGCTGGCCCACGTGGTCCGGGCGGTGCGGTTCCGCCTGCCGGCCGATCATCCGCCGGTCACGCCCCTCCACCGGGTGACGCTGCGGCCGGAGCACGGGTTGCGGATGGAGGCCGCGGCGCGGAGCTAGGGCCGGGCTCGGCCGGAGCGTCACCGTGCCGGACGGCGCCGTATCGCGGCCGACGCGCGAGGCCGAAACTCCGGTTTGCCGAGGCTTGCGTCAGCGGATCAATCCTCCGGACGCGGGGATCGGATCACGCGCCGACCCATCGGAGGCCGGGCGCTCGCCGCAGGCAGCCGTGTCCCCCCCCCCATCGGCACGCAGTCCGGATGCCGCTAAGCGGGGATCGAGCACCGCGATTCGGATCGTCGCGATGGCCGACGCCTTCAGCCGGGGCGAGACCCGCGTGAGGCCCTCGTTGACGCGCTTGGCACGGTGATTCCGCTCAGCGACCGACGGCCTCCGCTGCGCGAGCGCGTCGTCCGCCGTGTGACCCCCCGGCCGTCGCGTCGGGCCGGGGACAGGTCAGCTCTTCTTCCGGAACGCGTCCAGGCTCACGACTTCGGCGCTGCCCTCCTCGCCCTCCTTCTTGGCGGCGGGACGGGGGGCCTTCTCATCGGACTTGTCAGACTTGGCGGGTTTCTCACCCTGGGCCGCAGGGGCCGGAAGGCCCTTCGGGGGGCTCGAACCGATCGTGGCCAGCCCGGAACTCTTGGGCCGCACCTCGCCGGGCTCGGAGCCGGCTCCGCGCGGACCCGGCTTGGCCGGCGCGGCATTGGCCTCCTCCGGCGTCTCGCCGGCCTCGCTGAGGTCGAACTTCAGGCCGAACTGCACGGAAGGATCGAAGAAGCCCGACAGCGCGTCGAACGGGACCAGCAGTCGCTCCGGGACCCCCGAGAAGGACAATCCGACCTCGAAGGCATGCTCGGTGACGTTCAGGTCCCAGAACTGGTGCTGCAGGACGATCGTCATGTCCTGCGGGTACTTCTCCCGCAGGGCCTGCGACATTCGCACGCCGGGCGCCTCGGTGCGGAATGAGACGTAGAAGTGGTGCTCGCCCATGAGCCCTTCGCGGGCTGCGTCGGTCAGCACCTTGCGCACGACGCCGCGGAGGGCGTCCTGCACCAGGAGGTCGTAGCGGATCAGGTCGTCTGCCATCTGCGGTCGCGCTCTAGCCCGGTCTGCCCGGCGCCCCGCCGCGGATGGCTGGACCGAGGAATTGATGTGACGGCTTCCGTTGCCAGGTGCCTGCCTACCCCGCCTGTCCGGTGCGACCCGGCAGGACTTCAAGTCGCGGTCTCGGAGCCGCTTACGCGGCCGCCGCCACCGCAGCAAAGTTGTCGTTGGCAACTGTTGCAAAGGCCCGATAACGGCGGAACCATGCCGAGCGAAAGCTCAACCTTTACGCCCTCGTCGATCCTACTTCGCCCCCGCCGAAGCCCAGGCTTCCGATCATGCGCCTTGCGGCAGCATGTCCTGGGCTCGGGTGGAGGCGCCGGGTACCGCCCCCGGGTCCGATAGGTTTATTGCGAAGAACGTTTATCGCCATAGCCGGCCTCGCGACCGGCACCCGAGATATAGAGGGGATCGGTCCGGTTTTGAAGCCCGATCGTGTCGCGCCGCCGCCTCATTTGAAGCCTCCGGGCGAGGCTGTTGCCGGAAGTGCGCAGTCGCGCGCGCCCGCCTCCGATCGCCGGGGCGTTCCCGGCCGCCTCTGGACGGCGACGTGGCAGCTCGGGGCCCTGGTGGCCCTCGTGGTCCTCTACCTCGGTGCCGCCAGCCTGCTCGCGCTGGTCGCCGTGCGGGTCGGGTTCGACCTGTGGAAGGGGATCGACCCGTTCCTGCCCCCGGAGCGGCGCCCGTTCATCGGCGCGGTGGAGCTCGCCCACCGGGCCTTCGCCATCGATGCCCTGCGCCAAGTCTTCCTCGCCGCCCTCGTGCTCGGCGGCGCGTGGTGGCAGGACCGGACCGGCTGGCGGCGGCGCCTCGCCCTGGACCGCGAGCGCCCGAACGGAATGCGGCCGGTCGCGCTGCTGGCGCTTCTGCTCGTCTGGCCGGTGCTGCACATCGCCTGGGTCACCGGCACGGCCGAGCTGTTCGGGGCGAGCTTCGGGCAGCACGTCCGGCTGTCGCCGTTCATGAGCCAGGCCGCGGTGGCGGCGTGGCTCGCCTACCTGGCGATCCTGGCTCCGGTGGCCGAGGAGCTGCTCCTGCGCGGCGAGGCCTTCGCCCGCGCGCAGGCCGCGGTGGGCCCCCTGGCGGCGATCCTGGTCACCGCCCTCATCTTCGCGGCCGCCCACGTCTCGTCCTGGGGGCTGGCCCGGCCGGTCTCGCTGCTGCCCCTGGCCCTGGCGCTCGGCTGGCTGCGCTGGCGCACCGGCCGGCTCTGGCCCGGCATCGCCCTGCACGGCTGGTCGAACCTCGCGTTGGTGACGTACCTGCTCTGGCCGGCCTGAGTCCGCCGCCGGGCGTGACGGCGGTGGACAGATGTCGGCGACGAACTTGCCGTGCGGGCCGCCGACGCGCAGGAATGGCCGATGGACGCTTATCAGGACCTGCTCCGGCGCATCCTCGACGAGGGCGCGGCCAAGGATGACCGCACCGGCACCGGGACGCTCTCGGTGTTCGGCCACCAGATGCGCTTCGACCTGTCGGCGGGCTTCCCGCTCGTCACGACGAAGCGGCTGCACCTGCGCTCGATCATCCACGAACTGCTCTGGTTCCTGGCCGGCGACACCAACGTGGCCGCCCTGCGGGCGAACGGGGTGACGATCTGGGACGAGTGGGCCGACGAACGCGGCGACCTCGGTCCGGTCTACGGCCGGCAGTGGCGGTCCTGGGAGAAGCCGGGCGGCGGCACCGTCGACCAGATCGCCTGGGTCCTCGACGAGATCCGGCGCAATCCCGATTCCCGTCGCCTGATCGTCTCGGCCTGGAATCCGGCCGATCTCGACCGGATGGCGCTCGCCCCCTGCCACTGCCTGTTCCAGTTCTACGTGAGCGACGGCCGCCTCTCGTGCCAGCTCTACCAGCGCTCGGCCGACGCCTTCCTGGGCGTGCCGTTCAACATCGCGAGCTACGCGCTCCTGACCCACATGATCGCCCAGGTGACGGGTCTCGGGGTCGGCGACTTCGTCCACACCTTCGGCGACGCGCATCTCTACCGGAACCACATGGAGCAGACGCGCACCCTGCTGAGCCGGACCCCGCGTCCGTTGCCGCAACTGCGGCTCAATCCGGAGGTGCGCGACCTCTTCGCGTTCCGGTACGAGGATATCGTCATCGAGCAGTACGACCCGCACCCGGCCATCGCGGCCCCGGTGGCGGTATGACGCCGCGCGTGGCGCTGGTGGTGGCCGTCGCCCGCAACGGCGTGATCGGCCGCGACAACGGCCTTGCGTGGCACCTGTCCAGCGACCTGAAGCGGTTCAAGGCCCTGACCCTGGGCAAGCCGATGCTGATGGGCCGGCGCACCTGGGACTCGATCGGCCGGCCGCTGCCGGGGCGCCGGACCCTGGTCCTCACCCGCGATCGCGGCTTCCGGGCCGAGGGCGCCGAGGTCGTCCACGGCTGGGACGCCGCGCTGGCCGCCACGTCCGGCGCGGAGCTGATGGTGGTCGGCGGCGCAGAGATCTACGCGCTGGCGCTCCCGCACGCCGACCGCCTCCACCTCACCGAGGTCGAGGCCGAGCCGGACGGCGACGTGCGATTCCCCGACTTCGACCGGGCGCACTTCCGCGAGGCCTTCCGCGAGGCGCATCCGGCCGGCCCGCGCGACGAGCACGCCTTCACGTTCATCGACTGGGAGCGCGTGCGCTGAGGCGCGCCGCCGCGGTTGCCTTTGCCGCCCCGCGTGCCCACCTGCCAGCCTTGACAGCACGGGGCGCGCGCCCGCAGGTGCCTGTCGGGTGTGCGCTCGGGCGGAGCGCGCGTTTGGCGGGAAGATGCGTGCGCACAGGCTCTTAGGCCATCGATCGGGCAGGGTCGCGCCGAGGCCGACCCGGCGGGTCGGGACTAGGTGGGCGAGCGTGGCCGTTCAGGCAGGGGGCGCGGGTCGGAAGCAGGACCGGGCGCGGACAGGCGGGAGACGACGGCTAGGATGCCTTGGAGCAATCAGAGCGGCGGCGGGGGCCCTTGGGGCCGGCCCGGCGGCAACGGCGGCGGTCCCTGGGGTGGTGGCGGCGGTGGCGGTGGCGGCAAGACGCCGCCCAACCTCGAGGACCTGCTCCGGCGCGGGCAGGACCGCCTGCGCAACCTGATCCCGGGCGGCGGCGGCGGTAGCGGCGGCTACGGCGGCGGCTCGACCGGCCTCGGGGGCGGCCGCAGCGCGGCGGTGA
>Ga0160427_10000684_pt1 | contig 20494 bp, 31 predicted proteins | sample SolpanmetagenomL_FD_108194 | JGI IMG/M metagenome (GOLD analysis project Ga0160427, IMG submission 108194) | Solar panel surface microbial communities from Lawrence Berkeley National Laboratory, California, USA - L | ecosystem: Engineered > Built environment > Solar panel > Unclassified ...
AACTGGTTTTTCATACCCTCACGCTGCCATACGTGAACTGACAATGGGCTTTCGGCAACTTTTGGTTAATCATTCCAGACTGCCAGCACCCGCGTTTCACCACGCTCTAGCCGAGGCTGCTCAGCCGAACGCCTGGCATCATTCCCTTACGTCGGCAGCCACGCCGCGCGTTCCCAGTCCAGCAGCGCTTTACGACCTGCATCGGTCAGCGCGTCATGGTCCGCTGTTCGCGTCAGGTAACCGCGCTGGCTTAGGCGGAGGGCCGCACCCTCGTCAAGGCGATGGGCTGGGTCATCTCTGAGCTGCTTGAGTTGTTCGTAGTCCGCGTTTGCGAGGTGCATCTGGTCAGTTTAGAGCGATCAGGTGACGTCTGCCTGGCCATCTGACCCCACCGTCACCTGGGGATGACAGTCAGCACCCTCGCGCTGGTGCTCGGGCCACAGCGGAGGGTGGCGTTCGTGGTGGTCGTGGCCTGCAGGGTGAGGGAAGGGTTACCGGCTTGCAGTCGCTTGAGCAGCATAGGAAACCTCGGGAGCAGCGAGGGGAGGGAATTGTTTTGACATCTCAGTGCAGATATCGGCTGTGCACTGGGGGTCATGAGGGTGTTCAGACTGCTTTGATGCCTCACATGTGCTGTTAGGCTCGGGTGTGATCAAAGACGATATGGCCCTCCACGCCGGCATCCCAGAAAAAGCCGTGAACGTCGCACTCAAGGAACTTCGAGCTGAGGAGAGCCTCTCAGAGGTCACCTGGGAGACCGCAAAGGTCCGGCCTGGGCGACCCATCAAGATTTATTTCGAAGCGGTAAGCATGGACGGTATTCATGCAGCAAAGAAACGCCTGGAGCAGATTCTGGATGCCAACGGTTTTGATCTGTACCCATGATCGTGAGCGGAGGCCCAGTAAAGGAAGATCTTCTGCGCCTCTCCTTCAACCCTGACTTCAGACTCTCCGACTACGGGGCAGCGTGAATCAGGTGGTAGAGCGTTCGGCCTATATCAATGCCCGCCGCGAGGATAAGCGTGTAGCAAAGCACTGTCCATATCGGCTTCTGACTTTTCGGAGTGCTCTGCCACCAATCTTTGAACTTTGTCATCGGGTCTCCTATCTACTCGTCAATTCTTGCGCGGCTGAAGATGCTGATGTCCGGCGGCGTGAGCAGCGGCAAGTGCATCTCAGGTGTTGCAGATCCCGACGTTCGCCAGGCTCCACTTGGGAATGATCGTCAGCACCTTCGCGCTGGCGCTCAGGCCGCTGCGGAGGCTGGCGTTGGTCGCAGCAGCTGAATGGCGGCCTTGAACTGGACCGTCTGAGACGTCAGATATGGATGTTGACCTGTTGACTTCAGAGGGCTTTCAAGTCTGATTTATACTGCCCAGCGTGCCCGTGAACCTTGACAAGCCCCAGCAGTGGAAGGCAGACGTCTTGGCGTCCGTTGACCTCTACAACGCCTGGTTTATGACCTTCGCGCCAGACGCCTTCAGAACTGCCCGAAAGAATACCGCCGGCATTGTCTTGGACGATCTCAGGCACACGTCTTACTTGGCAGACCTTTCGCCGACTGCCTTGAAAGCGCGCCCGGGCACCTTACGGGTCCTGCGCATGTGTACCGCCCCACCTCTGGCGCTGGACCGCCTGGTGGGCCTGGCGGGAGTCAACAAGAGTCTGGTCCAAACGATGGAAGGGTCCAGTTCCGAAGTGTCCCGCCTCCCGCAACGCCTCGCTGGGGCGGCGTTGGATACTCAGCTCGAGCGGATCACTGGAGTGATTCGCCGGCTGACGGATGACTACATCTTCCCTTGGGTGGCCGAGAATTCAGTCCCCACCCAGGAGCAAGTTGAGCGCGCTGCTGCCATTGTGGCGGACCGTCTTTGCGGTGTCCTGGCTGATCCCATTATCCGCAATGCCCAAGAGGTTCGGCAGCTGGCACTGATCCACGCGTGGTTGACAGCGCGTGGGTACGTTCCTCTCCAACGGGGACGGACCTTTCGCCAGATGCCGCCGGGCACGTTTTCGTTCCGACTGAACGTGCCTGTCGAGCAGCCCGAGACTGGGAAGGCGATTAATTTGCCCGTCGATGCGGTGATTCAGCCGCACAGCGCGCAGGAGGGAGACTTCCCGCTGCTGATCGAAGCCAAGTCGGCGGGCGATTTCACCAACACAAATAAGCGCCGTAAGGAAGAGGCTCAGAAGTTCACGCAGCTCCGCGCGAAGTATGGACCCGACGTGCGCTTCGTGCTGTTCCTGTGCGGATACTTCGATGCGGGATACCTGGGCTACGAGGCCGCTGAGGGGATCGATTGGGTCTGGGAGCACCGGCCGGACGATATGACACACTTGGGCCTATGACGATTGCGCCACTGCCTGAAATCTTCCTGCTTGAAGAGGCGACGCATCTGCGGCAGAAAAATCAACTTCTTTTGGATCAACGGCGCACCAAGGAAGAGCGCAACCGTTTGGGTCAGTTTGCCACTCCGAATGGCCTGGCCGCCGACGTCGCTGAGCATGCCTTGCGGTACTTTCCGGACCATGAGCTGATCCATGTCCTTGAGCCAGCGGTTGGTCTGGGCAGCCTCTGGGATGCATTACTGAGTAAGGTCATAGACCAGACTCTTCAGGGAAGTGCGTTTGAGATTGACATCCAGGTGGCTGAGGAAGCCCGGGGACTGTGGAGCCCCTCTGGGTTGACTGTCACGACGGGAAATTTCACGGCGCAGCTGCCGCCCGCTGAGGAACAGCAGGTCGATCTTCTGCTCAGCAACCCGCCTTACGTCCGGCACCATCATCTCGACCTGGCGGAGAAGAAGCATCTGCGTCAACTGTCGGAGGTCCGCTCGGGCATTAAGCCCAACGGCTATATGGGGTTGTACGGCTACTTCATGCTGCTTGCGCATGCCTGGATCAAACCTGGCGGGATTGCCGTCTGGCTTATCCCTACGGAATTTATGGACGTGGGGTACGGCGAGGCCCTCAAGTCTTACCTACTCAAGCAGGTGACGCTGCTCAGCGTGCACACCTTCACGCACACCAACACGCAGTTCGAGGATGCCCTGGTGTCGTCCGCCATCGTCACTTACCGAATGGAGCGGCCCGGCCCATCTCACGAAATTGAATTCACGTCCGGGGACAGTCTGCTCCAGCCGAGTCACACCATGAGTCTGCGTCGTGACCAGTTGACCGCCGAGCAGAAGTGGTCGGGCTTGAGTCGACCGGGTGCAGTGGCGCGGGCGGAGAATGAAATCAAATTGGGCGACCTCTTCGACGTGCGGCGCGGCGCAGCGACGGGTGACAACAGCTTCTTCATCCTGGAAGAAGCGCGCGCCCGTGAGCTGGGGCTACCTGAGGTGTTTCTGCGTCCGGTACTGCCGAGTCCCCGGTACTTGAAGACAGATCGGGTCCTGGCCGGTGAGGATGGCCGACCTGTCCTTGATCCTGTGCAGGTACTCATCGACTGCAGTTTGCCTTTAAAGCAGGTGGAGGAGCAGTTCCCTGCCCTGTGGGCTTACTTGCGAAGGGGCGTCGAGACGGGAGTGAGTGCCCGGTATCTCTGCGCACACCGCATGCCCTGGTACAAGCAGGAGCAGCGTGCGCCTGCCCCTTTTCTGTGTACGTACATGGGTCGGGGTCGTGACGGCGGGAATCCATTCCGGTTCATCCTGAATGAGTCGCAGGCGACGGCCACCAACGTGTATCTCCTGCTGTATCCCAAAGGGGAGATGGCTGACTTGCTTGGGGGCGGGTCGGAGGTCCGGGAGGCTGTTTGGAAGGCGCTGAATGCGTTGGGTGGTGAGGTTGTAAAGCGGGAGGGGCGTGTGTATGGGGGTGGGTTGCATAAGGTGGAGCCGAGTGAGTTACTGAAGTCGTCTGCCAGTTCAGTAATCGAAGCAGCTCGCGCAGTCGCTGCGGCAAACGCTCAAAGTCTCTGACATGAGTCAGGAGTAGACGTATCCACATGTCTGATTCTTCAGTGTCCGGCCAGACCACAGCTGAACGTCAGCACCCCTTCCAGAAAAGGCCCATCAGCGATGGATCCCCTCGGTTACTTTCATCGTGGAAAACCTCGTACTGGAGCCGACCCTTCTTGCCTTCAACTGACCGATGAGAATTTGAGATCGAGATGGCTTACCACACCGTCCTCTTTCGCACTATTTACCCATCTCAATCTCTATTCTGTAATCATTTATCGTTGGACAGATTGCCAAAGACTTGCTTTAACAGCAGGTGCATTCTGAATCTTGTTGTTCCCAGTTTCATTTGATCCGTTAGGCCTGAGGAGTTCGATTTGGCTCCAACCGGCTGGTAGCCTCAGATTGATGTCTGTCTTACCGGTGTACCCTGTTGAAAAGCAGGTAAGCTGTCCTTTGATCGAAACTGCCTTTTCTGAATACACTAGGCGCACAACGCTAGAATAAGCACGGGTATCAATCGACCCATTTTTGGAGAGTTCGTCTACGGTCGTGGCCCGCTCCATGGCAATTTTCGAGCTGGTCTGAGCACCTGGCTTGAGCACCGTCAGGGTATCGAACGAGAGACCTTGAACTCCGCTCAGACTGACTTTGAGGGCGCCGGTAGGTGGGCAGGGACCATCGTCGCTGTAATAGACGTCTTCAGGCAGAATTGCCTGTTCGATGGGTCGGAGCAGATTTTTGGGAATGTTCCGCCCAGTCGGAAGGACCACTTGGAAAGCCCCAGCAGCCGTGATCGGGCCGGAAGCCAGGATGTCGTTGTCAGGCAAGCCACCTTCATCGCCTGACGAGTCGTCCATAACCTCATCACTCTCGTCTTCATAGTCATGATTGACTGCTGGCAGAATCACCAAGCGACGGGTTCCCAGCTTCCAGCCTTGCGCTGTGCCGGCTAGGATGTTGCCCTTGATCGCTGCTGCTGTGGCTGAAGGCGTAGGGGGAGGCACCGGCTTCCAGTTGGCGGCTCGCTCACAGATGGCCAGGGTCGAACGGTCACCTATTGGAGCTTTAGCCCACATGCCCAGCAAAACCGTGTTGCCCTTGCTCAGCAAAAACTCGCGTTGATCGGAGTTTTTCGGGGTGAGTTCCTTCTCCACTTTGTAGTGCTGCTTGAGGACTCCAGCTTTGAAAGCTTCATATGCCTTCACAGAATTGGGGAGAAACCCGGCGATTTCCGATTGACTGACGCACGGCCAGGGATCGCTTAATCCGTCTGGTGTTCCGGCAAGGCCGTTGCGGGCGATGATGAACATCGTACCGACCATCTCTTGCTGAGTGGCATTCAATTTCGCTGGCAGTGCACCTACGATGTTGAGGGTGAGCGTAGCTGGAGCAGCCTGAGCGGTGCCGACGAATAACAAACTGGTACTGAGTATTAGGGCGCTCTGAGTACTGCTGCAATTAAAATTCACCCTGTCAAGATAATGACTTTGAATTGACTGAACACTTACAGTGGGGTCTCAGAGGCTCTTTATATATCTTGACAGCTGAGGGATCAGTTACCGAGGCCGATGAATTTTAGGTCGTAAGCCAGAACGTTGAGTGTCACTTTTAGACGCAGCCTCTGGTAGGTTTTCCCTTGGCTCTGACGGTTTGCCAGCCTCCCACCCCCAGCACCCTACCCTAGTCCAAGCTGCGAACCTAAGCGCAGAGCCTCAGTCATTCCAGATTGCCAGCACCCCACCTTCCTAGCTCCAGCACATGCCGAGGCGCTCACGCCCCGTCCCAGTACCAATCGTCCGTATGGCTGCCAGAGTGCTCCCTGCGGGCGGGGTCAACGGCTCAGCTCCAGTTCGGTGACCTGGTACTGCATGGTTCTGGCCCCGATTTGGACTTGAAAGATGTCTCCCTTCTGGCGGCCTTCCAGCTGGGCACCCACCGGGCTGGCCTGGGTGATCTGGGTCACGCCGTCGATCACGCCTCCAGCTTCGAACGGTGAAACCAGACGCACCCGCAAGGTGCGGCCCGACGTCAGATCGGTCAGTAAGGCCGTGCTTCCCAGTCCGATTCGGCCCTGCGTGGAAGCATCCTGAGTGATGATCTGAGCGTTTGCCAGGAGGTCTTCAAGCTCGGCGACCTGCTTTTCAAGTGCGGCCAGTTGCTCCTGGGCTTCGACCAGTCCGAGATTTTCGGCTTCGTTGGCTTCCATCTGGTCGCGGACGTACTCACGCGCTTCATCCATGCGGACACGCTGGCGTTCGAGTTGTCGTTCCAGGCGCCGGTAGCCGTCCTGGGTCAGTTGTGATGGTGACGCCCTCATCCTGCTGTCAGCGCTTCGAGCGCCTTGGCGATTCGCCGCTGCCGGGTCTCGGGATTCTGCGTGCCCTCGACAGACAGGACATGCTGGCGCTGCTGACTGTAGGAAAGCTGGCTGAAGCGCTCGGCCGCCTTCGGGTGACTGTCCAAGACCGCTTTCAGGTCGTCGGGTACCACGACTTCACGCGGAGCCGTATCGAGTTCTAAAGAAACACTGACCCGGTCACCCGCTGCCACCCCAGCCGCTTGGCGGTGCTCGGCGCTGACTGGGAGCATAAACCGGCCGCCCATCACGGCAATGGTGCTGCGGTAGCTATGGCCATTGAGGACGACGGTGACAGCTGGTTTTTTGCTGCTTCCCAACGCAGCGACCACGTCGGCTGGCACTTCAATGCCAGTGGCTGTTTTTTTGGCGGACAGGAGCGTGGTTTCAAACGTTGGCATCAATTTTTCCTTTGAATCTTAGAAAAGTGTTTTCTGGTCAGCATCTTTTATTCATTCCAGAGCGCCAGCGCCCGCGCTTCACCACGCCACCGCGCCCATCGCATGCCGCTGCACCGGAGGGGGTGGGGCACCGGGTAGGGAGAGAGGAGAGGTCATTGGTCCCTACTCTTCAGAACTTCGTACGCCTGATTGATTTCCTTCATACGTCGCTCGGCTACTTCAATAAATTCAGGGGCGAGATGGCCCACCCTATCTGGGTGATACGACTTCACGAGATCACGGTAGGCGATCGTGATCTCGTCGGAGGAGGCCGTCGGAGTCAAGCCTAGAACTTTTAGGGCGCTCGCTACATCAACGGACGCAACCTTGTCATTCTGTGTCGAACTTCCTGGTTTCATCAGCTGTTGAAGCGCTGAATATGCTGCTAGGGCAGCATCTTTGTTAGATACCTGAAAGACGAAATTCGACAATTCAGACGCGGATCTGAGCGTAATGGTTATTTCCGCATACTCCATGATGGGTACTTTTTTATTGTTTGAATACCGCAGATCAGGGCTGCCATTTTTATTCAGATAGAGCCAAGTTTCCCCAGCCTGGACTGCATCTATGGGGGGGATATCTGCTTCAAGAAACCGCACAGTGTCAAGTTTGAGCGTCGCCTGCTCGAATGTGTATCGGTGCTCAAGCGCATTCACTGTGGTGATTGTCACTAGCCCGTCGGGCAACCAGAGCAGGCGGTTGAACCATCCAGGCGTTGTCACTTCATACACTGGAAATGCTGCATTGACATCGATGGGCTGCGAAGTGGCATTCATGCTGATACGTGCGCGATGAATAGAGCGGCCAGCAGCCATCTTGAGCGAGGCGCTCGCTTCCTCAGCGATAACCAGCCAGACCGTCTGGGCGGATGCCAAGGCATAAATGAATGTTTTCAGATGGGCGAGCTGGGCGCTAAAAGTTTCGGGTGAGTGGTCAAATGAAAATCTTGCCTTCGGCCCCACGTCACCTCGAATCTTTCTAGCAGCCTCCTTGAATTCCTCGGCTGATCGGAATGTCATTCTCCGCGCTGATCCCATAGGCGGAATAGCTGGTGAATCTATCTGGCGCTCGGTAATGAAAGGAGCTATATCGCGTATCCAGACTGCGCGGTAGTGAAGAAGAACTCCGAACCAGATGGGGATAAGAATCCAGCCTTTGCCAGTGAGCACAACTAGAAGGATCGTCCCGACAAACCAGTTGAAGGCCAGCCAAACCCGGCCAATGACTAGGAATCCCAGGCCTGGAAGAATATTCAGACCAAATCCTGTCCAATAGCGCAGGCCATCTGGTGCGTGAGGCTGAAGCAGCGGCGTAGATCCCGCCTTCCCCGGCGAATGAATTGTATTGACGCGGCTGAATCCGGTTCCCGGCAAGCTCGTCGTGACCGTCGTGCGACCATCGGCCCGCTTAGTCACACGAAGACCCTTGACGCCAAAGCTCGCGCCCACACCCTTGCTACTGAGATTGAGGCGTGCACCGCCGCCAAGGTTTATGGATTTACGGAAACGAGTTCTTGCCATGTCGTCTCCCTAAAAAATGGGGTGAAGTTGTCCGGTTTCGATTGTGGAACGGGCTTGCTCTGCAAAGATAAAACCTTGCATGAGAAGCTGTGCCCCTTCTTGCGTTTCACGCGCTGTACCACACTCGTAATCGTTGACAAAGATATGGAGTAACTCGTCGGCGTCGATACTGACCTTGAAGATCAACTTGACTTCGTGGCTCTCTGTGGGGCTTAGAAAGCCAGTTCCTTTCTTTTCACTGGTTTTCAGTGTCAGCAGGCGGGCGAAGATACCCCCTGGCTGTGATTCAGCCGCGCCAGCAGTAACCATGTGGCCAGGAAAACCGGATTCACTCAGAACGGCAATAATGGCGTTGGATGCCCGTTGCACGGTTTGCCAATAAGCTGCATCACCGCGCCGAATAGTGCCGATAGTTTTGGAAACCTCAGCGTAGTCCATAATTATTCCCCCCATGTGCCCAGAACGAATGGCCCCTCTAACGGCAAGAGTTCCATGCCAGAGAACTTCTCCTGTGGGTCGGGGATGTACTGCATGTGCTCGATCTCTATCCATGTCGTCGAGGCCCAGTCGTGGACGTGCCCACTTTTGAACAGCACCGCAGCCCGGTAGTAAGAGTCACTGTCATAGATCACGCGGTCCATGGACATCGGGACGGAGATGCCGTGTTCGTGGACCAGGTGCATCATCGCCTGAGGGGTGAAACCGAAGCGCCGCAGCGCCTTGTCATGCGACGGCTGGGGCACCATGATCAGACACGCGATATGGTTACACAGGCCCTCCAGGTTGGAATACGCACATTCAGGCGCGTAGTAGGCTAACAGCTCGTCGTCAATGCCGCGCCACTTCGTCAAGGTGTGCGCGATCTCGTGCCCGATCGTGAATTCACGCCTGTAGCCCGTCAGGTAATCAGGCACGTGGATGATGGGCGGCGGCCCGAAGTTGACGGCAGCGACTGGCCCAGAAGTCACCGCAATATCCAAAGCGCGCGCAACTTCCCTCGGCGACGGCCAGTCCATTTGTTCCAGCATGAACACCACATCAGAGAGCAGGTTCGTCACTGGATCGAGGATCATTCTTCAGGCCACTCTTCCGGTTCAACCCCTGCACGTTCCAAGGCGCGGAACATCTCGAACCACCCATCTGCATCCGGCTCCTGGCCGCCGCTAAATCGGGTTTGATTGAGGTGCTGCTGCCAGCCCACCCGACGCAATTTGGGGTATCTCGCTGATTTCTCCTCGATCATTGCCGCGAGGTTGGGCCAGAGCGGGCGCTTGATGCGTTCCTGCCGAGCTGGTGGATGGAAGAGGGTGCGCGGATCGAAAGGAGCCTCGTCCAGTGCGGGGGAGACTAGAGGACCGCGCCGATGATTAGAGGCGGGAGCGTCGATCAAAATCATGAGATCGGTATGCGTTTGACTATCGTCAATGCCAATCTGTGCGCCGGTTGCAGCTTGCAGCTCTGCGAGCGTCCAGTTCAGCGCTTTAGCGAGGGCAACAACTTTTGCAATTCCAGCATTAGCCAGATCGACCTTGCCGCGCTCCACATCGCTAACCCAGCCTTGAGTCACGGCGTCGCCGGTCAGAGCCACAACGTCCTCTTGACCCAAGCCAAGCGCCAGGCGGCGCATTTTGAGGCTAAGCGCCCCGGTAGGCGCAATTTTACGGCGGCGTGGTGTGGGTTCAGTCATAAGGGTCATCGCTGGGTGAGCGTACATGCTGTATGTACTACTCCCATTTTACGGACAAGACCCTTACAACGGAAACGATAAAACCGGATAAACACGAATATTGACAATATACGGTTATATCCGTATAGTCTAGCCATGCGTATGAAACAACTTCTGGAACTGCGGAAGGCGCGGGGGCTGTCTCGGACCGAACTGGCCGAGCGCTCAGGTATCTCCCGCTGGACAATCCGGGCGCATGAGCTGGGGCAGGCAGATGGCGTAGAGACAAAAACCGGTGCGGCAATTGCTGCTGCGCTCGGCGTCTCGGAGCAGGCTCTTTTTTTTGAGCAAGATACGGATTTATCCGTAAATACTCTTAAAATTTTACAGCCTGCTTAAGCAAAAAAATCCCCAGCAGTGACGGGCTGGGGCAACTCAAAAGGAGTTTTTGACATGACCAGCATACAGCACCAAACCTCGTTTGACACCCTCCCGCAGACCAAGCCCCTCTTGGCCAAGGCCCACGCTGAGCGCTGCAACCACTGTGGCCGCGCCCTGACTCGCCCGGGCACCGTCGTTCCCTTTGTCGGCGTGGTCGGCCCGGAGTGCAGGAACAAGTTCGGCGTCCTGCTGACCCTGGTGGCCGAGGTGGAGACGCTCCGGTTCAACATCGATGATCAGGGCAGCCAGCGCCTGGCGAGCGGCATCTGCGCCACGCTGCGTCAGATCGGCTTCGAGGTGCAGAAGAACGTCAACCTGGACACCCGCGTGATGTGGCTGGAAATCGGCAGCCGCAAAGTCACGCGGCGCGGCGACGCCATGATCAAGACCTGGGAGCAGGTGCGCGCCGAGTTCGAGCAGCGCCTCAAGCTGGCCGCCGCCGAGCGCGAGGCACATGTTCCCTACGTTCCGACCGAGCCGGTTCACAAGTGGCCCCTCCTGCGCTTCCGTGGTCAGCTGGAGTTCCTGACGGGACGCGGGTTGATCGACGAAGCCAACGCCCTGACCGCAGCGCGCCTGAGCGGGAGCGTCGCATGACCGCCCAGACCCGCACCCGCCAGCCCGTCACGCCCCGCAAAGCCAGCAAGCCCACCCCCGCCCTGAACGTCAATACCAGCCGCACCATCACCGCCAAAGCCCCCAGCCTGACCGTCCGGGACATGCCCACCCACCTCGGCGTCTGCGACTGGTGCGGCGCGACCCCAGCTCTTATCACCCCGGACGCCCCCACCTTCGCCGAATGCCCGAAATGCCGGATCTTCCGGTTGCTCACCGACGCGGCCACGGCCGACCTGGAGGCGCTGATTCACCCGGTCATCAGCGCCTGGGCACAGCAGTACGAGGGCACGGGTCTGAGCCGCGTTGACGTGGCTGACCTGCTCGACGCGTACGTCGGCGAGAACCTCTCGGACTCCGCCCGCCTCGTCCGTTGGCTCACCGATCTCCAAGCCCAGCACCCGATTCCGGCGTACCAGGACGTGCCCACCGCGCGGCTCACCCTGGACGTGACGCAACTGCGCCGCATCGAGCGTATCGGCGCGGCAGTACCCGACCGGGGCATCCCACGCCCCTACCTCATGGATACCAACGGCGAGGTTGTCTCTCTGAGCTGCGGGCTGGACTCGATCACGCTGATGCAGCCCAACGGCGACGCCGTGATCATCTACACCGGCATTTACGGCGGCAGCGACACCGCCCACCAGCAGGAGAGCCTCTACGTTCCCGCCCACCTGCTTGAGCAGGTGCAAGCCGAACTCACCAGCCGTGACGGGAGCCACGCATGAGCGCACTGACGCTCGTCACCCCGGAACGTATCCACCAGGCCTACGCCGAACTGCGCGACGCCACCGAAATCCTGGCGAACACCAGCATGGACTTGCAACGGCTGCGCTGGGAACTGAGCACCAGCAAAGACCAGCTCATCGTCGAGGGCAAGCTGATCGGCAGCAACGCCGAAGCGCGCGAAGCCAGCGCCCGAATGCAGCTGATGGATCTGTACGGCCCCGTCGAAGACGCCGAAATCATGGTGACCTTATCCCGGATGGAGCGAGACCGGCGAGCGCTGGAAGTCGAAGAAATCAAGCAACTCCTGCGCCTGATGGAACTGAGCCACCCTGAAATCGGACTCGGGGAGCGTGCCCAATGACCGGCACGCTGGACCTGCTGGAAACCACCTTCCAGGCCGTTGACGGCCACGCCGAGATTTACGTCGATCACTTCGAAGCCGGTGATGCCGAGACGCTTGCCAATGGCGGCGGCCCGCTGCACCTGCACCTGACGGGCATCCTGATCGACTTTGAGCGCGAGGCGGTGCTGGACGAAGACATCGCCGACGCCACCGTGTCCATCAGCCTCAGCATCGACGAAGCGCAGCAACTCATCACCGCGCTGACCCAGGGGATTCAGAAAGCGCGCGCGCTGGCCCCGCAGCTCACCCGCGAACAGGAAGCCTTCGAAGCCGGAGTGCGGGGATGATGGCCGTCATTCAGCCGCACCCGCTCAGCGAGGCCAGCCGCACCGCCGACGCCGCCTCTGCCCGGCATGGCGCACTGGCCCGCGAGGGCGTCCAGCTGTGGCGCAACCACGCCAGTCAGGAAGCGCGGGACGCGAACCGGGCGGCGAAGGAAGCGGCCTACGCAGAGTGGCGGCGACTCATCAGCGAGATCGGAGGTAGGTCGTGAGCCTCTTCACTGTTCAGGACTACCTCGTGGAATATCCCAGCGAGTCGATCAACCTGTGGTGCGATTACAGCGACGGCATGTGGGTCGCGCAAGCTACCGGACGGCTGTGGGACGGAAACGAAGCGATTGGGCGTATCGCCGGTGACCCGGTGGCCGCCGTGACCGCGCTGCTCGCGGCCCAGGCGTTCGGGGCCGAACCGGCGGCCCAGGCCGTGCGGCGAGTTCAGATCACGCCCGCTGCTGCCGACGTGCTAGCCGAACGGCAGCGGCAGATCACGGAAGAGGACCACCGGCGCAGCGAAGACGACGAATACCAAAACGATGAACTGATTCAAGCTGCAGCCGCCTACCTGGCCGCAAACACGCACTTCTCCCACATCGGCGGGCAGGTTTGGCCCTGGGACACCTTCACTTTCAAGCCCAGCACCCCACGCCGCAATCTGGTGAAAGCTGCCGCGCTGATCTTGGCGGAGATCGAGCGCCTGGACCGGGCGGGCCTGAAGGCGAGTGGCCGGACATGACCCCTCGCACCCGCTTCAACCTCGGCGCGGCCCTGATCCTCGTTGGCCTCGCCCTACTGCTCACCCTCGACGCCCTCACCGGCCTTCCGCTCGCCGCTGTGGGCTTGAGCGGGCTGGCCCTGGTGCTGACCGGCGTGGCCCTGATTCAACGCGCCGAACGCGCACTGGAGACCTGCTGATGCCCATCCTGCACCTTGTCGGCCCGCTGGGCACCAGCCTCAGCGTCGAAACCACCGACGACACCCTCCTCAGCACCCTACGCAAATACGGCAAGAACGGCTGGAGCAGCGGCGACATCCCCGCAGGCGGCCTCGTCCTCCCCTACTGCATGGCGGACACCTTCGACTGGACCCTCATCGGCGCACGCCCCTACACCAACGCCGACGGCGAACAGGCCGTGATGCACCGGGGCCACAGCTACAAACGCCGCGACTTCGAAGCCAAAACCACCGGCGTGAAAATGCCCGCCTGCATCAAATACAGCCGGGGCGCAAAGCCCACCGACCCCCCACACCTCAAAGAAGGTGACGAGAGCGGCGTGCAGTACGTCACGCTGATCATGTTCAAAGGCACTGGCAAAGCACTCAATCAGTACGAGGTGCCCAGCACCAACAAGCCCACCGAGCAGCGCCAGCAACCTACCCAGGCACCGCAAAACACCCCGACCGCACCAGATCAGACCCCACCCGACCGCACCCAGAAGGCCCGCGCCCAGTACTTCGCCATCGTCAAAGGCACCCTCTTCGAGCAAGACGCGGGCCGCGCTGAACTCATCGAAGCGGCCACCAAGCACGCCACCGGCGGTCAGCGCACCACCAAGAGCCTCACCGAAGCCCTGGGCTGGAACGACACTGAGATCACCGCCTGCATCCTGGCCACCGCCCAGCTGTGGGCCGACGAAGAGAACGGTAAGGCAGGCGCAGCGTGAGCAGCCCCCCCTTTATTACCGACAGTGGCGACGATGGCCATTGGCAGCAGCAGGTGGTGTGTCCGATCTGTCGAGATAAGAACCAGCACGTCATCCCCCAGGCCTTTGATACTGACGGCGACGACAACGGCAAAGCATGGGATGGACGCGGAGACCTCTACCGTATTCCCTTCTGGGGCGAATGCGGTCACAACTGGCATTTGTGCCTCGGCTTTCACAAAGGCGAGACGTTCATCTACGCCGAAAAGATCGACGTCACCCAAGCACCCGCACCACTCAAAGCATTCCTTAACCAGCTTTGGGAAGAGGGGGAGTCATGAGCGCCACTGCCCTCGCTGACATTGCCCGCATCAAGACTCAGCCTGCGCTGGCCCCCTACCTTGAGCTGCCGATCTGGGGGTGCAGCGGCGGCACCGTTGAGAAGACAGGCAAGCCCGACAAAAAGCCGCGCTCATGGCGCAACCCCAACCGCAACGCGCAAAGCAACAACCCCGCCACCTGGGGCACCTTTGCCCAGATTGAGCAAGCGGCCCACCGCTTCCCCCACCTGGTTGACCGAGTAGGCATCTTTACCAGCCCGCTCATGCGCGCATTCGACTGGGATTTCAAAGGGCACGCCACGCCGCCAGAAGTGGTGCTCGAGCAGATGGAGCGCTTCGCTGACTGCTATCAGGAATTCAGCCAGAGCGGGCGCGGCACCCATTGCCTCTTCCTGGCTGACGGTCTGGACTTCAAGAGAACCAAATTCAACCTTGAACCCATCAGCTCCGCCACTGGGCACGGCGTGGACATCGAAATTTTCGCTTCATGCCAGTACATCATCATCACCGGCAACGCGCTCAACCAGGGCGCACCACAAGAGGCAGGTGAGCGGCTGGTTGAACTGATGGCCGAACTTACCCCCACTGCCCCCGAGAAGCCAAGCAAACGCCCCACGCCGCGCACCCAACCCCAGTACAGCGGCAGCGAAGCCCCCTACTGGGAAGTGGCCTCAAGCACCTGGCGCATCGCCGACCATCTGGAGCGCAACGGGTATGTAAAGAAAGGCATGGGCCGCTACCTCGCGCCGCAAAGCGACTCCGGCGCAGCAGGCGTCATCGTCTTCACCGGCCAGGACGGACGCGAACGCTGCAAGAGCTACCACAGCAACGACCCGCTCAACAACGACCACGCCAATGACGTCTTCGACGTGTTCACCTTGCTGGAACACGGCGGCAACTACCGGGCGAGTCTCCCCGCCGCTAAAGAGTTGCTGGGACTGAACCGTCCCCAGCCCTCAGAAGCCCCTGGCACCCCCGCTGCCCCACTAACCGCCCAGGATGCCCAGCGCCTCTGGGCCGAGCATGGGAGCGACGTGCTGGGCCGGGCAGGTGAGCACCTCACCGCCCGCCAGATGCACCACCATTCCCGCGACGCCATGATCAACCTGCTGGCCTACACCTACCAGGCCGCCAGCGAAGGACAACTCACCCCCAACGGCTCAGCGTTCACGCTCAACGTGGGGGGGCTTCAGGCCTTCACCGCGCTGGTGGGGGGCAAGGCAGAAAGCCTCAAGGTCCGCATGGAGATGCTGAGGGACCTCGGCATGGTGGGAGACTTCTGCCGGGCTGACCTCAGCAATCCCAAAAGTGGCTGGCTCATCAAGCTCCCCGCCGACCCGCGCACCCTGTCCTTTCTGGGGCACACCCCCAGCCCGTTTGAACCTCCCCTGCGCCCCCAGACCACCAACGTTCGGCGCAGCGAAAAGTTTACGGTGCCTGCGAGTACTACAAGAGAGGCTAAAGCCGCACGGACTGTAAACTCCGCGAAGCCGATAAACCCGCTCCGGGCGCTGCTCCGCATGGTGTTGCAGCTCAGCAGACACCCCGGACACACCACCGCGTGGCACGCTCACCGACTGGGCATGCGGCTCAACACGACCCGCAAGCAGCTGGCCCAACTGGCAGCCCACGGCTACCTGACCGAAGCGGGCAAACTGGCCTGCACGTACCGTCAGTTCTTTGAGGACATGCGCGCCTGGAATGGCGAGCGGGCCAGTCGCCGACTGATCAAGGTGCTCGGCAGGCAGCAGGAGTACGCCAAACACACCCTCACCCTGGCCCGGCTGGGCGTGGACGAGGCCCGCCAGGTGGTCGGCCGCATGCAGCGTCTCGCTGAGCGCTGCGCTGCTGGAATCATCCGATTACAGGACGGCGAAGCGCCCCACATGGTGATCGGGCGGGCCGCATGACCCCGCGCTTCGCTCAGGACATGGGCAGCGTGCCGCTCGCCACCATGATCGCCCACGCCTTCGAGATCCAGCGCAGCGACCCGGTCTTCTTCCCTCAGCTCTTCAAGTTCCCCGAGATGCGCGAGGCCGCCTTGCAACTCATTGCCGCGCATCGCCTGGGCGCACCCGAGGCTGATCTCATCGAGCACGCCACGCACCTGAATGACGTGCTGAAGCTGGTCCGGGCCAGCGCCGCCGCACCGAAGCCCAGCAAGCCCACCGTCGGGAAGGCGAGCGACCGCAAGTACGCCAAGTACGAACTCGCCGCCAAGAAGGAAGCCGAGAAGGCCGAACGCAAGCGCCTGATCGCGTTCGCGGCTGCACCCATGCTGTTCGAGGGGCTGCTGTGACCACCGGTTACGAGCTGCGCGACTACCAACAGTCCGGCATTCAGGCGGTGCAGGACGCCTACCGGGCCGGGCAACGTCAGGTGCTGCTGTGCATGCCCACCGGAGCCGGGAAGACCCTCACCGCCGCCGAGATGCTCGCCCGCAGCGCCAGGCGTGGCAAGCGCATCCTGTGGCTGACCGACCGCGAGGAGCTGGCGGAGCAGGCCAGCGAGGCGTTCACCCGCGCCGACCTGCCGCACGGCTTCATCATGTCCGGGACCACAGCAGACAAATTCGTCTCCGCCTGGGTGGGCACCATTCAGTCCTTCCTGGCATGGCGCAAGCCGGACGCACGCGGGTACGTCCGACGCTGGACGCCCGAGACGGTGGATTTCGTGATCGTCGACGAAGCCCACCGCGCTCAGGCGGCCTCGTTCCAGCAGATGCTCGCCTGCTACCCGAACGCCTACGTGCTGGGCCTGACGGCCACACCGATGCGGGGTGACGGGCAGGGTCTGGGCAAGACCTTCAAGGCCCAGGTCACGCCGATCACCATGCGCGAACTGCTCGACCGGGGGGTGCTGGTCAGGGGGCGCTACTTCGTGCCCTCGCAAGCGGATTACAGCAAGCTCCAGAGCAGCAAGAGCGGCGACTACACCCAGGCGCAGCTCACCGAATGGGCCGATGCCAACCCGCAACTGGTGGGGGACGCCGTAGAGAACTTCGCCCGGGTTTGCCCCGAGCGGCGCTTCGTGGCCTTCCCGCCCGACATCAAGACTTCAGTGGCGCTGCGCGACCGGATGAACGCGGCGGGCTTTTCGTGCATCCACATCGACGGCGGCACGCCGAAGGAGGAACGCCGGGAGTTGATGCGTGAATTCCGGGCCGGTGAGGTGCAGGGCCTGACCTCAGTGAACATCGCCATTGAGGGGTTGGACGTGCCGGACGTGAGCGCGGTGGTGTTCATGCGCCCCACCAAGTCGGAGCGCATCTGGGTGCAAGCGGCAGGCCGTGGGCTCCGTTCCAGCGAAGGGAAAAGCGACTGCGTCATTCTCGATCACGCTGGGACACTGATGCAGTTCGGCCCCGCTGAAGACTTCGTACCGCCCGCCCTGCACAGCAGTGAAGGGAAGAAAACCAGCGGGAAGGATGCCAGGAAGCGGGAGAAGAAAATCATCATCTGCGAAGGGGAACGCGAAGATGGTCTCCCCTGTGGCGCGGCGCTGATCGGCACGCACATCTGCCCCGAGTGCGGTCACGTTCACCACTTCGAGGCCATCCCGGAGCACGCGGTGGTAATTCCTGGGCAGCTCGAGGAGCTCACCGCTGAGGGCCGCCGCCAGCATGCCTACCAACTGGAGGAGAAGCGCCGCTGGTACGCGGAGTTGCTGGGGTACTGCGCCAACCGGGGCAAGTCACCGGGGCAGGCGTTTTACCTGTACCAGGAGAAGTTCAGCGAGAAGCCGGGCGGGTGGCAGAAAAGCAGCAAGCCGACACAGCCGAGCGCGGAGGTACTGGGGTTCGTGAAGGCCCGGAACATCGCTTACGCGCGGCGTATGGAGGCGCAGAAGGTGAACCATGCAGCGGATTGAAGTGGACTGCTCGACCTGGATCGCAGATGTAGACGCGGCGCTTGCCCTCCCCGCCCACCTGGTCCCGCTGATCGCCGCCGCCCAGGCCGGGACGCTCCGGAAGGGGCCGGTGCAGCTTGAGAGCGGCATGGTGTTCGACCTGGCCGGATATGTGCTGGCCTGGGCTGAGGACTGGCCCCTGGACATAGCCCGCCGGCGTAAGCGGCTGGACGAGGCGCTGAGAGCGATGTCGTGACGGAGATTCGTGGCCTGACGCTCACTCATCCCTGGCCGTGGTGCATCGTCAATGCTGGAAAGGACGTCGAGAACCGGACCTGGCACCCCAGCAGGCAAGGCGGGCGCGTCGGGATGTTCCTTGCCATTCACGGCGGCGCTGTGCCCGGCCAGAACACGGGTAAGCGGGAGGAGGCCCGGCTAGACCTTGCGGCGGCCTTGAAGATGGCAGACCTGACCGGTCAGGTTGCGCCGGAAGCGCTGCTGAGCTACGAGATGGGAGTGCGCGTGCCGGGTGAAGATCAGTTCTTCATGCCGGGCATCGTCGCGGTAGCGCAACTCGCCGCCGTCACTCAGAACAGCAGCTCGAAGTGGGCGGCGAGAGGTCAGTTTCACTGGCTGCTGGCTGATGTGACGCTGCTTCCTGAGCCGGTGCTGCATCGTGGTGCTCAGGGCCTGTGGACCCTGGAACCCGGCGCGCTGGCCGACGTGCGGGATGGCTACAGGCGGGGCAGATCGTGAGCCTCGCTTACCTCGCCCCCACTTTGCAGGACCGCCGCGCCGCGTTCTGGCAGACCCGCGAAACCGGCAGGCAGGCTGAGGCCGTCGCCATCTGGAGCGCATACCTCGCCTGGCAGCTTGCTCCCAGCAATCTCAACAAGCCGCCGAGTGTGTACCTGAATTGGCTTGTTGAGGGTCAGGCGGACGCGCCGGGTGTGGGCAGCCTGTATGACGCCTTTGACCGGGGCCGCGCCCTGCAACTCGGGTACAGCGGCAACCTGACCCGCCTTGCGCAGATCGGGAGTGCCTTGAGACGCGGTCTGCCGCGCAGTGATGTGGACACCCTGACCCCGGCACAGTTGAATGAGCGGCTCAGGAATCTCATTCTCTCGGAATCCGAGAGCAAGAAGACCGTGTTGACCCCGGCCCTGGAACGCTCCCGCGCGCTGCTGAGAGACGCCGATCCCGACGCGCCCACCCACCCGGTCGAGGCCGATGCGCTGAACCTAGCCGTGCTCGAAGCCTTGCCAGCTCCGATCTACCGCGCGGCTGTCCGGGCTGCGCAGGGTGAGATGGCCTCTGGCCTCAGCGACCTAGCGGCCGCGACACTGCCGCCCCGGTACGGTGATTTTGCCAAACGAAGAGGGCACTGCTGGGTGTGTGGGGCGCTGCCCGAGGGGAGCGAGGTGTTCGATCTGCACCACGTCGCCTACGGAAACGCGGAAGCCCGCACCGATGCCCACGCCGAAGTGCTGGTCAGTGTCCACCGCCGCTGCCACATCCCCCAGCCGTTCGACGACACCCAGACCGCCCACAGCCGTGCCTTCAGTGTCCACAACGACCCGGCCCGCCTCTCCGCCCTGCTCGACTACCTGCAAACCGAACACGCCCGGTACGAGCAGTGGATCCGCGGCGAGGTGGACTGACCATGCCCCGCAACAAGGAGAGCCAAATGAATAATCTGAAACCCCTAATCGCCGACGTCCTGGCCCGCGCCGCGCTGGCGGAGTCGCAGCCGTGAGTGCGGTCCAGCCAGGGGCGGTGACGCTTGCGAAGTACCGTTGGATTACCGAGGGCGCTCTGCACCGCTATAGCCCCAAGCTCGGCAAGGGCGACGATCTTAGGCGCGGAGGCACCTGTACTGCTATCACCCTGCCCCGGCCCGGTAGCAAGCCCGCCAATGTGCGGGTGCGGTTTGAGGACGGGCATGTGGCGATTGTGCCGAGCGGCGTGCTGAGAGTGCTGGCTGAGGCTCAGCGATGAGCGCCGTCGCAATCGTCGAGATCTGGAATATCCGCCTCTCCCTGCCGGATCAGATTGACCCTGATGACGAGGACGCCGTCAGGGCCTACGTCCGGTCGAACCTGAGTCGTGTTCGAGAAGCTGCTCAGGACTGTGATCCGTCAGACGTGCTGGTGTCGGGCGTGGCTGAGGCGCAGTCATGAAGCGCCAACGAATCGCCTCCGCGAGCGTCGCAGGACACTCAAACGGAGGCAGAGGCGAGTCTACTCCTCTTGTGACCCGGCAGCAAAAGGCCTCCGCGAACGATTCCATGCGCTCAAGCGGAGGC
>Ga0160427_10000685_pt1 | contig 20463 bp, 26 predicted proteins | sample SolpanmetagenomL_FD_108194 | JGI IMG/M metagenome (GOLD analysis project Ga0160427, IMG submission 108194) | Solar panel surface microbial communities from Lawrence Berkeley National Laboratory, California, USA - L | ecosystem: Engineered > Built environment > Solar panel > Unclassified ...
CTGAGGTTACTCCTGAGGTCATGCCTGAGGTCGTACTTGAAGTCGTGTCTGAAGCTACACCTGAAGCTTTGTCTGAGATGGTTTCAGAGGAAACCATTATTGAAAATGGTTTAAATCCTACAACCGAAACAGATCCAGAAATACCTGTCTCACAGGATTCCACTGGACCACAAGCAATAGACACTCAAGTGTTGTTAGACACAATACCAGCAGTTACAAAATCGCCCTCATGGTCGGAGTCACTCCAAACAGCATCGGCATCAGCCCAGACGGTTGTAGATGATTATACGAGAAAGGTGAAGAGCTTCTTCAGCGAGGACAAATTGACTATGCGACAAGTCGATGTAACCACTTTAGCTCTTGAGGGTGCTGCTTGTGGAGCGGTGGTAATGGCTGGCATTTTGTCTCTGATATACCGCAGATGAATGCTTTTAATGGTGTATTGTAGTGTGGAACCAGGACGGCGACTTCTCAAGGGTTGATAAACTTAGAGTCGAAAATCGTATATATACCTTTGTAACATAGACATAATTTTATTTGTACATATATGCATATTTTGCGCATGTCTTTTCCTACATTTGTTTCTATATCATTGCTCATGCACTACGAGGGTAGCCTTTTAACCTCCTAAACATAAGATGGCACTTCAGTCTTGAGTGCCTCCAGAGAACGTACTCAAATGAGTACTCAGAATTTAGAGTAGAGCTAGAGATAAGTTTTCTTCTAGTAAAGTGCTGCATGTGTTGGATTTTTCGAGGTCTGCGGCAGTCACGGGACTGAGATAAATATCCAGGCCCAAACACAGACAGACAGACACAGGCATATGCTTCACCACCCATTCAAGTTGCATGTCTCATCAAACTGATTGACATCTACAACAACAACATCAACAACAACAACAACAACAACAACAATCATCACATCTCTCGACCTCATCCAATACTTGTCGCCATTGCTCGTCCAACAACAACATCTACAACATACAAAGGGAAGAGACAACTACTATGAGCACCTCACTCGCCGCTCCAATGCGTCGTCTCCTTCTCTCGACATCCCGAACACATTCTACATCTTCCAACATTGGCTTCACAGCACTCACAACGACAGCGACAAGATGTCTTTACCAATCTCATTCGAGATCTATATCAACAAGAACCTCACCCCTCCAACCATCGCCATCATCGACGACGATTACCACCCACAGATCCTTCTCCACTACCTCCTCTAAATCCGCAACATTCCAACAAGTCCTCCGCGGCGCCCGCTTCAACAAAAAACTATACAACCGAAAACCCATCTCCCCACAACTCATCGACCGACCCTCCATGAAGGGCGTCTGCTTGCGTGTCGGTATCGTGAAGCCTAAAAAACCAAATTCCGGAGAACGAAAGATTGCAAGAATCAAGTTGAGTTCGGGAAATATCATAACGGCGTATATACCCGGCGAAGGTCACAATATTCAGCAGCATTCTGTTGTTCTTGTTAGAGGTGGGAGAGCACAGGATTGTCCGGGGGTTAAATATCATCTTGTTAGAGGTGCTTATGATTTGGTATGTTGATCCCCCTCCCCCTTCTCTCTTCTCTCTTTCCTCCCTCTTAGTTGCTTCCAACCTTTTTTCTCTCTCCTTCCATTGATTAAAACAATCATGATACATCTTTGGAAAAATGATAATTCTTGACTGGCTATATTTGAGAAAAAACTTAAAACGAAAAAAAGAAGTGCTAATAATTGTCATTTTTCTCCTCTTCCCTTTCTAGGGTGGTGTTCCAAATCGAATTTCATCAAGGTCGAAATACGGTACGAAGAAGACTAAGAATGCCGCTTAAGAGGAATTCGCATAGGTAATATGAGAAGTCGAAAAAACCTGTTATTGTATTTTTGTCATTCACTTCAAAAAAAATATTTAGAAGGTAAAGTAGGGGAGCTTTATGTATAATAAGCATATATTGTATGGATCGAAATATATAATGAGAACATGTTTTCTTTTTCACTTCCGCTGATGTGGAAAGCTGCAAAACCTCAGTATCATTAAATGGAGGTTTACTCCCCAGTAAGATAATGGGTGCTGTAAAGAAACATCTAGGCAGTATAGTATGAGGTATCACATTGAAGGTAATAATTCAAAACGAATGATAGTAAAAACGATGTAAAATTTAGTACAATCTTGTTTCCCATAAAATCATGGTACGCCATTATTTTAGACTATAATCATTATAAACATACATATTGAGCCGTCGTCAGTTTTCATAACGTGATTCAACACATCCAAGAACCAGAAAATAGATTGAAGGAAGGAAGGTAATAGATGGCAAAAAGCTGCAACATATTGTTCCTGAGAAAGAAAAACTCTAAATTCTTGGAATCATCCGTTCCAAAAAAGCAAGATATGTAACGGTGAAGGGAAGAAGGCAAAATCTCTATGCTTAGTCCATTTGATATTCATATCCCTCAGGTTTGTCCATACCCATCATGTCAAAATACCTAGAAGTGCAAGAGTAACCCTTCCAATCAAAGTTGTCCTTTGGATTACACGAGCATTTAAGCTTCGATCTATCCCTTTCGGAGGTAGGACAATGAGTAAATGGCACATGCCAGTAGCTGCAATTTTGTTAGATCTTTGCAAAACTAGTTGTGCGAAGGAAGGATGATAACTTACGCAATTTCGTTGAAAAAGTGCAATTCTTCCTTCTTCAAGAGAAGAGCTGCAGCGATTGAGTGGACTGGAGCATCACCCCATCGTTCGTAGAAGAAACCTCCAGCTTGATCCAGATAGTTGAAGTAGTCCAAGTAGGCTTGCGATCTTAGGAAATCGAGATTGCCAATTTCGAAATTACTCCACTGTAGATAGATGTTAGAAAATCGTATTCCATTTATACAGTAATTTCATGCAAAAATATTATTGTACTTACGAAATGGCACTTGTTGTAAGTTTCACCTCCGTCATCACTGACAAACTTCATGGCGTTTCCTTCAGCGATATGTTGTGGGTACTCCTTCATAAATTTCTTGGTCGTCTCCCAGAGTGTAGGAATAGTCTCAATGTATTCATACAAACTGAGCACGAAACCATACTTCTTCTTTTGTTCCTTCATAAGCATAAAAGGATCAAAGTCGATATCGCAAAAGAATTTGATCGATGGCTCTACACGCCAATATTGCTGGTAGTCGGCAAGGAGCTCATGTTGGAAGAAGAAACCGGACTCGAAACGACACATGTGACGGTAAGAGATTGAGTCTCCGTAGATGATCTTTCGCTCCTTCTGTAGTAGAAAAAAATTCGCGTTAAAATGATATTTGTCTTGTTGAGTGACGAGATTGTAAACTAACCATATCCTCACGGACTTTCTTCGCCTTGTCTTGATCAATCCAGCTTGGAAAACTCCAATGATCCTTTGGAATGAGACCATACTTGGTCTTTCCACTAACGAGGTTTGTTGTCAATTTCTTGAAAGCTTGGTCAAAAGGCTGATCGTTCAAAAAGACCCAATCGTAGTTGAACTTTCTGTTAAATCTGTCTTCAACGTGGCGGATAGATTCAGCGATATCCCAGATATCGCTGTTTCGAGCGAGAGTAATGAAGGTAGCATTGGCTCGTGGTCCTGGAAATTTTCCTGCTGGAAAATCCTTTTGAAAGTTATGAGTCGTATCCTCGTGTGTTGGAGGTCTTGTTATGGCAGAGCTGCCGGATCCTGACGTGCTGCCGACTGCTGAGGTATCTGGCAAGTACGAGCTGGAGAAGATTTTGTATACAACTGCGATGGACTACGGGGATTGATTGCGTCAGTAACTCCATATATGTCGTTCAAAGCTTGAGCTAGCTGCTATTGTTGACAAACTTACAAAGAAAGCTAGTAGGACAAAGCGCAAGGTCTTGACATTCGAACTTGAAGGCATTTTGTAGTAGTCTGCGTTCTCACGACCCATAAAGTGGAAGAGGTGGAAAGTGACACAAAAACGACTTTCCTGTCAGATGCGTAGCGGTGGTGACCAGTGAAGTGAGTGAGTAGGTATTTTATAGATTTAATGGTCGATTGAGATTGAGAGGGAAAGACCGAAAAAAGATGGGACAGATTACGAATCAATAAACACACACACACACACGAGAAAACAAGAAGGAGAAGGAGGAATTAGAAGGGAGGAAATAAGAGGAACAAAGCTATCAAGGAGAGTAAAGAATTTGTCCTCGATAGAAGAGAAGCGCAAGATGGAGATATCTTTTCAGGAGAAGTGGTGGTCTTTTTTCTCTCTCTCTCTTTCTTTCTCGAGAGAAGAAGAAGGGGTTGGCGTGTCCTTTAAGGAGAAATGGGGGGAGGGAATGATTGAATGATGGATGGATATGCTTCTAATATCTCTCTCTCTCTTTTTAATTTTGTGGTGGTGGTGGTGGTGGTGGTGGTGTTGAATTCAGGTACGTAACTTTTATTTTGCTCACGCAGATAACCAACCAACAACTCGATATCAGCGCAGTGGAACAGAGTGCTTAGTCTGTCTATTCCAGCAAGCATCTGTAATGATAATAATCTATAATCTGTCCTTGCCTTGTCTTGGCTGTTCTCGGACAGGGAAAGGTAGTCTCGACGCTTATTTATTCTTATAATACAACCGTCGTACATCTTTTGCGTTTACGAATTTGTCAGGCCTGGCTGGAGCTTCGCGATTTCCTGCTCAAGGCTCTGGACAATGAATGAATGTCTATGAAATATGACTTTGAGCTCCAAAAATGAACCAACAAAGAAGCTTGAATGTATATCTGGACATGGACAACCGTTCTTTCAGACTTGTTTCTCATCTCGATGCCATTTTATCGTCAAGATACAATCATATTATCTACTATTGCAACGTCCACTTCACTAACCAAAAAATTTGATTGCCATCATGAATCCCTGAATTCAATATTTATTATCCGAGAACTAACTTAAGCTGAGAGGTACTATACTCACTTTAGCTAAATTGCCTTTGCCTTACTTGGGGTACCTTGACATCCAAGAGACTACTAAATCTCGCTTGTAAGGATTTCCACCGAGTTGACTTGACTTACACGTAACTTGACATGACATTGACCACAGTAGATGTTCGCTTAGGTCAATTTTGTGATACAGTATTAAAGCTACTCGTATACTATTAGCACAGCTCCAGTAGGCATTTAAGGAGGATAAGAAGGAAAATGCGCCATCATCAGAAGTTTCTTCTTCTTCCTCGTCTTCTTCCGCTTGATTCTTCAAAATCTTGTATGTACTTGACGACTATCATTCATCTTCTGTGCACATATGCATTGCATCTCACATATTATATGCCCACTAACTTAGGAGATTTATTGCCTTAAGTTTATCGGGATTAACCACACACCCACACACCAAATTGTGCGTATATCGGTTGCGTTTGGTGGAATTTCTTCACCAAGTCGATTCAGTGGCTCGCAGGGCCAAAAGAAAGTGACAATGAGGCGTACGTAGCATATCGTAGATTAAAATCCGTTTAGGTATGTTCCTTGCGGGATTTCGACAGCCACGGCAGAGGCTTTTTATCATTATTTTCTTCTTCCTTGTTTGTGTCTGTGCCTTGACAGTTATTGGTCCCCACATTGATGCTTCTTTAAAATCAGTATCTCAATCTTTGAGCTTGTTTCATCTCACTTTTCTAATATGTCACTTTGTCTTTTATCCACATCGCGAAAGATCATTAGAAGCGGAGGTATCGTGCTGATTGCTCTATATATGCCTCGCAAATACCTACAAGTGCTCTCGTTAGATTGTTTCTTTTCTCTGTTTCTGTTTTTTCCCTTCGTATCATGATGAATTGGTTCCCTTGCTGTTCCCCCCCCCTTCAGCGATCAGAGTTGGATGATGCAAAGTCTTTATGCGATCCTTTGGTATGTGATGACGATCCTTGCGTCTCTGCAAGACTTCTTCAGGTTAGATCCGAAAGGATGTTTGCGTACCTGAGACTTCACCCACCCCCCGGAAACTAGATAGTGAAGATCTTCAGAAGAAGTGAGTGTGCTGCAGCCATAAGAAATAAGTCCCTCCATCCCTAAAAGACTTGTGGTGATTTAATTCAAATTACTTCTTGCTTGAGATGATCTGAATGTGCCCCGAATGACTGGCAAGTATCAGACTCAAGAATATGTGCAAAAACTATGGCGACGGAAGCTCCAAGAGATTTTCTGGTATCATAAATTAATTATGTTGCTCCCGGAGGGCAGCTGCGCATGGATAGAAATGGTGGTATCGCACAGTAAAGTACAATAAATGTGTGTCCCTTGCTTCGCGTCTAGACTGCAACAACTTCTCAAAGGAACCTTGATGCATAATGCATTTTATTGTTAGAAACGCTGGACATATCTTCTAGCAGATTGATATCATGTCCACTGTAGTACTGCTTTTCGGCCTCGGATTGTTATGTATGATTATCAGCATTTGGCTACCATTTCATGTCTCTCCTGTATACCAATATAGCAGCTCTCATCTACCATGGCTAAGTACTTCATGAATTCAGCACATATCGCTAATGCAATTGATAGTGTGGTTATAAATTATTTCTATAAACACAATAATCTGTATTGTATACAATTCATGTCACCTTCGTACACATGCATACTAAATACAACACTAATGACCATCTTTTTATTTTATTTAAATAAGATATGATTCTACTATAAGATCAATCTATAAGTGTAACTGAAGTTTACGCATTTATGTCAATATAAGATTTGATGAACTATGCAAAGCATAACGGTGTAGGCGTACATAAAACTCAAACAAAACATTCGAGTAAAGAACAAAACAATGATATAGATGAGAGAAAATAGGTGTAAGTCGTTGCATTAGCAAGATGTAGGACTTATACGTAATTGATAATTTTCGATGTGCAATTGTACTGAGCACATACGGATTACCTTCTATATTTATATTATTGTGGTTAGTGAATGAGTGAGTGATGAGGAAATTCGAACGGGCGACAGCTCCTTGCAGATGACGTTGAACCCTGCGAGTACGCATCTCACTCACCGCCTGTATCAACATTAGACATGTACAATCAACACAACACAACCTCATCCTCAATCTCATATCACATCGCATCATTCTCCAAAGATACCCTTCCGTTCACCTTGAAAGTTAAATCCCTCAGCTCACATCAATCATACTTCACAAGACGTACATCTAACGGCCAAGTTTACCCCTCAAACCCCGTTCTAAGGGCAACAACCACTAGCCTGCTGAGGCATGAGCGATAACGATTTCGATCCAGTCTCATGGCGGAGTGACGGGAGTGATACCGAAGGTTCAACCTCGCGACCAAGTACAGCAAAGAAAGACAAGTCAAAGTCGAAATCAAAATCAAAGGACTCTAAACAACAGCAGCAGCAACAGCAACAAGAACGAGACGAACCTCAGGCAGGCCCTAATGCTGACGACCTCGACCTTGCTGGTGTCAAATATGCACAGTTAGAATGCCATGTGTCTGATCCTCAGAAGGAGAGCGATGGGACTAAGGGTGCCTTTGTCTCTTATCTTGTAACGACAGATGTATGTCATATCTAGAGGTCGGCTTGATAGAGCAACAATCTTGGTCCTCAAATCATCATCACTATCAACAATCCGCTGATGAGAGCCTTTTAGACAGATTTCCCAACATTTATGAAGCCTCACACAACGGTACGACGACGGTTTACGGACTTTGTCTATCTGTACAAGACTCTTACGCTTGAGTTTCCAGCATGCGCTGTGCCACCATTGCCAGATAAACATAAAATGGGTACGGACATGCATTCCTGGAATGAAAATAAGAAAGGAAGAAACATCTTTCAATCATGGATCTTTTTAGCTGACCCATAACACACAGAGTATGTTCGTGGAGACCGCTTTGGCAGCGACTTTACATCACGACGGGCCTATTCACTGCACAGGTTCCTCAAGCGATTAGCACTACATCCCATCCTTCGAAAAACTCCCCTTCTTAATGTATTCCTCGAATCCCCAGATTGGAACGCCCACATGCGTCTACGACCCGCCCGGGTCTCCAACGCATCGGAAAATGGCGTCTTTGACGGTCTCACAGACTCCTTTCTCAACGCTTTCAGCAAAGTCCACAAACCTGACAGGCGTTTCATCGAAGTCAGAGACCGAGCCGACAAATTAGACGAAGACCTCGGTCATGTAGAGAAAATCTTTGCCCGTGTCGTACGGCGAGAAGGTGATCTAGAAAGTGACTATCTAGATCTATCACAACAATTCCAAAAAATCATACCGCTAGAACCTAATCTAGAAATTCCCATTCACACATTCTCCGAAGGTGTAGAAGCGACGTCCAATAGTATGAAGGAGTTGAAAGAGCATACGGACCAAAACTATCTCGTCTCATTGAGAGATATGGAAGCATACATTGAAGCCATTCGAAACTTGCTCAAAGTCCGAGAACAAAAACAACTAGATTATGAAGGCTTGACAGAATATCTAAATAAAGCAGCTTACGACCGTGATCAACTAGCTTCTCAGCCGCACAATTCCGCTGGTAGTGGAGCTGGTGGCTTCATTCGTAGCAAAGTTGAAGATATTCGTGGTGTTGATCACGAACAGAGCCGAAAAGAGCGAGTCCGGAAACTGGAGCTGAGAATAGACGAATTGACAAGAGAAGTTGAAGATTCGAGAAAGACCACTGAGGCATTTGACGAGGAGGTTGTAAGAGAGATAGCAGATTTCGAAAGAATCAAGGGTTTGGAGATGAGAGATACGATGGGAGATTTGGCGACGGCGCATATTGGTTTTTATCAAGGACAGATTGATATTTGGGAAAACATGTTGAAAGAGGCAGAGGCGATGTAATGTTAATGACTAATGCTTGGGGAAGGGAAAAAAAAAACTTCTGGTTTTGCACCCCTTTTCTTGCTCTTTTCGTTTTACTTCTTTTATTTGTAAAGAAGGGCAGAGGGAAGAAGGTTCCAATAGTTTCTAGCTTTTTCCCTATTTTTTCATGTTTTTTTTTTGAATGTCGTTGAAGCTGGAAAGTCAAGATGACGGTCCGTGAATGTACCACTGGAATTTTGTCAGTGCAAAGCAGCTCTTCATGAGAAGACGAATTGCCACGGTCAACAAACCACGAAAAATATCACTGGATACCCCACTGGCGATCATTATTCAAAAACTTTTCATCTTGATCATAATTTGTGTGTAATTGTAGCACTTGCATAAATCTCATTTTTTTTCTTGTGACAATTACATCCAAACCGCTATTCCTAATACCTGACCGTCTTTTGGAATTCAACGTTCATACTGTGATTATCAACTAGAGAATAAAGCTGAGAAATACTTCTATCACGGGTTTATGTTACTTTGTCTTCCTGTTGCTTTAGTCTATGGAAAGGGAAAAGAATTTTCATGCTTAATATCATGATGTGACCATGGATTACAAGCCAAATTTATGATCGTGAGGGGTTGTATTTCAACATCTTTTTGCACAAAGATATTTCGTACAATCCCTAGTCTTTCGAAAAAACAAAGAAGACGAAAAATGGAAAGGAAGAAGAAACTTGGAAAACGCCCAAAGTTCCCTGGTTGAACAAGATGTTTAAGTTCATCCTCTATTTAGAGTGTTGCCGGAGCCCCTGTAAAGTGAAAAGGTCAGAATGGGCACAACCGGAGGTGAACAAGTGCTTTTGATGAGGAAGAAGGTCGATTTCGTAAGTTTATGAGAAAGGAGAGGGGAGTAGGAAGAGAGGTGAAAGAGAGATAAAGGACAGTTGCGCCGGAAAGGGAGAAGATTCAAGGAGAAACGTACTTTGGATTTGCTTCCTTAAACTCATCCCATTCTCTCGCCTTCATAGTTTCTTGATCTGCGAGGTCATAGTTGTCTTCATCTGGTTCTGGTTGTATACCGGATTGTTCACTGTATATAAGAATTTTGTTTTGCATGCTGTTAGTGAACCGATTGGAAAACCAGAGGAAAGGATGATCGCGAAAAGCATATCATGTCATGGGATTTATAAATGAAAAGAGAACATAAGGACAAACATACCCTCCACCTTCAATCATCCCTCCTCTTTTTCTCTCTTCATCAAGATACTCGTCGATCGTCATTGTCGGCAATCGATGCCCCGATCCAAAAACCCCACTCTTGACTTTTTGTCGATTATCCAATAATGTAAACGGTCTCAGTGGCTTACCATCCGATGCCAACAATGGTCCATTAACTCTTGAAAGAATCTCTGACGGATCGACTCGGTCACTGTAATCAGCACCATCATTGCCATTGTTGTTTCTCCGTTGTCTAGATCGTTCATCTTCCTCCTGTTGCCGTTGACGAAGGAGAGCGAGCTGTTCTGGAGGAGGAGCTTTGGATAACATGTCAAGTTCTAGCGCAATGGATTCGAGGGCGGAAAAGGTTTGCATGATGGAAAGTTTGAGGAGAGAGAGATGTAAAGAGCGGGTAATATCGTCGTCGTTATCATCGTCGTTATTGGGACGGTTTGATAGAGTCTGTGTTTTTATGTATATCGATTTAGTACGAGCAGGACATAAAGAGAGAGAAAACGAAGGGAGGGTGCGAAGAAATAAATCTCCTTCCATGTCACTAACCTCAATCTTCAACTTCAACTCCTTCTCCAGTCTGTATTTTGCAATCTTTTCCTCTCGTCGAACACCAGCATTTGCTTGCGCCGCAAAGAACGGCTCAGCGCCTGACGAAGCATCGACAGTCTGCTCAAACAACTTCTTGTCGGTTGCGGAAAGTAAATCATATGCATCGCATAGCGTCAGGAATCGCCTATAGCTCCACCTGGATTTGTCCAATATTTGTTTCCGTATTGATTGTGGGGCGTTTTGTCGTTGTATAAGGTCACCCAGGTAAAAGTCGATGAGGAGATATCTTTATTTGTTTTCTTTTCAGTAAGCTATTTTTGCAGGTTGCAACAGAACAATGACATGAATTATGGAAGAGGCAAGATTGAGAGAGAAAAAAGAGATGGAAGGAGACAAGTAAGAGAGAGAATGGATGATATACTACTTCAACTCGCCTGAGGCGACATCATCAAGAGACTCGTTAAGACTAAAGAGATTCAAATTGTCGACAAGGTTTTTGCAAGTGACATGGGTAGCTATAGCTTGTGAGAGAGTGGTTGCGTAGGACTCGGAGTTGCGATCGTATGTTTCCTCAAGAGCTTTCCGCTGCGCTTGAGCTGTTCGCCATAAAGAATTTAGAGAACTTTCGTTTCTATCCTCGTCGTTCATCGTTGTCCTCTGTCTTGCTTTCTTTTGTGAATATAGAGTTGAAATAATTGTTACTGTTGTAGATTGCAGTAGCGAAGATGTTCTTTCTAAGCTTACACCGCCAATGCATGCAGCCAGCACAGAAGGCAAGAAGGCAAACTGGCAAACAAACCAACAGACAGCCACATTTTAGAGCAAATATGTTGCCACGTGCAAAAGTGGTTATCCCCTCAGTTTTTGACGGGCATCAATTATATTATTATCCTCGTTTGGATAGTGAGTAATCTATATTGTTTAGATATCAATACAAAAGCATGTTCAATATGCATGTATTTAGGTTAGATACTCACCGGTTCTTCATGTTGTGTCATATCTTTGTGAAATCAATCCAATCCAATCAAACAATTTCTAGTGTATATAAATTTCAAAATACCTATTAAATTCACAAAGAAGTATACGATATGTTAGATTTAATGCTCGAAACAATTGTAAATAGATATTCATAATTAAGATTACATGGAATCAATACACGTTAGAATTTTCCATTAAGTATACATTGAGAATATCGGCATTCTTGAGAGACGTGGAAGAGTTCAATCACAAACGACCATCATTATATCCCACACTTCATATGAATGTATATCCCGCCAAACTTCTACTTGGAATTTCTGTCGGCAGTAGATTTGGCCGCTATCAAGAGACCTCTTGGTGCATCCATCTGTGGCATAAACATCTCCACAACCTAAAACAGACGGCGTCACGTTTCGTTAGCGATCAAAGCATACAAGGATATACGTTATGTATGAGAACGGCAAATTTCATACCTGAATCATTCCAGCCTTGGAGAACTCCTTGTCCTCGTCAAACAATTTATCCAACTCATCTTTAGTCTTTATCACATAATTCTTAAACTGTCCCTCTTTTCCACCGAGTGTGTTTAACAACTCGGTATGTTTCCACGGCATGATATCGTTGTACTCTGCTGTTTCACCATGGATTAATCGTTCAATAGTGTAACCGTTATTGTTCAATATAAAGATGATTGGCTTGAGACCGTGGCGCATCATGGTAGATATCTCTTGCACAGTCAATTGAAGAGAACCGTCACCAGTGAAGAGAATCACTCGGCGAGAAGGATCTTGCTCATGAGCAGCTAGGGCGGCGCCTTGTGCTGATGCTGTGGCGTAACCGATGGATCCCCACAGGACTTGAGAGATGGCTTGGACTCCTTTAGGGAAGCGAGTCTCGAGAATACCAAAGTTGGAAGTTCCACTGTTTGTCTTTTGTGTTAGCTTGTTGATTTACAAGTAGGTTTCCTGTATATCACGAAGGAGGCTTGAGAACTTGCGTTTCTGTGATTATGAGATCATTTGGTTGTAGCCATTGACCCATCCGTGGCCAGAACCAAGCGTGGGTGATATCCTGACTGGAAGAGTCCTTCTTTTCTTTTGGCATTTCATTGGTGAGCTGTGGCGGCTCTGCTTTCGCACTTTCTGTATGTCGAACTTTTGACCAGTCAAGGTTGTCTAATAGTTTTCGAAGCACAAACTTCATTTTGATATCGGGAAAGTGCGAATAGCCAATCTATGCTTGGATTAGACAAACGACCTGAACGGGATCAACTCAGATAACCACCTTGATGTAATTACTATGGAATTCAATGGTTCCTTTTGTGCTGAGATGGTATGTAAAACCACCACTATTAAAGTCACTATATGGGGGCGTTAGCATGTAATATAGGTTTACATTTTCTCATCACCCATACCTTTTTAGTGATCCAATGCTCAAGATTAGATCTGATTCCTCAACTACCTTCTCTACATCTGGCCTTGAACATTCACCAACATAGACTCCTCCGAATCGTGGATTTGTTTCATCTACGGCGCTCTTTGACATTGGTGTTGTAAAGGCAGGTAATTGAGATTTATCTATAAGTTCGTGTAGCTCCGGTACCACACGATGTCTGACAGCACAAGCATCGGCAAGAATGATGGCATTTTTAGCATTGTATATCATCTTTTAACGTCAGTATGTTTGTTTGTACTTTTAAAGCCTTTGTCTACCTTTGTGATGATCTCGATACAGTCGGCCTCCATATCTGGCTCATTCTCCTCGTATGATAAGTCAAGAGGAGTCTGTAGGCTCTCTGCTGAAATCTTCTTTTCAACGATATCGGTCGGTAGAGCTGTAGGCTTGTCAATATCCTGATTATGTGCCCATATTTCATCCGTCGTAGTACATACTGATGTAAACTGGTCTTGCATAAATATAGCAATCTACATTCAATTAGTATTGATGTATGTCATGTAAAAACTAGTAAAATACCTCTCAAACACCTATCAATCTCCTTTGCAGCGCTGGCTGGATCCATTATCTGTGCCATTGTCTGTGAAATGTGTCTCGACATGTTTGCAAAAACATTGAAATCGCCATTTCCAAGTGTATGATGTAAAAGGGCGCCTACGCACGAATGCGATAATGAGTCATGATTGTTATCGAAACGAATGTGCTTGAAGAAATTGTTATACCAGATTTCTGGGATGCTGTCGACGGTACACCAACAATATGGACAACTGGAACATATTCGCTATACGATCCTGCAACCTGGTTATGAAATTAGCTGCCGTCGCCTTTTCATTTCAATTGCAAATACATACTCCAGCAAGTGCCGATAGTTCACCTATTCTCGTTCTATTTTAGCAATCATGCTTGTTATGTGTATTCTCAAGGGGACCCAAAAAAAGTGTTTGTATACCAACTCCGAATGTCGTAATTAGAGCTGATAAGCCTTTCACTCTGGCATATCCGTCCTGTATAATTCGTGAGAGATCAGCCTCGACATATCTTAAACATGAACCATGAAAGGGACAAGACATACGGCTGCATAGGCTGCGTTCAGCTCATTGCAATTTCCAACCCATTTTAGTCCTGCCTTGGGTAGATAGTCCAAAGCAACTAGATTGAAATCTCCTGGAACACCGTGGACTGATCTTACTCCAAGCTGATGGAGACGTTGGTACAAGTATTCCGCTACCGTTATCTCTGACATATTAAATGAACTTAAATGGTAATAGATGGGTGTTTTAAAAGTCTGAGGATGTTGAGAATAGAAGATCTGTTTGGTGGGAATTGTCGAGAATAAATGTTTGATATTGATGGAGGAAAGAGGGCGAGCACTTGAGCATTGCAATAAGCAAGTCGTTGATTCAATCAATCAATCAATAAACGAATATGATGTCAATCGATTAGCACTGCATTCAGACCTCAACCCAAGTAAGCTTTGATTGAATTATTTGTTTACGCATACAAGGGTAAGGAAAGAAGAGTCGGCAGTTGCTCGCATTATACTAATCCATTGGCCTAAATGCCGGCATATTGCATCCTGTCTGTCTCCTGATGTGACAATTCAATGGCAGTAGACGGAGAATGTGCACTGTATGATATGATAATGATATAGGTACTTTATGCGTGAGGGGAACAGAAAGTGCAATACCATAAACAACTTCCCGCCCTCTTATCCATATGCCGAACAAAAACATAATACTCAAGTAGTCTTTCATGTTATCATCATGATGATCATGATAATTGTACAACTGCCAAGTGATAGACAGGTACAGCAAATGACGCTGTGATGCGGCATGTTTTGATCGGAGTTTCTTGCTTCCGATCTCGCCCGCGCGGAGCCAAACGCGCTAGGCGCTGCATCACAAGCTTAAGCGACGAGATTTTGAAAGCTTCAACCATTTCAAGAAAAAACATCACAAATCCCATCATTCATTCATTTGCTCAGTCAACTCAGTTCGACAATCACACAACCTGCAGTCCTGGGATCATCATCCGGTCACAGGCTTCGTCGCCAATTCAAAAATTCAAGGACGAGCATAATCATTGACAAGCTGTAGACAGGGTCACACACATACAACAAAAGCCTGTCCAACCATGTCGTCCACCATCCTCTCACCTCTCCTCCGCTCCTCAAGGTCAAAACCAACTACCACCATCTGCCAATCATGCGCCCACACACTCCGACAGCTCTCCACATCCTCCTCCCGTCCATCCTACATCGGCAAAACACCCATCATCGTCCCTTCCAATGTTACCATTAGCGTCTACACTCCTCCACCACCAACAAGCTTCACCCGTAACCCGCCCTTCCCCACAGCCACCGTCTCAGGTCCCTTAGGTACTCTAACGATACCCATACCGCCCTACGTCAGCATCACCAGCGAACCTATCGGCACAAAAGACAATACCACAACAACAAGTCCAGACGGCACTACTTCATCCCGCTTCACAATCTCCGTCCAAGACCCCAAAATCAAGGAACAACACGCAATGTGGGGCACAACCCGCGCATACCTCCAAAACCACGTCCTCGGCGTCACAGAAGGTCATGCGGCGATTCTTCGGTTCGTTGGTGTGGGATATCGTGCGATTGTTGAGGAGAAGGTTGTTGATGGTGTCAAGAAGCCGTTAGTCAACTTGAAGCTGGGGTACAGTCATCCGATTGAGATGGTGGTGCCGGATGGGGTGAAGGCACAGGCACCGGTACCGACGAGGTTGTTGTTGGAAGGAGCGGATAGACAGGTGGTGATGCAGTTTGCGGCGGATATCAGGGAGTGGAGAAAGCCGGAGCCGTATAAGGGAAAGGTATTGAAACAATCACTCTTCCCTTCTTCAATTTTCTTTGTCATTTACCTTTTGTTATTTTCCTTCTTTCTGTGATGTGCTATTACAACTCTTCATTCTTGATTCATGTCAGGCTAACAGTATGATTTTAACTCGTGATAGGGAATATTTGTAAACAACGAGACTATAAGGCTAAAGGCGAAGAAGATCAAATAGACGAATTCTTACGGATGCTTCGCACTATTTCTTGTTATATTTATTTTATATTGGTCACCAAAATACATGGTGATTGTTTGGTAGATAAAGCGCGTCTGTAGGATCAACATGTGTAAGATATAACGAGCGTTAAATTGTATATAGAATCCATATGAAGAAGTTACGATACTCAAATAAAGGTTATCGCATCTGCTTGTAAATTGGAAAGTGGGAATGGTTGATCCTGATATTATAAGCTAGCTATAGCTGTGGAAAATTGGATTATCCATAAAAGTCCTGTGGTCCTATTTATATATGTCCTGTGCTCCTATTTATATATGTAAGGTGTTCTTCAATATTTCAAAGGCAACTCTAAACTATATATAATCTTCTCCTCTTAAGTTTCTATTCTAAGCAACCATATCATAAGTATCTGTGTATATTCTTTTTGCAACTTTGCAGCAAAAGAGAAAGCAGAAACTACAACGATCCCTTCTTCTGCTTCTTCTCTTCATCAATCACTTCTCCCACGACTTTTACCACCTCTCTCAGTACCTCTTTACCCGCCGCAATCACACCCTTACTCTTCAATGTCCTTCCCTTTCCAAAATCCAACTTTTCTCCAAACATATCCGTCACCACACCTCCTGCCTCCTCAACAATCACTACTCCCGCCGCATGGTCCCAAATCTTCTCCTCATAACTCTCACTCACAGGCAATCGTAAATATATATCCCCATCACCCCGTGCGATACTTGCATACTTCGCCTGCGAGTCCATTCGAACCGACGGTTTTGTTATACCCAATCGTTTCGCAATAGTCGCTTGAGTAGAGTGAGAAGAGTGGCCGGATTCTACAGATTCACAGAATGAAGCGGTAGATAGCGTTGATACAGAGAGTGGAGACATGGAGACTAATACGGGATCTGGTAAAATACTAGGATTTGGTGAAAGGGGACGTAGAGCGGTACCTTGACCACGGACAGCAGACATGAGGATACCGATTGGTGGACTTGAACCTGAATTTGAGTCTGTCGATGTAGCGGAAGAAGAAGAAGAATTCGAGAAATCTACTGGTAGATTCGGGCACCCCAAAACACCCAATACTGCTTCCCCATCTATCATCAACGCTAATGCGATTGCGTATTGCCCTCCACGAAGGAATCCTTTTGTTCCATCAACAGGGTCGAGCGCCCATTTTCGGCCGGTTCGACCACCTTGGTCGTTACCCTTATCAATCATGTCGAGCATGTCTTCTTGAGACTTGACGGTACCAATTTCGGAGGTCGATCCACTGCCACCGCTGCTGCTAGATGAGGAAGCTTCTCCGCCATATGTTGCACTAGATACAGAGTCTACGAGTTCCCATAACATGTTTCGTAGTTTCTCATCTTGTCGAAGTGTTCCGGCTTCTTCCTCGCCGACAATACCGTCGGACGGAAAATTGTGTTGCAGAGCAGAGATGATGAGAGCTTGAGCACCATAGTCGGCAACTATTAATTTTTTCCATGACGATCACAGTCCAAACTACATGTCAGCACTTCATTTCCTATATGTTTGGGTGTTTGTGTAATTTCGATAGATAGTAGAGGGAGACGAGTAAAGGCAAGTGCGCAGAGACAGGACGGTAGTTAGATCGGTATGGAGATTGGCAACAAAGGGAAAAGAAAAAAAAGAAGGGAAGCATACCAGTCACAGGACTCTTATCATCCTTTGTCACCGTTCCCTTCACTTTACTCTCATACACCCTCTGCGTCAATATTGCTGCTCTCTGCACCGCCAATTCGGCAATACGTCGCTCTTTAGCATAAGGTAGATCCGACATTTTAGAAGCTCTATTGTCTTTCAAAATACTACCACTAGCGCTAATGGACGGTATACTGCTGCTGATCACACTTGTATGAATGTTTCGCTTTATTGACGTTGACGTTGTCGTCCGAGATGAAACTGAGAAACGGCGAAGAAGCGATTGCAAAATGCTACTAGTACTACTACGACCTGATACAGGTATCGATACTGTAAATAGAGATGCCAATATGGCGACGATGAGTATAATGATGGAGATGGTGGTAAGAATGGTACGATTAGCTGTGCGTCTCATATAAGACCTTGGTAATTTTTTTTAAATAAAAAAAGATTCCGATCGCAATTGGTCAGCTATTCTAAAAATCGATAATTGAGCTTGAGGACTAGCTTTGATGTCTTTCAAAACATTTGAGGGATTGCGTTTGATAGGTGTTGATCGACGGGATGAGTGAGGTCAGACTTGAATTAGGTTTGGCGTGATGTGATGTGATGTGATGTGGTGAGAATGACTGGCATGGGGATGCATGGATGATTGATCATAGTGCAGGTAGACTGATAGGCATGCCAGACAAACACTTGTCGACAATTGTCAAACATATGGGACAATATGAAACAGCAGAAATTCATGGCAAGAAGAAGGTGCAGGTTATGCCACTTATGCATACTATTTTATTACTTCATACATGGGTCTGAGGTAGTTTGCTTATATTGTCATCAATTTATTGTGATTTATGTGTATTTTTGTTCTTCTCGACTCCATAACCATTTACCCAGCAAAATGTTGGACAGATGTCAGATATTGTTTTCCAACCAACTTGATTTAAAAACTATTCAAGCTGGTGATACAAGACTGGGACCAGATATAAAGCTAGCAATCGAGTGTACATCCTCGTATGGTTCGCCTCACCTACATCAGAGAGGCACTAAATATGTAAGTCTTTAGGGAAGAAGTGTGAAGACCAGCTGTTTGTAGCAAAGAACCCCTTCCTCGAAACGCCGAAACCTCTGAAAATATTATGGACAAAAGAAAAATAAAAATCGAGTTAAGAATGTACTGTCGTCAAGACGTCAAAAGAAAAATGCCAGAATTCTGGTATATGAGCTTCTAGCCAAAATATTGAAGCTTGAAATTATAACGGTGAAGGTTTTTGTCTGTGATCGGACTTGCCATACTTGAGTAAAAAGTTGATCCTCACATATACCGAATACTAGGTGATCACAATCGGCGCTAGATGGTTGTTGACCAAATACGATTTGAGCAACAAGATGGAGAAAATTCCTACCATCTGGAAAAAATCTTGAAGGGAATATCTTCAAATATTTCCAAGTCCCCGTTTTGCATCAATGCTTCGGTATCGTCTCTGTTCCTGTCTGACTTTGCTCAACATCATAGTAATGAGCAAAAGGAGAAAATCCAAGCCTATACACAAATTAGTGTTTGTACCAACATTGCGATTTGCAAGCTCAACATACCAACGACACCAAAGGCTGCTGTGAAAATGTTTCCCAACGCGTTATTAGCGTAGTTGCTCAACGGTCCCACACAGCCAAGCCGTGAAGCTGCCACAATATCATTCGTACAAACTGCGTCTTGTACAAATAGAGGAGTCGTGCTGTTTGTGTAGCCGCAACATGAAAACTATTGGCCCCATTAGTCAATAGTGGCCTTGAGGATAGACGGGGAAGCTAAATGTACTAACCTCCTGCTGAATCAAACTTTGGATATCTGCTGTATGTCGATTCCATACAACGCCCAAGTTTGCTCGTGTAGTGAGAGTTTCTAGCCAGATCTCAAGACCTAGAACAAGTGTAAAGATTGTACATGTGACAACAAGCCAGCTATGGACCCGAAGCCATGTGACAGATGTTGGTAGTGCGAGAGCTGGGAGTGAGATGAGAAATGTGAATAGAATCAGAGCTCCGTTGGCGATGACAGCTATCTCAGGTTAGTTCTTGTTATTTGTACAATTCTTCTTTTCCACAGTTTTACAGCATGCATACCTTGAAGAGGTATTCCCGATAATAACAAGACATTTGTGACTGTTTGTTGGTTCGGCGTCTGTGATCGTTCGTTCGTCCAAATGACAGCTAGTGCAATGAGCAGACCCCCAGTTCCGGCAAACAATAAATCGACTGCGATGAATAGTGCAAGGAGTTTATTCATTTTATCGGTAATTTTACGATTGTACTGAATGTCTTAATTGTTAATATCGGTTTCTTATCGTAGCTTAGGTCTGCAGTTGTCAAACAGAAGAGTGTTGGTTGTGTAGAAAGAGTGTCGGCCAACCGTGTAGTGCAACAAGCAAACAATTTCGATGATTTGATGTTTGGCCAAAAACTGCTGATCCAATCCCACGATACTGCTCTCTAAGCACCTATGCTATAAAACAATAAATATTGATTGTAAAGATGAAGGACGCCCGGCGTCTGAAGAATTAAACTTCGTGAATTAAAAAAAAAAGATTAAAAGATAGAAATGAAACTATAAAGTAGAAAATAAAAGAGTGAGAGCCAGCTCGGAGAAAGTAAAGAAAAAACTCAAAAAGACGAAGCCAAGCAGTAATGTACTACTTAATTTGACAAAATAGGTCAAACAAAATAGAAGAGCAAGAAGAGAGAAAGAGAAAAAAG
>Ga0160427_10000686_pt1 | contig 20446 bp, 32 predicted proteins | sample SolpanmetagenomL_FD_108194 | JGI IMG/M metagenome (GOLD analysis project Ga0160427, IMG submission 108194) | Solar panel surface microbial communities from Lawrence Berkeley National Laboratory, California, USA - L | ecosystem: Engineered > Built environment > Solar panel > Unclassified ...
CATGCCAGCGAATATACCCCGCTCCACAGCGCGAAATGGAGGCGGTGCAAGCAATCAGCGGGCCACGGCGGCAAAAAAGACCTGCCGCACGCCGGCGAGCCGCAGCGCTTCGGCACAGGCCAGGAAGGTGCTCCCGGTCGTCAGTGGCCCCGCACACATACCAACTTCAAGTCGGGTCGAGCGCGAGTTTTACCGCGCCAGTTGCGGAAACTCGCACGATCATCCCCAGCTCCGTCGCTGTCTGATAAATGTCGGTCTGGGCCAATGCCTGCGCCAACTTCGCCTGGGCGCTCACGAGGTCGATCACCGGCTGCACCACGCCCTGCTCACCGAGGGAGATCAGCTTGGCTCGCTGCGCTGTGAGGGCAACCTTTGTCTCGGCGTATTCGTCTTCAGAGTCGATGCCCCGCAGATACGCGTTCCGAGCCTTACTCAGCTGCTGATCGATGTCACGAACCGAGACGCTGGTGTCGAGGGGACGCGGTGCCGGCTGGGCGATCGCGGCCCGGAGAGCGGCGTCGTTCTGCTTCAGCGCCGTCAGGGCTTCACGCACGACCTGGTGCATCTCGTCGGCCGGATAATTCTTGAAGTGGGTGCAGCCCTTCCGGGTATGGGGGGAGAGCGCCCGGTCACCGCACTTGTAGTAGTAGTAGGCCACTGACCCGCTTCGCCTGGACAGATGCCCGACCATCGCCCCGCCGCACTCACCGCAGCGGATCCGCCCGGTCAGCGGCCAGGCATCTCGGCGTGTTCCGCGACGACCTGCTCCGGTCGAGCGGTACTCGGCCGCGCGCTGCGCCGCATGCCAGAGTTCGTCAGAGACGATCTGTGGGACCCGGCAGGTTACGGCGTCCGGCAGTCGGCGGCGGCCTGTGCGGTCGTTGCCGTACACGTACTCGCCGCGGTAAGTGGGGTTCCGCAACAGTTTCCGGAGAGAGTCACGGTCCCAGTACGGCTTGCCAGTGGGGGAGAGCACGCCCATCTGGTGTAGCTCTTCCCGCAGCTCGTGGGTGCCGAATTCCAGAGACTTCCGGTACATGTGGCGGATCCACTGGGCTTCCGGCTCGTAGATCTCACCGTTCTTGAAGCCGTAGCCGTTCAGCGGCTTGAGTGGCGAGCCGTTGCGCACCTTCTGCTTCTTGCCTTCACTCAGGCGACGGGTAATCTTTCGGCGATCTGAGTCCGCCATGATAATGCGGATTCCGAAGTTGAGCGCGCCCGCGTCGTCTTCGAGATCGAGCATTCCCTCGGTGGCCGTGTGCACTTGGAGGCCGGCCGCCTGAAGGGTTTCCAGCAAGGCATACCCGGCACGCGGGTGGCGGGCCAAGCGGTCGACGGCATAAACCACCACGTCGGTGTAAGCCGGGGCATCTGCCAGGAGCTGGCCGAACCCGACGCGCTGCTCGGTGGTGCCGGTGATCGCATCGGAGTAGACGCGCTGGATGGTAAGGCCGACGCGCTCGGCGTACTCGCGGGAGGCGCGCTCCTGCACTGCCAGGCCGAAGCGGTCGGCCGTGTCGCCCTTAGGATCGGAGATGCGCAGGTAGATGGCGGTGGGGCGGGTCATGGTCCTTCCTTTATCCACCCGTTCGGTGGTCTGGGCACGTTGCTACTAAGTGTTCTTAGTGGTAATCTGTGGTCAGACGGGGCCGCATCCTTCACGGGACAGCGGCTCTGGCTCATTTTGGTGGCCGGCTATCCTAAACGGAAATTGTGTCGCCCCAAATCAATAATATTTTCTAAGGTCGCTTTCGGAATTTTCGCAGACTTGAAAGATAGTTCAACAGCCATCTCTGTACATATTGCAAGTTCGTCTGACGTCAGAACACCTAGACTTCTAGAACTAGAATTTGAGCTTACATCTAAACCTTCTATATACTTTTTGTAAACTTGCCAATACCACATTCTCTTGAAGTGGTCACCTGGATTTTTGCTTTCACTAGATACAGAATTCATGTGCGTTACCTGAATAGTAACGTATGTAATAAGATCAATTGCTTGAATACTTGGCTCATCAATGCTAGAAAGAAAATCAGGAATACTTAGATTTGCATGTAGCCCTCTCTCTTTGAGTACATCCCACAAAGACAGTGTGGCAAAACCTTTGCACTCATCTTTATTATCGCAAATAAGTATGGCTTCTTTGTTTCTAGACCTGAGAATTTTATCCATAGTTACCATTGCTCTAGGCAATAAGTAAATATATTGATTTCTAAGCAAACTACGATAATTATCTAAAATATAATCAGGAACATCATGCTTTTCTTTCAACATTTTACATGTTATTTCTATACCCTCATTTCTTCTCTTTATAACAGAATCCATTCCTATTCGATGATCGTTCATATGGATGAAATATATTTTAGGATTAACACGATGAATGATTTTCAGAGCTTCTTCATACCATTCAAAGTGTTCCATCCAATAGTTTTTGTTAGCATTTTTGCGATTTCTATAATAACCGGTGCTTTGAGCTAACGCTTCACCGTGTAGTTCAGGCAATTCAATGTTTATAAACTCTGGGTCATATACTATATTAGGTTTACGTTCTATAAGTCTCGATTTAATTTTTTCACGTAATGCAGTAAACCTTCTATTTAACATTTGCTCTTGTCTCTCTGTGATTTCTAAAACTCCAAGAGCATATATTCCTCCCTTTTCTGATTCGTCTATGACTATTTTGATTGGATTTTCTAATTTTCTTTTACTCATATCTAATTCCCTGATGTTGAGCGTTGCCCCCTTCCCCCGCTGGCCGAGCGGGCGCGGTACAACTTCAGATATGGGTCACCAAGTCACCACCCCACGACCTTCAGGAAGAAGTTCAGGGCACCGAACCAGCCACGGGTTTCGGGCCTGCGCCGCCTCTGCGACGAGATGCTCAAGTGAGGCGATCATGCCCCTGCAGCCCGGAGAGATGAAGTGTGATGCGTAAACCGAAGCGCTTTTCGAAGGACGCGATATGTGCGAGGGTCTGTGCGCGGGTGTCTGCCGTCCACAGCTCATGGGCTAAGAAGGCGTCGAAGTAGAGCGTGTTCTGCTGTGCATCCCAGTGGTGCCCGATGCGGGTCACTTGCCCCTGTCTGACCAGATCGAGGAGCCAGGCCTCGGCTTCTCGCGCAGCTTCAGGAATGGTGTCTAGCAACGGCGCGTGCTTCATATTCCCCCAAGCCCTTCCCGTTCCTCCCCGCTGGCCGAGCGGATGCGGTGATTCACTGGCCTTCCAACACAGCTTAGGAAAGAAATAGGACAGTGGGCTAAAGTGCTCCTTTCACGGATTCCGAGTGGCGTCAAGGGCAGCCTTTAAAACAGCCTTCCGACTTTCAGCCCTTACCGGCTCTTCAAACAAGACATCTAATGTTTCCAACAGTGCAATTTGAAAAGCAGATATTAAGTCTTCGCTGAATACACTCTGAACATGTAATTTTCCGTCATTCGCATGGATTGAAGCATTACCCAATTGGCTTAAAACTCTAAGAACGTCCGGGTCTAATTTCTTCGCTTGTTCAGGGGCTGTACCGTTTGCTATCTGATTTTCTAAATCCGAAACTTTTCTACCAAGCATTCCATTTGTATAACCAATTTCATGCATAACATGTTCTAAAGCTGCCCTATACATTGCAACAGTTGCCGAATTTGCGCCCATTGAGTGGGCTTTCTGTGCTTGATCCAAGTAGAACTTCACACCCTCAGGAGAGTTAGGCGTAGCAAAATCTCCAGGCTCCAAATATATTAGATTCCACATTACCGTTTTTAATTCTTTCACTACTCCTACAACTATTGCGGGGTAATGGCACTGAAGGCAGTGAATATCAACAAGAATATTAAAACTATGTATAATTTGTGCCAGTCCGGTGGGCGCCATTTTTCTTCTGCCAGATGATGTATAAGAACGCACTCTTCTAAGTGCCATGCAACGAGGACAATAGAAATGGTATCGCTGACTAGCTGTCCCTAGGGATAGAATATCAATATTCGGTTCGCTTTTATCTGCGTAGATTGCATGTATATCTCCAATTAAAATTTCATTATTAATCATTTAATTTGTCACCTCTTTCCTCACTTGGTCAAGGGTCGTTATTTCTTGTCAGCGATCACGTTCAGCAGCCGGATGATCTCAGCGTTCTGTTTAATCTGGATGTATTGGAGGCGGCTGTTCAGCTCGGCATGTACCTGTGTGATCTGCGGAGCGGTGGCACCTGTGGTTTGCTTGATGGCCGTGAGGTTCAGGTCTTCGGCCAGAGCGGGCAGATCGTCGAAGCTGGTTGTCCTGACGGTGGCGAGGCTCAGCATGTTGAAGACCTGGGCCGCGCCGAAGCCGCCAGCCACAAGAGCGAGAGCGGCGCCAAACATGATCAATCTGCGCTTCACGAGATCCCTCGGATCGTGAATGCCTTTAGATAAACCCCGTACACGCTTCCTCTGGCACGGAAGCCTGTCATATCGGTGATTGGTGCCACGCTCTTGTTAAAGCTGAGCAGTGCGGGCTTACCCTTATGAAGTCCTCGCAGCTTCACGATGTAGCCATTCGACGTCTCGAAGATGCATGGTCGAACGTAGTTGAATTCGTCGTTCGGGTTCACCAACACGATCTCCCCGTGCTCGATCAACCCCGACATACTGTTCCCGACCACCTGATAAGCCTCTGCACCTGGGTAGTACTGAGCGCCCCTCAGCAGGATTTCCAGTGCGCGATCAACCTCGAAGTCGCCGTGCGTATCGACGGGGCTGATAGGCGGGCTAGCCTGAACGATGCCAGAAACAGTGAGGGCGCGAATGTTTGGAGCGTAATGTCTCGGCAAAAAAAGGCTACTGGTCACTGGGCTCCTAGTTGAGCAAGGCGGGGGCTTCACGAATACCGACAACCCGGTAAATTCTGCCGACGATTTTGACTTCGTCGCTAGCCGGGATGAACTGGTGAGCGTAAGCAGGGTTGGCGGCGACCCAGGCGGGACCGGATGGAAGAACGACGTACCGCCGAACGAAAACCTTTCCAGCATGCGTGATGATGAAGACGCCCGAGCCGGGCTGAGTGATGTCGAGGTCGAAGTAAATCGACTCGCCGTCTCGGATGGCATCGGTCATCTCGTCGCCGTCCATCACGGTTTGACGCCAGTTCTTCGGGTGCTTGCCCGTGTTTGGTGTGGTGTTGAGCCCGTGTGGCTGAGGGTTGGGGTCTGCTAGGTCTTTCAGCAGGTATACAGGCGTCGGCTCGCCAGTCGTCACTGGCTCAGCGTTCGGAACGCCCAGGTCTACGCCAGTCGCTTCTTGAAGCTGAGACAAGGACCAGTTCAGGGCGCGGGCAAGCGCTACAACGCGACCCATAGACATATCTGTCAGATGAACACGGGCGTTTTCCAGGTCAGACACTGCTTTCTGCGATATGCCATCTGCCGCCGCAGCCATTACGCCTTCCTGCGAGAGCCCAAGTTGCAGACGACGGTTCCGAAGGGCTGTAGCCCAGATCGGTAACTGCTTGGCTGCACTTGGGGCTCTTGGCATAGTCAGGGAAGGGGCAGCGGGTAACATTCTGCCCTCTAGTATGCACAGCCTAGACTTTAAAGTCTAGGTTTAACAAAACATATAACTCTAAGTAGGATTGACGGTCTAGGCATAGACACCTATACTGAGTCCTATGACTAAGCTCTCGAACCTGAGAACCATCCGCGATAGGCGTGGGTGGAGTCAGCAGCGCTTGGCTGATGAGTCAAAGGTCAGTGTCGACGTCATAAGAAAGCACGAGCAGGGCGTCAACGACGACATTTACCTTTCTTCTGCCCGTCTACTAGCGGAGGCTCTGGAGGTGTCAATCGAGGAACTTTATTCGACCTCTTCTAGTCATGAAACTCTAAAAGAGGTCCAGGCGTTGGCTTAGTCCACAAAGAAAAAGCCCCGCGGGTCGCATCCGGGGGCATTCAAACCAAGAGGTGTGTATGGAAAGTGTAGCAAAGAAAGCCTCTAAGAAAGCGGAAGGCCCGAAGTTATGGGTAGAGGGAATCTATCTGCGAGACGTGCAGGTGGTGCGGTTCGAAGGGGGAGTGCCGGTGTATCTGCCTGGTTACGAGGAGGCCAGCCGCCTGATGTGCGCGGCCCTGCTCAGGCCCCGGCTGGTGCTGCCCGCGGAGGTCGCTGATGCCGCGGACTGAGGTCCGCATCACCGCCGCCGTCGGTCGGCAGGTCTGGGAGGCTGTGCAGGCGGAAGTGCCACTCGGTGACGGACGGATAAAGCACGGCACCTTGGCGCTGGCCGGGTACTGGACTGGCAGCTTCACGCAGGTGCAGCTTGACGAGTTTGAGCGCCGAACCCAGAAGCTGATCCGGGCTGCTCGGAAGGCGAGCAAGGCTGCAGCGTGAGCCGCGCTGAGGGCTACCTTCCGACGTACAGCCCGGCCATGCTACCGCCCGCCCCGAGGCCCTGCGATGTGTGTGGCAAGCGTCCTGCTGAGCTGCCCAGCAGCAGCTGCCGTCCCTGCCTGGAGCAGAAATGAATTGGCCTCTGCTCGCCTTCATCGCAGCGATCTTCCTCGCCATGGCTGGGGTATTCGCGTACCTGATCGTCACCGCAACCGAGGAGGAGTGATGCTCCTCACCCTGACCCTTGCTCTCGGCGTGGCCCTGGCGGCCTCGCTGCCCAAACTGCGTGCCCAGGAGGCTGCCGTGCTCAACCACACCCACACTCCCGACCCTGACGACGGCTGGGCTGACAGCGTGCCCCAGCACGAACGCTTCGAGCGCGTGCTCGACCTGCCCACCGAACCCGCCGTTCGCCTCCGCGTCATCCGCCAGGTACCGGTGCGCGGGCACGGCCGCGCTTGGGATCTGGTGCTGCACGAGTGGAACAAGGCGGTGCAGCTGTGACCGTCCTGGCCGAGCGTCCCCAGACCGCCATGCTGGCCCCGGTCAGTTTCGACCGTGAGCAGCTCGACCTGATCAAGACCCAGATCGCCCCCGGTGCCAGCGACGGTGAACTGAAGCTGTTCGCCCAGCAGTGCTCCCGCACTGGACTCGACCCGTTCTCCCGCCAGATCTACGCCGTGATGCGCGACACCCGCACCAACGAAGGCGGCAGCTGGAAGAGCGTCTCGAAGATGACCATCCAGGTCAGCATTGACGGCTTCCGGCTGATCGCCGAGCGTACCGGCAAGTACGCCGGGCAGGTCGGGCCGGAGTGGTGCGGTGAGGACGGCAAGTGGGTGGACGTGTGGCTGAAGAAGGAAGCCCCGTCGGCCGCGCGGGTCGGCGTGCTACGCCCGGACTTCGCAGGGCCGCTCTGGGGGACCGCCCGCTTCGATGCGTACGCCAGCCGGAAGCAGGACGGCACGCTGATGGGCCTGTGGGCGAAGATGCCCGACGTCATGATCGCCAAGTGCGCCGAGGCCCTCGCGCTGCGCCGGGCGTTCCCGAATGACCTCTCGGGCCTGTACACCGGAGACGAGATGGCGCAGGCGGGTGGCACGGCCACGACCGAGGCCGCCCCGGTTCAGCAGCAGGCCCGCACGGTAGATGTGACCCGCGAGGTGGCCCAGGCGGCCGATGTACCGGTGCAGACGCCCGGCCCCAGTGACGCTGAGCGACTCGACGGCGCGGTGCGCTCGATTGCGACTCGGCTCGACGAGTGTCAGAAGATCGGGCGACTGGCTGAGGCGCAGCAGTTCCTGGCTGGTCTCGACTACAAGACCGATCTGAATGCTGCTGCCCAGGCGTACCGGGGCCTGAAGCAGTTCACGGTGCCTGCCCCGGCCCCCGAAGCCCAGTCCAATGAGACCACGCTTCCTCTCGACATCGACGAGCCGGTCGAAGCGACGCTGGTGCTCAGCCCCGAGGGCCTGAAGGCGCTTCAGACAGCCTACGGGAACAAGCTCGGCCTGAAGACCCCAGAGCAGCGTCACGACTTCGCCACCTGGATGCTGACCCTGCCTGAGCCGCTGGCGAGCACCAAGGATCTCAGCGAGGATCAGGCCAGCTTCCTGACGAACACGATCAACGGCTGGTCTGACGAAGAGATCGCCGACAGCCTCGCCAAGTTCCAGATGTGGCAGGAACAGAGGCTGCCCTTCTGATGTCCGCGTTCAAGAGTGACACCCCTGCCCTGATTGGTCAGGTCTGCGGCACCTGCGCCAACGGCACGCCGACCGAGGTGCCGCACCTGATCGAGTGCCGGCTGCCCTGGGAAGTCCACGACCGGCAGGACAAGGGCTACAACGCCAAGACCGGGAAGGCCGACGTGCCGGTGCACCTGGGTCATGGCGACTTGCTGATGCCCGTAGCGAGCGCCACGCACCGCTGCCTGATCGACGCCTGGAGACCGTACCCATGACCGCTCGCCAGTCAGACGACGCCTCCTACTGGGCTGCCCTGCAGCGCAACGCGCTCGCCATGTACCCGGACGACGTGACCGAGTTCCGCAACACCTGGGCGACCTGCAACGTGGACTGGATGCGGGCCGCCAGTCAGCTCCTAGACGATACTGAGATCCATACCCTGGCCCAGGCCCTGCGCTCGGCCCTCGTGACTGGCAAGGCTGACCTCATTGAGATCTGGCAGCTCGCTGCTTTGCAGGCAGGTGTCCTGTGAGCCGCAACCGGGGCACCTACACCAGCATGTACAACTGGGCGCTCGACCTGGCGCCCACCCTGCCCGGCGCGGCCGGCTGGGTTCTGGGCATCCTGAACCGTCAGGCCAACTACCGCGCCGCCAGTCGGACGGTCGGCCAGCTGCTCGACGCCCTGCCCTACAAACAGCGGAGCATCGAGACCGCCCTGCGGTTCCTGGTCACCGAAGGGTACGCCGTCTCCTGCGGAAACGAGTACGCCTTGCGCGGCGCTTGCACGGAGCTTGCGCAAGGCTTGCGCGCGAACCTGCGCTCTGAATACGACATAAAGAGCGTGCAGGAGGGCGAAACCACTCGAATCTATTTCTCCATAACCTCGCCTAAGAAGAAAGAAGGGAAAGAAGAAGGAAGGAAGGCAGGGGAGGGTCTGGAACTCGGCGAGATCCCGGACGCCTCCCTGCCTGCCATCCTGCCCGCACAGACGCTCGAACCCAGACCCGAACAGCAGCGGGCTGACGCCCGAACCGCTGACGCGGCCCAGCAGGCTTCGCCCTCTCCGGTGCCGTTCGAAACACCCAAGGCGACCGGGGAGACGAGAACGCCACCTGTGGGAGTAAACACCACCCGGGCCGCGCCGCGCGCTGATCTGCCGCCGCCGCCCCTGACGCCTGCTGCCGCCCTGTTCACCGAGGTCTGCGGCACATTCTTCGCCCGGGTTCAGGCGCAGCACCTGACCCGCTGGCACGCTCAGTACAGCCCGGAATTCATCGCGCTGGCATGGCGCCTGAGTGCCCTTGAGGAGCGCCCCACCTTCGCCTTCGCCGACTGGCTCGACCGGAGCCCCGGCAAGGCTTGGCCGACCGGCCTGCGGGCCCGCTACGAGCTTGATGTGGCCCCCGAACTGGTCGGGCAGGACCTCACCGCCAAGCCGCGTGAGCTGCCGGTCAAGGTCGGCGACCTGGTGCGCTGGGCCGATGGGCAGACCGCCACCGTCGAGCGCTGCCAGAGCGTGGACTTCGTGACCGACCACGAGGACGACGCCCGCGGCTACGTGCCGTACAGCGCCATCGGCAAGAGCGTGGAGGTGCTGCACTCATGACCGTCAACGACGAAAAGATCTGGAACCGCACTCCCCCACACGACGAGCAGGCCGAGATCGCTGTGCTGGGCGGACTGATGACCGACAACGAACAGTGGCACGCCGTCTCTGACCTGCCGCCCGAGGCGTTCTTCCGGGAGCGTCACCGGGTCATCTGGCAGGCCATGACCGTGCTGATGGCCGACGGCCGGGGCGTCGATCTGGTGACGCTCAAGAGCCTGCTGGAAGGCCAGAAGGCGGTGTTCAGTCAAGCCAGCATGCTCGAAGAGATCGGCGGCCTGAGCTACCTGATCGGCCTCGGTGAGCAGGTCCCGTTCGCGTACCGCACCCCGGAGTACGGGCAGATCGTGCGCGACCGCTGGGCGCGCCGCCTGCTGCTCGACCACGGCATGCGTGTGGCCCGCGCTGAGGCCGGGGTCGGCATGGACGCCCTCTCGACGCCTGATCTGACCGACCTGGCCGCCAGCGTCCCGATGCCCGCCAGCAAGCCGAGCAGCCACATCGTGACCGGCGCGGCGGCCGATCAGGGCGCGATCGAGTACGTGCGCCTCCTGGCGAGCGGGAACAGCCCGGCGATCCGCACCGGTTTCCCGGACCTCGACGCGGTGTTCTGCGGCTTCCACCCGGGCAGCCTGACCGTAATCGGCGCGCGGCCCAGCATGGGCAAATCCAGCCTCGCCATCGGCATCGCCGAGCGCGTGGCCCTCAAAGGCCGGAACGTACAGGTGCTTAGCCTGGAGATGCGGGCCAGTCAGATTGCCATGCGCCAGCTCTGCCACGCCGCCCGCGTCCCGCTCAAGAGCGCCCTCAGTGGTGAGGCGAGCGTGCCGGAGATGGGCCGCCTGGAGAGCGCCGCCGCGCGCCGGGCCCTGAACGGGTTGCCGAACTACCTCGATCAGCCGGACACCACCATGCAGGCCGTCGAGCGGCTGGCGACGCACCTGAAGCACGCAGGGCGGCTCGACCTGCTGGTGATTGACTACCTCGGCCTGATCAGCGTGCCTGGCCGGGACGGTGACGAGAACGACACGCAGAAGCTGGGCATCATCTCGCGGGCGTTGAAGACCGTGGCGATCCAGCTCGACCTGCCCGTGGTGGTACTGCACCAGCTCAGCCGCTCACTGGAGACCCGAGCGAACAAGCGGCCGGTCATGAGTGACCTCAGGCAGTCCGGCCGGATCGAGGAAGACGCCGACAACATCCTCTTCGTCTACCGGGACGAGTACTACAACAAAGACACCGACCAGCAGGGCATCGCCGAGATCATCGTCGGCAAGCAGCGCCAGGGCGAGCGGAACGTGAACGCCCGGCTGAAATTCCATTCCGAGTCCGCGACCTTCCAGAGCCTCGCGTCCGAATCCTCGTTGCTTTAAGGAGACCACCATGACCAGCACCGGCAACCTGCACACCTACGGCATCTTTTCCGCCCGCCCGACCGTCATCAACCTGAAGAAAGACAAAGAGATCGGCTGGGTGGCCGACATCAAGTGGGCGTTCGCCAGTGCGGCCATCCGCGAGCGCAAGTTCCAGCTCGAGCACATGGCCCTGCTGCGCAGCGCCGTGAAGGCCGATGGCATCAAGGTCGAGTGCACGCCGATGCTGGACGGCACGGCGCTCGATCCGGTAATGGTGCCGACCACCCAGCGCGGGAACATCACCATTGGCGAGGAAGGCGAGGTGGTCGTCACCACCCGCATCGTGATGGACGATCTCGAAGAGCGTGGCTTGGGCGTTGAATTGCTGATGAAGGCCAGCAACTGCCTGGAGTGCACAGCCGACGAGCAGCAGACGCTGGAAGAGTCGATCCAGAGCGAACTGCAGAGCAACCGGGCCGAGGATGCCCAGCTCGAAGGCCAGGGCAACCTCTTCGGCTCAGACGACGTGCGCAGCGAGAACGCGGGAGACGCCCCCGCCCCTTGGGAGTACACGCTGATCCTGGAAGTGCGCAAGCAGGGCGAGCGACCCGGTACCAGCGTCACCGAGACCCGCGAGTATCACCGCCACGCCAAGGCGCATCCGGAAGCCCCGAACGATCCGACCGTGCACATGGTCCGCCAGTCGCCCGGCTTCGGTGGCGTGATGCACGAGAGCACCACCACCTGGCAGGCCGCCGAGTTCGACGCGGAAGCCCGCACCGCCGTGTTCCGCCAGAGCCTGCGGGCCAGCGACCGGCTGGTCGAAGACCTCAGCACGTACGGCTGGGAGCTGAAGGCGTGACGGTTGCTGAACGTCAACCAGTGGTTGACACGCTGAACCAGATGGAAGCCGCCCGCCTGGTCGATCTGGAGAAGACCATCCGAGCGGGCATCAGCACCTTCGCTGCGGTAGGGGAGGCCCTGACCGAGATCCGCGACAACCGCCTGTACCGCGCGACCGACAAGACCTGGGGCGATTACGTAGAGCGGGCTTGGGGCTTCTCTCGCCAGCGGGCCGCGCAGCTGATTGATGGGGCTGAAGTGGCGCAAGCCATGGAGCGTGTCGGCGTTAAAGTCACGAATGAGCGCCAGGCGCGCGAGTATAAAAGCGCGGCTGATGCCATCTCCGTGCTTCAGCCTGAAATGATTGTCGCTGTCGCCCAGTACCTGAAGAGTGCTACAGGCTCTGACACCCCGCTCCCGATGGAGGCGGCCGCTTCTGCTGAAGTCGCACAATCCATCGACCTGCACGGCACAGTGATGAATCCGGATACAGGAGAAGAAGTACCTCTCGCCCTTCTAACTGGGGAACAGCGGGCGGTCACAGTGCTCGAGAACGTCAGTGCCGGCACACACGAACGTCTGATGCGTCAGAAGCAACATCGGGAAGACAGTCGGATGGATGCCAAGAGTAACGGACGTGGTGGGTGGACGGACTGGTGCCTGTCTTATACCGAGCAGAGCTTGACCGATACACAGGAACTTCGCTTGGTGATCAAGAAAGGACCGGATGGGAAGGCCACCGTCACTGGCTTGATCGTGGATACCGAGACGCACGCCACCATAGCGTTCGGTGATCCCGCGGGCTGGCTCAAAAAAGCCGTGACGAATCTCGCTGAAGAAGTGAAGGGCGCGTGACGTCAAATCACTTTGTACAGGCCGCGGGATACCCATTGAAAGTCCCGATATCTCGACTTGTGGTGTGGAGGGGCTGTGACACACATCCTCGAAGAGACATGCGTTCTGATGGTGTTCTCCGAATACTTCGTCCCCTTATCACGCAAGCCATCTATCACTTCCTGAATGGTGAATGTCTTAGGCGACCGGTGTGCGGTCAGGGTGCGTACCATCTCCAGCACTTCGTCACGGCAGCTCATAGCAACGATTTTGGTTTGGCTTCCAGGAAAACTCAGTGACGTTATCTGCTGCCGAGCGGTGGCGCTCCCGCTGGCCGACCCAGGACGCCGCCCGCCGCTACCTCGGCACGATTCAGGATCAGGGCCGGCGGCAGGAGCTGGCAGACTTCCTGGGCGTGGAGCTGAAAACTAGTCCACTCCTACAAGCCGTGCCAGCGCAGGAAAAACAGGTCGAACGGGTCAGCAAACTTCTGACACCCGAATCTCGTCCACCCGGTATTGCCCCGGACGTCCACACCTACCTGGGCACGCTGCCAGGTGGCGGGTTGCTGTTCGCCCTGCCGTGGCCGCCCAGCATCAACCATTACTGGCGAAGCCTGCTGATTCCCTGTAAGCCCATGAAGCCAGGTGCGCCTCCATATCGCGTGCAGGTGACGGTCAGCGCAGATGGCAAACAGTACCGGCGATCCGTGCGTGAAAGCATGAACGCCTACCGCACCTGGGGGCCGTTCACCATGCCGCCCGGTGCGCGCCTCGCTGTCGGCCTGAAGCTCTACCCGCCCAACCGACGGTCCTTCGACATCGACAACCGCGCGAAGGCCCTGCTAGACGCACTGACGCACCAGTCGGTCTGGGCAGATGACTCGCTGGTGGACCGGCTGCTGATCGAGCGGGGCCCTATTACACAAGGCGGACGGGTGGATGTGATGATCACCGCGCTCGACGCCACGCTGTTCGAGGGGCAGGCGTGACGCGCTACCGCTGGCTCACGCAGGGTCAGGCGTATCGCTACGGGCCGAAGATCGGCAAAGGTGACGACAGTAGGCGCGGCACGCTCTGCCAGGTCGAGACGTTGCCAAAGGCCGGCACGCGCCCAGCGAACGTGCGCGTGCGCTGGGCAGACGGGTACACCGCGATCGTCCCGGCCGGTGTGTTGAGGAAGCCATGAGCCGCCGGAAACGCCAGCAGGCTCAGCGGGCCATGGATCAGCGGCGCACCGCCCGGGATCAGCAGCGGCAGACCGCCGAAGCGCTGGCCCGGGTGGACGCCTCGGGGATCGATGTGGACTGCACCCGCCTCGAAGCCGAGCGCCAGTACGCGGTGCTGATTCGGGAACAGTACGGCTGCCTGCCCATCAGTGACCCGTTCTACCTGCGGCACCTGGGACTGAACGACCACCGCCGAGGCAGTCAGAACGACCTGAGACACGACGAGATGCCGGACGTCATCCGGCCAGGAAAGAAGCTATGACCACAACTGCGAGGTGGCGGCTACCTAAGTTCACCTCACCTGCTGGGATGAGCTCAGGACAGGGCACTGTCCAGAAGGCGGTAACGCCCCAAGCCCACCCGCTCCAGGTCCAGGTAACGCTTGCTGCGATAGGCAGGCGCGTTCGCACACATTTTCGAAACGACGTGGTTCGTGATGGTCCGGTCGGCATACACCATCTGACGGGTGTGCATCTCGGCCATGATTTCGGACAGCAGAAAGGTCTTATCAACGTGATGCTCTACCAAATATCTGGCCACTTCAAGAATCTCTGTCCGGCACGTCACGCTTGAAAGTCTGCTCTCCGACCTCTGACCAAATACCACAAATTTTGGAAGAGCTGAGGCGGAACCAAGGCGTTGAGACTTCCGCTACCACCGCATGGCAAATGCTTTCAGGCCGCCCGCCAAGATCTCGTCAGCATCGGAGGCAGTCCCGTTGACCCTCACCCTTGAACCGGAGGCCCGACCCATGCCACCACGCTCCCGAACAGCCCCCGACAGCATCGCCCACCGTGTCCGTGCCCTCATGGTCCGTACCAATGCCAACCTGAGCCTCAAGAGCATCACGGGCGCCCGCCGGCAGATTGCCCAAATCGCCTGGGATGCCCGAACCTCCGGCGACTGGGACACCTGGCGCGAAGTCATGCGCCACCTCAAGAGCCTCCGTGAGCAGCAGCAGCGCGAAGGCCGGAAGCTCGACGCAGCAGGCCGGGCCCAGCGCCTGGAAGCCAAGAACACCGCTCCAGCACAGATCGCCCGCTTCGCACAGCAGCGCGTGCGTGCCGAAGGCCAGCGCCTGCCGAAGTCCGAAGCCCAGCAACAGGAGTACGACCGCAACCTGATCCGCTGGCGGGCCGAGGCAGTTTGCGAGGCGATCTGGGCACTCAACAATGGAGACCGTACTTGGGAGGCCGTCTCCACCCGCTCGACGCTTCTACCCAGCCACAGCAGCGACGTCGAAATGACCGGCAGCAGCAACGGCCCGCAACGCCTGACCATCCGCGTTCCTGAGTTGAGCGTGCTCCGAATTGAAGAGCACACCTTGCGCCTCTACCGTGCCGAGTACGACGCCCTGCTCACCGCCTGGGGCTACACCTCCATGCGGAAGGTCGAGACGCTGAGAGAGCGGATCGTGGCGACGAACGCTCCGGCTGCCTCGGCAGTCGACGAGCTGACCCGCCTTGCCATGAACGCCTATGTCAGCAGGCCAGCGCGAGCGTTCGCCTGGGCGGGGTACCTCGGCAGTGCGCGTATGCCCACCATCTTCGAGTTCCACGGCCAGCGGCAACGGGTGCACCTTGCGCCTCGCCGGAGTGGTGATCTTCGAGACTGTGCACTCGAACTGGTCAATTTGGTTGAGGTTGTTGCGCGTCTGCGTTCGGAGCCGCTACTATAAAACAGTTCAGAAGTGTACCCACAGCAGAAAAAGCGCAGCGCCCCGGCAACGGAGGCGCTTTTTTCATGCCAGGAGGCAGCCATGCAGAAACCATCTATCGGCCGCGCAGTTCACTACGTCTCCTTCGGCACGCCCAAAGGTGAGTTCAAACCCGCCCACCGGGCCGCAACCATCACCGATGTCTCCGTTCCCGTCCCTGGCGATGGTGAGACGAAGGTCAGGCTCTGCGTGATGAACCCCACCGGCTTGTTCTTTACCGAATCGCTGAGTGAGGACCCAACCGGTGAGACTGGTGGCACCTGGCACTGGCCTGAGTTCGTCCCAGCGTCCTGACGCAGGTCGACACCTGCGAGGGCTGCCCGCAGCTAAATGCTTTTCCTGTCAATCAAATCTCGACAGGTTTCGAAAACTTCGTCTAGATCCTGTCTATAAGCGCCCTGCCATTCCAATGCCGGAGCCGAGGGTGTGATCTGGGCCGTCAGTCCAGCTTCCGTCTTGGGACCCTGGGGAGTATTGATGACGAATGTTTCCAAGTAGATCGTGATCGTCCGGTCTTTATAGATCTCGCTGTCGATCTCTTTCAGCTGTCGTTCTTCTGCCATACCCCAGCCTACTTCCAGGAGGTGATCGCATGCCACGCGGCAAGCACATGCGCTGCCGGGGGATCCGGGACCCCAGCGGGCGCGTTTTCATGAAGTGCATTCGTTATAGACGTGTGACAAGGCAAGTTGTAAGCTCTGAGAGAAGCATTCCCCCAACCCGGCCGTGTGTTGCCGCTGCAAGACCGCCTCCAACCCTTCCGGCGCGGAGGCTTTTTCATGCCTCAGAAGTGTCCGGCCTCGATACCCGCTTTTAACCGTTGAAGCAGCTCCTCAGCACTAAGGGCCCCGCCTCGGACGTCGCTTGCGTCTCTATGGGATGGGTGTACGCGACCGACGTGTTCTTCCATCACGTAGCCACCGGAGATCGTCGGAACCTGCGTCACGACCTTAAAAATCGTGACGAGCTTGCCACCGTATTCGACCTCCAGCATCTTTTCCATACGTTGAACTCTACATGTCCGCCCGTAACCTACGCGTAATTGTCGGTGCGTTGGCGGAATACTCAGCCCACTTCGGCGGGTTTTTTCATGCCTCAGGGAGGTGACCGCATGCCCAGGCCACCAATAGTCGAAGACGCGACGGTACAGCTCTCGCTCCGGCGAGCGGCCCGGTCTCCAAAACTGGGCACGCCAGGGTCGACACCTGGGAGGGCTGCCAATTACAATCACCGATTGACACCGTGAAAGCGGTATGTGAATTATTCGACATTGGCTTACGTTCAGTTAATCCCAAAAGGCCTATACCTAGTGCACTCGCGAAGGCGCAGGAGGTCCTATGAAATTGGTACGTCAGATTGCTCTCCCCATGGTTTTCCTGGCTTCATCGCTCTTCATAGGAGCAGCAACTGCCCAGACAGAGACGCCCCCATGGGGAGACATTGAGGTCATTCAGGTAGTGAAAATTCACGACTGCAAAGTCTACGTCCCGAAAGATGATCCAGAGGGTGGTCAAATTTGGACGGTCTGTACCAGCGATTTGACAGCCACTCCCTCATCCCAGTCCAGCAAATAGACGAACGACTTTTCGTGGCCCGCCAATGAGCGGGCCTTTTGCATGCTCCGAGTAGGTGACCGTATGTCCAACACACCAGCAGTCGAGGCCGCGGCCCTCCCGGTCTTGAGCAACTACCACGCTACATTCGTCGGGGAATACTTTGGCTACGACCTGAAGGCCACAGCGGCAGGTGCACCTCGCGCCCCGCCGGAATGACGATCCGCGAGATTGTGCCCTCGAGCTGGTCAACCCAGTGGAAGTTGTTGCGCGGCTGCGTTCGGAGCCGCTACTAGAAAACAGTTCAGAGGTGTACCGACAGCAGAAGAGCGCAGCGACCCCAGAAATGGAGGCGCTTTTTAGTGAGGTTAGAACCTACAACTGGATTCGTCGAGTTGCCTGATCAAATGCCTCTTCATAGCTTTTCTGGCGGTCCGATGCACCGACCTGAGTACTTCCGCTGAGCCACACGAACTCGAACCCGTTGAATATCTGCAATCTCCCCCGTAGGCCATGGTTCAAATATCCAGCCGCCACGGATTGCCTTCCTAAATCAAGATGGTCGAACCAGTTTTCTTCCGTTCTGGACTCGTTGTAGAGTTCCTCAATGGTTTGCCCCTTGTCAGAAAGCTCGTTGCTGGATTCGAAGTCAGCCATTCCTCATTCTACGTGGCTACGAATGTCAACCACTGGTTGACACGGTAGGGGTACGCTGGGGTATGGCCTACACAATCAAAGACGGTGCAAATGGCAAACTTCTCCAGACTGAGGAAGCGGTGTACAAAGTTTCTCAAGTCACATCGGCGCAGGTAACTACAAGGCCTGGTGTTCGTATGGCTGGGGGTGCGCCAGCCAAGTACCGTGTTTTGATCGAGTTGGAAGGCGGAAAACTCGTGAGCGTCAAGGTAGAAAGCCAAGATGAAGGTAAGCGAATGGTTCAGGAACTGAGTGAGTTGATGTAAGACTGCCAACATCCCCACCCCGCTTCGGCGGGTTTTTTCATGCCAGGAGACAGCCATGCAGAACCCCAAGTTGACCGAGGCCCTTGCCCACGTCGCCCACGAACCAATCGCGCCTATTGCCGGTCTATTGGTGACGACAGTCAGCCTGCTTGGGATGATGCTCCAGACTGGCAGCGAAGCAGCGCCATCAACGGTGTAGGTGGCATCCTGTCCGGCAACACTGCCGAGCAGTCGCACGAAAGCTGGCTTGCCGAGAAGGAAGCGACGGGCTGGAAGTATGGTCCGGTCAAAGACCCGGACGCGAAAGAGCACCCGTGCTTCGTGCCATATGCGCAGCTCCCGGTCGAACAGCAGGTCGAAGACCACGTGTTCGCTGGCGTCATTCGCGCCATGCACGCTGCCCTGACCAGCCAGTAAGGCTGCCAAATGACAACCAGTGGTTGACACGGCAGGGGTAGGCTGAGGTGTGATTACAACTCGAAACGTTCTCCCAGAAGGCACAACAGTGATCATCGAAGGCGCCACTCCCAGCGAGTACATCAACACACTTCAGCGCCTACCCGAAACACGCCCAGCCAAGTTCAAAGGCCCGGCTGGCGAAGTAGAAGCCATCGTCTGGTTGCGAGAAGTTCAGGGAGATCACCCGAACGACGAGTTACGCCTAAATGTCGATGGGTTTATAGAGACGGATAGAGGCTTAGCAGTTGTTCGGTCAGGAGACATCAACCCCGACGAGATTCTTCTGCATGGCCAGCCTCAGGACCCAGCCCATACGATTCAAGTCCGTCTCGGAGTAAACCTATCGCAGATGGGTATGATGCAATATGCGGCCTCTCCTTACAATATTGAAGGACTCAACCAGTTCGGTTGGCGAGCATACAGGATCTTCCTGCTGATGAAACGCTGACAACGTCGGCATCTCTGCCCGTCTCCGGACGGGTTTTTTCATGCCAGCACCGGGAGGTGACACCGATACCCTATGGAGACCCCCAAACCAGCGGAACCCTATGGAGACCCTCCCACCTGCGGGGCCAAGCTCCGCAAGAAGGCCGCCTTCTGCAAGAACAAGCCCGGCTTCAAGACCGACCATCCAGGCGAGGGCCGGTGTTACCTCCACGGCGGCAAGACCCCGATCAAGCACGGGCGCTACAGCACCCTCACCAACCGGCCCCGCCTTGCCGAACTCATGCAGACGCTCGGAGCGGAGAAGAACCCGCTCGACCTGATCCCCGAATTGCTGATGCTGCGCGCCCTGGTCTACGAGTACATCGACCGGCATGGCGCGCTCGAAGACGCGGTCCTGGCCTGGCACGCCAGCCACACCACCGGGTACACCGAGGCCGTGAAGCTCTGGCGTGAGCAGCTCGCCCAGTGGACAGAAGAGAAGGATCTGGGCCAGGAAGGCGAGCCACCCCCGATCCCGATCCCTCAGGACTTCGATCACCGGCCGCGTCAGTTGCCGGACATCCTCAACGTCGGCAGCTTTCTCGACAAGATCGGCGGCATGGTCGAACGCATCCAGAAGCGCGAGAGCGAACAGAAAGTCAGCCTCACCGACCTCAACCGGGTGCTCGAGCAGCTCGGGGTGGAAGTCGTGATGGCCGTGAAGGAGGTGATCCCAGATGACGCAGACGAGACACGCCCGCCCGCCGATGTTCGTGCCGAACTTGTCTCAGCTGTTGAGCGCCGCTGGGGCACCGTCCGACTCTGAGCCAGCCGAAAAGCCACAACCGTTCCTGCTCGGCCTTCAACGAGGAAAGGCCAGTGTTACACCGAAGCCCGTCCGAGACGTAGCCGACATCAACCCGTTCGCCCAGTACGCCAACGAGCCGGTGCGCTTCGCCGTCGAGATCCTGAACCTCACGATGTGGCAGGCGATGGAGCTGATCTTCGACGGCATCCTGAAGTTCAAGAAGGTCGCCGTCCGCAGCGGGCACAAGGTCAGCAAGTCGACCACCGCCGCCGTGATCGCCCTCTGGCGCTGCTTGTGCCGGGAGAACAGCCGCACCGTGCTCAGCGCTCCCAGTTCCAGGCAGGTCAGGGCGATCATCTGGAAGGAACTCCGGAAGCGCCACGCGGACGCCCACCTGCCCGGCGAGATGTTCATCGACCCTGGCACCGGCTTCCGCTACCGCGACGCCGAAGTGTTCGGCTTCAGCACTGACGAGGCCGAGAAGATGGCCGGTATCTCCGGTGAAGACCTGATGTTCATCATTGACGAGGCGTCCGGCGTGGCCGAGGCGATCTACGAAGCGATCGAGGGCAACATGGCCGGCGGGGCCAGCATCCTGCTGATCAGCAACC
>Ga0160427_10000687_pt1 | contig 20421 bp, 21 predicted proteins | sample SolpanmetagenomL_FD_108194 | JGI IMG/M metagenome (GOLD analysis project Ga0160427, IMG submission 108194) | Solar panel surface microbial communities from Lawrence Berkeley National Laboratory, California, USA - L | ecosystem: Engineered > Built environment > Solar panel > Unclassified ...
CATCACGACCGACCGTGGCCGCACTCGATTCAATCCTAATATCTACGCCGAGGGCAAGGTATGCCAAACACACACAGTATCTAATCAATAACCTGCTAAATTCCATCATCGAAAAAGGTGTGTCTATCAACCCTAGGAACATGGCGAGGAGATCAAGGTGAAGGCTGGTCACCAGCGCATTCCCTCGAGTCTGTCCTCGTGTCCATCCAAAGTCTTATGTCGGCCAACCCCTACGTCAATGAGCCAGGCTTCGAAAACAGCGATGAGAGCGACTCAAGTCAAGCCAGCAACGCTGCTGACCCATACGGAAGAGCGTACAACGCTACCCAAGCCAGAGCATACATCGCAAAGATACACCACGAGACCATCCGCATATCAGTACTTCAACGTGTGGAAAAGTACTTCGGCATTCAGCAATGCCAAATTGGTATTGTTGAACCTATTACAAAAGCTCCCGATAAAACAGCGAAAGTTTCAAAGACCTTGATGACAACATCGTACAAGCCTGAGGACGACACCTGGGAGCCCTTTGAAGATCTCTGCAAGAGACGCACACTCTGGTATTATTCTTCATATCATCAGAGCATCGAGGACTCCATCAAGAAGCATGGCGATCTAGTTAAGGATGGTAAGGAGTTCCCCACAATGCCTTTTGAGCACGGAGGTAACATCATGAATGGTACATTTGACTATACCAATCTGAAGAAAAGACTGGTCAAAGTAAAAGAATTGCTGGATGCCGAGACGCAGCGATGGATTGAAGAAGGTGCCGAGGCTGTGCGGAAAGAGAGTCCTACCGCCTTGAGCATGCAGAATGAAGTTGCTGCAATGCCACAATACTTTCGAGAACGAGACACAACGTTGGACTTCGAACTCGTCGATGGAAATCCATACCACTGGAAGGTTATCATCTTCGGAAAGCCGATGACGAATCTGGACGAGGGTATCTTCGAAATGCGAGTAGTCTTCTCGCCTCGATTCCCTGAAGAACAACCACGAGTCGCCATCAAGACACCCATATTCCACCATAGAGTATCTCCTGATGGAGTACTCTGCTACACTCCCAAAAAGCCAGAGAACATCAAGTCACATATTGAGGCAGCAGTTGAAGCAGTAATTGGCAACACAGCCTGTCCGGATTCCTGGACTGTGGTGAATCCAGAAGCGTCTGAGCTGCTCTGGGGCAATGAGGAACAGAAGAAGCAGTACAACAGAAGATTGAGACGCTCCGCTCAGCAGAGCTCAGAGTACGAGTTTGCATCTCCTGCTTTCCTTCGCTGCTAATGTCGTTACAGGAATTGATTCAAGATAGAATCACATAATGAAGGCATGATCAGGAGTTTACGGCAGGAGGAACATGCATGAGATACCCAGGAGAAGGATTCGATTCATTTGCACAATACGCATCGTGCTCCAAAAGTATAGACAGTAATGTAGAGCAGTAAGAATAAGGCTATGCAAGTGAAAACTGAAAATCATCGACGTGAGTTGTGATGATAGGACTCCTTCGGTGTCAAAGTCGTACTATGGTCGATGCACACTTGTATACATAGTGTGACAGGTTAGTGAGCAAGACATCTCGCACGTCATCGTGGAATGTGTTTCACAATACGCGTCTGCATGCATTCCCAATGCCAAGACCTCAAGAATGTGTATGCTTTGTTTGGCATACACAACATCCAAAACACATCATGACTGCCAATTGTCCTACCGAGTAAGAGAGATCGCTATCTGTATGCGGTGAACGACAACGACAAACTACGATATCAACTTGTCCCAACTAACTTTAGGTTTGCGCTTTGAAACATACTAACCTCTAGCTACAACGATTCAACATGACACCTCTCTACATTCTCTCCCTTCTCGTCATATGTGCAGAGGCAGCATGGCCTGCAGCGGCCGCAAAACATCTAGCGGTCCATCATCATCAACGACAACAGCGCGGCGCACCTGTTCCAGTGCCAGTAACAACAAGCACCTCCATCACAACATACACAGTGATCACGCCGTCACCCTCAGCAAGTCCTGTTACAGTCACCTCGCTCAGCCAGGAGGTCACATCCTACATCCCACAGATAACAATATGCGCCCTTCCCTCACCTTCCAGCTCGACTTTTTCGAAATGGATGAACAGCAGTAATGCGCTAGCCCTTGTGCCCAGGACAGCAAGTCCGAGTCTGGAATGTACGACACAGTATAGCTCCACAGTGTTGACCGTGTGTGCAACGACTTTGCAGGGCTTGGGCTCGACTGTGGCTGTTACAGAGTGTGATCAGCAAGTCACGTTTTCGAGCCAGTATGGTTACTCGCTTGCACCAGCCAGCACCGTCACAACGAGTACGATGACCGTGATTGCAGACAGCACAACTACTGTCGAGACGACTATCACTTCGCCGCCTTCCATTGCTACAATCACGGTAAGCATAGTTGGACTTTTCATTTTCAGAACACAGCTTCCACCCAACTCACAGTGTCTTTAGATACTGACAAGACATCAGTCCTACTACATCGCCCCCTGGCAAGCCCTAACAACACCCCTCCCCATCCTCAACATCACCGAACGCATCTGCAACACTGCCACACACAACGCCACTGACGCCCTTTCTCTCACCACCACACCATCCCCCTCCCTCCATTGCATCGACATCTACGAAGCCTGGTCTACCACTACTACAACCAGCACAAGCTCCTTCACATCCACAATCGACATCAGCACTAGCCTCCCTACTGGTCAGAAGATGGTCATTGTTGGCACAATCACATCGAGTATGAAAGAGGAGGAGACGGAGTTCCAGTTGAAGACGGAGTTGGTTTTGCCGACGAATGAGGAGAAGGAGACTGTCAGTGTTAGTACGATGAAGGCTGTGTCGAGCACTAGTACGATGAGTGTTTGGCCGGCGTTGGCGACGGTGGATGGGAATGAGAAGGCGAGGGTTGGTGAGAGGTGAGTTGAGTTCTGAGGATCTGGAATTAGTTCTCAAGCTGACATGTTTGTTTTTAGTACAAGCACGAGTACGACGACGCTTCTTTCGACTAGTTATGTCACGAGGACGATCACCTTGACGACGACGATACCTCCCACCAAGCCAACATCGGCAGTTTCGTAGCCTTGGGGGTGAATGCTGCAGCAGGGAGTGTTCTTTCAGGAGATTCGGGGTGTTTTGAGAATTATTGCTTGTTCCATTCATGTTCGACACGGCGCACAGATCGTGGCTTGTTGATCTTCTTCTTTTTCTTTCTCATCAGTAGCAATTCTTCGCATTAGCGTGTATTCAAATCACTTATGTTGTTGAATTTGGCGTCAGTATTACTGTGATTATTGTAGCCTTGCTATGATTGAACATTGTGATTTAGTCAAATGTGAGATGTGAAGGCTGCTGTAACAATTCTCAGTCAACGAAGGACTTCGTGTTTGTAAGACTTCTCAAAGGTGTATTAGCATATTCTGGCTGGGTGCCCAGTTCTTGATGAGTGCATGGAAGTCGCGCGTAGGATTGAAAAGATAGCGAGAAACACATAAAGACAGACCAGCGCTGATGAAAGAAAGCGAAACTGAAGGAGTGATAATATTATCGTAGGAAGGGCGTATCTCCAGTTTGCAAACATGGTGGTTCGTCCATTTCTTCGTGTCGAGGATAGTCGGTATTGTAGCTCTGGCGTCTATCGTCCTTCTCCTTAGTATGCCCTCGTTGTCGGCAATAAGGATAGTCCGCTTTTCTGTTGTCGTACTGCAGTAAATGTCCAGCTCGCTTGAATGCAGATCGACACTTTTAGGATAGTAGACTCTTCTCGTTGGGCTGCCGGAGACCTATCCATTGTCGTGAAGGGCTGATAGGAGACCGTCGAATGTGACGTCGAATGTAACCTGCGTGAATGTATGGAGTGCGGCTATCATCCTAACAAGAGACCCGAAGTGATGCGACACATTCGCGACTGCAAAGTGTGACTTGCTCGGAATATCATCATCGTCAATGGCAAGTCGCAGAATCTACAACAATTAGCACTAATTACGAGAAGAAGCTGAGGCCAGGCTTCGGAACCCAGGACGAGTCGTGCTCCTCGCGAATGGCATATTTACACGCTCATTCATCCATCAACACTAGCGATTGCACCAGTTTCTACGTTGGCGATTCCCACGCGAAATATGTACCATAACATCTCTGTGAAGAGTGCCCTCAATTGCTGTAAAAGATTAGTTTCAAATAGAATTAGTTATATCCTGGAAGGATTACCAGAGAAGTACAGATCATGAGCAAGATGACACATTCGAGATGAGCGTTGGTGGAGTGCCCTTGTACCTGTTCAAAGCATGAAGATCCTGGATGGAGATTTCTTCTTTCCTGTCGGCGGCAATCAAAGAACTCTCAGGCTGCGGACGCTGAACGTCACAATTAATGTTTGCATGTTGGTCGACGAGAACAACAACTGCAGGCACACGAGTGACGGCGGGTTGGTTGGATGCTTGTAGTCGTTGTAGCAGACCAGATCGAGCAGGAAAGGCAGGCCAGCATCAGCGTTTTTCTGCTGTACGTGTACACAACCAAGTACAGTACAGTATCTTCGACTAGCACCGCATCAAACTTCTGCGTGTCTCGTTGTCGGCCCATCTGTTTCTATCATCTGGTGACTGACTTACCTGATACTGCCGCTTAAGCCTTGCCATTCTCCCGGTCGACTAACTGACTGCTCACCTCAACATGCCTTGTTGGCAATCAAGGAAGCTTTCTTCAGCACTAGCCGGGGTTATGGGATAAGACAAGCTCGATGATATTGGCGCTCACGCTCACTGGGACTCGATGATTCTCAGACCACAACATCCACACCCAAAAGTTTGCAAATAGATCATCGAAGAGCTATCAACGCAAGGGATTAGTAGAAACGTCAACGTTATAGTGACGAGAAGAACTGCAATAGTCAGAATAGCGAGTAAACGACACAACATCCAATTCATCAATCCACCATTCTCGCACCCACCTATCTACTTCATGAAGCTTTCTTCCCACTCTTCGTCTCTCTCTCCCTCTTCACCCTCTCAACTTCCCTCCCTACATCTCCCTCAACCCTCTTCCTCAGCTCCGGCCTATATCCCAACCAAAACAGCACTTCCAACCATACGAAAAAGGGTGCTAAAAACACCGCTTGCACCAGATTATCCAGCAACGCTGGTGCGCGCTTCTCGAAGGCGCCATGGCCGACGAATTGTGCGAGCCAGGAAATGATGTGGATCGCAAAGGCGATTGTGTTTGTTGAGTAGGAGGTTGATGTTGTTGGTAGTGAGAGGGGAGAAGAGGGTATAAGCGAGGAGGCATTGTGTGTTAGAGTGTGTGCCCACGAGGTGAAGAGAAGGAGAAGAGGTGTCAGTGGTAGTGCGGCCCAGGGGTCGAGGGCGTAGAAGAAGGAAAGCCAGGCGAATGTGGAGATGGTGCCGAGGGTCGGTGGCAGTGATGTGGGAAAGTATGCTGTGAGAGAATGAGGGAGAGGGAGGGTAATGTTCGTGCCCTGTTGGTTTTGTTGTTAGGGAGAGGATATGAGAGGCCGGAGCAGGGCAGGGAAGCAGGTAACAGGAGAGACGAACAAGCACGAAATAGGTTAGCAGTATGAGGGGCACGCAAATGAGGTGGATTGCTTTATTGACCTGGTAGGTGCGAGAGTCAGCTCTGCGGGAGGTCGGTCGAGTCTCAGATTAAATGACGCACTGGATTATGATGATAAGAGCCATACTGGATCAGAAAGGTTAGAAGATGCATCTCACAAGAGCTCGATAGCTAGCCATAAGTCACTCACGAACAAGAGCTGCTTCTCCAGATTGAGTGCCATGATGGATCACTGCTGTTTTGCAGACAGATATTGAGAGGAAGAGAATGGGAGCGCAGGGTAGCCTGGAAGCAATACTAAAGCAGAATTCGTTAAATTTTCACAGATCTTGCATGCTGAGCTAACACACGACCAAGTGAGGCAAAGTAGCCTGGGCTTGGCGTTTCCGAAAACGGATTGAGCATTGACCACCTGCACATGAAACATGAGGGACGCGATGAATGTTTCACGACATTTGTTTTGTTCTCATTCTCGACATTTGCGCGCTGGCTGTCGCCACCTATAATCCGTCGTCACTTCGAAGCCTACGTCAAGCAGGTCAGAGCGAGGTGTGCGTGACTAGCTTTGACATCTAGGCGCCGTGGTGAAGAGCTGAAGAGCAAGGAAGAAAAAAGGAGGACACATTTTTGGACAGGTTGTTGGCAAGATCGAGAGGAGTTTCGAAGAGTTTCGAAGAGTTGCCTTGCGCACGTACAAGCGTCCAGTAGGCGCAGCGACAACAGTTCCGGCTCTAGAATAGGACGCGCGATTCACTTCGTTAGCGCTCGATCTCAGTCACTACGTCGTCAAATCATTAGGCAAAATCTTCACTACAACTCGTAGACCTCAAAACGTATCAATTACCCTCCTCTTTCAACGCCCATTATGTTCTTCCTCCACGAGATGGAACGCACCATTCAGCTGCACCCTTCCTTCTTCGGCCCGCGCATCCACGACTATTTGACTAAGCGATTAATGTCTGATGTCGAAGGCACAAATACCGGCAACTTCTACATTGTTTGCGTTATGGACACATACGACATCTCTGAAGGAAGAGTCGTGCCAGGAAGTGGGTTTGCCGAGTATACTGTGCACTATCGTGCGGTTGTATGGAGGCCGTTTAAGGGAGAAACTGTGCGTGCAAAAGACATGGAATGGGCCAAAGTCTAGGCTAACGGGGTATCATAGCTTGATGGTATTGTCAGCTCAGTGGTCAACAACGGATTCTTTGTGGATGTTGGACCTTTGACAGTATTTGTGTCGGTTCAGGTAAGATTGTGCTGCAAGATAGCTTGAATTGATCGGTTGTGCTCAACCTGGACTCTCAGATGATCCCCTCGGATATCAAGTTCGATGGCAATGCAACGCCGCCACAATTTACAGACAATGCAGATCAGGTTATTGAGAAGGGCACGCAAATAAGAGTCAAGATTAAGGGTATCAGAGGTGAAGTTGGGCAGATGTATGCCATCGCGACAATTAAGGAGGTGAGTTTGTTCATGATGTGTTTGTGAAAGTCTGGAGCTGACATGATCTTGGCAGGATTATTTAGGGTATGAAGAGTCACTACTCACACAATAGCTTGTATACTGACATCGCTTTAGACCTCTTGGCTAAGCTACGCCCACTATACGAGACATTTTCTGTCGTCTTGGAAGTGGCGGGCGAGATGGCTGTAAGCAACCAGCAAGCTACCAATATGCGTGTCGTCGCGACAGCGCCATTGATGGAGACACCATTGTGTGGTGAACCTCAGCGTTTCCTAGTCGACTCTGGCGCATGAGTGGAAAAGCATGGCAACAAAGCCCGCTAATCCTCAAGGTGAATACCAATCCAATAGATGTCTGAGTTGTGTGGCTGAGATAAGAGCCCAAAAATATATGAAATAGGTAAGATATTTCTCAGAGGTCACAGTATTGACCTGGAATAAGAAGAGTTTCTTGGTTGATCTATCTGTGCTATCTTGAGAATATGGGTTGCTCATTTCAACTACGCTACAAGCATGAAACACACCGAAACAATGCTTGAGCATCTGCATCCTTCAGCAGCCTTTAATTGAGCGGCCCTGTACCTCAAGCGATCCACGTGACCAAGTGCGTTTGTGTTTCTCTTCCAGTCCGCTCCTTCCTCGTTTTCACTACGTTGGACATGTGACCAGACAACGTCGTTTTCTTGTGTTCTGGTTTCCTCATTCCTTCATCTTTCCATCTTGCATTTGCGTATCACACCATCACAATTTGCATCGCATATCTATCAGCTACGCATCGCTTTCAACGCGTACACAACAGCTCTGCTCATATACTCCCTTCGGCGCGGACAAATCTTGCATAAGTCGTGGAGTGGTCCTCCAGCAGTTTCCACACCGATCGACCATGGATCAATCATCCGAAGAAGCTGTGGCGGCGAAGGAGCAAGAAGTTATGCGGCTCAGGTGTGAGGTGAACGCACTAAAGCAAGAACTACAAGCCGCCGCACGACACTCCAAGACATGTGTACAATTGTTACATATGGCGATGAAGCATGACGGCTCGGAGGCTGTTGCAAGCAACTTATGGTATTCCGACGAGGATGTGAGGAGAATCCGAGCGCAGGAAATAGAATCGCTGGACAGTCTCAAGCAAGAGCACGAAGACTTCCGTGCGACTATTGCTCGACAGAAGAACGAGATTGAACACCTCCAAGACGACCGCACAGCCTTGACAGAGATCAGATCTACCGTCTGCGGCAATCTTGATCGCCACACGCAACAGAGGCTCTAGATTCGCAATCCGAGATGGAATCAGCCACTCGATTTACTTACATGCATCCTGGCCAGAGGTGCAAGCTTGGAAGCGTGGTGCGCTGTCTTCTCTGCTATCAAAGAGGTGAACGCGCAAGGAGAGGAAAAAGAGCTGTATCCTAGGGCTAGCGGCACCACCGACAGGGAATATTTCAAGGCGTGTCTCGAGGTAATGCAGTCTCCCTTTGGCAGGCTACACTACCTCGAAGATGTGGCATGATGAGTTGTATGACCGAAATTGCTTGGAATGACGACACACGTATCTTTTACGCGATGGAGAAATATCATTTTCATTCACAACCGTTACCCATAGACCTACGATACCCTTCCAAAACCTGCTGTATTTGATCAAGTGAACCAAAAGAAGATGACTTCTGAAACATCGCGTACCTTCCCTCCTTGGCCCGGAGAGTTTTCCGGAGCTCAGGGGCCATAGCTCCTGAACGTGTCAACATTCATTGTAAACTCTCTCCTGCCTTCTTTCTTATCCACCCTTTTCGTTGTTGCTCGCAGCTGGTCTGGTCGCTCCTCCTTCCTTCCTCGACCATCACCATGTCTACAGCATCACCTGCGATCAAGCAGCAGAAGCAAAACAAGAAGAAGAATGCTGTCCCTGAAGCCCAGGCCAATGGCTCTGCAACTGGTCATGACAGTACAGACATCCTAAACATCTTGCAAGCGCAGACCAAAATGGCCGCTAAGTCCCAGTGGGACTATAAGCTGGCACTTGCTGTTGTTACAGTGCTTGCGCTGGTCACACGCTTCTACCACATCTCATACCCAGATGAGGTTGTCTTCGATGAAGTCCATTTTGGAAAAGTACATATTAGGTTCGTCACTCAGGTCGTGTAAGCTAGCTAACAACTTCCTTAGTTCGCCTCATACTACCTTCAACGGACATACTTCTTCGACGTGCATCCTCCTTTTGGCAAGCTGCTGTTTGCCTTTGCTGGCTGGTTCGTGGGCTACGATGGCTCATTTCTCTTCGAGAACATTGGCGACTCCTACATCACGAACAAGGTTCCTTATATCGCATATCGCACTGTCCCAGCTCTGCTAGGTTCTCTTACGGTGTCCACAGTCTTCCTGATCATGCAAGAATCTGGCTACTCTCTTCCAGCTTGTATCCTGGCAGCTGGGCTGGTGCTTTTCGACAATGCCCACGTTGCTCAGACCAGACTCATTCTCCTCGATGCGACACTGGTATTTGCCATGGCTCTGAGTGTCTACTGCTACGTCAGGTTCTACAAGCATAGGCACGTCGCGTTCAGCCGCAAGTGGTGGAAGTGGCTACTCTTGACCGGAGTCTCTCTCAGCTGTGTCATCTCCACTAAGTACGTCGGAGCCTTCACCTTCTTCTCCATTGGGGTCCCAGTCATGTTCGACCTTTGGGATCTCCTTGACGTCAATCGCAAGCAGGGTGCACTCGCGCTTCCTGATTTTGGACGACACCTTGGTGCTCGTGTTCTAGGTCTTATTGTCTTTCCTTACATCATCTACCTCTTCTGGTTCCAGGTACATTTCGCTATCTTGACGCGGTCCGGCCCGGGTGACGAGTTCATGAGCCCAGCATTCCAGGAAACGCTCGGCGACAATATTATGACTGCACAATCTGTCGGCGTCAACTACTACGATGCCCTCACTCTACGACACAAGGAGACCAAGGTCTATCTACATAGTCACACTGAAAGATACCCTCTGCGCTACGACGATGGGCGTGTCTCTAGTCAAGGACAGCAGGTTACTGGCTACCCTCACAACGACACCAACAATCAGTGGCAGATTCAACCCATCAACCCCGCAGAAATTGGCAAAGCCAATGTCGTCAAGAACGGCGATGTCGTTAAGCTCCGTCATCTTGTCACAGATACCTTTCTTTTATCCCACGATGTCGCATCGCCATACCACCCTACAAACCAGGAATTCACCACCATTTCTGTGGAAGAGGCAAATGGCCCTCGCTGGAACGATACCCTTTTCGAGATTCGCGTTGACAAAGTTGCCAATGGCGTTCCTATTCGAACAAAGGCGTCGCAATTCAAGCTCCTCCATTACCCATCAAGAGTAGCCATGTGGACTCACACCACGCCTCTACCAGAATGGGCGTTCAAGCAAGCCGAGATCAACGGCAACAAGAACATTGCAGCAAGTAGCAACATCTGGTACTTCGAAGACATTCCCAGCTTGCCTGCAGGAGATGCGCGCTTCCATCAAGAACCTCGTCAGATCAAGACATTGTCTTTCTTCAAGAAATACTTTGAGCTGCAAGGCTTGATGTTCCACCACAACAACGCTTTGACCAGTTCTCACCCTTACGCAAGCCACCCTATCTCGTGGCCATTCCTCCTCCGCGGCGTTAGTTTCTGGACTAAAAACGACACGAGAGAGCAGATCTACTTCATCGGCAACCCAGTCGGCTGGTGGCTCGTGGGCTCTCTCCTCGCTGTCTTTGCCGGCATCGTAGGCGCAGACCAACTTTCTCTTCGCCGTGGTGTCGACGTTCTCGATAGACGTGAGTTGCTCATTCAATTTACAACCTCTTCAAGAAGCTACAAGAAGCTAAACTAACCACAATCTGCCACAGGCACCCGCTCCCGCCTCTACAACTCCACTGGCTTCTTCTTCCTCACCTGGGCAGCCCACTATATTCCCTTCTACATAATGGGCCGTCAGCTATTCCTCCACCATTACCTCCCCGCGCACCTCGCCTCCTCCCTCGTCGCCGGCGCCCTCCTCGAATTCATCTGCAACGTCGAGCCCGACATCGACGGCGCCGCGCTTTCCGACGCGCTAAACACAAAATCCAGCGTTTCCCTCACCACAGACGGCGCAAGCAAGACCAACACAGCCAAGACAGAGACGAACAATAAGAAGACGCCGATCAGTGAACGAGTGGCGGGACAAGGGCAGGGAGGTATGTATTTGAGTTGGGCGGTTATGGCTGGGATTATGGCGGTCGTGGTTGCGGGATATGTGTACTACGCACCGTTGACTTATGGGGATCGTGGGTTGACTGTGGAGGAGGTGCAGAGTAGGAAGTGGCCTATGAGCTATGATTTGCATTTTGCTAAGTAATGGAGGTGAGAAGAGGTAGTGAGGGAGCAGAAAAGTAGGGATTAGTTGATTTGACTCGAGCCATGTGGAAAGTCAATGATTGACTGGAAATCACGATGCATGTAGTTTTAGATGAGACTAAGATTATGTGCAGCTGATCTGAGATGTATGAATACAATAAAGCGATTCAAAATAAATATAAAAGCTTCTCATGAATGCCTGGTCGTGCTTCAGGCTTTTCTGCAGGGGTTGGCGATAAGAACACCTCAACATTACACAAATGTAAAACATTAGAGCGGAATCTTCTCATTATTTATGCCAAACGATACTAAACATGCTATTTATATATATTTTTCTGAATCGAAAAACTTTCATGGCCATGCGGCATATCGTTGCCTCTCCTGCACCACGAGGCGTGCATGGTTAGCACTGCATCATGCAAATGCAAAGACCATGCAAGGTCAAGCAATGGAACGCTAATCGGCTCGAAACGAAATTGAGGCACTTCTCAAGCACCTACACTAACGAATTGTCCAACACCAGGAATGCCATCGACTAGGACATAGACGATATAAGGTCCTGGTGGCGCGACGTTTCCGTTTGGTGGCATCGTCACTGTCAAGGTTTGTGCTGTTGCACCTGCCTGCCATCCAGTCGTGTCAAGGACGATCATCCTTTGGCCCATATGCAGGTTGTGCGTGATGAAGCCGTTGTAGTGCAGAACGACACTAACGCTTTGTCCGCCAGCCGGACTGTCAAAAGATAGACCGAATGTGCTGCCATCCGAGGCGAGTTGTGTGCTCGATAGTGTCATACCAGCAGGTCGACGGTTGGCGTTGTTGCCGGAAAGGTAAGGTGGCGTATAGATTTCGACGCGGAACTCAGTCACATACCTATTCAATTCATCAGTCAAGAGAATTTAATGAGGACGTTATAACAACTTACGGATCGGTTGCAGTTGGCTCCAGGATGGGTTGTTCCACAGGATTGGATCCAGCTACCATGATGGTACCATCGAGTAGAAGGAATGCCACGGAGTGATAGAGACGAGGGATTGTAGACGATGTGCCTTGCGTGAACCGCTCACCAAGAGGCTGAGTAGGATCGTAGATGAGCGCGTCCAAGGTCGGATCAGCACCAAGGCCGAATCCTTGAGCACCTTGCGAGCAGCCATTGAGCCATACCACAGTGCCATCCGGCAGAAGAGTACCTTCGACCATTGTGCGAGCTTCAGGCATGGCGTCAAGCTCCCAGGTAGGATTGTCTGATAGTGGTTGGATTCTTCCGCAAGAAGCATCGGTGGGTGATGTGATATCTTGATATGCTCCACCTCCACAGATGACGATTTCAGGTTCGTAGTTATTGCTGCTTGACAATGGCAACATGACTGAGCCCCCGGTGTTTGGATATGTACGATACATTCCGGCAAGATCTGGAAGAGTCTTGATTGTGGCACCTGTAGCTACATTGACGAGCTCAGCGGACTTGGACACAAAGACGAAGAGCGAGCCGTCTCTCAGAAGATGCATGAAGGGATACCTGGCAAAGTGTCAAAGTCAGCTACCTCGACGTCCACCTCATCTACTCAAGTGACCTCAAGAAGTCCACTTACATGTAGTATGGCTGGTTCTTGACGAGGATGTCCATGTTGATAGATTGTCCGGTCGAGACGCCTTGAGCGTTAAGTATCTCATATGTTGGGTTGTTGTTAGTCGCGACTGCAGGATCGAGGCCTAGCAAAAGATGTTAAGAGAGCTTCAATCTGCATTTGCATTGACCAAAGAACTAACCATTGAGACTCCCAGACGCAACAAAGATTGTGCCATCTGACATTATCTGTGCAGACGCATACCAACGAGCAGTGCTGAGCAGCTTACCAGGCTCACTCCAGCTTTGGCCATTCAAGCTTGGATCAGTTGATGATCTAGTAAGGTATCTGATAGCTTGGAAACCGTCTCCGACTGTCGGGTCAATGAAGTCGAGAGGGGCATTGCCACCAACATTGACAAGAGTTCCGTCGGCAAGGAAAATGCCACCAGAGCAGAATGCGTTGGTCTTGTATGACAAGGGAACAGCTTGGTTTGTCGCGGGGTCATACTCGGCTGAGTACGCATAGTAGCCGTCGGGCAACACCAGCTGAGTGTAGTTTTCGACCTTGTCAAGGAATATGGCGCGGCCATTCTGCATCAAGGCAGCGTGCATGACAGGCACGCCTGACTGGCCAACTATGTTGAATGAGCCTGGCTTTGGACTTGCCGGAGCTTTGATAGGACCTGGCGCGACAGGCGCAAGACCATCAAGACAGGGACCTGACTGACAGCCATCACCGCAGTGAGCAGTACTGTAGAGTTCAAGTTAGGTGTGCTGACCCAGGCCTTTAGACATTTGCTGCTCGAGAACTTACGTATTACCACACCATCCATACATCGAGCAGCAGCTTCCTTTCGGCCAGTCACCGCAGATTGTACGACCATAAGTTGCTCCGCATGTTCCGTCAAGAGTAATTGTGCCCGTAGCTGCTGGCACTGTGGCTGCCACCGAAGATGTTTGCTGACCAAGAACAGGCTCTCCACCTGAGCTAGAGGTGGCCTGGTGTATGACGTTGATTGTTGCGATACTGATAGCTGTGGTGGTGATTGATGGCGTAGGGCTGGCAGCGATGCTTGACGAGCAGCCAGAGACACATCCCTCACCACAATGCGCATCTGTGTTACCGCTGCACTGTGTTAGCGAGTGATCTTCTTATCGCTTCAGCGCATCGACACATACCACCATCCGTACTGAGAGCAGCATGTACCAGTGTAAACAGCACTTTTGGGATCGCAAAGAAGGTTGTTGTTCATGGGACCACAGCGGCCATCAGGTGAGTAAGCTCGTCTCTCGATCGCATGAAGGTGAGTTGGTGCGTGGCAGCTACGATGTGGTCAGTCTTCTGTAAAAGAGCGTTTCGTAAATCTTTCATCACGTACGTGCCGTCTACTTCACAGAGCTGGCCCTGGAGACAGCCATTCCATCCGGCCAGAAGAGGATCGCATGTAGGCTGAACCCAATGAAAGTGAATGTTTGCACATGAGATGGTGATCAAACATAAAAAGCAAACGATGGTTGCAAATGACAGAGACCTCATCGTGTGAGCCTTGCCGTTGACACGATCCCAGGATGACGCAGAGTTTGTTGGGAGGAAGGGAGCGAGTGAGTATCCTAGGACTCTTTAGGGCAAGCGAATGACTGTAGGTGGAGTGAGTTGAGGTCGAGACGAAGTCTAACACGACAGGGTCTGTAGAATGGATGGGTGTGACGCGTCGTGCGATGAGAGAAACTGAAAAATGGCTCTTCCATGATGCTTGGCATTTGCTAAATGAGGAAGTGACGTTCTGATACAATTCTGAAACATAACAAACTTGGTAAATGCACAACACTCATCGAAACATCATCTGATGTCAGCAAAGTTACTAACATGGTTGCGTGAAAAACTGGCTGATGCTTGCCACCCACGCTGGAGTCGAACCCGGTGACACCTATATGTCACTTTACTCTATGAAGACGTCGACAGCGACTTTGACCAAATTCCGGCTGAGCTCGACGAGATCAAAACTTTTAGGGCTTTGTCGCGTGCTGAGCATACACTAGATCGACGTGATTCGAGAAAGAGGAAGCGCATAGAGATACTTCAGGGCGCGAATGATATAGGCCGTGCCGATATTGTACAGGTGGAAGTGATGTGGAGGAGATCACGGTCTAGAGACAGATGACTCCTTGAGATTCGAACTAAGTGCAACTATAGACTGACAGATATCGACCGAATACAAAGTAGCCACATCCACACTTAACGAACCTCACGGCTTGGGACAGCCTCGACGTAGCTGACAGGGTTCTTACCATCGCCCAAGCTAGTTTGACGCTCTATCTCATAGCCATCGGTATGAAGCTGCTTCTCGACAGCATTGACTGATTCATCTGCAAGCGCCTTGTCCTCAAACAAGAAAGCCAATTCCTCGAGAGTACGACCGTGAGTTTCCTGTTAATATTAATGTTAATACAATCATTACTATTAAATCATCTATATTGTTTGCATGACCACTTACGGGGTAGAACAGCCAAACAAACAAGAATTCAAAAGCGATCCAGGCGCAGTAGATGGCCAAATACTTCCAGTTGATAGCAGTAAGCGCCAACGGGTTGACATTGGTGGAGAAGAAACCACCAAGCTTGCCAAAGATCTGCTGCACACCGATACCCCTGGAACGCTCAGCGTAGGGCCACAGTTCGACGAGGTAAGCTGCAAACAATCAGTAAGTGGTCTTCTGTAGTATCTGGAGGGTGACTAACTGTAAGTAAGAGCATTGTTTCCAATGTTGTAGCAAGGTGAGTACGCAAAGTACATGATCAGAGCAGCAATAGACGCTGCTCCGTTGGTGGTCTTGTTCGCTTTCGCAACGTACAGGCGCTCGAAAGAGATTGTCATCGCAACGAATACAGCACACATGCTTCCAGCTGAGAGCATGTACATAAGACGTCTGCGGAATCTAGGCACGATGAGGGCGAGAGTTACACCGGCAATCAGAGACCAGCACTGGTTGGCGAGGTTAATGCGAGTTTTGGCATAGCTGGAGGTGTATCCCATCATCTGGAAGAGAAGATTGCTGTAGTATGATAGGAGCGTGTTTCCACTCATCTGCGTGAAGAGACCGAGGAAGGCAGTGATGAAGACTCTGCGACGCATTCCAGGAGAGCGAATCAGGTGCATCCATGACTTGCTAGAATTGGCCATCTCAAGCTGGATAGTCGACTTGATCTGAGCCATCTCGGCCTGAGCCAGTTGGGAAGTACTATCACCTTCGGCGTGGTACTTGACGAGAACGGCCCAAGCCTCCTCTTCTCTGTCTTGGGAGATCAACCATCTGGGACTCTCTGGAAGCAGGAAGACGGTACAGATTTGTAGCAAGGATGGACAGAGTTGTAGGAGAGAAGGTAATCTCCAGCTCCAATTGCCCTTGATTTCAACAGTTTTGAGGGTGATTGCGGCGGCTATGATGGATCCGATGAAGTAGGATGCGTTGAACATCGAAGTCATGAATGGACGTTCCTTGGGGTGACTGAGCTCACCAATCAAGGAACTTCCACTGATAATGGCAAATAAAATACCGTAACCGAGCAGCATCCTGGCGACAATGTACATGCCAACTTTACGCGAGTCAATATCGTTGATGTGTTTGTTAGCCACAAGCATGACTTACCATGTTGAGAAAAGCATTGAATGATCGCGCCAATCACCATGATTACAGAGCCTAGGAAGATAGACCACCTTCTACCAAACCTCTGATTGAACCAAGGAGCAACAGGGACGGCAAGGATAGAACCGAGTTGGTAGCATGAAGACACAAATCCGAGGAGAGAAGGCTTGATCGCAGCTTTGCCTGAAGCATCTTTATATCCTTGACCGAAATACGCATTGAAAGGGCCAGAGAATTGCAAGGTGTTGATCAGTTGAGAGTCGAATCCACTCGTCATTTCTACTCCCATACAGCAGAAGAAGAGCCAAATGTACATGACACGCAGATTACTCTTGCGATACCATGGCACTTTGTCTTCTTTTGCAAGACGTGTGACGATAGGGTCGGAGAAACCAGTAGCCTCGGCCGCCTTGTTGATAGCCACCATCGTCGAAGGAGGTAGGTTGATTCGGCTTGAGAGCAGTCGAAGTGAGGCCGATTGAAGTCACTGACAAGGAAAGACCAAAGGAAGTTTGTGATCTCGTCCCCAGTAGATAAGAGTTGGTGAGGTCGTAAACCCTCTTCGAGCGTGACAGGTCGAACTATATAAAACAATTCCCATGTTGGAGGCTGTGCCATACAAACCGAAGAGGAGTAAGGCCAAGTCTCGACCAAGCCGGGTGCATCAGACATGTTGTTAGCCCAAGACGTTCGCGCCAGTCAGAAGACGATCATTTCAGCCTGTTCATTCGCCAAGCAAGTACCTCTCCGCAGTACATACGTCCATACACGCTACCCCACGTCTAGCTCTCTTCATGCTGGTGCCGGTCTGGCCAAGAGTAATCCAATATTGACGGCGAGGGGCCCCCCGCACGCCATAGACTTCCGGTTGAATATGCAAGGTGGTGTATAGCGTGACTTGGCGCGGCAATGTGAAGGTGGTCTGCTGATCAAGTTCCGGAGTTTTTCTTGCTGCAGACGATGCTGCTTTGACCAGCTGGGCGGAGGAGCTGATTTGGTCGCTAAAAACTTTTTAGCTGTATTGCCGGTCTCCTTCCTCCTCCAGTTGTGCTCAAGGTCGACCAGTACTTCGTAAGCCCGGGTGAATGACAACCGAGGTCAGCACGATGAACGAAGCAGTGAATGGTGCGTGAAGGGTATCGAGAAGTGGTCAAGCCAAATTTAAGGTGTGCAGAACTTTGGGATGGGCATGACATGGAATAGTAAATGATCTTTATATTAGTCCTGCCATAGTGCTTTGTAATGTCTAGCTCTTGTAAGCCAGCATAAGCTCAGGTGTTGCGAGATCGGCTCAGATGAGACGAAAAATGAGATGAAAAATGAGACCAAGAATGAAGCAATATATACCAAAATAATTTCTGCTCTCACATCACAAAGTGACACAACCCAACAGCGCTGTTGGGGTAATGGTAACCTTGGTCGTTGCCATCAAATATAGTTTCGACTAGCTTCGGGTTCGATTCGTAAGTATTCTCAACTGCGAGGAGCATTCAATTGCATGGCGTCTAACAAATTCTCCAGCCGAACAGCGCACTTTAAAACTTTTCCTTTTGCCCTTTTTTCCCATCTTTTTGGCATGCATATCATTTGTTGGAGCTTTTGGTGGTTTTGGCATTTTGCTGAGCGATGCTTCATAAGTGTGGGCGATTGTCTCGGCATGACACAAGGGAATGAATGACAAGGTAAGGATGCAGAGAGAACGAATTTGCTTACACGAGGGAGACGTGTTGTGGTATAATTACACAAGACTTGCAGATAACCCAGGTAAAGGGATGGTAGTACAGTTCATGCGTATCGAACGCAAATTATCGGACTACCCAACAGCCTGATAAGCCATCATTATCTTACACTTCCTCTATGACTACAGCTACTTCTTACCAGCCTTCACATCCTTCCCAACAACAGCAGTTGAATCAGTAATACTCGTCCTAAGAGCCCACGTCCCTTTCCCAGCATACCAAGCACCTTTCTTCTGAACCTTCTGCCCAGATCTCGCATCCACCTCTGTCTCCTCATTCCTCACAACCTGAAAAAGTCCACTCTTCCGCTGTTCCGCTTTCCACCTTTCGATCCACGCCTGCATCGCCGCACGCCCCTTCTTACTTCCAACATTGACAGTAGGAATGACCTTTTCAATCCTCAACGCCGAGCAGAACATGGTCAATTCTCTGAAGCTGGAATGCTCCGAGTATGGCACACCCATGCATATCGCTTTGGAGGTACTACCGCGTTGAGGAGAGAGATCTTTCATGCTGAAGCCACTCTTCCAGTTGTCGCTATACAAGACAGTGTTCACGCTCGGACTCTCGGTGAAGCGACTTCCGGGTGGTCTGTAATTCCAGCCACTCGGTCGGAAGCCCACACACCTGGTGAATCTAGATTTGTATTCGTTAAGGTAGTCGCCTAACGTCTCGGCGCGGATCTCAAACAGAGGCGTCATGTGGACTTGAGCAGCATATGGGTCGGATGTCATGAGACTGCTCAACTCGGGATCTTCCAGTGCGGCAACGATACGGCGCTTGCCAGCTGGTGCATATATTTTCGAACCGAGCGCATTGGCGATACCGACGCAGATGCGCTCCTTTCCGATCGAGTAAGTGCCAACGACTACGAGAAGAGGGCCGCGGTTAGCCTCAAAGGCATCTGTTAGTGCATGTGGTTGTAACTTGGCATTGGTAAAGGGTGTTGTTGTTGTAGTAACTGCGTTGCTGTTGTCCTTCAGACTCTCCTCTTTGGAATCTTTGCGCACGAATTTGGTCATGGCGGCACCTGCACGCTCGCGCTTCATCGTCTCCCAACCATCTGACTCATCAGGTCGAACTTTGTTAAGGGAAACGCACATATCTGCACAAGCTTGAATGACGTCTTCTTGACTGGGAAAGGCGTACTTTGGATTGAGATAGGTCGTGTCGAGATAGCAGACATCTATCTTCTGATGTCTAGTCTTGCCAGTGACGGCGTCGATGACATCTGGTTTGAGCAAAGGATGCTCAACATGTGCGGGACAAGCTCGGAAATCGCCACAGTGTAACACGCGCTGCGTACGTGACTTTTGCGGGCCGGTAGGAATTCCCTTTTCGAAGAGGTATAGGGAGCTACCTGGGCAGTGGTTGGCTGGAATCATGGTCACGAAGACTCCGCGAGTTCCAGGCACTTCTGTCTTGGTCTCCCATTCCAGGTCGACGACATATTGTGGGTCGACTCGCAGTTGTTGTCTGACAAGATTTGCTGTGACTCGACTGCAGTATATGGGACCATGACTCCAGGTGGAAGTGAGTCCAATGTAGTGATCGCTGTGGAAGTGACTCAGGAAATAAGCATTACAACCTTGAACACCACCATAGCGAAATGCATCCACACAGATGTAGAAACCGGGCATGATCTTGTAGAAGGGACAAGTACGTTGAAAGGCCGGCTTGCCTCGTGATGCGTGTTCTGCTGCGGCTGCTGACGCCCAAGCTGCCTCTTCGTTGTTACCAGTCATGATCTTGGAGAATGCCGAACCACCAGACTCACTTGCACCAAGTAAGAACGGATTCTCTTGTCCTGGTTTCGCTGGTCGAGCAAGACGCTTGAACTTGGCAGCACCAGATGGTTCTTCTTCTTCAGTCTTGATCTTCACTTCCTCCTTTACAGCAATGGCAATTTCTGGTAATAGCGTTGGATTGCCATCGAGACAATTATTGACATGAACAGACGCATCTTGAGCGCTGACACTGCCCAAACTGATACTGCATATTGGACATGCAGGTATCCCGTTTGGTGGCATAGCTTCAAGAG